>WNFX01006621.1_pt1 | contig 11006 bp, 6 predicted proteins | sample 5400111 | NCBI WGS metagenome assembly WNFX01 (sample SAMN13153363, study PRJNA577476) | soil metagenome | isolation source: 40 cm soil or saprolite under grassland replicate 1 | place: USA:California | collected 2016-06-15
GGATTGATACGGCATCTCCAATACATGCCAGGCTTGCTCGCCGCCTGGTGTGTACGGCAGCCAGGCCAATTGTTTGGGCTGTTGGGTACTGAAGCGGGCCGAGAAATTTGTTCCGTAGACGTTGATGAACCACGTGTTGCTGTGTCCCGGCGCGATGCGTTTGGTAGATAGCACCATCGGAAAAACCTGGCCGTCGGCAGTAACAGCATCGCAAGCCAGGATCGCGTTATCCCAAGTCTCGCACGGCACAAGCGCACCGGAACCATCAGGGCGCTTGGTGATGACTTTTGAGAGCAGGCTGTGTACGCGCGTCACGCTCCATCCGGCACGCTGGGGAACATGGACAACATGCATTCCCAAATCGCCGAGGCACCCGTATTCGCCATTGAAGGCCACTTGTCGTTTCCAGTTAATGGGTTTATTCGGGTCCAGGTCACTGCTATGCCAGAAGCCGGCTTCCACCTCAATGATTCGCCCAAAGCGCGCCTCTCCAATCCACTGGATGAGGCGCTGCGAGCCCGGAAAGAAGGGAAACTCCGACGAGCAGCGCACCAGCAGATCGGGTTTATCACGTAATTGTTTCAGAATGGCCGTATTGGCGACCAGGTCAATGCCGAAGGGTTTTTCGCCGAGCAAGTGCTTACCGGCCTTGAGAATGTCAGTATAGACCTGTGCGTGAAGGTGATGCGGCACGGCGCAGTAGATCGCCTCGATATCGGGCGACTCAAGCATTTGACGGTAATCGTTATAGGCGCGCAAACCGGGAATACTCTGTGTGAACCAAACCAACATGGCAGAATTGGTGTCACAAGCCGCGACAATACGCGGTTCGAAGTCAAGATCAAGCAAATGACACCAACGCGCTGCAGCGCTGGCAAACTCGCGCCCCATGAGGCCGCAACCGATGACACCGAAGTTAATGATGCGCTTACTCATTAGCCCCTCAGCATTTGCAACGCCTGTTGCGGTGTTGCCCCTTGGTGAACAATCGCCATGAGAGCGCGGGTGACGCGCTCTGGCAATGGATGTTGAATTACATTACGACCGTAGACAATCCCGTGTGCGCCTTGTTGCATGAGAGCATACGTCCGCTCGAGGATGACTTCATCTGAAACCCGTCCGCCGCCGCGTACCAGGACTGGCACACCGCCGGCCACTTTCACCACCTGATAATATTCGGAAATGTCGTCGCACGGGTCTGCTTTGATCACGTCCGCCCCCAGCTCCACTCCCTGCCGCACGAGTGGAATGATCTTGTTCAGGTCGCCGTCAACCATATAGCCGCCCGCTTCGGCATTGGCGCGCATAACGAGGGGCTCCACCATCAATGGCATGCAATAGCGTTCGCATTCAGCCTTGAGTCTTGTGATGTTGGTTACACACTGGTGATGGATCTCAGGTTGATCGGGCAGGAGAAAGAGATTGGCCACAACGCAGGAAGCATCCGCACGCAGGGCTTGCTCTGCCGGGTCCTTAATCAATTGGCTGTATAACACACGCGGCAATTGCTTTCCGTACACATTCGCGATATCACACCGAAGAACGAGGGCGGGCTTGTCGCTGCCCGGTATGCGTTGCAAGTGACGGGCATTGCCGGGGGCAAGTTGAATAGCATCCGGCCCGGCCTGTGCCAGGAGCGAGACTACACGAGGCATATCTTCGATGCCCGGGAGGAAACTGACCTCGTTGAAGAAGCCATGATCAATAGCGACATCGAAGCAGTTACCATCCTTCCCAAGGAGGCGATTAAGACGGTATGTGACGGACATTTGATTCTCCTTTTGGAAGCCGCTTCAATTTCGACATCCAACCTTTGGAAGGGAAAGTGCAGCATCAAGGCAGCGATGATGAGTATGATTGCAGAGAGTCAGCATCAGCCGCTGCGCAAACTTCGCGAAAAAGACTCGCCTAAACTATCCAAACCTGCGCTCGACTTAGACGGCTTGGTTTCATTCTAAAATCAAAATATTGCACATGAGGTATTTATGGCTACTTCAGAGTAACGCAGGATGAACTGCAAGTCTTGGAGAGAATTATGATAAATTGGGATTCGGTTGTCAGAAGAACTCAGCCAGCCGCGGACGTTTGAGACTGCTGTCGAAAAGCTCGGGGTGAACACCCTGCAATTTCGTGAAAGACACGCGAGAAATAACTGATGTCTTCGTAACCAACTTCAGTTGCAATTACGCTGATACTTTCATCGGTGAGCAGAAGGATTTCTTTTGCTTTTTGAATGCGGAAACGGTTCAAATAATCCCAAAGTGATATTCCGATATCCATCTTGAAGATGCGGCTCAGGTAGCTCTTGCTCACCCCAATCGCTTCAGACAGTTCTACCAACGAGAATGACCGAGAGTAATTCTGCTGGATGTAAGCCAGGGCTTGTTTTACGAGCAAACCAGTGGGTTGGGGAAGTGTGCCACTGATTGTCAGTACACGTTGTATTTCGGTGGCAGTTTCCAGATCGGAGAAGACACCTTTAGGTTGCAGAATAACTTTGGGAACATCAAGGCGCTTCACATCTTCAAAGGAAAGTATTTTGCCGGTTATGATGATCACTGGGATTGATGCGGTTCTTACATTGCTGCGAAGTTGTTCGAGAACCTGGAACCCATCTACATCAGGCATCACCAAATCCAATAAGACCAAATCAGGCGCAGCTTGGTCAAGCAGTCTGACTGCCTCCCTTCCTCCATGAATTTTCCGTACATGATATTCAGCGAGGGAATCGCCAATCAGTTCTTGATAATACTCCAGAGCTTGAGGATCATCATCGATAATCCAAATTTCTCCACGTGGAGTAGTCTGTGGTAGTAAATTCAAAATATGCTGGACCATTTGTTTTCCAGCTGGTTTTAGCAGCACATTAGTCAAGTTTCTCTCACCAGCGAACTTTCCCACCATGTTTTCTTGAAAAAGGAGAAGGGGCAATTGGCAATATTGGGAATAGCTACGTATTTTTTGAACAATGGACCAATCACCAGGCCGCGCATTTTCTAAGTCCCAGGCTAGTGCGACCGGCTTTCCCAGCTGGACAACCTGATCAAAATCATCCAGAGTGCCCAGCCAATACGGCTCGAGCGCATTCTTCTGACAAATAGTATAAACGGCCGGAATGGGTGTTTTATTTCGGGAAAGCCATAGTAATACCGGCTTGGCACCCTGCGAGTTGACTTCCTCAGCGGCTGGGTGGTTTAGACCCGGTAAGGGAATATAAACATGGAAAGTTGAGCCACTGTCAGGAATGCTATCCAGCGTGATTGAACCACCGTGGAGAGCCACTAGGCGGCGAGTAATACTTAGACCCAGTCCAATTCCTTCTCTACCATATTCCAGTGCTTCAGCCTTTACAAAAGGCTCAAATATCCGTTCTTGCAACTCTGGCGAAATTCCCAAACCAGTATCGGACACCCAGAAATGGATATGCGGAAGTTGAACCTCAGCTCCAAGAGTAATCAAACCCTGTTGGGTGAACTTAAAAGCATTGCTAAGTAGGTTCATAAATATCTGGCGCAATCTGATCGGATCGGCATGTAGAAGCGGCAGGTAGGCGGGGGCATTAAGACACGAATCAATTTTCTTTTGTTTGCTAACAGAGGTCTCTTTGAAGGTTTCCAGTACCTCCTGTATGAGAGGACGCGGGTCAACTGGTTCGCAGCAAAGGTCTAATTCCCCAATTTCTGCACGTGAGGTGTCCAATAGATCGTTAATGAGACGAATCAGGTGTTCACCACTATCGAATATATAACCTAGGTCTTTTGTAAGCTGAAACGGAAGTTCGATCCCGTAAGGGTTAGGCGAGGATAGGGCAGTCTGACTGAGGCCTAAAATGATATTCAGTGGCGTTCGTAGTTCATGGCTGACGTTCGCCAACAGATGTGTTTTTAGTTGATCACTCTTTATCGCTTTTGCCTCAGCCTCAAGAGCAATTTGAACAAGTTTGGCGCTTTTCAGTGCACTACTAAGGTGTCCTCGAAGCGTTGTATACACATCGCCATTACGGGGACCGATCTCAAACATAACAAAACCAATCTGTTCTTCTTGAAAGTATAAAGCTTCAACATCAAAGGCAAAGTGGCGATCTTCTGGAAGCATATTAGGCGGGACAAGTTGGCTCGTAGGAAATCGAATCCCATTCTGATCCAGCAAGAGGCGCTCTTTCCCCACAACCGCAAGGACCAAACGTGACCAGGCGGGGTTATCACCCTTCTCGTCATAAAGAGAAAGGAAACAACTCTGTATGCCCAATCCCGGCAGTTCTAGGGCGAGTAGTCTCATCAAGGTCTCAATGTCGTACGTGGTCGACATTGTTTGCACGATCCTATTCAATCGGCTTGTTTGATCTACTGCCTCCAAGCGTTGGTAGAGCTGCCTGCGGTGTGCCATCTCTCCAACAACTGTATAACCATTTGCTAAAAGATCATGAGCTTTGAGGATCTTATCTTTAGATCGAAACAAGCGATTAACTTTCGAGCGGATTACATTGAGCACTTCCTGCCATTCGACAATCTCTGTACCTGAAGGAATCTGAGAGAGGATTTCTGTCAATGTTTGAATAAATATACTGCGCGTGCCATCCCTTGACTGTACATCCGTAAGGAAACCTTCAATAAGCTTATTAGACCAACTTGGATCCAACTCATAGGTGGGTGCCAATACCGCAAGAATTCTGTTAATACCGTGAAGCAAACTGATTTGCGCCGAGCCGGATGAAATTTCATCAGGTGCCTTGATTTCCAAACGAAAGCCAGCACCATGGTTGGAATCTGCTTGATGATCAATAGCAGTATGTTGGCATCCGCATGACTGTCGGCAAACCAATTCAGTCTCTAAAAGGATCTGATCAGGTAGTATATCATTTGCTAGTTTCGATAGCAGTAGGTCAACACTCTTGCTACCAAGCAAATGCCAGGGTGCTCGCACGGTGGTAAGTGACGGTGTGATTGCCCTGGTTTCCTCGATATCATCGAATCCCGCCACTAGTACGTCCTCTGGAATATGAATTCCTTGGGCCTGTAAAGCCTGCATGGCGCCAATTGCCATATTATCATTGGCTGAAACTAAGGCATCGAATCCGATGTGGTGAGTGGCTATCAGCTGTTTAATGGCTGCTGTCCCTGAATACCTGCGGAAATCTCCCGAAATGACCAGACTGGAATCGACTGGAATATGGTATTGCTTGAGAGTCTCGATGTAAGCTTGATATCTCTCTTCAGCATCCTGGCTGACTTCCAATCCGCGAATAAACGCGATCTTTCGTCTTCCATGAACTTCGATCAGATGGGAAAGCAGTTTGCGCATTCCATCCCGCATATCAATCTGGATACTGGGGATAGAGGGAAGAATCATCCCCATACTAATGATTGGAAGAGGCGCATAGCGCAGGCAGAAGGCCTCCAGGCTACTTCGATCAAGAGTATGGCTAAGAATATTTGCCCAAATCAGCAGACCATCAACATTTTCCGTATTAGGGATATTGAAAAGGATGTTTTTTTGAGCTTCGTATTGTTCGTGCCAGTGCGGGATTCCCCCGGAAAAGCAGATCAGATTTACATTCCGCTCCAGGGCTCGGTCAGCAACCCCGTGCCAGAGGTTGATTTCGGTAGGTCCGTTGAGCCATGCGGTCAGCACTCCTATGGTTAAAGGACGCGAGAAACGCGGTGGAGGCGTAGGAAGTAGCATTAGCAGTAGTTGATCAATCGCCAGTTAAGCAGGAACATGGTTAATTAACTAACAAAATCGGCTAGTAACCTCCCACCTACAAGTTCCACTGGATAACTGTTTTGATGCACAGATCAATTGAGTCATTCTATCATTCTTCTTAGATATGTCCATCTCATACATGGCTGTTAATCCTTCCCGAAAATCATATGCTTGTTTTGCTCATAGAGAATATGCAAAGAAACCTTTCAAGGTTTTTCGTTCTTCTGGATGCAAGTCTTTGGTGTTCCTTCGAAACGTTCGGAAACTGCCATTGAGTTTTTGATAATATTCCTTTGACAAAATTTTTTCAAACGCCGGAGTTCTTGTTTTCTCAATCCTATGACAATGACGACTATGCACTTACCGAACCAAACCCTGCATCACATCACTCATGGATCGGGAAGTAAACCGCATAACATTCATTCTGAATTTCATACAAAGAGATGAACCGTATGTTTTGCGCCTGGCCATGGGTTCGATATCCGCTCCGCCACCGGGTAAACTCCCGCTCGTTATCAGGGATAAGGAGCGATGTTGGATCTTCTTTTTTGCCGTAGAGCGTCTTCTCAGTAAGCGTTTCAGCACTTGTCCCATTTGATTCATCTCCCAAAACTGCTGCCAGGACGACCGGTCCTTCCATAAAGGCAACAGTATCGGGCAGATCGGGCAGAGAACTTGTGGTAAGGCTTTGGGGTAGGGTGATGTGGATGGTATCGTTTTGCCAGGCTTTGTGGATCAGAGCGTAGGTGGATGGGTTGCCTATAATAGCTTGTATTTCACCATTGATAATAACCTCCGGGCTTGCGCTCATCCAACCAGGCAGACGAAATTTGAGAGCAAACTCCTGTGCTTCAGAACAGGTGATCTTCAGCTCATATGACCGGCTGCCAGGTCTACGATGGGCTTCTGGGTGAGTGTCCTCCGAAAGCAGGAGGCTTAAGCTCTTTCCATTTTTGTTCCAGTCAAGCTGGCAGGGAATATATTGTGAAAGGACCAGGTCATTCCCTTCTTCATAAAAAATATGGTTCGGATAGATTGTATGCGCCTGGATTAACGTACCCTGGCAGCACCAAAAATCGTCAGTCGGTGTTCCCCACTTCTTGACTGAGCCGGAACGCAAGGGCAAAAAATACGTAACCATCCCGGTTTCTGGATGCTGCTGGGCCAGGCTGCCGTTATAAAGATTCCTCTCCCAATAATCGTCGTACGAAGCATCGCCGGTCCAACGCAGCAGGTACTCTGCCAGCCGCATCATATGGTAGACGGTGCAGTGTTCCTGGGTCTTATCTCCCAAATGGGTGGAAAGCTGTCGAGGCGGTGTCCAGAATTCACCGTTGGTCTGCCCGCCTGTGCAGTAATATCCCCGATCGACGACTGCGCAGCGCCAGTAGGCTTCAACGATATCCCGCCAGCGGTTTTCCCCAGTCACCTCCCAGGCACGCGCTGCCCCGAGGATTTCAGGTATGGTGGTGTTGGCATGCATGTTCGTAAGAGGGTCTTTTCCGGCAAGCAGGAGGTTAAACAAACGCGGACGGTCATAGCGGTTGATCAGATCATAATGTTCCTTGTCCCCGGTGACACTATAGAGATCCGACCACACTTCCAGCATTCCACCTGTTTCAACGTCTAACATATCATCGAACTGCTCCCGTGTGAATTGTGAGCTCCACCGGCTGAACCAGCGTGCCCACCTGACAAGGATATCCAAAGCCTGCTGGTTGCCTGCCCACGCGTACATATCGAATAGCCCCATCATATTCCTGTGAACAGTGCAATGCGGCGCCCAAACTTTTTTTCCGCGTGCTAACCACTCAAAGTATTTCTCCGGGATCGGCCCTGCCCATTCTCCGCCGTTCTCTTGCTGGCAGCGTGCCACCTCTGACACAATAATATCGGCTTTGACTTTAATCTCTTGATCTCTAGTGCTAGCATAAATATGGGCAGCCGCAGATAACCAGTGTCCCAGGAATTCCCCGCGGATCTGGCAGGTGGGTGATTCCCATCCCCAATGGGCATCCTCCGGTTTTCCGATAGGGGCCCACAATCCGGCCTCCATATAATGGTTTTGTAGCAGGTTATGGGTTTGGAGTGAAAATACATAGCGCCGGTTGATATCAAAGCGTTTCTTGAAAAGCCCCGGAAGCAATTTCACCCGGTGATCTTGAAGACGACGAAAGATTTCCGTCATTTTTTATTCAGCCTCCAATCGAAGATTAATCAGTTGGTTTATCAAAGGATTCAGACCATCTTGGAATGTATTTCTGAAGCTCTGCGGATACCAATTTTCGCATCAACTCTTCCCTACGATGCCATGATCGAGCCGCCGTTAACGTGGATTGCCTGACCAGTAATATAACTGGCGTCTTCAGATGCAAGGAAAGTCACCAAACCTGCTACTTCCTGTGGACTACCCGGCCGTCCAAATGGGATACGGCTTACAGCCTCTTTGAAGTAGTCTCCAGGACCGTATCCACCAAGAAGACGTCCCCATTCGCGATCGTTATATTTCCACATTTCGGTGCTGATAACACCCGGGCAATAGGCATTTACGTTAATCCCAAAAGGGGCAAGCTCCATAGCCAGACTCTGCGTAATCCCAACCACGCCTGCCTTACTTGCAGCATAGTGAGGAGTGAAAGCGCGAGCTTGACGAGCCTGGCCTGAGGCTGCATTAATGATGCGCCCGCGCTGTTGAGGGATCATTAGTTGCGCAGCGTGCTGACAGCAAAAAAATACTCCTTTGCAGTTGACGTCCATCACCTCATCCCAATCCTGCTCGCTCAACTCAGCCAGACGGGCGATTTTAATAATCCCCGCGTTATGGACGGAGACATCTAATACGCTGAACTCATCCTGAATTTGTTGGAATAATGAAGTCACCTGCGCTTTGTCCGAAACATCCACGAGGAGAGCCAGGACCCGGGAACCCAATTTCCTGGCTTTGTCTGCCACATCAAAGATCTGTTCCTCGTTGGCGCAAAGCACCAGGTCCGCTCCCTCATTCGCGAAGCGAAGCGAAATCGCCTCGCCAATGCCCTGGCTGGCACCGGTTACAAGAACAACCTTACCTTTAAACCTTGATGGCGATTCCATATCTAGTCTCTCTTGTGGGGTACGTGAAAAAGACTTCTAAACGATCGGAAGCAGCGATCGTCGGAGGTATTCTCCATTCTTAGTCGTGGCTATGTTGGGGTCTACTTCAGCCTCAGGTGATTCTTCCTCGATCATAATCCAGCCAGCGTAGCCAGTTTCTCTCAACATTTTCACGATGCCAGGAAAATCGATGATGCCGGCGCCCATCGCGGTCCAGCCGCCCGAGGCAGTGATGTCTTTGAAGTGAACGTGCTTAATCAAAGGCCTGTACGTTTTGAGGATTTTAACGACATCCATGCCTCCCCGGGCGATATGCCCGGTATCGGGAGCAAACCCCACCACGCTACTGTCCAGCGCATCCAACAAAATTTTATAGTCATCCTCGATACGAATCACGGATCCATCTGGTGAATTAGGATGGTATGAACAGCTAAGACCATGGTCAACCGCTCTAGCAGCGACCGCGTTGACGCAGGAGATTAGGTTTTGTTGTCGCTGGTGCAGATTGGAACGGTCTTTTCCGGGCGCCTGGACGAGAACCAGGTGTGCCCCAGGGAATGACCTGGCATAGCTAAACACTCGTTGAGCTTCTGACTTTTCTTGCTCGGTCTCATCAGGATTAGCCCAATCGCAGACAAAGGCGATGGCACCAAGCTGCAAGTTAAATTGAACGAGGAGATCTTTCAGCGTCGAAGGATCATCATAATAGGATCCCAACATCCAGGGCTCCGATTCGATCCCGGCAAAACCTGCTGGTTTCACGATATCCAAAATATCAGGTAGCTTGCCCTCATAGCGATTCCCAGACATTTGCCATGTATAGAATTGGCAACCAAACTTTATCGAGCTCATTTTAGCACCTCCTCCATTAACCGCTGCACGACCGGAACGGCATCTCTCCCTGCGATTGGGGTTTGAGGGTTGAAGCAAAAGTCTACGCACCACCAGGGCAAAGTGCTGATTACCGGCTTGATCGCCACCAGGGCACTCGTAAAGTCGATCTTTCCCTGTCCAAAAGCCACATGGGTGCTGGTCTCATTATTATGCAGAGAGCCGTCAGAATCAATCAAGTGGAGGTGGCCGACCATTGCACCCAGGAATCGACCATATTCTGCAACCCCCTCACTCAGCAATTCCTTGGTTCCTGTCTGCCTTGCCCCGATCACTGCACCCATATAAGCGTGACTGGTATCGAACAGCAGTTTAAAGTTCTCATGGTCGACAGCTTCAACAACGCGCTTTACCTCTGAGGGTTTGTTTAACCAAAAACCTGGTTCGAACTCCCAGACCACGCGTACACCCATTTTGGCTGCTTCTTTGGCAGCCAGATGCCATGTTTTTGTAAGACTTTTAAAGCGGGACTCATATTCATCAGGAGGTAGCGCTTCTGGAGGGCTGACTGTGTCTATACGCAGTATGCCGATCCCACAATTTTCACAAAATATCAGACCCTTGCGAAAAGCTCCCAGATATGTTTCCGAATCAACTACTGCGGGCGGTGTGTCCCCAAAAGGGGGGGCATACCCGGAAATACCCAGCCCATAGCCATCAATCTCGTTCAGCAGCTCCTTACATTTCGCGGCCGTATCGTAGTCGTCTGGATGAGGATGAGGGCGGAACCCATTGATTTCTACACCGTCATAACCTGCTTCAGCAATGTACTCGAGTACACGTGAAAAAGGCCAGGGGTCCTTCGAAAATGGTCCGAACGTGAACGCCCAACTTCCCATTGATAACTTAGGTCTGTCCATGGTTAAATCCTCGCCTGTTTACTTCTTTAACAAAAATTGCGTGGTTACATCATTGAAACGCTCGAGGTCCTCCCAATGGTGAATATGTCCGAGTCCTTTGAAAACGACCATCTCGGAACCCGGCATCCTCTCGTGCATTTCGAGTGTCAGCCGCAGGGGAGTAAAGATATCGGCATCTCCAACTGTAAGGAGGGTCGGGGCTGTTATCTTGTCCAGCCTGCCGAAAGTATTATGCATAGCGCAGGCATCACTTTGGGCTTGAAATGCATCCACTGGCATATAGTCTTCCTGAGCCGTGGTCTGGTCTCCTATCATCTCATCAAAATGCTCTTCGTAATAAGGGGCAGAGGCGATCCACAACTGAAGGAGTTCAGTAAAGTCAGTAGGCGAAGCAAGTTCTCGCATCTTTTTAAAGTGTTCAAAGACAGTTTGGGTATACCTGTCGGACCGCGACCAGGA
>WNFX01006622.1_pt1 | contig 11004 bp, 9 predicted proteins | sample 5400111 | NCBI WGS metagenome assembly WNFX01 (sample SAMN13153363, study PRJNA577476) | soil metagenome | isolation source: 40 cm soil or saprolite under grassland replicate 1 | place: USA:California | collected 2016-06-15
ACCAAAGAGGTAAGCTTGTTCAATCTCGGCTTTCTCGTCCTCTGGACGTTATATCCAGCCTGGCGGGGCGAACTCAGCCGCCGCCATGTCGCTGCTGTTGGACTACTGTTCCTCGGATGTAGCCTGGCAGTAGCTCTAATCGTTCTCCCGTTCGTATTCCTCGGTGCCTTCACCGACTTCTGGGATGCCGCCGTCGTATACACCCTGCACTACGTGGGCGCCAATTCTCCCGTGACTCGCCTAATCGGCCTTGTGAACGTATTCGTTTTCCCCGCCTCGTACGGCGGCCCGTGGGTCGCGCTCACCCTTCTTGGCTTCATTTACTTAATGCGAGGCCAAGACCGGTGGCGGTGGTTACCGGCCGGCTGGCTCGTGGCCAGTGTACTAGGCATCGTCTTTCTTGGGCGTCTCTACGCTCACTACTACGTCCATCTCCTTCCCGCGTTCAGCCTCATCGTCCCATTCGGCATCCGTTTCTTGCGCCATAAGTGGAAGGTTGCGCCAGCAAGGGCTGCGGCATTCACGGGTCTTGTCGGCGTTCTTGCGGCGGGCGCTATTTTCCTGAATGGCCAGGTCTATCTTCACCCCTCGGTAGAGGAGGGAAATCTGGCCGCTCTCACGCATGACTATCAAGAGCACTGGTACTTGGCGAGCCCCGCGTTGTCCCGATACATCGCAAACAATACTTCCCCCGGCGATCGCGTCTACAATCTCGGCTTTCAGAGCGAACTCTACTTTTACGCAGACCGTCGTTCCCCGACACGTTACCTGTTCGACCACCTGTTTGTGGCCGACGCACGCCTCGTTGAGTCTGCACTTCATGATCTCCGGAATCAGCCGCCCGCACTCATCATCGACTCGGCTCGCTACGGTCCATCGGATACACACGAATATGACAGGTCAGGCTTTGACCGGTTCCTGACAGATCGTTATGAGTATCTCGGCAAGATGTACTACGCAGACGTTTACCGGCTCAAGGAAAAGACCCCCCCCGCGATTTTACAGGAGGGTCATTAGCCTCAGCGAGGCTTGCTGGGGTGTGCTCTTTCCCCTTGGGCGGCGAGCCGATTCTCGGACTTCAGCCACGGCAAGTAAGCGCTCATTCTATTCCGCCTTGAATCATGCTGGTAGTCGCGGGTAACACACTGGGTCTCGGCACGTCTTACCCCATCGATGGCCCACCGATCCGCAAGGCTTGAGCGCCTCAATCTTCCCGCATTCCCGGCGGTCATCCGCGCGTTTTCGGGCTTCCTCCGGCGCGCACGTCTGCCCGCCCTCCTGGCGACAATTTGCGCGATCCCTATCCTCCTCTACGTTCCGTTTCTCCACGAACCGTTTTTTCGTGACGAGGGCTTATACGCCGCGGTCGCGCAGCTCACGCTCGACGGCGACCTCCCGTATCGAGACGCTTTCGAGGCCAAGCCTCCCTTGATATTCGGCTGGTATGCGCTCAGTTTCCTGATTTTCGGTCAGAACGTCTGGGCCCCGCGGTTAATCGCCGCTGTTCTGGTGTCCCTGACCACGCTCCTCGTTTACGTCCAGGGCAGGTTGCTCTTTTCGGGTCGCGAAGCTCTCCTTGCCGCGTTTGCTTTCGCCCTCTCCATCGGCGTCGCGAGGTTCGAGACAAATGCGAGCAGCGAGTACTTCATGCTTCTGCCCCTTGTGGCTAGTCTGGTGGCGTTCACGCTGGGCCATCAGACGGGGCGGTTGCCATGGTTCTTGCTATCCGGAGTGTGCAACGGGCTCGCCATCATGACAAAAGAGGTGAGCGCGTTTAATCTCGGCTTTCTCGTGCTGTGGACGCTCTATCCGGCATGGCGCCGGAGCGAACTGGACCGCCACCACCTCGCCTCAGTTGCGCTACTCCTCGGAGGGTGTGGCTTGGCAGTCGCCTTGACGATCGCTCCTTTCCTCGTCCTGGGGGCATTCGGGGACCTCTGGGATGGCGCTGTCGTGTTCACGCTCCAGTACACGGGCGACAGAACCGTGGGCGAGCGCGTCGGCGCTGTTGTGGTTGGCGCGGGCGTCTTCGCATTCATATACGCTGGCCCGTGGATAGCGCTCTCACTCTTGGGGTTTGTCTATGTAGTCCGAAGGAGTGAAGACCGATGGGGCTACTTAATGGCCGGCTGGTGGGCGGCCGGCGTGTTAAGCCTCGCCTTTGTCGGAAGGCTATTCGCGCACTACTACGTGCATATGCTTCCCGCGTTGAGCCTCATGGTGCCCCTTGGCGTGCGTTTCTTGCGAAGTAGGTGGCAGGTCGCACCCGCACGAGTCGGAGCGTTTCTATTCATCATTGGCGTTTTGGTAATAGGAGCGATTGGGCTCAATGGACAAGTGTATCTTCACGATTCGGTTGATGGGCGGCATTTGTCCAAGTTCCCCGGCGACTCCAGGTCGTTGTGGGAGATACAGAGCCCTGCTTTGGCGCGATATGTCGCCGACAATACGTCCCCGGACGATACCATCTACAATCTCGGCGTTCAGAGCGAACTCTACTTCTACGCTGACCGTCGCTCGCCCACTCGCTACCTTTACGACCTCGCGTTTCCTGCCGACGAGAGCAATATCGAGCATGCTCTCCAGGAACTCAACGAAGACATGCCGACCTTCGTTATCGACTCGGCCCGTTACGAGACACGAAGCGATTCCTACGATAGGTCCGGGTTTGACCAATTCCTTGCGGACCACTACGAGTATCTCGGCAAGATGTATTACGCAGACGTCTACCGCCTGCGGCGATAACGCAACTAGCTCTAAGCAACCAGCCCCTGGATACCGTTTCGCTGACATCAGTCCTCAAAGGTGAAATCTTCGTTTACCACGTGCATAAGGTGTAACGGCCGTACTGAAATTCTCATCTAACTGCACAGAGAGAGTACTCAACAAGCGAACAATCTTTTGAAAGGAGGAGACAAGATGCTCTCGAAGATGAATGAGGCAATTCTGGCGCTCGTGGTGCGATTCCAGCGCCAGGATGGGCAGGCGCTGGCCGAGTACGGTCTGCTTCTGGCTCTGATCGCGGTGGTCTGCATCGTGGCGCTGACCGCGCTGGGTCTCGCGATTGCGGGCACCCTCAGCAAACTCACCGGCAAGCTGTAGGACTACGGCGAATTAAAGTAAGGCCCGCGGCGGGAACGCCGCGGGCCTTGCTCTTCTCTTCGCATCTGCCCTAGCGCCCGGCCCAACTGCTGGCAGATCTCCCCAACGGTGAAATCTTAGTGAATCTAGCTCGTAAGCCGTAACGGCTGCGATACCGCCCACATCTAACTTGGCAGAGAACTAATCGTCGATCAATCGCTTCGGAAAGGAGGAGGCGAATGCTCTCTAGGATCAATGAGGCCCTAACCTGGTTGGTGACGCGCTACCAGCGTGAGGACGGGCAGGCGCTGGCCGAGTACGGTCTGCTTCTGGCTCTGATCGCGGTGGTCTGCATCGTGGCGCTGACCGCACTGGGTCTGGCGATTGCGGGCACCCTCAGCAAAATCACTGGTAAGCTGTAGGACTGCTGCGAATTCAAGCAAGGCCCGCGGCGTACCCGCCGCGGGCCTTGCTCTTCTCTTGCCATCTGCTCTAGGCGCGGCGCAACTGCAGCTCTCCTCCAACGGTGAAATCGTGGTGAATCTAGCTCATAAGCCGTAACGACTGCCATACCACCCCCATCTAACTTGGCAGAAAACTATTGGCGGTCAACCGCTTCGGAAAGGAGGAGACTATGGTCTCTAGGATCAATGAGGCCCTGACTTGGCTAGCGGCGCGCTACGAGCGTGAGGATGGGCAGGCGCTGGCCGAGTACGGTCTGCTTCTGGCTTTGATCGCGGTGGTCTGCATCGTGGCCCTGACAGCGCTGGGTCTGGCGATTGCGGGCACCCTCAGTACCATCACCGGCAAGCTCTAGGATCGATCCGGAAGCCCTCAGGGCTCAAAACCTTGGCAACAGATGGCTGTCGTCGAAACAAGATAGCTTTGGGGGTCGCGCGCCGCCAGGCCGTGACCCCCGCGCTCTCTTATCAGAGGCTGCGGCTCGACCGCAGGCTGGACGGAAGGGATGGACCAGAATGACAATCAAGCGGCCTAACGGACTACCGCGAAAGGGCGAAAAGGGCCAGAGCCTGGCCGAGTTCGTCCTCGTGTTGCCTATCTTCCTCATTTTGGTCTTCGCCATCATCGACTTCGGCCTCGGCTTTCACGCCTGGCTCACAGTCACTAACTCTGCTCGAGAGGGCGCGCGCCTCGGCGCTGTCAGAGCTCCCGCCTCAGGCGCCTGCGACTACACCTTCCCCCCCGGCTTCAAGGCCGATAACATCAGTTGCCGCGTCTATCAAACAGCCTCCTCTCTTGACAAGTCGAAGCTAACCGTGTCGTCGACAGGTGCCCAGGGTACGCCGGGCGACTCGGTTGTAGTGAAGGTTGACTACGACTACGACCTCATCACCCCTCTAGACAACATGCTGGGCTTAATAAGCGGTGGCAAACTTGGTCCGACGCTGAAGTTCACTTCGACGGCGGATATGCGCCTCGAGTGATGCCAGCATAAGAAAGATCTGAGCCGGCGGAAGAGTTAGCCGGCCGACCCGAAACGACAAATAAGCGGGTGCACCCAGCGTGCGCCCGCTTTTGCTTATGCAGGGGCGAGACTCGACGGAGTCGCGCTCATCTCTAAGAGTGGAGTCCAGCGAGAGTCCCGGGCGAGCGAAGGCTCGCATCCCCTCTGGAAACGCCGCAGGTAGACGACGCGTCTGTAACTGAGGGCTGAGCGGGAAGGCGACTGCCCCGACAATGCTAATGAGAACTTTTATCTTCGCCGCGGGAATAATGCTGGCAGCAGCTGCTGCTGTTGCGTGCGCCGGCAGCGACACCCCGGAGCGAGGCGTACTCGTCGGAGGGGAAAACAGGCCGGGGTTCCAGTGGGGCAGCTGCGAGTTCGATATACCGGTCGACGCGTCCGTCGACTGCGGCTATCTCACGGTGCCAGAGGACCGCAGTCAGCCGGAGCGCCGTCAGATCCGCCTTCATGTGGGTGTCTTCCGGACGAAAGCGACGGAAAAGGCGCCCGACCCGATCCTCTATTTGGGCGGCGGACCCGGCGAGAACTCTACCGAGGCCAGCTCTTACTTCTATAAGGACTACATAGAGCCGTTTCTCAAGAACCGAGATTTCATCGTTTTGGACCAGCGAGGGACCGGGTACTCACAGCCTCATTTGGACTGTCCCGAGCTGAAAGACCTGTATCGGCAAACGCTGGACGAAGATCTGTCACGCGAAGAATCGCGGGCAAAAGAGATGCAAGCCGTAACGAGTTGTCATGACCGGTTGGCGAGCGAGGGCGTCAATTTTGCGTCTTACCGCAGCGCCGAAAGCGCCGCGGATGTTAATGACCTCCGGCTGGCACTCGGCTACCAGAGCTGGAATCTCTACGGCGTGTCGTACGGCACCCGGCTGGCCCTCACGGTAATGAGGGACTTCCCGCAAGGTGTGCGCAGTGTCGTGCTCGACTCCAGCTACCCGTTACAAGTGAACCTCTACACGGGAATCGAACCAAATGCCCGGCGAGCCATGGACGTCTTCTTCAGTGGTTGTGCGGCTGATGCTGGATGCAATCGTGCATATCCCCATTTGCGGGATGTTTTCTTTAATACGATAGCCCGGCTCAATGCGAGCCCAGTGAGGGAGACGATTGCCAATCCACTGACGGGCTTTCTCTATCAGGATGTGGTTGTAAACGGTGACGACTTGCTCAACTTCCTCTTTCAGGCCCTCTACTCCACGGACTCCATTCCCGTATTGCCGCGCGTGATCTACGAGGTGGCTAACGGGGACACGCACCTTATGGGTCAAATCATGGGCGGCTTCCTGGCGGAGCTGGAAGAGCTGTTCTCGCCGGGCATGCACATCTCGGTCCAGTGCAGCGACGAAGTGGCCTTCACCAACGTCGACGAGGTAGCCGCCGCGATGGCGCCATATCCGGAGCTGGCGGGGCTGACAGAGGGGGAGGCGTTCAGCGGGCAGGGCGTGTTCCCGGTGTGTCAGATGTGGGGCGCCGCCCCACCTGACCCCAAGGAAAACGCCCCAGTTACAAGCGACGTGCCGACTCTCGTGCTCTCCGGTCAGTACGACCCGATCACGCCGCCGGAATGGGGACAGCAGGTCGCGGATACGCTTTCGCGTCACTTCTTCTACGTTTTCCCGGGTGTGGGGCACGGTGTGGCCACGGTGAACGACTGCACGCAGGCGATTATGCATGCCTTTGTGAGCAACCCGGGAACTGAACCCGACACGTCGTGCATCGGCGGGATGTCGGGTCCCGCCTGGTCGGACTAGCGGCCGAATCGCGCGTTTATCCAGGGCGCCCTTTGGGCGACTCGGTTCGAAGTGGCCGGCGAGTTATGAAAAATGGCCGGATTAATGAACAAACATTGTAACGCCACTGTAGAGCAGACCATCTTTCTTTCTGAACCAAGCAGCACATTTCTCAATGTCGAGGTGTACGCATGATTAAAGGCATGACCCTTTCCAAGGGCGGCAGCAGACTCCCGCTTATTCTCGGGCTCATCTTGGGGCTCGTGGCGGCGGTCCTTGTGGTCGTCTACCTTACCAGCGCGAAGGACGAAGGCGGCTCCACGAGCACCAGCGGCGGTGAAGGCACCCCTGTTGTTGTCGCTCTGCAAAATATCGCAGCCGGCACCAAGATTACGCCTGAGATGGTCACCATCAAGTCGGTGCCCACCTCGGACCAGATCACGAATCCGTTCACCACAACCGAGGGCCTGATCGGCAAGGTTACGCGCGTAGGGATCGTCGCCAACGAACAGATTTCCGACACGAAAGTTATCAGCACCGACCTTATAAGCGGGTTCGGCGGAAATCCTCCTTTGTCGCTGCTTGTCGAGCCTGGTACGAGAGCCGTCTCGACCGAGATGAGCGCGCTCATCGGCGCAGGCGGCAACATCCGCCCCGGTGACTACGTGGACGTTATCCTCGTCGTCGAGGTCAAGCTCAATGGACCCAACGGAGAGTCATTCAATGACACGGTGGCTGGAACCATTTTGCAAAACGTCAAAGTTCTCGCCATCGACCAGGAACGGACGGACCCAAATCCGGCGGCCGGTACCAACCCCGATCAGTCCAAGCAAGAGAACCAAGCAGCTACCACGGTCACGCTCAGCCTGAATCCAAGTCAGGCCGAAGTCATAGCGGTCGCTGACCAGTGTGGCAAGGCGCATGGCGGCAGACTCGCTATGTCGCTGCGTGGTCCCGGGGACCCGAACAAGCTCTCGAACCGCGCGGAATGGCCTGCTAACGGTAGCATTCCGAGCTGCGTAGCGCTCCTCGGCGTGGCCACGCTCGGCGGTTAACGAAGGTACACCCCGCAGAGTCTGAAGGGAGCTAAGTAAGGCGATGGCACGAAATCCACGAGTGATTGTGATTGGCCCCGAGCCGGTGAGCCGGGACGAGGTCCAGAAGATGCTCGCCCTCTCAGGGTTCAGCGTCCTCGGTGAGGCCGGCTACGGCATCGAAGCGGTGTCGCTGGCCAAGAAGACCGAGCCGGATGTGGTTGTAATCGCCATCGAGGAGCCCCTCATCCGCGCTCTGCAAACGGTAGAGGCTTTGGCAGACCTTCTGCCTCAGTCCCCAATCATCGGCCACTCTTCGATCAAGGGCTCCGGGTCGATGCGCAGGGCGATGGTGGCGGGTGTCAAAGACTACCTGGTCAGCCCTGTTAAGGAAGAGGAACTAATCAACTCCATCCACACGGTCCTGGCCCAGGAGGAGCGCCGCCGGGCGAGACTCGCTGGCGAAACCGACGAGCCCATCGCCGCCGGCACCGTGGTCACTGTGTTCGGCGCGAAAGGCGGCATTGGCAAGACCACGATTGCGACTAACCTCGCTACCGCTCTGGTTCAGAAGACCAAACAGTCGGTCGTCGTCGTTGACCTAGACACGCGTTTCGGTGACGTCGCGATCCTCATGGACATCCCGGTGGAACGGAGCATCGCGGACCTGGCGATGCCGGAAGAAGACATTACGCGCGAGATCGTCGAGGAGTGCACGTATACGCACAACACCGGCGTGACGATCCTCCCGGCACCGATCCGGCCAACCGACTGGCGGAACGTCCACGCCGGCCACATCGAGCGTGTGGTCACTCTTCTCATGCAAACCCACGACTACGTCATTCTCGATACGCCAGGGACCTTCAATGACATCGTTGCCCGGGCGCTCGAGATGGCGACGATGGTCGTCCTAATTTGCACGGTCGATATGGCGAGCCTGAAGGACACTCTGCTCGCCATCGACATGCTGCGCTCCTGGAACTTCCCGCAGGACAAGATAAAGCTGGTAATCAACTCGACAAACGAAGCCAGCAGCGTTCAGCCGCACGAGATCCGGCGGATGCTGGGGCGCGATGTCTTCTGGTCCGTGCCTTACGACCGCAACATCAGCGCTGCCACGCAGCTGGGGATGCCTGTCGTTGTCGCCAAGCCACAGTCAAAGGCGTCCGAGAGCCTGACGGAGCTGGCGTACGCGCTAAGCGGCGTGCGCCGCCACCAGCAGACGTCCAAGCCAAAAGAAGTGCAAAAGGGCGGCCTGCTTAGCCGCATCCTTGGAACAGTCCCCGAAGACAAAACTGAAGTAAGTGTGGAGTGACAAGATGACAAGCTTTCAATCAGGCAGACCCATGGCGCCCACTCTGCGGCCGACCGCCGGCCCCAGTCGCACGACCCCCGGGCGTTACAACGAGGACATGGAGCAGCTTATCTTCCGCATGCACCAGATGCTTATCGATGAGCTGGATGCGGACCAGATCAGTGCCATGCCCTCAGATGAGCGCCGCAAAGTCGTTGAGCAGGCCGCCGAGACACTGCTACGCCGCGAGATGCCCGGCGTCGGCGGAATCACCCGCGACCAGATCGTATCGCGCGTGGTGGATGAAGTGGTGGGGCTCGGCCCGATCGACGCGCTTATGCGCGATCCCTCCATATCAGAGGTCATGGTCAATCGACCGGACGAGGTCTACTTCGAACGAGAAGGTATTCTCTACCTCAGCGACGTCCGCTTCCGTGACGATCAGCACATTCAGCGCGTCATTGAGCGCATCATCGCGCCGATCGGACGGCGGGTCGATGAGTCTTCGCCGATGGTGGACGCCCGTCTTCCGGACGGCTCGCGTGTCAATGTCGTGATTCCTCCCGTCGCGCCCAAAAGCCCGACGATCACCATCCGAAAATTCCGCGCCGACAAGCTCCAAATGAACGACCTGGTCAACGCCAGTACGATCACCGAAGACATGGTGGAGTTCCTGAAGGCCTGCGTGCAGGTCAAACTGAACATCCTCATCTCCGGCGGTACCGGTACCGGCAAGACCACCTTCCTCAACGCGCTCTCGGCATATATTCCGGAAACAGAGCGCATCATCACGATTGAAGACCCGGTCGAGATCAAAATGCAGCAGCCTCACATCGTCAGTCTGGAGGCGCGGCCCTCCAACATCGATGGCAAAGGTGAGATCTCGCAGCGAGACTTGCTGCGCAATACCCTGCGCATGCGGCCGGACAGGATCATCATCGGCGAGGTCCGCGGTCAGGAGGCGTTCGACATGCTCAACGCCATGAACACGGGTCACGAGGGATCGATGTCGACCGTCCACTCCAACTCGCCGCGTGACGGCCTTGCTCGTATCGAGAACATGGTCCTCATGGCCGCCCTTGACCTCCCCGACAGGGCGATCCGTGAGCAGGTTGCTTCGGCCCTGCATCTCATCGTCCAGCTTGCGCGGTTTACGGACGGTGTCCGGCGCGTTACTCACGTCACCGAAGTCAGCGGAATGGAAGGGCAGATTATCACCCTTCAGGACTTGTTCCGCTTCCAGCAGACCGGCGTCAGCCCTGAAGGCAAGATCGAAGGAGTGATGGCGCCTACGGGAATCCGCCCGACATTCGCCGAGCAGTTCGAAGCATCCGGCATCAAGTTGCCGGACGGGCTGTTCCTTGCGCGCGCGAGGTAAACCATGGACCCACTGATTATTGGCATTGCTATCACCATCTTCTTCGCGTTCATCCTGGCCGCGGTTGGCCTTACGGGCCGGGGGGGGCAGGACGACTCGATGAGCTCGCGCCTGGAAGCCTTTCGTTTCGGCGGGGGGCCCCTTCCCCAGAGCGCCGCGCCGGACAAAGCCACCTTCCGAGAGAAGCGCTCTTACAGTGGTCTCCCGGTACTCAGCGCATTCCTCTCGCAGTTTCGCGGCTCGGAGGCCATGGCCATCCACCTGGAGCGCGCGGCCGTCCCGCTGCGCGTCGGCGAATTCTACCTTATTCGTTGGGGTATGGCGGCGCTCTTTCTGGTCATCCCCTTCGTTTTCGGCGTCGCTATCTTCAACCTACTGCTGGGCATTGGCCTTGCCGTAGTCGGCTATATGCTGCCCGCCATGTGGGTGAACGGTAAGAAGAAGTCGCGGATAAATAAAATCAACCAGCAACTGGTCGACCTGCTTGGCCTGGTCTCGAACTCGCTTAAGTCCGGTTACGGCCTCATGCAAAGTTTCGAGTTCGCGTCCAGGCAAATGAACCCCCCAATCGCCCTGGAGATCCGCAGGATGCTTCGCGACTCCAACCTCGGCATGGGCGCTGAGGAAGCTCTTAACGCTCTGGGCGAACGCATCGACAGCAGCGACCTCGACATGGTGCTGACCGCGATTAACATCCAGCGCACTGTCGGTGGCAACCTGGCCGAGATCTTGGACAAAGTGGCCTCGACCATGCGAGAGCGCGAGCGCATCCGAGGCGAGATCAATACGCTGGTGGCCCAACAGAAGATGACGGGTATCGTTATCGGGGGTCTGCCGGTGTTCATGTTCGCGATCTTTATGGTCATGAACCCGGGCTACATGAGCCTGCTCATCACTGAGACGGTCGGCAAGGGGATGCTGGCCGCCGCGATCGGCTTGCAGCTCATGGGCTACTTCTCCATGAAGAGAATCATGGCGATTGAGATTTAGGAGCCAGA
>WNFX01009127.1_pt1 | contig 11004 bp, 9 predicted proteins | sample 5400111 | NCBI WGS metagenome assembly WNFX01 (sample SAMN13153363, study PRJNA577476) | soil metagenome | isolation source: 40 cm soil or saprolite under grassland replicate 1 | place: USA:California | collected 2016-06-15
GACGCGCTGGTCAAGCCGGTGACCCTGGCGCCGATAGCGCTGGTGCCCGTGCCCGCCCAGGCGACCCCCACGCCTCCGCCCGCTTCTCCTCCCTCGCCCCCGCCGCCGACGGGAAACGGCCAGCGGCTCATCTCGCTCGACTTCAAGGACGCCGATGTCGTCAACCTGCTGCGCATCCTCGCCGCCGAGAGCGGCCGCAATATCGTGGCGGGCGACGACGTCAAGGGCAAGGTCTCGGTGTCGCTGCGCAACGTCACCTGGGAGCAGGCCCTGGACACCATTCTCGAAACGCGTGGGCTCCAGAAGCTCGAGCGAGGCAGCGTCATCCGCATCGTCTCGACCGAACAGCTGACCAAGGAGCGCGAGGCGTCTGCGCGCGTGCAAGAGGCCCAGGTCAAGTCCGAGACCGAGATCCGCACCAGGCGCGCCGAGGCCGAGGTGAAAGAGGCAGAGGCGGCCACCAAGAAGCTGCAGTCCGAAGCGGCCATCACCGAGGCTAAGGCCCGCGGACCGCTGCGCGAGGAATTGATCCGGCTCTCGTATGCCGATCCGGAGGACGTCGCCAAGACGCTCCAAGGCATCCTCGGCATCCCGCCCACGGGCTCGGTGCCCATCTCATCGGTGCCCATCATCCAGAGTGTCCCGCAGCAGCCCACCGTGGTGCCGTCAGGCGGTGGCCCGCCCAATCCGGCCCTGGGTCAGCTACCGCAGCCCAACGTGCCCTACCCGCCATTCCTCCCGGGCCAGCAGCCGCAAGTGGTCTCCGTGAGCCAGGACGTGCTGGCCAAGGGCATCACTATTCAGGCCCACAAGCCGACCAATAGCATCTTTATCCGCCACTACCAGGCCGACCTCGAGCGGATTAAGAAGCTGATCAAGGAACAGCTCGACGTACCGCTGCCCCAGGTCAAGATCGAGGCGCGGATGGAGATCCTCGATCGCAATGCCTTCGAGGGCATCGGCGTGCAGTGGGGAGGGGCCGCGGCCACCAATGTCACCGGCTCTTCGACGGTGATCGGCCAGGGTTTCCAGACAGCGGGCTCGACCCCTCAGACACCCGCCTTCACCGGCGTGCTGCTGCCGGGTGGCTCCTTCGCCCCGTTCGATCCGGTCGGCGTGAAAAATCTCACGCCGAATAACCCGGGCCTGAACCTCTCACAGCTTTTCCCGATCTCGGCCGCGACGGGGCTGCCGCTGGGCGGCAATCTCGTCAACCTTCCCTTCACAGCCCTGCCGAACGCCGCCAACGCGGGCGTGCCGGCCGGTGGACTCTCCTTCGGCCTGGTGTCGAACCGCTTCAACATCAATCTCGCCCTTCAGGCCCTCGCCACTCAGGGTAAGACCCGCACCCTGGCGCGGCCCGAGATCGTCACGGTGGAAAATGCCAAGGCCGCTATTTCACTCGGCGAAGAGATACCTTATGCTACGGTCAGCTCGGCTGGCACGCAGGTCCAGTTCAAGGAGGCGGTGCTCAAGCTCGAAGTGACGCCGACCGTGATCAGGGAGAAGGTCGGCGACCAGACCGTCCTCACCAAGATCAAGATGCTCGTCATCGTCGAGAACAACTCCCGAGGCGACATCGTCACGGCGGGGGTACCGGCCATCAACCGGCGCAAGGCGGAGACCCAGGTGCTCATCAAGGAAGGCGACCGCTTGGTCATCGGCGGCGTCACAACGGGCGTGGCCTCGACCACGGTGCGCAAGGTACCGCTTTTTGGCGATATTCCGATCTTCGGCTGGCTCTTCAAGCAGAAGGAGAATAACGACGTCGGTCGGGAGCTCGTGGTATTCATCACACCGTCGATCCTGCTGGGCCAGGGCGGGGCCGGCCTGGCTCTGACGCCGGTCGCTCCGCGGTAGCGAGGGCTCTTGGGCGGAGAGTTCCGCTTCCTCACGGCCGGCGAGTCCCACGGGGAAGCGCTCACCGCCGTCATCGACGGCGTCCCCGCTGGGCTCCCGCTGTCCGAGGCCGACCTCAACGCGGATCTCGCGCGTCGCCAGCGCGGCTACGGACGCGGCGGTCGGATGAAGATCGAGCAGGACCAGGCCCACATCTCCTCGGGAGTCCGCGGGGGCCGCACCCTCGGCAGTCCCATCACGCTGACCATCCAGAACCGCGACTGGGAGAACTGGAAGCAGACCATGGCCGTGGGCGAGCCGCCCGCGGGCGCCACCGCCAAGGTCGTGACCCGACCGCGCCCCGGGCACGCCGACCTCGCGGGCGCCATGAAGTACGGCCACCACGACATCCGCAACGTGCTCGAGCGGTCCAGCGCCCGCGACCAGGCCAAGGCTGCCGGCGATACCCTGGGTGGGGTCTTCGAGGTGGTCGCCCTCGGCTGCCCCGTGGGCCTGGGCTCGTATGTCCAGTGGGACCGCAAGCTCGACGGCCGCCTGGCCCGAGCCTTCTGCTCCATCCATGCCATCAAGGGCGCGGAGATCGGCCTGGGCTTCGAGGCGGCGCGCCGTCCCGGCTCGCAAGTCCACGACGAGATCCTCTTCGACGGCGACAGCGGCTTTCACCGCGAGTCGAACAGCGCGGGCGGTCTCGAGGGCGGCGTCACCAACGGTCAGCCCGTGATCGTGCGTGCCGCCATGAAGCCCATCTCGACCCTCCGCAAGCCGCTCCGCTCTGTGGACATGGCGACCAAGGAGGCGGTGGAGGCAGTGGTGGAGCGCAGCGATGTCTGCGCGGTGCCCGCGGCCGGCGTGGTCGGCGAGGCCATGATGGCCCTCGTGCTCGCCGAGGCCTTCCTCGAGAAGTTCGCTGGGGATGGCATCGACGAGGTCCGCCGCAACTACCAGGGCTATCTCGACTACCTCAAGACCTGGTAGCCTGGACGTCCGATGATCGACGTCCCCGTCAAGCTCGGCCCCCGCTCGTACCGCATCCTCGTGGGCGCTGGTCTGCTCTCGCAGGCCGGTCCGGAGATCTCCCGGCTCGGGGTGGGGCGCAAGCTCGCCCTCCTCACCGATCCCGCCATCCAGTCCCTCTACGGCGAGATCGTCGCGCAGAGCCTGGCCGGGGCCGGCTTCGACGTGACCACGGTGCTCCTGCCCGAGGGCGAGCGCGCCAAGACGCTCGAGGTCGCCGCCAGCACCTGGGATCGGCTGCTCGAAGCAGGGCTCGACCGGGGCTCGGCGGTGATTGCCCTCGGGGGCGGCGCGGTGGGCGATCTCGCGGGCTTCGTGGCCGCCACCTACATGCGCGGCATGCACTTCGTCCAGCTTCCCACCACCCTCCTCGCCCAGGTGGATGCTTCCATCGGCGGCAAGACGGCCATCGACCATCCGCGCGCCAAGAACCTGATCGGCGCGTTTCACCAACCGCGCCTCGTACTCGCCGATACGGGCGCGCTCCAGAGTCTGCCCGAGCGCGAGTATCGCTCGGGGCTGGCCGAGGTCATCAAGCACGGCATCGTGCTCGATGCCGGGTACTTCGACGAGGTCGAGCGGAACGCGGCCGCCCTCGCCAAGCGCGAGCCCGAGACCCTCGAGCAGATCGTGGCCGGCTCGTGCCGTCTCAAGGCCTCGGTGATCGAGCGCGACGAGCAGGAGGCCGAGCTTCGTCACGTGCTCAACTACGGGCACACCATCGGGCATGCCATCGAGGCGGTCACCGGCTATGCGCGCTTCGCCCACGGCGAGGCGGTGTCGCTCGGGATGGCGGCGGAGGCGGGCGTGGCGGAGCGCCTGGGGCTGGCCGCCGCGGGGACGCGGGCCCGGCAAGTGCGCCTGCTCGAGACGATGGGTCTGCCCGTGCGCGAGGTCGGGGAGGCGCCCGAGCGCGTGATCGAAGCCATGGCGCGCGACAAGAAGGGCAAGGAGGGGCGCGTGCCGTTCGTGCTCGCCCCGGAGATCGGACGCTTCAGCATCGTCTTCGACGTCCCCAAGCCCGTGATCTTGGAGGCTTTGGCCGAGCTCGGCTGAGTCGCCCAATTCTCTCGGGCGGCTCCCGACGGCCGTGCTAGATGTAGATCATTGTCCTGCCATCCGCCGTCCGCCACTGTTCCGAAGCGCCGCCCATGACGACACGGCTCGGCTATCACCCTGCTCTCGACGGCATCCGCGCTATCTCCATCCTCGCCGTCATGCTCTATCACTCCGGGCTGATCCATGGCGGCTTCCTCGGCGTGGACGTCTTCTTCACCCTGAGCGGCTTCCTCATCACCACGCTCCTGATCGAAGAGCACGCGGCCGGGGAGCGCATCGCCCTCCGTGACTTCTATTGCCGGCGGGCCCTTCGGCTTCTCCCCGCCCTCGTGCCCGTGGTCATCGTCTCCGGCGTGGCCATGATCGCCACCGCGGGCCCCGCCCGCGTCGGCGGCATGTCGCTCTTCGTCCTCGCCGTGATCTTCTACGTGGCGAACTGGGCGGCCATCGCAGGGCTTCCCCAGGGCATGCTCGGGCACGCCTGGTCGCTGTCGATCGAGGAGCAGTTCTATCTCGTGTGGCCACCCGTCCTCGCGCTGCTCCTCCGCCGCGTGCGCGCGCGATGGCTGCTCGTGGCCGGCCTTCTCCTCGCCGCCCTGGGATCGATCCTCCTCCGTTATCACCTAGCGGTGAGCGGAGCGACGGGCCGGCGCTTCTACCTCGGCACTGACGCGCACGCCGATCCCATCCTCATCGGGTGCGCCACAGCCTGCCTCGTGTCGTGGGGGTACATCCGCGGCGGGAGCAACCCGTCGGCCTCGACGAGGTGGCGATGGCAGGCCGCCGCTCTGGCCGCTGCCGCCGTGCTGGTGGCAGTTCTCGTGATGGCGCGCCTGCCCGACGACTATGCGCGGCGGGGGGCGAGCACCATCGTGGCGGTGGCCGCGGGTATCCTCATCGTGGACGTGCTGCGGCCCGGATCGCGCTTGGCTCCCCTTCTCGCCTGGTCACCGCTCGTGTGGATCGGGAAGCGCTCCTACGCCCTCTACCTGTGGCACCTTCCCGTGTTCTTCCTCGCGGGAGCCCTGTGGGCCTCAGGTATCCTCGAATACCTCCCGTCGCGAATCGTGCCGGCGTGGGTGATCACGTTTGCCATGGCCGCGGCCTCCTACCGCTGGATCGAGGCGCCGGCCCTTCGCCTGAAATCGCGATTCGCGGCGCGGCCCGCCGATCGCACGCCCGTCGCGCCCTCCGCGGCCGTCGCGCCCGCCCTCTAGCGGCCCGTCCAAGCAATTCCCGTCTCCTCGCGAGCAAGACTGTTCCGCTTCGCTATCTAGCGACCCAGCAGCCGCTGCGCCTGCTCCAGGTTCCTCCGCGCGTCGATCCATTCGGGATTCAGCTCGACCGCGCGCGCGAACTGCTCGGCCGCCTCCCGTAGCTTGCCGTCCTGGGCCAGGGCAAGACCGAGATTGTTCCGCGCCTCCGCGTAATCAGGGTTCAGGCGGAGCGCCTCCCGGAAGTGCGAGAGCGCCTCGTCCCGCCGCCCCTGCACGGCCAGGGCCGCCCCGAGATTGTTGTGCGCTTCGGCGAAGCGCGGCCACAGCCTGAGCGCTTCGCTGAAGTGCGGCACCGCCCCCGCGGGATCGCCCCCCTGCGCCAGCATGAGGCCGAGGCTCAGATGGGCATCTGGATAGCCAGGCCGGAGACGGATGGCCTCTCGCAATTCCGCCATCGCCTCCTCGGTCCGGCCGTGGGCGCTGAGGGCCGCGCCGAGGTTCGCGCGCGCGATCCCTGAGCGCGGATCGACGTCCACGGCGCGCCGCCACACCGTCTCGTTGTCGTGCCAGATTTTCGCCTGCGTCCAGGTCAGCCCACCCAGCGTCGCGATGACGAGAAAGGCGGGCAGCGCCGCCACGCTGCCGAGAGCGGCCACGCCGGCGCCGGCCAGCATCGACCAGCCGAGGCAGGCGAGATAGCTGTACCGATCCGCGGCGATCTGGTAGCCCGACTGCACGATGCCGCTGGGGGGAAGCAGGATGACGATGTAGGCGGCCCACGCGATCAGCACCGCGGGCACGCGGCGGCGGAGGGCGAGCGCGCATGCCGTGACCGCCGCCACCGTCGCCACGCTCAGGGCGATCCGCCAAGTCTCCAGCGCAAGAGGCAGCCTGAGCTCGTAGAGGATGGCGAGGTTCGTGGGGACGAGGGTCTTCCCGAGGTAAAAGGCGAGCTGGTAGCCCAGGATGGCCAGGCGCCCCGACCACGGCAAGGCCTCGAGGGGAACCGGGCTTCCCCCGGCCAGCTGCGCCCAGAGGGCAAGCGCGGAGGCGCCGGCGCAGAGAGCGACGAAGGGAAGCTTCTCCACCAAGACGGCTCTGGCCGCGGGACCCAGCCAGCCGCGAGGCCCACCGCCCAGACGACGCAACGGATACACATCGAGCAAGAGCAGGATGACGGGCAGGCTCACGGCCATGACCTTCGACATGAGCGCCAGTCCGCACAGGACCACGGCCGCCCAGTACGGCCACCGCCCGCCCCCGTCCGCGGAGGCTCGAGCCTCGCAATACTTCAGATAGGCCCAGATGGCGAGGAGGAAGAAGAGCCCGGAGAGCACGTCCCGGCGCTCGGTCACCCACGCTACCGACTCGACCCGCAGCGGGTGCAGCGAGAACGTGAGGGCGGCGACGAGCGCGCCCACCCTGACCCGCATGCGGTCGGAGGTGAGCCGCTCGGGCAGTGACAGGAGAAGGAGCTTCGAGGCGAGGGCATAGACCACGGCGGCATTGGTCGCGTGGAGCAGCAGGTTCGTCAGGTGATAGCCGAACGGCGTCATGCCCCAGACGGCGTGGTCGAGGCCAAAGGAGATCCAGTTGAGCGGCATCCAGTGACCCATGAGGCGGCTCGTGAACATCCACCGCAGCTGGTCGGGCCCGAGCCCACGGTAATGAGGATTGCGCAGGAGCAGAGGACTGTCGTCCCAGTCGATGAACCCATTGGAGAGAGCGGGAAGGTAGCAGAGAAAGGTCAGGACGACCGCTGCCAGGGGGAGCAGAAAGCGCCCCTGGTCAGACACGTGGGGACGCGCGGAACCTGAGTCGGCGTCACCTTGCATCCGCGCGAGTCTGTCACGCCGCGCCGAAGGGGGCAAGCGGGGAAAAGCATTGACTCTCGCGCCTTTGGCGCATATAAAGGATGAGCCATGGCGAACCCGATCCCCCAGGTCGGAGGGGCCGTTGCCGCCCCCGATCCCGTGGCGGCCGGCGCAATCCGTCGCTACGAAGAACGCCTCGCCAAAGACCCGGCTGGACTCGCCTTTGCCCCGCTGGCCGACGCGTATCGCAAGGTCGGCCGGGCGCGTGAGGCCATCCGGCTCTGTCAGCAGGGCCTCGTCCGCTTTCCTCAGTACACGACGGCGCGCCTCATCCTGGCCAGGGCATATCTCGACGAAGGCAACGGGGAAGAGGCGCTCGGAGAGCTCGTGCGCATCCTGGAGGCGAGCCCGAAGGACACGCAGGCGCATCGTCTCGCCGCGGACATCCATCGCAAGGCCGGTCGGTGGAACGAGGCCCGGGAGCATCTCGAGCGCGTGGTCAAGCTCGAGCCGAGCGACCGCGAGGCGCGGCTCACCCTGGAGGCCCTCCAGGCGGGCGGCCGCGCCGGCGAGGGCTCACCCCTCGGTCGCGTCCTCGAGGACGACACGTTCGCGACGATGAGCTTCGGCGCCCTGTGCCTCGAGCAGGGCCTGCCCGACGAGGCGGCGCAGATCTTCCTGCGCCTCGTGAAGAAGAACCCGGGCGATGCCCGGGTCCGCGAGCGCCTGGACGAGGCGCTCCGGGCCAAGACCCAGAAACGGAAAGGTTGAGCGCATGCAGGTGTCCACGGCCGAATTCAAGAAGGGACTCAAGATCCAGCACGACGGGCAGCCGTACACCATCGTCGACTTCCAGCACGTCAAGCCGGGCAAGGGCGGCGCCTTCGTGCGCACCAAGCTCAAGCACATGCGGCAGGGGCGGGTCATCGACAATACCTTCCGCGCGGGCGAGAAGGTGGAGCTGGTCGACTTCGACGAGAAGCACATGCAGTACCTGTACAAGGACGACCGCTACCATTTCATGGACACGGAGACGTACGATCAGATCTCGCTCTCGCCCGACGAGGTGGGCGACGCGCGCGACTTCCTCAAGGAGAACACCGAGGTCGACATCCTGTTCATCGATGGCAGCCCGGTCACCGTGGAGCTTCCCAACTTCATGGAGCTGGCCATCGTCAAGACCGATCCGGGCATCCGCGGCGACACCGCCTCGGGCGGATCGAAGCCCGCCCAGCTCGAGTCGGGCGCCGTGATCCAGGTGCCGCTCTTTCTCAACCAGGGCGACGTCGTCAAAGTGGACACGCGGACGGCCGAGTACCTGAGCCGCGTGGCTACGGCCGGCTAGGGCATGAGATAGAGCATGGCCAAGGAGCGCGTGACCATGGCAGGGATCCTGGCGCCGCGACGGTGGACGCCCGCGGAGATCGTCGAGCTCGCGGTCGCCCACGACCTTGCGGAGCTCGAGGTCGAGGCGGGAGGCATGCGCGTGCGGGTGGTGCGCCGCCACGCCGAGGCTGCCGCGCGAGCCTCCGCGGCGTCGCCGCCCACCGCGCTGGCTCAGCCCTCCCCCGCCGTGGCCGCGGAGGCGGCGGCGGGCACGATCACGATCGAGGCGCCCATGGTCGGGACCTTCTATCGATCGCCGAGCCCCGAGGCTCCTCCCTTCGTCAGCGAGGGCGACACCATCAAGGAGGGGCAGACCCTCTGCGTCATCGAGGCCATGAAGCTCATGAACGAGATCGACGCGAAGCTCGGCGGGCGCATCGTCAAGGTCCTCGTCGACAACGCCCAGCCCGTCCAGTTCGGCCAGCCTCTGTTCCTGCTGGAGCCTCTCAAGTAGCGGCGGGCCGCGCCCATGTTCCACAAGATCCTCATCGCCAACCGGGGCGAGATCGCGCTCCGCATCCTCCGCACCTGCCGGGAGATGGGCATTCGCACCGTCGTCGCCCACTCCCAGGCCGACACGGACTCCCTGCCCGTTCGCCTGGCTGACGAGTCCATCTGCATCGGCCCCGCCGAGGCGCGGGGGAGCTATCTCAATATCCCAAGCATCATCTCGGCCGCCTCCATCACGGACAGCGAAGCCATCCATCCCGGCTATGGCCTGCTGTCGGAGAACGCCGCCTTCGCCGAGATCTGCCGCGCCTGCGGCATCACCTTCATCGGCCCCTCGCCCGAGGCGATACGGCTCATGGGGGACAAGGCGCAGGCGCGGGAGATGGCGAAGCAGGCGGGAGCCCCCGTGGTGCCGGGAAGCACGGGCCCCCTCGAGGGCGTGGACGAGGCGCAGGCCCTCGCCGACACGATGGGCTATCCCGTGGTGGTCAAGGCGGCGGCAGGCGGCGGCGGGCGCGGGATGCGCGTCGTCCGCTCACGAGAGATGCTGGCCCGGGCCTTCGCCACCTGCCAGTCAGAAGCCGCGCAGGCCTTCGGCTCCTCGGAGCTCTACCTCGAGAAGTTCGTCGAGGAAGCGCGCCACGTCGAGGTCCAGGTGCTGGGCGACCGGAACGGCATCCGCGTGCACCTGGGCGAGCGCGATTGCTCCGTGCAGCGACGGCACCAGAAGCTTCTCGAGGAGAGCCCCGCCTCCGCCATCTCCGAAGCCACGCGAGAGGGGCTGTGCAAAGCCGCCCTTGCCGTGGCCAATGCCGTCAACTATGTCTCGGCGGGCACCGTGGAGTTCCTCGTGGAGCGTAGCGGCGAGTTCTACTTCATCGAGATGAACACCCGCATCCAGGTCGAGCATCCCGTGACGGAGATGGTAACGGGCATCGATCTCGTGCGCGAGCAGGTCCGCATCGCCGCCGGCGAGCCGCTCGGCTACAAGCAGAGCACCATCCGTGCCTCGGGCCATGCCATCGAGTGCCGCATCAACGCCGAGGATCCCGAGCACTTCGTCCCCTCGCCGGGAACGGTGACGGCCTGGCTGCCTCCGGGTGGCCACGGCGTGCGCGTGGACAGCCACATGATGCCGGGGGCCTCCGTGCCCCCGTACTACGACTCGCTGATCGCCAAGATCATCGTGCACGGCCGGGACCGCGCCGAGGCCATCGCCCGCATGCAGCGCGCCCTCGCCGAGACAGTGGTGGAGGGCGTCAAGACCACCATCCCCTTCCACCAGAAGCTCCTGGCCGACCCTGTCTTCGTCTCGGGAGAGTACGCGCTGCCGCGCCTCGAGGTCGGTCTCTAGCGCGTGACGCTGCCCAGCCCCCTCTACGTCATCCTGGATGGGCAGGCGTCCGGGGGGAGGCGCCTCGACGAGCTGCTGGACGCGGTGCTCGCGGGAGGCTGCCGGATCGTGCAACTTCGCGAGAAGACCATGCCGCCGGCCGGACTCTTCCCGCTCGCCCAGGGCTTGCGCAGGCGCTGCCGGGAGGCCGGAGCGCTCTTCATCGTGAACGATCGCGTCGACCTGGCCCTGGCCGTGGAGGCCGACGGGGCGCATGTCGGTCAGGACGACCTGCCCGCCCGCGAAGCCCGCCGGCTCTTGCCTCCGCCCATGATCCTCGGCGTCTCGACCCACAACCAAGACCAGGCGCGACGCGCGCGTGACGACGGCGCCGACTATGTCGCGGTGGGCAGCATGTTCCCGACAGGGAGCAAGGTCGGCTTCGAGCTCGTGGGACCGGAGCTGGTCAGACGCGTGCGCGCGGACATCCCCGTCCCCCTCGTGGCCATCGGCGGGATCACCCGGGACAATCTGAGCCAGGTCATGGAGGCCGGCGCCGACGCCGTCGCCGTCATCTCCGCCATAGGCAACGCGCGGGATCCCGCCGCCGCCGTTCGCGGATTCCTCGAGACGATTCGCTCGGCCCAGGGCGGCACTCGTTGAGCTTTTCGAGCCGAGACGCTGCTGGGTCGATCCCGCAGGCCAGGCGAGTGCTGAGATGAACCCGGCCCGGTTTTTCTGGCCCGTGGGCATCGCGCTCGCGGCCAGCCTGCCCTTTCTCCCGTCGCTTCAGGGTCAGTTCCTCTACTGGGACGACGTCACGAACTTTCTGATGAACGAGGGCTATCGGGGACTCGGGTGGCCTCAGCTT
>WNFX01027465.1_pt1 | contig 11003 bp, 8 predicted proteins | sample 5400111 | NCBI WGS metagenome assembly WNFX01 (sample SAMN13153363, study PRJNA577476) | soil metagenome | isolation source: 40 cm soil or saprolite under grassland replicate 1 | place: USA:California | collected 2016-06-15
GCATCTGGTGATGTTACCCTTGCCGACGCTAGGGCCGACGTGCCCTGTAGCATCGCCACGTCGCCAATGAAATCGCGCTCGTGCGCCGTGGCGAGAATCTGTTCGGTATCGTCGCGTTGCTCGAAAGCTTCGATTTCGCCGCGCAAGAGAATGGTCAATCCGAGATCGCGCTGGCCAGCCTTATAAACCAGATCACCGCTCTTCACGAGGCGTCGTTCGCCCAATGGCTCAAGCAGAGAAAGCTGGTGATCGTTCAGTTTCGGAAAGGCGACACCTTCCGTATCGCGATAGAACTGTTCGTCCTGTTGTTCGTCAGTCATTTCACAGAGTTTACGCCGGGTGCTCGACAAGCAAAGCGGAAGGAGAGATCATGCCGATCTCTTTGTGTCGAGTGAGGAGGCCCATGGTAGCGTTTTGCCACATGTTCGGCTAGGCATTGGTTAGTGAGAAGTCCGGGAGGCGATGCGAAATAAAGAGCAAAAAGGAGATCTAATCGCTCAGGCGATTGCGGGTACGCACGTTGTGCTACTTGGGATAGACTTACCAGAGCAAAACTGCCCGGGTTTACTCGGGTTTGCACTGCGACGAGAAGATCATACTGAGGGAGAGAAATATTGGTTGTCTGGATATAAGACGTTTGCCAGCGTAGAGCCGTCTCCACCTCCAGGGGTCTTTTATTCAACCCGACAGCATCCTATTCAAGGTTTTACGTGGTCGGATTTTTCCGCAAAACCGGAGCACGATTACGCCTATGAAGTGTTTACTCTGAGAGGCTCGCCTGCGAATCCGGAAGAATCTGAAAAGGTGTCGGTGAAGATTCGCACTGAGAGCGAACACGGCAGGACGCATCATGTGCATTTTAATCGTGGCGCAGCCGCATCGCAGGAATACACGCGGCGATTTGGCGATAAACGGCCGGAGCAAGTCGGGCCGTCGGCCTTCGCGTGGCTTTCACGGGGGGCAGCCGAATCAATTGCGGACTTTATCGCGCGCGCTGCCGGTCCGGGTTGGGGGCTACGCGTCGGAGCTTATGAATTCACGGATGCAAAGGTGCTCCAGGCGCTAGGCGCGGCGCGCGACCGCGGTGCGGACGTGCAGGTGCTCTATCACGCGCGAAATGACGAGCAAAAAGTCAAAAATCAGGAAGCGATCCAAGAATTCCACCTGGAAGATATTTGCCAGCCGCGCAACGCGCAGGGTCTCACGCTTTCACACAACAAGATCATCGTGCTGACCAAGGCTGACGCCGCGCAAGCAGTGCTCACAGGTTCCACGAATTTCAGTGTCGGAGGGATCTATGGACACAGCAACGTCGTCCACATTTGTGAGAGAAACGATGTTGCGGCGAAATATTTGTGGCTGTGGAATGAGCTGAAGAAGAACACACCGAAATCTGCCGATGCCGGCGTGCTGGTTGGAAAAACTCCACTGCCAGACGATCCGCTCGCAAAACAAGTCACTACAATTTTTAGTCCGCGCGATACGCTGGAAGCATTGGATTGGTATGCGGAGCAGGCCAAGGCCGCGAACGACGCGCTTTTCATGACCTTTGCATTCGGCATGAACCAGCGGTTCCAGGATGCTTACCGCACTGGCAACGCTAAATTGCGGTACGCGTTGATGGAAGCCATGAGCGGCCCGACCCGGACCAGGGAGCAGAGGCTAGCCAATGAAGCTGCAATCATCGCTTTGAGAAGAATGCGCGAAAACAAGTTCGCGATTGGATCGCGTTTGGGTACAGGCGCATTCAACCATTGGCTCGTCGAACAGCTCTCGGGATTAAACGTTCACGTGCGATATCTTCATACGAAATACATGCTTGTCGACCCGTTGGGAGCCAACCCGCTGGTTGTTTCCGGTTCGGCAAACTTCAGTGATGCTTCTACCACGGACAATGACGAGAACATGCTTATCATTCGAGGCAACTCGCGTGTTGCCGACATTTATCTTGGCGAGTTCATGCGTTTGTATCGACACTTCGCATTTCGCGACTGGCTCACGCAACATCCAGAAGCCGACGAAGTACAAGTTAGTCATTTGGACGAAACCGATCAGTGGTGGAAGCGCTATTTTGGCGATAGCTTCGAATCCCGGCAACGCAGCTACTTTGCCAGCTAGAAACGTTGTAGCAGCGGCTGTGTCAGCCGCGATTAGATTCCCGCCACTTCGTTATGCGCTAACGGACAGCCGGTGAAAGCTTGGTAGCCGTTGAATACCGGGCCATTGTCAGTGTGATTACCATGCCGTGACGCACCGCGTCGAAAAATGTGAGTTCGTAACAGAGTTGTCACAAGAAAAAGCTTTGCAGAAGCTCATTTTTTTGCTTTACAAATGAGTGACGCATTTCCCTATGCCACCGCTTAATCTCTGTGTTTCGGTTCTTATGTATTAACGTTTGACAGGGGTCCTCCAGTCAGGCCTCGACGTTATCAGCGGTGCATTGAGGAATGTAGACAATGATGAGAACGAAATCGGAAAAGATGTGGTTACTCCGATGCTACGCCGCTGGCCACACGAGGCTAATTTCCATTCAACCAACCTCTGAAGAAACGGGCCACTGCCCACCAATCCTATGCCAATCACAACTGAATTCACCACGTTCACCCGCGACGTATTAGGTCGCTACATCTGCAATAGCTACGACGAAGCGCTCGTCACCATTGATCCAAACGCTCGTGCGGCCGCCGGTCTGCCGGCTCGCGGCGACTTACGCCCGTTCGACTTCATTATTATCGGCGGCGGCACGTTCGGCGCAGCCCTTGCGGAACATCTCTGGTTCCGCAGCACCAACAGCTCCGAGCGCATCCTCGTGCTCGAGGGAGGACCCTTTGTGCTGCCGGAACACGTACAAAATCTGCCGGTGCTCGGCCTCAACGCCGGCGCCCCGCGCAAAGATCATTTGCCGCAAAATGAAGTTTGGGGGCTCGCCTGGAACTCCGGTGACCCTGTCGGCTTTCCTGGACTTGCTTATTGCGTTGGCGGACGCTCGGTTTTCTGGGGCGGCTGGTCTCCGCGGCTGCTGGATTCAGAACTGCCGAAGAACCGCTGGCCGCAGGCGGTTTTGGACGATCTGACGCCAAAGAATTTACCAGATGGTCGCAAAGGCTACTTCCGCCAGTCCAGCGATCAGATCGGGGTCACCGAGACAAACGATTTCATCTTTGGCGATCTGCAGCGCACGATGCGCAAGCAGCTATTGGATGGACTCTCCACGGTAAGCGACGCGATGGATCTCGCTAGCCTGCCTGATCATCCAGCAGTCGAGTATCGCGACACGCCCGCAACAGTGGACGACGTCGCGAACGTGCTCGGCATCGACAAATTGCCCAGTCCACCTCCTCCCATCCAGACGCTCCGCAACGAGGCGAAACTTGAAGCGCCTCTCGCGGTCCAAGGACAATCGGGTCACGCCGGGTTCTTCCCTTTTAACAAATTCAGCGCCGTCCCGCTGCTGATGAAAGCGGCACGGGAGGCGGCCAACCAATCCGGCTCCGATGATGTGAATAAGCGGCTGATGGTCGTGTCGCGCTGTCACGTTATCCGGCTGAATACGGTCAATGATGTGGGCGGCCCACGCGTGAGCGAGATTATCACCGAGCGGGGCCCACTGCCCGTGTCGCCGGATGCCAAGGTGATCATTGCGCTCGGCACAGTTGAGAGCACGCGCCTCGCGCTACTCTCTTTTGGCAGCGATGGAAAAATCGGTAGAAATCTTCTCGCACATCTGCGCTCGAACGTGGACATCCGCGTACCGCGCGTGGCGTTGACAGCGCTGCCGGCGACGGCGAAAGCGCTCGAAGCGGCGGCACTGTTTGTAAAAGGTCAACACCAATTCAAAAAACCCGACGGATCTCCGGACGGCGTCGGGCATTTCCATTTTCAAATCACTGCGTCAGGGCTGGGCGCGAAGGGGACCGACTCCGAGGCAGAGCTGTTCAAGAAAATCCCAGATATCGACACTTTCGATGCGCACAAGAACGCGACCGATACTCACGTGGTAATCACCATTCGCGGCATTGGCGAAATGGAGCCGAAGCAAGATAACGACTTCAGCAACTCGGTCACGCTGGATCTCGACTCACAGCAGAACGATGAATTTCAAGTGCGGCGCGCGTTCGTGAATCTCCAGCCAAGCTCTCGCGACGGTGAATTGTGGAACGCTATGGACAAGGCCTCGGACGACGTTGCGAAGGTCTTCGCAAACGGACAGAAAATCGATGTGATTAAGAACGGGCAAGTGATTGCGACGAACGTCGATCCCAGCCAGCTCTCGACGATTTTGCCGTTCAAATCTTCCGACGCGAGCGGCCCCGGTCGCCGCGACGGCCTCGGCACAACTCACCACGAAGCGGGCACCCTGCGAATGGGCAGTGATCCCAACAAATTCCCGGAACCGCCGTTGCCGGCTGCGGAAGCGGGTTTTACTTACCTGTTCGACGGCAGCGCTGCACAGTTCGCGAACTGGGAGATGGCAGGCGGCGGCAGCTTCGTGCCCTTTGGCCGAACCATGATCGCGCAACAGGATGCGCGAGGCATTGGCTTGTTGTTTTACAAGCTGCAGGCTTTCGAAAATTTCATTCTGCGTCTCGATTTCTTACTGCCGCATCCCCGCGGCAACAATAACGATAACTCAGGTGTGTTTGTCCGGTTTCGCGATCCGCGCCTGCCTGATCCGGCGCCCGATCCAATCGACCCGCCCAACAACACCGCTTTTGTTGCGGTGCATACTGGATTTGAAATCCAAATCGACGAAGAAGCACGCGGTGACACGCGTTTCAGCGAGCCCGATGGTTCATTCTTCTCGAGGACTGGAGCCACTTATAAAATCAAAGCGCTGGGCACAGGACCGGGGCAGCAGGATTACAAGAACACCCAGAATCTCGCGGCACGGCAATGGCATAATTACGAGATCGAGGTTAACAGTCAGGACTACATCGTCCGGCTCAACGGCCAGGAAGCCACTCGGTTCCGGCGAAGCAACACCGATCAACGGGGGAAACCTCCAAGCGTCGATCCGCACTCCGGTTTCATTGGCGTGCAGACGCACACGGGCAACGTCGCGTTCGCGAATATCCGAATCAAGACAACATAGGAGAGCGTAACAAGGAACAAACGATGCCAGCTTCAAACACCACAATTCAGTTCCTCCCGGATTGGCGCCAAGCGCAGAGCGGTATGATTGAGCGCGGCGGGAAGCTCAAGATCGAGTATGACATTCAGCGCTTGTCGCACTGTTTTACAAAATGGCGCGGCGCGGAGTTTGGCGAGATCACAGCGAACGTCCGCTTCCGTCCGCGTGGCGAGATCGTCAGCGGAAGTGTGGTAGCGCCGGTTCGTGACCGAGAGAATCCGCCCGGTATGGTTATTGGGCACGTACCGATGCCATTTGAAGTTGCAGTGCCGAGCGACGCCACCCAGGCGGAGATCTGGTTTCACAACTTTTATCAGACGAGCAGTCGATGCGACGCGTGGGACAGCCGGTTCGGCGATAACTACTGGTTCGAAGTTGGCGGTGCGCCGCCGCGGACCCCTGCGCAGCCGGTCAGCTATCGGAGCGGCGCTGTGACACAACCGGGCATGGTCAACGTCTCGGAACAAAGTGCGGCCAAGGTAAATGTATTTCCACCGCCTCCAGGCGGCGGGTCGCCCGTAGGCAGCGACTTACAAACGATGCTGAAAGTGACCGCGTGGGTTAACGAAACCACCTATGGCGCCAATGCTTGGATCGACGTCCACGTGTTCGATGGTGGCGATCAGCTGATCCACGCCGAGACGTTCACGCTGCCGTATACGGGCTTCGGCCCGGTATTCCAATACGGGTTTTCGGGCAAAGTCTATCAGGGTATGACTGCGACGCCTGGATCCGTGCAGCCCCGACCTGATGCGCGTAAGGTTCAGTACCGGTTGTATTACGAAGTGAACTATCAGGTATTCACCGACGGCATCCTGCGTCAAAATGAGTTGCCCGAGGATGCGGTGACACACTGAGCTCCTTTTCGTAGGCAAATATACCGGAACCGTTTGGGACGCCGAGATTCAGTGAGAACCGAGCTCACGTGAACTCTGTTTTCCGATTGGAATTCACGCGCCGCGGCGGGCGATCTGCCGTCTAGGAATCTGAAGAAATGAGGCCGTGGACGTTGCGGCGAACGTTTCAGTCAGTGTCGGAGGCGCCTGTGAAATTCTGCTCTTCCGATCACGTTCGAATATTTACAGTGAGAATGCCCTGGATCATCCGCTTGGTTCTATTTGCGGCCATCTTCGTCTATTCAGGCCCTCTCCCGAATGCCGAGGCCGATGAGCTTGTGGGTCCGTCTCCGCCGTTACCACTGGCAATTGGTGAGCATATAACAGCAGACGTTGTCGATCTGATCTTCTTGTTCGATCGCCTGGCGAGCGACCCGCCGAGGGCGACTACCCCGAATTACCTCGCACGTACCTCACAGCCATCCTCCGCGCTTCACCAGGATTATCTCGAGTATCGGCAAGGTAAAATTGATCGGATTGAACTGATAAACCGGCTGCCACATGTCGCGATGATGGGTGATAGCCTTACGCAACATTTTTACTTCTCTTCGTTGGTGAGCTCCTTTTGGCGGGCAAGAACGGAATGGCGCAACAATTGGTTCCTCGACACCGATCCCGATCCGGAGAGCGTTTTTAGCGTATATGAACGACTGGAACGCTTCACACCGCTCGTGGCGGCAGAATACAATGGAGCCGGAGCATTAGTCGCGCAGCCACAATCACAGGAAAGCCTCCGCAAAAGACTTGTCCGCGCTCGCAACCTTCCCGGGCAGGTTCATCAAGTTCTGCGCCGAAAAAGATTTCCAGACTTAATTATGATTTGGATAGGACATAACAACCTTGACTGGGTGCACGGCCTTTCCAAGGAAGAGCGCGAACATCCAGAAAAGCGCCTGCAAGCGCTAGCCACCCTATTCCGAGTAAACTACACAGAATCGCTGCAGAACCTGATCGACCGTGCAAAAACGGAGAACCACAAAGTGGCGATCGTCGTATTCGGTCTGGCGAACATCAATGCGTATCTGAAGGCAAGACGGCAGGCCGCAATCCTGCATGCAGAGAATCCGAAACTCTATCCACATTTTAACAGTGGGTACCGTAGTTTCGAATCTTTGAAGCCGCCGTATCAAAAAAATACGGCACGGCTCAGCTTGATGCTGAATGCCGCAATACGCGCAATGGTCGCCGATCTAAATCGCGAGTTAGGCAATAGCGGTCATGTTCGTATTGAGTATTCCAATGCGTTAACAAAAATCGATCTCAGTCACTTGGAATTGCTCAATGCCGTGGATGCGTGGCATCCCTCAATCGAAGGGCACAAGGTTCTGGCCCAAGCCGCGTTCAACGCATTACGTCCAAGTCTTGCATTCCTGAGGATAGGACCAAAACCACCGATAAAAGCGAGGCTCCAAGTCAGCAATTATCAAGCGCGTCAATAATCTTCCGGCGCTCACGTCGTGCAGCCGATGCTCTCTGCGTCGCGGACTTGCAGTTTACAGTTATCGCTTCGCCGAGAGCCGCGAGTTTACATTCGCGATCGGCTGGTAAAATCGCAACGCCTCGATGTCGCTGCCGAGCTCGCGCAGCGGATAGAGGCCTTTCGCCGAACCGCCGCCGGGATCTTGTACGAGATAGTCGAACCCGTCTTTGCCGGCAATGACGACAAAATGCGTGATGCCGCTGGCCAACCGCACCCGCACGATCACGGGATTTCCGTGCGCAAGGTTCGAATCCATCAACTGGTACGAGGCCAAATCTTCGTATACGTGGCGGACGCGATCAGGCGCGAACCACGCCGCGCGGTCCCAATAAATCCAGCCTTGTTCGGTGTAGCCGCCAACCGAAGTCAAAAACCAGTTTAACTGCTGGGGATCAGTGTCGATGCCATAAAACTTGAAGACCATCGCCGCGGCAGCCGCGGCGCAGCCTTCGCCGCCGAGGGTACCGTTTTCTGGGACTCCGCCGAGTGGATCGTCGCTCCATTTTTCGTCTGCCTGGCGGAACGACGGCACTGCCAGCTCGACGCGGTGAAAAAAATAACGCCCGCCGCGCGGCGAAAGTTTTCGTTTCCAAGTCCAATCGATGTACACGCCGAGCGCAGCGACGAGCAGAACAAAAAGGAAACCGATGAAAAACCAGCGGCGTTTCAAAGCACTAAACTATAGCCGCGGCTGCCTGCTCGCGAAAGCATTCGATCATAAGCAAGCCCTAAGGGAAGAAGTAAGAGTTAAGAATTAGGAGGGGACTAGGAAGTCGAAATGAGAAATCTTTGGAGAAAACGCCCAACGCTCAACTCAGATATGATTGAATCGCATTGGTTCCGTTTTCTCAGTAGCGTTTTCACATGAAAGCTCTGGCTCTGTTCCTGTTGATTTTCGTATCTGTATCAGTGGCATCGGCGCAGCCGGTTGTAATTATTGTTCGTCACGGGGAGAAGGCTGCCAACGGTGGTAGTGATCCTGATTTATCCTCGGCTGGTCGTGCGCGGGCTGACGCGCTCGCACGGATTTTGAAGGACTCAGGCATCACGGCAATTTTCACCACCGAATTGAAGCGCACCCAGGAAACCGCGGCGCCGACCGCGACATCAACTCATGTGGCGCCAACGGTGGTTGCGGCAAAAGATACGGCCGCGCTCGTCGCGAAACTACATCAGCTGAGCGGCAACGCGCTGGTTGTTGGGCATGGCGACACAATTCCGAACATCATCAAAGCGCTCGGAATCAATAGTCTGATCAACATTCCTGACGCGGATTACTCGGAGTTGTTAATCGTCACGCTCGGCGATAAGCCGCAGTTGCTTCGGCTGCATTACCCTTTGTAACGAAGGCAAAAAACGGCAGTCGTTACTTCATACTTATCGAACCACGCGACCGTCCGATGCATGCGCTCGGCTCGATAACTGCGGTACGCGATGAGGACGCGGCCTGTCTTCGGTCGCGGACACTACTCCCAATGGCGGTACTTTCGAGAAGAGAATCGAATAGACCTGCAGACTGCGCGCTCGAAATGCGCCCGCGCAACTGAGCAGGTAAAATCGCCACATCCGCCGGAAACGTTCGCCGTAGCGATCTGCAAACCGAGGCCAGGCGCGACGGAACTTTTCCTCCCAAGCGAGGAGTGTCGGGTCGTAATTCGGCCCAATGTTCTTGATGTCTTCAACGATGAAAACGCCTTCCGCAGCGCGCGTCAGTTGAGCGACGGAAGGCACCATGGAGTTCGGAAAAATGTAGCGCGTGATCCAGGGATCGGTGTGGAAGCGTGAAAAGTTTCCGCAAATTCCCTGGCAAAGAAACAATCCATCCTCGCCTAACGAACGAGCGGCCGCTCGCATATAGGTGCGATAATTTTTCTGCCCGACATGCTCGACCATGCCCACGCTCACCACCCGATCAAATCGCTCGGTGACTTCGCGGTAGTCGCGCAGCTGGATTTCCACGTCCAATCCACGGCACCAACGTTGCGCGTACTGGAATTGCTCCTGTGAAATTGTTATCCCAACTACCTGGCAACCGTAGTGGCGAGCGGCATAACGGGCCAATCCACCCCAGCCGCAGCCGATGTCCAGCAGGCGGAGGCCGGGTCGCAGACGCAGCCTTTGGCAAATCCAATCCAGCTTGCGCAGTTGCGCCGCGGCGAGATCGTCGCCTTCGGCGAAGAGCGCACAGGAATATTGCATATTCGGATCGAGCATTGCTTCGAAAAAATCGTACCTCAGACTGTAATGCACGCGGCCGACTTTTCGGGAACGCCGGGCAGTTTGCTGGTTCACGAGAAGCGCGGTGAGTAGTGCCCAGACATTGGGAAGTCGAAATGTGAAACGCTTCTCGAGCCCGGCACGAATGGCGCGGCAACACATCTCATCCAGCGCGTCGCAGTCCCACCAGCCATCCATATAGGACTCGCCGAAACCGAGCGTCCCGGAAGTCAGGACTCGGCTAAAGAAGCGCCGGTCATGCACCTGTATGTCCCAGGCGCGAGTGCCGTTGATGCGAATGTCCGCGAACGCGAGAAGATCGGTCATCACGAGTTGGGCTCTGGACATATGATTTCGTCCGTCGCGGGCGCGATTCGTCCGTCTGAAGAATCGCGCCCGCTACGGCGATTAGTTTTATTGAGAAAAAGGGGTTGAGAAAAGCGCAGGCGGAAGAAAACGCAGAACCGGCCGACGCCCCTAACATGCTACGGAAAACAAACTGTGTTTAAGCATTAGCTAATCGCGGTTGCGGCTGTATGATCGGGTTAATAGCGCAGCGACAATCGATCGCGCAGGTGTGCGGCCTCTTCTCTCTGCACACAAAACAGCATCATGAATGCTATCGCTGCTCATAAAGATGAGCTTGAAAAATTGCTCGAGAACCTGTCGGGCGACGTTGCGGTCTCAGGGATAACTTTCGTGGCGTTGCTCGATGCGTATATCACGCGCCTCGATGCAAGTTGCTCAGACATCAGCGCCCGCGTCATCCCGCCCAGCGCAAGTAAACGGAGAATTACTTATGGAACCGACATTGACTCAGAACTGCGCGCTTTACTTCGCGCAACACAAAACTTCAAGACCGCGCATCGCGCTTTTCCAAAGATTTCCGTTGCGGCCAGCAGGCGAGGGCTAGCCACTCGCCGGCAGTTAGCGAATGACGAACTTTTCAGGCGGCTGCCGCTTAATCGGGATAACGGGTGCTGAGCGATGTTGGCTAGGGCGTAAATCTGAATCTTGTTTGGAGGCCACAGAATACGCCTCTAAAAATGATCATTTGTGTTTCGCTCGATCCGGGCGATAGTCCGCGCTTATTGGATTACTCTGGTTAACTTCACTGCGCGGTAGATCGTCAGGTGAGCCTCGCTCATTGGTGGTTTGAAACCCGATTCACGGGAACGGCTCTGTAGCTCGGTAGTTTTTCCAAAATCAAAACACAATGAAACTGTACGTAGGTAATCTCTCATTTGAGACCACCGAGAACGATCTTCAGGATCTGTTC
>WNFX01007279.1_pt1 | contig 11001 bp, 11 predicted proteins | sample 5400111 | NCBI WGS metagenome assembly WNFX01 (sample SAMN13153363, study PRJNA577476) | soil metagenome | isolation source: 40 cm soil or saprolite under grassland replicate 1 | place: USA:California | collected 2016-06-15
GGCCGGCCCGCGCCGCCCCGTCGCCCCGTCCGCCGGGCGTTCGCCGCCCGTGCCCGATGGCAGCGGGACCTTCGCTCGGTCGCCGCGACCGTCACCCACCGGCTCTCCCTCTCTCATGTACTCGTCTCCCGTTGTCCACCGATTAGTGCTGGTGCTGGGGTGCGACCCCCGCGCCCAACGTGACGCTGACCCACTCGTTGGCCCGACTCCAGAGCAGGACGGGTTCGCCGGACTTCTCCGGCAGGTCGAAGAAGAGGTCCAGGTCCGTCATCTGGCCGGGCGTCAGCAGGCTCTGCCTGCGCGGCAGGTCCTTTCGACCCTGGTCCTCGTCGCTCTGGTCCTCCTTGTTGGGCGACCACAGCTTGCCGTCGGGGGTGTGCAGCCGGAACTCGTCCGGGCCCAGGGCCTGCGCCGCATCGCCCTGGTTGGAGATCAGGAGCTCGACGTGGAAGCGGTCGATGCCCTCGGCCGGCATGTTGCCGATCCCCGTCATCGGCATCTTGAACGGTCCCGCGTTGGCCGGCGTGGGGCCGCCGAGCATGTCGAGGTTGACCCACTCCCTGGTCTCCAGCTGCAGAGCCAGCCCGCCCAGCTGGGCGGTCACCGCGGCTCCGCCGGCGTGGTCCGCGTGCCCGGGACCGGCGTGGTCCGCGTGACCGGAACCGTCACCGGCCAGCGCCCCGAGGGTGAAGGCCCCGGCGACGAGCGCGACCAGGGCAGCGGCGACCACGACCAGGGGCAGCACCCGGGCGCCAGACTCAGGGCGCTGGCGCTCTCGTGGGGCGCGCGCCCCGCCCACTCCTTCCGACTGCATATCCTTCTCCCTCTCACTGGCCGGCCGACACGGCTTGGCGCAGTGAACAGGCAGCCGGGCCGGTCGGCAACCCCCCTTCCGGCGGAAATCCGGTCGGTGACCGGGTCGGTCGAACGGCGGGGCCGATCGGGGGGGCCGAATGGGGGACCCCCGGAGGGAGGATGGTCGTCAGCCGGCCCTGAGGCCGAGGGCCTCGAAGCGAGGCGATCGGGTCCATCGACCCCTCTGCCCGGGGTCGATGGGCCCTGGTGCCGGGGCCAGTCCTTCCGTACTTTTCGTACGGTCGAGCCAGGACGATGTGCAGCAGGCCGTCCGGGCCTGCGCTCAGGGAGCGGATCGGGCCGGTGTGCGGCGTCCCCGCCGGTGCGATGGCGAGAATCCTTCGGGGACCAATCAGGGCTACCGGTGACGGGAGGGGGAGCAATGGTCGTCGATCGCCCCGCCGACATCGTCGTCGCAGGTCTCGCCGAGCGACGCCGGCTCCAGGAGCTGCTCGAGACCCTGTGGGACATCACCCACCGCGCGCTGCTCTCGCCAGTCGGCAGGGCCGGCCGGCGCGCGCTCGAGGCGTGGGGATTCCCCGAACCGGCGCTCGACCGACTGGACATCGGTTACTTCCCCGACCCGGAGTTCGTCGCCGGTGAGATTAGGACGAGAGGCGATCTCGCCGCCGGGGCGGCGGAGAGCGCCGAACTCCTCCCGCCGACCTGGTCGGGACGTGTGGTGGGGCCCTGGCGGAACTCCCGGGGTCGCATCCTGACCTTCTTCGCCTGGAACGCGGAGTGCGCCGACCGCTCCCAGCGCTACGTCTTCGCGCCGCACCGGCGACCGCGGACCCCGTTCGGACCGGCACGGACCGATTCGCCGCCGGTTCGCCACCTGTTCGTGGTGGAGGGGCTGCTTGACGTTCTGCTCGTCTCCTGCTACGGAATGGACGACGTGATGGCCATCGGCGGTCCCATCTGGCTATTGTCCCGGGAGATGCTCGTGCATCTCGCCAGCACCGGCGTCCGGGAGCTGACCGTGATCCCGCCCGACGACGAGGTCGGGCGACACGCCACGCTCACGATTCTCGAGAGGGCGGAGGGCCTGCAGCGCCCCGGGCTGGAGGTTTCGGTGGTCGATCCCGCGTCGATGGCCGGCGCTCGGGACCTCGGTGAGCTGGTTCGCAGGCGGGACGTCGGGGCCCTGACCGAGGTCAGGGCCAGCCGCATGGAGGGCGATGTCTATCGCCTGGTCCTGGTGCCGTGGTAGTGATGGAGGTCAAGCGATGAGCTCGGAGAACGAAGCCCAGGTCTCGGAGGCGGAGATCGCCGTCCACTGGCGCGAAGAGGCGTACATTCCGCCGCCGCCACGATTCGTGGCTCAGGCGAATGCGGCCGACCCCAGCATCTTCGAACGGTTCGGCGAGAAGAACTTCCCCGAATGCTTCAGGGAGTACGCCGACCTGCTGACCTGGGACAGGTACTGGCACACGACCCTCGACACCAGCAGCGCGCCGTTCTGGAAGTGGTTCGTCGGCGGCCGGCTGAACGCCTCCTACAACTGCGTAGACCGCCACCTGGCGAAGCATCGGAACAAGGCCGCGTTCATCTGGGTGCCCGAGCCGGAGGCCGAGGACACCCAGGTGATCACCTACCAGGAGCTCCACAAGCGCGTCAACGAGTTCGCGGCCGTGCTCCGGGACTTCTGCGGGCTCAAGGCCGGTGACCGGGTGACGTTCCACCTCCCCATGGTCCCGGAGCTGCCGATCTCGATGCTCGCCTGCGCCCGCCTCGGCGTCGTCCACTCCGAGGTGTTCGGCGGGTTCAGCGGCGCGGCGTGTGGCGACCGAGTCGCCGACTCGGGCAGCCACGTCCTGATCACGATCGACGGCTACTACCGGAACGGCGAGCTGCTGGACCACAAGGTGAAGGCGGACGAGGCGATCGCGACCGCTCAGAGCAAGGGCCAGGAGATCGACAGGGTGCTCGTCTGGCGACGTCATCCCGGTGCGTACTCCTCGCAGACGCCGATGGTGCACGGCCGCGACTTCTTCGTGGACGAGCTGCTCGCAGACCGTCGCGGAACGGTCGTCGATCCGGTGTCGATGCCGGCCGAGGCGCCGCTGTTCCTGATGTACACGAGCGGCACCACCGCACAGCCCAAGGGCTGCCAGCACAGCACGGGCGGCTACCTGGCCTACGTCGCCGGGACGTCGAAGTACTACCAGGACATCCACGTCGAGGACACCTACTGGTGCTTCGCGGACATCGGCTGGATCACCGGGCACTCCTACATCGTCTACGGCCCGCTGGCCCTGGCGGCCACCAGCGTCATCTACGAGGGCGTGCCCACGTACCCGGATCCCGGCCGGCCGTGGAGGATCGCCGAGCGCCTGGGCGTCAACATCTTTCACACGGCCCCGACGACCATCCGCATGCTCCGCAAGCTCGGCCCGGACGAGCCCAGGAAGTACGACTACCACTTCAAGCACATGACGACCGTGGGCGAGCCGATCGAGCCCGAGGTGTGGGGCTGGTACTACGGCGTCGTCGGCAAGGGAGAGGCGGTCATCGTGGACACGTGGTGGCAGACGGAGAACGGCGGCTTTCTCGGGAGCACGCTGCCGGCCCTGCAGCCGATGAAGCCCGGGAGCTGCGGGCCGGGCGTTCTCGGGATCTACCCGGTGATCTACGACGAGATGGGGAACGCCGTCCCACCAGGGAGCGAACGTGCGGGCAACATGTGCATCCGGAATCCCTGGCCCGGGATCTTCCAGACGATCTGGGGCCAGCCCGAGCGGTTCGTGCAGATCTACTACGAGAAGTACTGCAGGGACAGGAACAGCACCGACTGGCACGATTGGCCCTACTTCTCCGGCGACGGCGCCCTGCTGGCGGCGGACGGGTACTTCCGGATCCTGGGCCGCGTGGACGACGTGATCAACGTGGCGGGCCACCGGCTGGGCACCAAGGAGCTGGAGTCGGCGAGCGTCACGGTCGAGGAGGTGGCGGAGGCCGCCGCGGTGCCGGTGATGGACGAGATGCGGGGCCGCGCGGTCGAGATCTACATCGCGCTGAAGCCGGGGTATGCGGCGGACGCCGGGGTCGAGGACAAGGTCGCCGCCGCGATCGAGACGCTCATCGGCAAGATCGCGCGGCCGAAGCACGTCTGGGTCGTCCCCGACATGCCCAAGACCCGGTCGGGCAAGATCATGCGCCGCGTCATCGCGGGCATCTCGAACTTCACGGCCGTCGGCGACATCACCACTCTCGCGAACCCGGAGATCGTGGAGACCATCCGGCATCACGTCCAGGCCGAGAAGGTGGACCGCGGCGAGGTCCCACGCGAGCTGTCGCCCCAGGAGATGGAGGAGATCAAGGCGTTCGGACAGGCGGAGTAGCCGCAGGCCAGGCGCGCCCGGCTCGGCCGGGCGCGCCTGCCGGGTCCGAGCCGGCGGCGCCGGGAGGCGAGCTCAGGCGGCCAGCCGGAACGGCGGGTACTGGTCCGTCACGAGCGCGAGCGCGTAGCCGACCACACGGTTGTGCCAGCGGATGACGCCCTCCACGAAGTCGAACAGCCCTCGCGGGTAGCGCTCCGTGAAGAGGATGACGAACCACACGACGATCACCACCACCACTGCCGCGATGTACAGGAAGAAGAGCACCACGTAGTGGGGAATGGCGAGGAACCACTTGACGAGCGGCAGCCACCTGTTAAGGACCTGCGGCACGTCGGGATAGGGAAAGTCGAGGTGGACGGACTGCGCCTCGTCGGTGGACGGGTAGCGGTCGTCCATCAGGGCCAGATAGGCGGCCACGCGGTTCGAGAACCGCAGCAGCTCCAGGTTCCAGTCGAACCACCAGCGTGGGTACTTCTGGCGAAACACGATCATCAGCAGCGGCCCGAGGAAGAGGAGGCCTCCGCCCGCCCCGCCCACGGTCAACATGCCGCGGCCGCCGCCGCCCTGGTACGTGCCCCCCGCGACCGTGCCGATCACGATCAGGATGGGGATGGCCACGATGATCCGGAGGAGCGTGGTCAACCGGTCGAGCGAGCGGTCGGGGTAGTCAACGGAGAACTGCACCGGGTAGCCAGAATCCATGTCGGTTTCGCACCTCCAACTTCAGCGGCAGGGCCGTCGCCAGCCTAACGTGTGCGCCCGTTCCGGCGAAAGAGGGACGAGGGCGGCCGCGGCGCCGGCGACCACGTGCCTTCACGACCCCCGCCGCTGGCGCCCCGCTGGGCGCCCGTCCTGACCACATGACAAACAACCCGCTGCGCGGGTTCGAGGCCAGTCCCGGATCGCCGGGACGCCGGTCCCCCACGCTGGCCGATTTGCTCTTGCGTGAGTCGAGGCGGGCCGAATAGCCTGTCGTCGTTTCCGGCTCGTCTGAGCCGTTTGCGGGGTGAGGTGAATGTCCGCGTTCGTGCGCGTCCTTCGTGCTGCTGTCGGGGTGCCGGCGCTGCCGGCGGCATCGCTCGCGCTCGGCGCCGGCGGCCGGCGCCGGCCGCCGCCCGGACCAGGTCCCGGCCGGGCGTCACAGACCTTCGCCCCGTGCGCTTCTGCGGCCTCTGCGGCCGCGCGCTCGTTCAGAGCGATCCGTTCTGCCGCGGGATGCGGCGCCAGTGTGGAGAGGAGCTGAGTCCGCCATGACTGAACGGACCCTGCAAGGCAGCATGGACGACATCCGGGCGTGGAGTCAGGATCTGCCGCTTCGTCGGTGGTGGATCGTCCAGGGTCTCAGGATCTTCCTGCTGGTCGCCGGCCTGGCGCTGGCAGCCGCGATGATCGAGGTGGTCGCGCTGGTGAGCCAGCTTCAGGGCGTGGGCTCGGCGGCGAACGCCCTCGGCCTGGGCGGCACGGACATCGCGCAGCTGCTGGTGACCCAGTGGAGCCTCACCTACTTCGGCGCCCACTTCGTACCGGTCGAGCTTGGCCTGTCCGGCTCCGGATTCGCCCGCATGCCGCTCTCGTCGCTGCCATTGGGCGCCGCTGCGGCAATCGGGCAGTCGGCCAGCCTCTCGGGCCTCGGGTCGCTGACCCTGACCGCGGTCGTCGTCTGGCTCGGCTTCCGTGCGGGTGGGAAGCTGGAGCGCCAGGCTCCGTACCGGGGTTCGGCGATCATGTCCGCGTTGCGGGCCGGGCTCGTGGCGGTGCCGTACGGACTCGCCAGCCTCGTGCTCTTCTTCGCCGGCCGCTGGCAACTGTCGGTCGCCGGCCAGGTCCTCGTGAACGCGGCACCCGCGCCGGTCGCGCTGGTGACGCCGTTCCTCTTGCTCGGCGTGACCGCTGGCGCGGGCGCTGTCTGGACCAGGCCGGCTCGCACGCGGGTCGAGGCGGCCATCCTACGTGGCGCCTGCCTCGGTCTCCTGGGCCTGGCGGCCGGCATCCTGGCGACGGTGGCGCTGGCCGTCGCGGCCGGCCTGCTCTGGCTCGTCGGCGCCCAGGCGGCCCAGTCCGGCGGCGCGCCACAGGCGGCACCCGCACCGGCCGCACCGAGCCAGGGCGAAGGGTGAGCGTCGATCCCGCTCACGCCGTGCTGGCGGTCAGGAACCTGCGCAGCTTCTGGACGAACACGGTCGTTCCGCCGGGTCCGGCCGCGTCAAGCTGGTGCCGGCCAACCCGCTGCTGGGCGGGGTGAACGCGGGCGGCGCCTGGGCCGCCATCGGCGTGGTCCCGCCCGGCGAGGAGGCGGTCTGGCAGGGCAGCTTCGGCACCAGCCCGGCCGCGAGCCAGCTGCTGCAGACCAGCCCCTCGTTGGCTACCGGGAGCTCGCTGGCCGGCGTGCTGAACCTGCTGACGATCCTGGCCGAGATGTTCGGCGAGGCTCCGACGGCGAAGTCGGCCCAGGCGGTGCTGGACGCTGCGGCGACCGTATCGGCGGCGCCGGACGCCTTGGCGATCGTTCAGGAGCTCAGGGACCCGGCTCCCCTGACGTTGGCGCAGCACCTTTTCAACGTGCTGAGCGACGACCAGCAGCTCGCCGTGCTGGCAGCGGGGCTCGCGCAGCTGGACGTCATCGTCACGAGGGAGGCCCTGCGCAAGCTGCTCGTGTGGCAGCGGCTCATCGACCTGGTCGGGATGATCGTGGACATGGCGGAAGCGATCGCCTTCGGCAGGAGCGCCGCGCAGATCCTCTTCTCCGTGTCCACGCCGGGACAGTCCGCGCCCCGGGCGCCCAGCGTGGGCACGTTCGTCTGGCAGCCGATGGCTCCGATGCCCACGCTGCGATTCTTGCCCTCAGTCGCCACTGGCGGCGACGGTCGCGTCTACGCGATCGGAGGGGCGGCCTCGCTCGCCGATCCCGTCAGGGCCGTCGAGGCGTTCGACCCGCGCACCAACTCCTGGACAACGGTCGCGCCGCTGCCTCAGGGGCTGGCGACCTATCTCGCCGCGGCGGCGACGGGGCGGGATGGCCGGATCTACGTCTTCGGCGGCGGCCGTGGGGATGGCAGCAACACGGTCGAGATCTACGATCCCGTGTCGAACACCTGGACCAGCGGCGCGCAGATGCCGACGGCGCGGGGCGGCCTGGCCGCCGTGCTCGGCCCCGATCAGCGCATCTACGCGATGGGAGGCGATCACGCCCTGGCGCGGGACGGAACGCTCAGCACGGTGGAGGTCTTCGACCCTCGCACGAAGACATGGGAGGTGGCGGCGCCCATGCAGACGCCCAGATCGAACTTCGGAGCGGCGGTCGCGGCCGACGGCCGCATCTACGCGATCGGCGGGGCGGCCGACATGTCCGTGGAGGCGTACTCCCCGGTGACGAACAGCTGGCAGCCAGCGCCTCCCACGGCTGGGACGCGCCACTGGACGGCTGCCGCGACCGGCCAGGACGGAGCGGTCTATTCGATCGGTGGCGTCGGGTCCACAGTGCCGCCGGATACGGGCGAGGTCTACGGGCTGGGGCCGCTGCCAGCGCCCACGTACGCGTCGGCAGCAGCGGCGGCGGAGGCCGGCACGCTGGCGTACCTGCGCCTGCAGGACTCTAGCGCCTGCTTCCGCGTCGATGCCTCGCCGCTGGACGCGGGAGAACCGGACAGGACGCGGTGTACTTCGGGCGCGGTGTGCACTGCCAGGCCGACGCCTCCGGTGGCCCCGGCTACGCCCTGGTGATCTACGTTGTGCACGGGCCCGAGGGCTGGCACTACCTGGACGCCCGGGGGACCCAATCCCCTGGCTTCGTGCCCACGATCGGGGACAGCCTCACGCTCCATCTGAGCGGCTGCGCCAATGTCCACAGCGCGCCGTCTACAGCTGCGCCGGTGGTCACATGCCTGGCGTCGGAAGCGACGGTGACCATCGACTCGGGTCCGAACTACGCCGACGGCCACCTGTGGTGGCATCTGGCCGGGCGCGGGTGGATGGCGCACGAGGTGGTGACGTGCACCGGGAGCGGAGGCGGCCGGGCCGCCCTGCTCCCCTCCCAGTGCTGACACGACGAGAGAAGGGCGAGAGCCTGATGAGCGAATCGAGGAGGGCCGGCGAGCGGCGTCGGCCCGCAACAGGTGTCCACGATGTCCTGAGACAGGACACTGGCGGAGAGGGTGGGATTCGAACCCACGATACCCTCGCTCGCGGGTGTAACGGTTTTCGAGTTGTCGATATCAACTTGGAAGACTCGAATCAGCTCAGCCATAATCCACTTCGCCATGGCGACGACAACAGTTGCATCCATTGCGCTGGGGTCTATATCCCCGCTGGCATGGCCGACGCCGCGGTTGTTCCGGATCTCGTACAGGACTATCGACATCCGGGGTATCTGAATGCAGCGTCACTGGACATCACGTGGCTGCGCGACGAGGCGTTGGCCGCGACCGGCCCGGCCTACTCTTCCTCGGGAACTACATCGCCCAGCGCTCGACGCACCGCCTTCACCACATCGATCATGATCCGGTTCGGGACGGACTTGCCGAGAGGGCGTTTGCTTGCGAGAAAGTCGAGGTCGATCGTGGCGAGCTCGTCGCAGAACACCATGCTGTCGTGATCGAGCCCGCCCATGCCCGCCGCGAGGGGCACGCGGACTGGGCTGGGTCGGCCCCACGAGAAGATCGGGGCGATGATGATGTGGTCTCGATGAGCGTTGCGGACGTCGGCCGAAACCACGAGCACCGGCCGCGGCTGGTGAGGATCGCTGGGACGGCCTGGCGTGTAAGCGAACCAGACTTCGCCTCGTCCAGGCGGCATCAGGCGTCTCTACTGTCCGGTCGCCTGAATACGCGCTCCGCGGCTGCCCCACGAATGGCCGCCCAGGCTGCGTACTCTGCCGCTTGCTCGGGCGTTAGCTTCTCCGGCGTCGAGTAGAACTCGAACAGCTCCTCCTCCTGACGCTTGGCGTACCAGTCGAGCAGAGCCTCATCGAACACTTTGCTCCGGTCGGCGCCTTGATGCCTCTCCACGTAGGCATCGACTGCGCGGAGCAGGCTGCGCTGCACCGTGACGCTGACCTTGGCACGGGTTCGTTCCCTCACGGCCTAGATCGTACCATACGTCCTACTCGCAGGCAGACCTGAAGGCCGATATCACGGCCTACCAGACGATGGCGAACGGCATGCCGCTGCCTCCATGAACCGCCCGCCGCGCCTCCACCCCAGGAGGCAGGACCTTCAGAGCCAGCCAAGCTCTAGAAAACGTCGTCCAGCGGGCCACCATGCGAGTTCGACGCCAGGTTTGATCGGCTGCACCTTGCCGACCACCGACGTCCTCGACGCCGCATCACTGCGCTTCGTGACACCGGACGTCGCTGAGGTCACGTCCAACCGCGGCCGCTGAATACGAAATCCGGCCAGCGGACCTGGCGGAGAGGGTGGGATTCGAACCCACGATACCCTCCTTCGCCGACGAGGTGCTCGCGCTGCTGGACGCGCTCGGCATCGACCGGGTGGCTCTCGTCGCCAACTCGCTGGGCGGCGGCGCCGCCCTCGACGTCTGCCTGGCGGCGCCGGCGCGGGTGTCAGCGCTGGTCCTGGTGGGCGTCGGCCGGGCGGGCTGGGAGTACTCGGAGGGGTGCGCGGCTCGTGGTCCGAGGTGCAGGCCACAATCGCGGCCGGCGACGTGGACCGGGCCGTCGAGCTGAGCCTCCGGCTCTGGCTGGACGGCCCACGACCAGCCCCGACGCGAGGGCCACCCCGATGGGCCCGGTCCACCGTCCGGCGGGCTGCGCGTCGCCTCGCAGGCTCATGCCCGCGTCACCGTCGTCACGAGCTCATTGTCGGTCGGGACGGGTGGGCCGGCGCCGGGGCCTCGGCCCGCGGCGCCGGCCCCGGGCCTCCTACGTCCCGGTGGTCGCGAACCACTGGTTCGCCGGGCCCGTCACGAACACGATCGGCGCCAGGCACGGGTGGGGCAGGGAGACAGTGCCCTCGATGTCGGCGTCGCCCTGGAGGCTGGCCGGGAAGGTGCCGGTGGCGGTGTCTACCGTCACCGCGTTGCCGGCGGCGTCGATGCTCAGGCAACTGACCAGGCCCTTGAACGACGGCACGGGGTTGACGCCGCGCAGCGACGCCGGCACGCACTGCTGGTCCGCCAGGACCAGGCCCGAGACCTCGATCTTCAGGCTGCCGTCGGTGCGCAGGTCGCCCTTGGCCCGCTGGATCACAGGGCCACGGCCCCCGCCAATCCCAGGAGCAGCTTGATCTGTCTCGACATCCCTCGTCTCCTCTCCAGCGATGAGCGGCCCGGTCCGTGATCCCCGTCGGGAGGGAACCGGCCGCAGGGCGATGGCCTCCTTCATAAACTTCCTCGCGCGGGCTGTCCACGGTCGAGGTGATGCCCCCCCGCCGGCCGCTCAGTCGGGAGCCAGCTTTGCGCGTCCGAGCTGCCGGCCGAGCTCGTACAGGCCGCCGAGCAGGTGGGGGTCCTGCCGGCGCGTGGCCGAGGCGAGCAGCTCCACCACGCCCCGCACCTCGCCGGCCTGCAGGATGGGCAGGGCGGCCACCGTCCGCAGCCCCGACCGGAGCGCGGCCACCGCCCTCGGCGTGTCCTCGCCCGACAGGAGCTCCTCGAACCACGCCGGCTCCCCGGTGGCCCAGACCTGGCCGGGCACGCCCTCTCCCTTGCCGAGCCCGGCGGCCAGGGCCATCTCCTGGAAGCGGACGGCGTCCACCTGCTCCGCCTGCCAGAGGCCCGCGCAGCGCAGCACCCGGCCGCCGCCGTCGATCAGCCAGAGCGCGCCCACGCTCCAGCCCAGCGGCTCCGC
>WNFX01006626.1_pt1 | contig 10997 bp, 10 predicted proteins | sample 5400111 | NCBI WGS metagenome assembly WNFX01 (sample SAMN13153363, study PRJNA577476) | soil metagenome | isolation source: 40 cm soil or saprolite under grassland replicate 1 | place: USA:California | collected 2016-06-15
TCGACGATCATGCCGCACGTCGAAGCGGGGCGGCTCAAGGCGCTTGCCTCGAGTTCGGCCAAGCGGGCGCACTTCGCGCCAAACCTGCCGACCATGGCCGAGGCCGGGCTGCCCGATTTCGAAGCGGGCGTGTGGTTCGGTCTGGTGACGCCCGCCGGCACGCCTCGCGCGGTGATCGACAAGCTCGGCGCTGCCGCTAACGCGGCGCTCGCTTCCGAGGAGGTCGTCGGCAAACTCAGAGCGCAAGGATTCGAGCCGCTGGGCGGGCCGCCCGACGAATTTGCCCGATTCGTTGCGCGTGAGACCGTGAAATGGGCTGCCGCCGCCGAGGCTGCCGGGTTGAAGAAGCAGTAGTCGCCCCCGACGGAGAGATGCATCCCGCGGGTCGAGCCGTCCGGCTGTGGAAATAGACTGAATGCGGGGTCGGCACCCCGGCGTGCCGGATCGGTTGCCGCCTAACAAGAACGAAACGCCCGACGTCAGCGCGAATTTGGCGGCGACCTGCCAGTGGTGGATGAGGACGACAGGGTCGTCGGGGTGCTCAGCGAAGCGGACCTCGTCCGGCGCACGGAAATCGCGACTATTCTTTTCACTCTTGCCTCCCTCTCTTCGCACTTATGCGAAGCCTCCGCTCATTCCCGTGCAAGTAGGATCCACCAGGGCGTTTACGCGCGTCTTCGACGCGCTATGGGCCGCGGTCCGCAGCTCTGGGTCCCCGCTTTCGTGGGGACGAGCGGAGTGGAATTCATTGATGCGATGTGCCCTCGCCCGGAATCAAGGCTGATAGCGTCCGCCGAAGGCCGGTTGGCTCTGGCCGAGCCCGGGCAGCTCCCACACGCCCGCGCCCCCGGGGTTTTTGTCGGCGCCGATATGGGCGTTGATGAGATAGGGCCGGCGCGAGGCGAGCGCGCTTCGCAGCGCGTCGGAAAGATCGGCCGGGCGGTCGACGTTCACGCCTTCGATGCCGGCCGAACGCGCCATTGCGGCAAAGTCTGGATTGTACGGCGCGCCGGTCTCCGGATGGCGGAAATCGGTCACGAGCTCGCGACCGTTGAGATAGCCGCGCTGTAATCCGCGGATCGAGGCATAGGCAAAATTATTCCACACGACCCAGATCACCGGCAGGTCGTATTCGACGGCGGTCCCCAACACGCTCGCGTGCATGAAAAAGGCGCCGTCACCGCAGACGGAAACGCAGGGCCGCTCCGGCGCGGCGAACTGCGCGCCCAACACCCCAGCGACACCGAATCCCATCGGGCCGAAGCCCATCGAGCCGATCAGCGAATCCGGTCGCCGCGGCCGGCAAAACTGGATCAGCCAGTTGTGATGGACGCCGATGTCGCTCACCACAATGGCGTCCTCGGGCAACACCTTGTCGATCTCGTGCGCGGCGCGTTGCGGATTGATGGGTGAAGCCTCATCGACAAAGCCGGGGGCGATAAACGCGTTCCATTCGCGGCGATAGCCGTCGATGGTGTCGAGCCATTTTGCGCGCGCGGCGGCAACATCCCCAATGCCATCGCGGCATTCGACCTCCGCCAGCAGTTGTCGAAGAAACGTGCGCACATCTGCCATCAGCCCGAGCGCGACCGGATAATTGCGGGCGATCTCGTCGGGATCGATGTCGACGTGGATGAGCTTGGTCGGCGGGATGGTGAATGAGTAGCCCGGCAGCCAAGAGCTCGACGTGCGATCGTCGAAGCGTACGCCGAGCGCCAGCAGCACATCGGCGGTGCGTGCGGCATGGTTGGCCTGATACGACCCGTTGCGGGCAACAAGGCCGAGCGCCAGCGGATGGCGGGCATCGATGGCGCCGGTGCCGCTTGCCGACCAGGCAACCGGAATGCGCAGGCGCTCCGCCACGTGCAACAAATCGCCTGCCGCACCGCCATATTTGACGCCCTGGCCTACCAGCATGACGGGCCGCTTGGCCGCAAGCAGCATGTCGACCGCCTTGGTCACGCCGTCGGGATCAGCGCCGCAGCGGCACGAGATATTGGCGGTCCACTCTTCCGGTTTCGGCGTTTCCTCGGCGGCCGCTTCTTTAAAGATGTCGAAGGGAACATCGAGCACGACCGGTCCCGGCCGTCCCGTCACCATCGTCTTCCACGCTTGCCGGATCGCCAGCGGCACCATGTCGCCGCGCGTGGGCTGAAACACGCGCTTGCAATAGGCGCGCACCGTGGATGGGAAGTCCGCCTGGTAATGGCGATAGAGCTCTTGAAACGCGCCGCGGTTGAATTGGCTGGTCGGCACATTGCCGGTCACCGCCAGAAAGGGAACGGAATCGAGATAGGAGTTGGCGAGCGCAATCGGCAGATTGGCGGAACCCGGACCGCAGGAGGTGAAGGTCGCGGTCGGTTTGCCGCACACACGGTAGTAGACGTCCGCCATGAATCCGGCGACGCTCTCGTGGTGGACGGACACCGTCTTGATGTCGTCAGCGCGCTCGTAGAGCGCGTCGATAAAGCCGATATTTCCGTGGCCGCACAGGCCGAAGACGTAAGGCACCTTTTCGCGCACGAGATAATCGACGATCACCTGACCGCCGTCGAGCATGTTCTTGGACATCGGCTTGTTCTTCGCTGTTATTCCGGTTTGATATTTGCGTCTCTGATGATCTGCGTATAGCGCGCAAGCTCCGCCTTCAGATAGGCGGTCCATTCCTCGGGCGCGGTGGCGAGTGGCGCCATTCCCTGCGAATCGAGCTGTGCCACGACGTCCGGCGCCGCGACCGCCTTCGCCACCTCCTCCCGCAAGCGCTTGGCAATCGGCGCCGGCGTATTGCTCGGCGCGAGAATGCCGAACCAGCCGGAAATCTCGTAATCGCGCACTCCGGCTTCCATCATGGTGGGGGGCGAACGCCTGGTGCTGGTGACGGCGAGTGGGGTCACCTTGCCGGCCTTGGCCTGCGTGACCATGACCGGCATGGCGTCGAACATACCGTCGATGTGCCGGCCCAGGAGATCGTTGAGCGCCGGCCCCGCGCCTTTGTAGGGCACGATGGTGAGCTTGATGCCGGTCTTGGCCTTGAGCAACTCGGTTGCCAACCCTCTAGTTTATCCGAAAAGAACCGGCATCTGTCGAGAGCGCTATGAATATCGTGGCTCATGCCGTGGGGCAAACGTCAGGCCCGGCAACAGGGATAATTTATTCGATCACCTCGACGGCGCTACGCTGACGCTCCGTCTGCTGGCGCTTTGCCTCGGGACACCCCTCCGGCGTGCGAAACACCATGGTCGGCAACGGCGCGTTCCGAGATGCCGCCCTTCGACGCTGATATTGCAGCTCCTGCCGATCTGCCTCATAACATTCCGAGAGCTTGCTGTGCTCCAGATCCTGAAACCCAGCCGCTTCCGGAGAAGGGATGTCATTGAACCGAATCGACGCCACAAGGCGGAACGATGAATCGGGAAGCTTGAAATTATCCGGCGCTGGAAACGGCTGCGACTGCTGAAGCAGCAAGAGCGCTACCCTGCCGAGGTCGGGGTCAACGGTTACGATCCGAGTTCCCGGAAGCACCCAGCCGGAGCGATTTATATTCAATTCGAACTTCACGACGCCAATCTTGCCGCGGGTCCTAATCGCGGGAAGATAACGTTTGTTGTGCTCGAGCTCCGCGGCGATCTGGTTCCTCCACTCCAGGAGTGCAGAAAAATCAGACCCAGGTCCATCTCGAGCGACCGCGATCTCGCCACCGGCTGATATCAAAGCCGCTAGGACAAGGAGGCGGAGCAGTCGCGAGGTCAGCATCTCCAACCAGGGCGAATGGAAGCAATGTTTGGAGTGATCCTTTCACGACAATATGTCGGAAATGGTTGCTGATCTAGGTCAAGATGAGGAACTTGGTCTTTCCACGAACGAAAAGCGGTAGAAGCTCCCGCATACCTGACCTGCGGTCCTGCGCCCGTGGGTGCCGAATTGCGCCAAAATGTGATGGCCATCACATCCCGCCAGCGCGGGATGTGAAATGGTCCTGATCAAGGCGAGCTGGACGCCCCCACGACTCCCCCGTCCCCCAGGGTGATCCGAATACGCCGAGAGGGTCAATCTAGCCCCGCTTCGGCGGGGCTTTTTGCTTTCTCGGCGGCGAACCAGAGTTGGCCGGGCGGCCAGCTATTTGCCCTGGGGAATTGGCGGCTCGACTCGGTGCTTGGGCTGAGACTAGGGCTATTGCGCCCTAATCAATCACCGACGCCGAGCCACGCGAATTCTCTCTCTTTCGAAGAAGGCGCGCGAGTCGTTCTGGCCAAAGCCGTAAACAGCAGGTTAATCCCTCAAAACGGATTCCGTGATTGGGGGGGCGGGTTGCGGCTAAACCTGCGAGCTGAATTATTGCTGCTTGGCGGAACGTTGCGGTGAAGAGACAAAAGAGCGTGACTCATTCCGGTTTGATTCCGTGCGCATCGATGAATTTGGCCCAGTTTGCGATCTCGTTTTCGAGCTTCGTCTTTAGGACCTTGCCCGGCGCATAGGCCGGTTCGATATCGAGATTGGCCAGCCGTTCGCGCACATGCCGATGCGAGAGCGTTGCCGACACCGCCTTGTCCAACTTGGCCTTGACCACATCCGGAAGGCCGATGGGAGCGAAGATTCCGAACCAGAAGCGCAAATCCACGTCCGCGGTCTTGACGCCGGCTTCTTTCAGGGTCGGAACGTTCGGCAGCACCGGTGAACGCTCCGAGCTCGTGACCGCGAGTCCCTTGATCTTGCCCGTTTCGACCAGGCCTTTCGCGACCTGGATGGACGCCATGTTGATGGCCACGTGGCCCGCGATCACATCGTTCATCGCCGGCCCGCCGCCCTTGTAGGGAACGTGAACCGCCTCCATTCCGGTGGCCGCCTTTATCACTTCAAAGGTCAGATGCGAGACGCTGCCGATACCGGCGGAGGCGTAATTCATTTTCTGCGGCAACGTGCGCGAATAGGCGATGAGTTCTGCCACCGAGTTGGCTTTCACGTTGTTGGCGACTGCCAGAACCAGCGGCGAAGTGGCGACAGACGCGATTGCATCGTAGTGCTTGACCGGATCGAACGACGGCGTGGTCTTCTTGTAGAGGGCTTGGCTGATGCCGAGCGCGTTCTCGGCCATCAGCAGCGTGTAGCCGTCGGGGTCTGAACTGGCGACGTAGTTCCAAGCAATATAACCGCCGCCGCCCGGCTTGTTCTCGATGACAACGGATTGGCCCAGCGCCTCTCCCAGTTCTTGCGTGATTTGGCGCGCAAGGGTGTCCGTTGCCCCGCCAGGCGGAAATGCCACGACCAGCCGGATCGGTCGATCGGGATAGGACGACGGGCTCTGTGCATGTGCCGACATCGCGGCGCCCAGCACGGCGGCGACAACCAACCACCAGCGAAAGAGATTGCGCATGATCCGCCTCCCTGATTGCATCCGGCTCATTGCCCGTCGAATGCCATTGGATCACGTGCGAACCGCCCCGTCGACCGCGCCAGATGTCACAATGATATCGTCGTCGCAGGGCCCTACATGTTGGCGAGCAGCCAGTCGCCGATGTAATCGATGCCGAGCTGACGGTGATCGACCTGGCAGTGCTCGGCGCCGCCTTCCTCGGCGGTGAAAATCTTGATGTACTTGCGCTTCGAGCCAACCCGCTCGTAGAGCTTCTTGGCCTCCGCGAGCGGGACGATCCGATCATTTTCACCGTGCAACACGAGAAACGCGCATTCGACCCGCTGGGCGATACCCTCGAGCGTGAACTTCTTCGCCCATTCGAGCGCGGTCTCATTGTCCGCCGCGCCCACGACCCAGCGAAATTGGAAGATCGAGGTGGAGCTGGTGCGGGGGTCGGCTGCGAGCCTCGCCTTGTTACCGGCGACCCAGTCGTAAATGCTCCAATGCATGGCGCCAAACGCGACCGCGGCGGCGTAGCGCTTCTCGAAGGCGGCAATGCGCGGCGCCTGATAACCGCCGAAGCTGTAGCCCATGACCGCGACCCGGGTGGGATCGACCTGCGTGCGGGAGACGACGTAGTCGTAGGCTGCGGTGCCCGCCACCTCGTAGTCGTGCCGGCTATGGATGTTGCGAAGCCGTAGCGCTTCGGCTTGTCCGGGCCCGTCGATGGCGAGCGTGTTGATGCCGCGCTTGGCAAAGTCGAGGCCGGCGAAGATCACGCTCATTTCCTTGGCGTTGTCCATGCCGTCAAACAGCACGACTGTGGGGCGACGACCGCTGGCGGCGCCCGCCACGAAATACGCCGGCAGGCTCGTGCTCTCGTACGGCACCTCGACGCGCTCGATGTCGGGATGGAGGCGCTCCATCGCGGCCTGATAAGCGCGCAGCGCCTTTCGGTACATTGCCATCTTCTCGGCGCCGGGCGGGATGAAACGCTCCGCGCTGTAGTAGTAGTTGCCCGCACGCATGTAGTGGTGACCGGCGGTGATCTGGCGACCTTCTGCCGCGGCTTTGTCGGCGACGGCGGCGACGCGATCCGCCATCGCCGCCCATTCCTCGCGCCAAACCTGATCGAGATCGGCTTCCCCCGCGCGCCCCTCGAGCCGCCGCCCCACGCGGTCGACCTCGTCCATGGCGACGGCGGCGTAAGGTGCCATGCCCTTGACGATCTGCATGGCGTTGGTCCAGCGCAGGTTGTCGGGGAACTGCACCGCCCAGCTTCTTGGCTCGGCCGGCGTGCCGTGGGTCATTGCTTGCCCCCTGGAGCGCGGTCACCACTCAAAGCTGGTACTTGGGTCGCGGTGCCCACCTTGCGTGGCAGCGATGGATGCGGAGATCGCCAAGAGTAACGCAGCCTGGGGCAATGGCAAAACACCCTGCGGCTTTTCCCCGCCTCGCATTGAGGTTATCCTGCGGTTTCGGGTCCTCCTGAGCGCGGGCGTAGTTCAGTGGTAGAACGACAGCTTCCCAAGCTGTATGTCGAGGGTTCGATTCCCTTCGCCCGCTCCAAGCTCGTTACTTCGATTTAGGTGGATCGCCGGACTGCTCAATCGGATTCCTGCCATCATACTTACGCGCGAGGCGCCGTATGATCGCGCCCAACCTCGGTTCGTCGACCTTTTCCGCCGCCTGCGAGGCAGAGAGCCACTTGATGATCCGCTCCTGTTTTTCGGGCCATTGTTTGCTTTGCCGCCTGACCTCCAGCAGAAACACGCGCACGTCACAGACGACGACTCCTCCATTCTTCAGGCGTTTTTTATAGGAGAACGAACCGACTGGGCGCTTGGCAACGGCGCCGAGAACGCCGGCCTCCTCGAAAGCTTCGCGCGCAGCGGAATACTGCGGCGACTTGCCCTTCTTCGGCCAGCCCTTCGGAATGACCCAGCGTTGGGTTTCGCGTGATGTGATGAGCATGAACTGCGGCCGCCGCGAGCCGGTGCGCAACCGGTATGGCAAGGCGCCGTACTGAACACGCTTTACGACGGCCGGTTTACTCGCATTAGTCATTGACGCCGCCGTGGACTGGCCGCCCACCGTCATCGCATAAAGCGACGCTGCGCGGCAAAGTTACTCCCGTGGGGCGCACTCGCAAAGAAGTTTGTAAATAGGGCGGTGGCGAGCAGCGCTGCTGCCGGCAGCGCCACGACCCAGGCCACGACGATGTCGGTGGCCACATTCCAACGCACGGCGCTATCTCGCGGCAGTAGCGAATCACATCCTCGCCTCCGCTCCGCATTTGCGCAGAGCGCTTGCGCGCCGGCAAGCGTGACCTGAGCATGCGTGTGAATAGGTCGAAGAAGTGCTCTTCTTTCGGCATCAAGGCCCGTAAACTAGCCTGGCATAAGCGCCTCGCTCGACCATTGGAGGAAGGAATTGGCCCGCAACGATATCGCGGTCGAGCAGTGCTGATCGAGGCCATGCGCGGATCATTCAAGCAGCAACGTTCAAGCCAAACCGCATCGGGTGCTATCACCGGGGTCCTGTGGACATCAAGCAGCAGAGCGCGCGGCTGACGGTGGAGCAAGCTCAATGTCTGACGACCTGCCGAAACGGAGTGGCGGGTGCTCTGGAACGATTTCGGGTGTCCGGGCACAAAGGCGGCGCCGATCTTGCTGTGGCAACGCATCACAGGCCGGTTGTGGACCTCCATCATGCGTACGGCATCTGATGTTTAAATTTTGGGAACTCTCCGCGATCAATTGTTGTGGAACTCACCTTTGTTCCCGGCAGCCACAGCTTCGGTTTAGGAGAATGCAACGTTCGGTTCAGGAGAATGCAACGCCAGAAGGCGAGAATACTTGGAACACCGATGGAACAGTCGCGGTCGCTGATTTTGGAATCGGCAGTCGCGAAAACGGCGTGCGGCAATTATCACAATGCCGGAACCTGCAGCGGGAGAGTCCGTTATTACCACAGAGGTCGGTGCAGCGCGCATCGGCGTGCGCGCATCCAGGAACACGGCGCCGACCCTCGAAAATTCAACCGTAATCCGACTGTGATTCAAGGAGGCGGAGCTATGGCCAAACGTCCGACGGATTTCGCGCAGCAAAACACCGAACGAGCTTTCGAGGTGACAAGCTACAGTCTGAACTGGATGCGGGAGATGGCGGAGCGAAACCTCAATCAGAGCAAAGCCGCCCTCGAAGATCTACTCACGATAACTCGCAAGGCAGTCGATGATATGGACCATCAAGCGGCCGTTATTCGCGAGCACTCGATATCGGTTATGGAAGAAACCCTCTCGAACACCTTCGATTTTGCCCACAAGCTGGTTCACATGAAGGAACCGCAGGAACTGGCCCAGCTGCAGAGCGAATTCGTGAGCCGACAAGCTCAAGTGGTTGGAAATCAAACCAAGGAGCTCGGCCACAGCATCGCGCAGGGAGCGAGCGAGGTGGCAAAGACCGCGATGCGCGAGGCAGCGGAATCATCGCGAAGGCAATCCGCAGCCGCCTAAGGAGCGCCACGAGCAAGCGCGAGCCGACGCTAATTCGACGCCGTACCGCGTCCGGTCCAATGGGCGCGCGACGCTCGTCCGGCTCTGATCCGGACCGTTCGACCGAAAAGTGCCGTCATTAGCGAAAGTATCCTCAGCGTCGGCTGAACCATTTGCGGACCCGTTCCGCTGTATCAGAGACGTTGGCGGTCAAAGCGGGCAAGCGTCGCGAGGAAACATCGGACAGGCGCGGTGCGGTCGAGGGCGAGGGCGTCTCGGCCGCCGACTCTTTTTGCTCTTCCTCGATCAATAATTTCTGAAGTCGCCGGCGCTCGGCGTCATCTTTCGCTTCAAGCAACAGTTTCCTGAAACGCTTGATGTTTTCACGCCTGATGAAGCGTTCCATGGCCGTATTCTGGCCGATCGGCCCCCCGAGGGGCCCACATTGGGACGTTGGCACGCAGAGGCGCAGCCCGCCGTGACGGCCATCACAAAATGGCGGATTCCATTGCGGTCTCGCCGCCTTGGAGGCTGAGTGCTGCCGCTGCCTGGCCGCCGCTCCCAAAAGTCGGCCAAACGGGACCTCCTGGGCTGTGCGGCTTGACGAGGGGGGCAAGCTCTCCGCGACCCGCTGGAAGCGGGCAGCCGCTGCTTCTCCCTATGGCCCGACCGAGCAGGGCAGTCGGTGACCGACCGCCGTCTCCTGCCCGCATCGAGACCGAAGTGGGCGGCAAACGTACCCGCCGCCGCAGGACCTGCGGGTGATGTGCTCAATCGCAGGTGGCTTGGGGCCGGCGGGGTCGATCTCCCTATCGCGCATTTGGGCAGCGTGTTGGGGGCCGCTTGGACCTATTGTCGGCCGCTGCAAGCAGCCCTATGTGGTAAGGTCCGACCGACTTGGCGATCGAACGCAGGCACATCGATGGCTGACACCGTCTCTGCAGCGACATCCCTTCTCTCGCGTCCGCTGGTACTGGTCGCCGCGCTCGCTGGGATCGTGCTTGCCGGGACGCTGGCGCTCTGGGCCCATTACGGCACGGCCGTCTTCTACGAGATGATCGTCGCCGGGATCGCCGCCTGCTTGTGAGCCTCGCCCGAGGCGGAGGCATTCCGAAATGACCGCGCGCAACAGCCGCATTCTTGTGATGGCCGCCGCGTTCGTCGCGGGCTTGGCGCTTTGCTTCGGCCTCGTGCTGATCGTGGCCGGGCGCCTGTCGGCGCCGGTTGCGCAACAAATCGCCGCCATCGGAGGACCTTTCAAGCTCATCGATCAGCATGGGCAAACCGTCACTGACCAGGATTTGAAGGGCCGCCCCTTCCTAGTGTTTTTCGGCTTTACCCACTGCCCCGACGTCTGCCCCACGACCCTGTTCGAGGTGTCGGAGATTTTGCGCTCGCTCGGGCCAGATGCGGATCGCGCACGCGCGCTCTTCATTACGGTCGATCCCGAGCGCGATACGCCCGCCGTGATGAAGGACTATCTGTCGAGCTTCGATCCGCATCTTTCCGGGCTGACCGGCAATCCTGCGGAAGTCGCGGCAGTGGCCAAGGCCTACCGCGTCTATTTCAAGAAAGTTCCCCTCGAGCAGGGTGGCTATACTATGGACCATACCGCCATCGTCTATCTGATGGATAAGGACGGCCGGTTCGTGTCGCCATTCAACCTCAAGCGTCCGACCGATGCCGCGGCCGCCGATCTGCGCCGGTATTTGTGATCCGAATGAAAGGGCGCCGCGGCGAGCATCGCGCTTTCACGCGGCCCATTGCGGTGGGCGACACACCTAGATTGGACGTGATCGCCACTGATCCGCCTTACCGGCTCGTTTATTAACGGGGTCGGTCAAGTTCCTGGACCCAAGCAGTCACAGAGGTCACCGTGCCGGAATGCCCCTTGCGAAGCTGTATCGGACGGCTGGCTGTCTGTCTCTTGCTGATCACGCCGTTTCTGGGCGGGGGGCAGGCAGCGGCAGAACCGGCGGGCACCGGGCCGGCCGTGCGTGTGCCAGGCTTTTGGGACCCGCGCCGTCGGCCGGAGAAGCCTGATCTGTCGCGCATCAGCGTGATCCGGTTCCTCACTGAGACCGACTACCCGCCGTTCAATTATGCCGGGCCGGACGGCAATCCGCAGGGCTTCAACGTCGACCTGGC
>WNFX01008950.1_pt1 | contig 10997 bp, 17 predicted proteins | sample 5400111 | NCBI WGS metagenome assembly WNFX01 (sample SAMN13153363, study PRJNA577476) | soil metagenome | isolation source: 40 cm soil or saprolite under grassland replicate 1 | place: USA:California | collected 2016-06-15
AATGAACTCTTGCGCGACCTGCCGCTTGAACTCAATGCTGTGGGAACGTTGTCTGGCCATGGCTTTCATCCTTTGAAAGCCCAGCTCACCCTGTCAAATCACTAACTCAAACTGTCCGGCCCCAGGGGCGCACTCCACTCCCATGTGACCGTTTGCCGAAAGGAGACCTCGCGCGGACGGCGTTTATTCCGATGTTCACCAATCTGCGAAGGCCCGACACGAATTCGTGAGCGCTGCGAATGCCGTTTAGGAGGCGGCCATCGCGCTGAGATCACGACCGGCGATCCAGCGGATTGATCTCGGTCAAGGGGATCGCCTGTTCCATGCGGGTGAAGTAATCGCAATTTCTCAGCTTGCGCGCGGGTGACGTTCGCAGATCCGCAATTAACCGACGCCATGGCAGTCTTCGCGGCCAGCGCGGCGATATGATGCCTGGGGTTCATCCTCTGCGACCCTCCCGCGCGTATGCGAGTGGGCGTGAGGCCGTCATCCCCGGATCAGTCTCTTACGCTTCCCGAGCTTCGGCCGAGGTTCGGGCGGAAGCTTCTTGATCGGGAGCGCGGCAGTGCGCGCCATTGCGGCCTCAATCTGCTTGCGCATCTCAGCCTTGGAAGGTCCGGGACGCCATTGCGGGGCGGGGGTGTTTTGTTTCGTCACGCTGCCAGCCTTTCCGGTATGTCCCAGTTGACCGTCGTCTTCCGCAGCAGCGGCAGGTCGGTGACGAGGTTAAAGGTTTTGTCTTCACCGCCCACGCGGGCGCTGTTGACGAAGTGGACGCCAAACGCTTCTACCGCCAGCGACACAAAATCGAAAACTTCTTCTGCCGCGTCAAAGACTGGCGGCGCATCGCCACACGCTACGACAAGCTTGCCCGCAACTTTCTTGCCGCTACCTTGATGATTGGCACGCTCTACTGGATCAAGCTATGAGTCCAGACCCTAATAATAGCATCCGTAGTAGTAGGGGTAATAACACCCACCATACCCACCGTAGAATCCGAAACCACGTCCGAATCGACCACCGCCGAAACGTCCGAAGCCCCCACGGAATCCGCCGAAACGACCAAATCCACCGCCGCGGAAGCCGCCAAACCCGCCGCCGCGGAAGCCACCAAACCCACCGCCCCGGAAACCTCCTCCGCCGAACCCCCCATGAAAACCGCCACCGTGAAATCCCCCGCCGCCCCGGGCAACCGCTTGGTAGTTGGGCATCATCAGGATTCCGGCAAGCAGCGCGACAGCACCAATCGTCCACGTTTTCCTCATGTCACTCTCCAATTGCAACGGCGAATCTCGCCAAAGCTTTTGCTGATGCACACGTGACTAGAGGAAATGCGATTTTATTCCGACCTAGCGACCCAACGTGACGCTGACATGCCTTGTGAATGTCGTCCGCGCAGGGATCTAGTTGGAGCACCGTTGATCAGGTAGCGCGAGATGTGTGACATAGCCTACTCAACCGGACTTTGGGACGGGCCCGACTAGGTTTGGCCAACCGGCGAATGCGGGAGAAGCCAGCAGCGAAGCGGCAGCGAGCGCCATGATCCGTACCTTGCCGCGCATGTTACCCTCCCATAGCGCACGGCGGCCGGCACCGGGCCGGCCGCATATCGAGCCATCGCGTGGGCTTGAACCGGAAGTCCTCGCCCAAGCCGCGTTATGGATTCGAACCATAGCAGGGGGAGCTTGGTCCCCAGCCGTAGCCGCCACAGGTCGGACTGTTGGCGGTCTGAGCGAAGGTCGGGCTGGCAAGCAGCGTGACCAACGCGAGAGCAGCAAAAAGCGCTTTCATCATACCTCTCCAGAGTTGCCGGACGGCTGTCCGTGGTTCCTGCAATAGCGGCAGGCCGACGGCCCGTGCCTTGCAGTTGCTGTCCTTCGCCTTCCGTTTGCCGAAGGAGACCTCGCGCGGGCGGTGTTTATTCCGATGTTCAACAAACTGCGAAGGCTCGACACGCATTCGTGAGTACCGTCGCGGCATGATTGACGACGCCGGTGCGACCGAACCACTGAGACGGGCCCAAGGATGAATAGAGCGGCCAGAGCTGTCTTGGTTTTGCTCGGCATTTTCGTTCTCCTGGCTTTAGGGCGCTTTCATCCAGGAGGATTGAATCCGATAGTTGTTTATTCCGGACAACGCGTCGTCACTGTTCAACACGTATTCGTGACTTCGATGAATAAAAATCTATGAGAGCGGCTCTCTTGTGCGGGTGAGCAACATGCTCACATCACAGGAGATACGCCAATGTTGACGTCGAAAGCGAAGTTTTCCGCTAACGCCGCGACGACGTTCGGACTGGCAACGACAGTCGCAGCCCTCTGGATGGCTGCGGTCCCCTTCGCTGGCGCGGCTGCTGACGTTCAAATCAGCGCGGCACGCGCGGCGGCCATTCAGGAGTGCAACCGCTTGGCCGCACGATATCCGACAAACGACTGGGGTAACACCGACATCTATCTGTATCGGTCCTGCATGGCCCGACATGGCCAACAAGAATGATTGGCAAAAGCGCGGGCTCCGTGCTGGTGTATCGGCGGTTTTCGGTTTGAAGGCAAACGCTACGCACAGTGCTCCGCGTTGTCTTCATAAGGCGCGATAATCAAGATGGAGGTCCGATCATGAAAAAGCTCGCTATGCTTGGAATTATCGGTGGGGCCGCAATATTGACTGCGGCACCCCTCTCGCTTCAATGGTCGCAAAAGAATGTGGTGCTATCGCTCGACAGCGCTAAAGCTGGAACTGCGACGAGCGCTGCAGGTGTCAGCCGAAGGGTTCACCGAAAGGCATATCGCCGCGCAGCTTACGGAACCGCAGTGGCTGGATCGGGTGGATACGGCTATAGCTCGCTGGCCAACTGCGGCGGCGGCTACTTAGCTTACGGAACAAGCTACGTCGCACCTTGCGGCCAGTACAGCAGCAGCTACGCCATAGCTGAGGAGCGTCTAAAAGCAGGCTACAGCGTCGCACCGTACAGTTATTACGGACCGTCCAGCTCCTACCGGCGGCCTTCCCGGATTTTCTACTGAGGCTGACCGCCGCGTTGGGTCTCGTGATTTCAGTACCGGAAGCGCAATCCCGCCGTAGTCGCGACGTTGTGGACCCCCTCTGCGAAGTGTCCATCGATGTATGGCAAACGCTAAGGCCTCTTCTGAAGCAGCAAGCGCAGGCAGCTCAATGATTGTCTGCTCATGCAAGTACTGAACGACCGCGAGATACGGAACGTGGCGACGGCAGCACGAGTGCAACCGCTGAGCGCACATCAAGTCTACGGTTGCCTCGGCTGCAACATGCGGTGCGGGCGCTGCGCCCGAACCGTGAAACAGATCCTGAGCGAAGCCCTGATTGGCGCTCAATCACTAGGGCGCCCGTTCCCCCGGCCGTTCCTAACGAAGGCGCGCGCCCGGCAAACGTCTGCTGCACTGCGGGATTTCGATCCGGCCTATGACCGCTGTGGGTCATTCACGACCGACGCCGGCAAACCCAAAGGCCCACGCACGTCCGCTTCGTCCCACAACGCAGACAAACCGGCAGACATCTTGCTAAGTCCGCTTTGTGCCACTTGCAGACATGGCCGCGTCGAGCACCGATAAACGTCAGGTGATGCGTGATGGCACCCGACCGGGCTCGACACGGTGCGCTAATATTTTGGCAAATCCGCTTTCAGTCGATGGAGCCAGTAGTATGACTACCCATTTGCCGGTGCAGAAGCGCTCGCCTCCTGAAGTTCGGAACTCCCTTTGGATGCGAGGGCAAGCCTATTCAAATTTGGGATGGAGAAAGACGTAGAGCGCAGCGATCTTGCCATCGCGAACAATGACAACATCCAGTCCGGTATAGTCTGGGGCTTCGCCTTTTGGGCCTGAGCCCCATGCCAGAATTCCCCCGTTATGCAGGGCTTGTGGCTCTCCATGGGGCGTATAGACGAAGTGTGGATGTGTCGCGCGCAGGTCTCTGGCGAACTTGTCCAGAGCGTCGTGTCCAACAAAGACACCGGGCGGGACGTGCAGCACGCAGTCTTCAGTATAGAAGTCCTGAACGGCGGCGCGGCGGCGGGCCGCGTCACCTTCGCCAAAGACTTCCTGAAGGTTGCGGTACAGAAGCTCAATAATTCGATCTTCCATAGTTCTATTCCTTGTCTTTTGTTCGGTGCTGCACGTCGGCAGGTCGCATTTGCCAGGACCAGACTTCCACCGCCGTACCGGCTACTTGCCGTAAGCCTGCGCGATCTGCCCGACGAGCTTCGCCCAGGGCATGTCGATGGCGCTGTAGACGGGCCCCGCCTCGGGGCGCGCATTGTCCTTGAGGATTTCCACGATCAACGTGGCATAGTCGGAGAGTATCACGCCGGCTTGCAGCATGCGCAGAAGCCCCACCTGCCGTTTGGTCTCGCTGAAAGTACCGGAGGCGTCGACGGCCACGTAAGCATCGAGGCCCTTGCCAACAGCGGTGATGGCTGGGAACGCCGCGCAGACTTCAAGGGAGATGCCCGCGAAGATCAGTTTCTTGCGCCCGGTCGCAGTGATGGCCTGGGCCACCTTAGGATCGTCGAACGCATTCACAGACGAGCGATCGATGATTGGAGCGCCAGGCAGCGCCTCGACGAGTTCTGGAAAGGTCGGACCCCACATGCTGTCCCGCGCGGTCGTTGTGACGATGATCGGTAATTTCAGCGCCTTAGCCGCTTTGGCAAGGCCAACCACGTTATGCTTCAGTTCTCCTGTCGAATAATCGCGAACCCCCGTCATCAGGCCCACTTGGTGGTCGATGAGGATGAGGGCGGCGTTTTCAGACGTGAGCGGCTCGTAGGGGCGGGGTTGCTCGGACATGACATTCTCCTTCAGAAAAGAAAGGTGAGTTGTGGCTGCGGTGAGCGGTGCGACGCCAAGTATTGTCGCGGCAGCGCCCAGCCCCGTGGATTGAAGAAATTGACGCCGTTCCATTCGGCCTCCCTAGGCTTTCGGACGCTGCATCATGAGCGTGATCGTCGATCTTCGATTTACGCGCAGGGAACCTAAGGGGTGGACTGTCGCCTAAAAGTCGCGAAAATCACAACTCAGCGTCCAACCGCATGGACGATTGCTGTGCTGGATTTCAACGATTTCTTTTACTTTGTGCAGGTAGTTGACCGCGGCGGGTATACAGCCGCCGGCCGGACACTACGAATACCAAAATCAACACTGAGCCATCGCATCCAGCAGCTTGAGGAGAACCTCGGCGTCCGGCTGCTCAACCGCACGTCACGGCGGTTCGGAATGACAGATGCCGGCGAAGAATTCTATCGCCACGCGGTGCTGATGTTGCGTGAGGCGGAACTGGCTGAGACTGCCATACGCCATCGGCTGAATGAACCGAAGGGCACCGTACGTTGCACTGCGGCCGTGGCCACTATGCGGGTTTGGCAACGACTCAACCCATCCTACGCCTTGCTCTATTCAGCTCGCCGCGTTTCAGTGATACCCGCCCGACGCGGTGAGCCGCTCGCCGGTGACCCAGGCGGCGGCGTCGGAGGCCAGAAACACGGCGATGCGGGCGATATCGTCGGGCTGGCCGAGCCGGCCGAGCGCGGTGCGCGCCACCATGTCCTTCTCGAAATCGCTGCCGATGACACCGGCGGCGTGGGTGCCCTCGGTCTCCACTCCGCCCGGCGCGATGGCGTTGACGCGGATTTTGCGCGGGCCAAGCTCGGCGGCGAGCACGCGCGTCAGCGTGTCGACCGCACCCTTGGTGGCCGAGTAGACTGTCGCTGTCGGCAGCGCTTGCTCGCTGGCCACCGACGAGATGTTGATGATGCTGCCGCCGTCCGGGCCGAAATGCTTGGCCGCTTCCTTGGCGGCAAGGATAGTGCCGAGCACGTTGGTGTTGAACTGCAGGTGGAATTCGTCCTCGGTGATGTCTTCGAGCGGCTGGAAGTGATAGATGCCGGCATTGTTCACCAGAATGTCGACGCGGCCGAAAGCTGATCTAGTCTCCTCGAACAGCCGGCGGACGTCGGCCGCTTTGGCGACGTCGCCCTTGACCGCAATCGCCTTGCCGCCACTGACCTTGATGTCGGCGACGACGCGTTCGGCGCCCTCGCGGCTTGACGCATAGTTTACCGCCACCGCGGCGCCGGCCGCGGCGAGATTCTTGGCGATGCCGGCGCCGATGCCCTTCGAGGCGCCGGTCACGATCGCTACTTTGCCTTTGAGATCGCTCATGGATTGCTCCTGTTCCGTTGGCGTACGCATCTGCCCGCGCATTATGCGCGTACCTTGCCATCGCCTCGATTAGTTCGACAATCATCGAACTATGGTGCGGACCACAGTTCTGCAAGGGGGAGGAAAGGGGGTCAGATTTTCGCCAAACGATCGAGATACGCGCGCAGCACGCCGCGGTTGAGAAGGAGATTGGCGAATTTTCCCTGGCGGACGATTTCGATCAGGCCCGCGGTCTCGAGTTCCTTGAGGTGGTGGGACAGCGTCGCGGCGCTCACCTTGTGCTTCCTGTGCAGCGCGCTGCACGCGGCCGGCCCGGCGCAGGCGCCGATCTCCTTGAGCATCTCGAAGCGCCGCGGCTCGGCGAGCGCGCGGGCGATGCGCGCGAACTGCCGCTCGGTAAGGCGCGGGGTTTTTGTGGCGGCGGCAGTCATAGTGGAAAGGTAATCACTGCGGCGCCGATGTTCCAGCGGCGAATTCGTAGGATGGGTTGAGCGAAGCGAAACCCATCGTCAATCTGCCATGTCGCACAAGGGTCATGCGCGTCGCCTCGCTATGCCCGCGACGCTCGTGGCACGTCCGCTATGCCTCCGATAGCGACCGAATTGGTGCTTCGCAACGAACAGTCGCGATGTGCCATTCGCCGACTTATGCAGTGCAACAAATCGCAATGTTATTCGATTACCTCGTCAGCGATGGCCAACAGGCCGGCCGGCATGGTGAGGCCGAATGCTTTAGCCGCCTCCAGATTGACGACGAATTCGCATTGGTCGATTGAATCATCGGCAGGTCGGCCGTGCCTCGCCGACCATCGCCCAGTCGGTGAAACCGTGCTCGTGATCTGCGTACCAGCATGATACTTTGACCAAGCCATATGGCTGAGTGACGCCATGAAATCTTCCCGTAGACACTGTCTGCAGTTGGTAGCGGCTGCTGCGGCACTGCCCGCCGTTTCGCGCATTGCTTGGCCCCAAGCTTATCCATCACGGCCAATTACGATAGTCGTGCCGTTCGTTGCTGGCGGGCCCTCGGATTTACTCGGGCGCATGGTCGGCGAACGCTTCCGATCGTCTTTCGGTCAACCGGTTGTCATCGAGAATGTGCCTGGCGCGAATGGAAGCATTGGCGTCGGTCGGGTCGCCCGTGCCGCGCCTGACGGATACACGCTGGTTATTGGCCTCTGGAATACGCACGTCGTCAACGGCGCGATCTACACTCTCCCATACGACGTGCAGAAGGACTTCGAGCCGGTCGCGCTGCTTTCAAATAGTTTTTCGCTTGTTGTGGCGAGGAAAAACCTTCCGGCAGACGATCTGAAAGGTCTTATCGATTGGTTGAAGACCAACCCAGACAAGGCCACGCAAGGTCACGTCGGTATCGGTAGCGTCGGGCACATCGGCGGCCTGCTTTTGCAAAACATGACTGGCACACGGTTCCAGCAGGTGCCGTATCGCGGGTCTGCCCCGGTGATGCAAGCTTTGCTAGGTGGACAAATCGACTTTGGAATTGAAAGCACGGTGACCTCGCTTCCCCAATACCGCGCCGGTAGCATCAAGGCATTTGCTGTCATGGGTAAGACGCGCGTGATGTCGGCCATGGAAATTCCCACTGTAGACGAGGCGGGGCTGCCTGGACTTCATATCCGGGTTTGGTGGGCACTGTTCGCTCCCAAGGGTACGTCAAAGGACATTGTTTCCAAGCTAAACGCCGAGGTTCGTGTTTTGCTTGCCGACTCTACAACCCGACAACGCTTTGCCGAACTCGGACAAGATATTCCAGCACCGGACCAACAGAGCACCGAGGCACTTGCTGAGCTTCAAAAAGCTGAGATTGCGAAGTGGTGGCCGATCATCAAGGCCGCGAACGTCAAAGGTGAGTGATCACGCGATAAGAAAATTACCCGTTCCGCCAAGTGGCAGAAACCGCAGCCGGCTTCCTTAAGACAACTGCTGCGCTGCGGGATTCGTCATTTGAGCTTCGCCATTGCGGAGTCGGCGAGCTTCTTCTTGCGTGCGGCGCGAGTGTATCGCTCGATCTCCTCCAAGCTCATGTGACCAGTGACGGCCGCGATCTCATGCGCCGTCGCGCCGGCCTCTGCTAATGCCGCCGCCGTTGCCTTGCGCAACCCGTGAGCCGAGCAGTGATGCAGATTGGCCTTGTCGCATTGATCGCGGAACCAGTTGCCAAAACCGGCCGGAGTGAATGGGCGGCCGAACTCTGTGACTAAGAAGGTCATGTGTCCTGACGGGGTGGCGCCAACAGTTGCCTCAAGCTCAGGATGCAGTGGGATATCGATATCGATGGGAGTGCGGTGCTCGTTCTTTGCCTGCCGGAAGCGAACACGCCCGTGGCGGATGTGCTGCGGCCCCAGCCGTACTGCATCTTCCCGGCGGCCGCCTGTGCTGCGGCGGTCGGACGGCCGGCTTTATCGCGCCATGTCTCCCGACAAAAAGCTGGCGGGGGGCTCGTGATCACCGTGCAAGAATTTTCGACTATGCGGCCGGCACCGGCCGGCCGCATCGTCGAGCCATCGCGTGGGCTTGAACCGGAAGTCCTCGCCCAAGCGGCGTTATTCACCATAGCAGGGGGAGCTTGGTCCCCAGCCGTAGCCGCCACAGGTCGGACTGTTGGCGGTGGGCGCGGTCTGAGCGAAGGTCGGGTTGGCAATCAGCGTGACCAACGCGAGAGCAGCGATAAGTGCCAACATGATACGTCTCCCTGTTTGGACCATCGTCCTCGATTTGTGCATTAGCGTAGAGGCCGGTCACCCGGCGCTTTGCGTCGTACGTCGCGTTCGTAAAGTAGATCAGGGACGGCAATATTTATTCCCAGGCCCTCACGCTCGGCGCTGTTGCAGCGCAGGTTCAACACGTCGTCAAAGTTCAACACGTATCTGTGATATCCGCGAATGGAACCGTGCTGCTTCGAGCACTTCCACTTCCACGCCATCGACCAATTGGTTGACGCCGGGTGTGGGATTAGCCACCCGCCTGAAAGCGCGGAATGCATTGATCTAGCGAGTTGGGGGTGCCTGGCTTGCTCGCAGAGTATCAAGCTATGGTAGCTGCAGTTGGTCGTACCCGACGCAGTCTTGAGGCAGAACGGTGGGCCTATTAACCGAGGCTTCCAAGGGCTTCGCGGCATGATTCACGACGCCGGTGCGACCGTTGGAGACCGACACCGTGCGGACTGAACCATGATCATCGGTCCGGTTATTGGGACCCGCCAAAACCACCACTGAGACGGGGCCAAGGATGAATAGAGCGGCCAGCGCTGTCTTGGTCTTGCTCGGCATTTTCGTTCTCCCTGGCTTTAGGGGCGCTTTCATCCAGGAGGATTGAATCCGGTAGTTGTTTATTCCGGACAACGCGTCGTCACTGTCTAGTCCATGGCGGGGACGGATTGCCTCGCCGCCATGCAGCGCGATTCGACCTAGGCGCCACTTGCCGCTGGGTGAGGATACGGCGCGCGCGCCGTACCAGGCCACAATCGCTCGGACACGAGTACAAGTCTGTCGCTACGTTTCAGCGCTTTCTCATAGCCACTGCGCGCTTTAGCAGTAGACCCTGAACGCATCCGCGCCGTCGTCAACCTCCGGGATGCAGTACTGAGCAGTGGATGTGTAGCGGTTGTCGCGGATGCCGTTGCCTCCAGCAAGGGCAGCCCACGCACATGCGATGACAACGACCGTCAAAGTCAGCATGATTTTGGTTTGCATAGTCACTTTCTCCTGGTGTTGAAAGCAAACTTCCTTTGCAAATCAGATTGGGGCGGGAGTGCTGTTTATTCCCGACTGGTTCGACAAAAAGGTCCGCTGTAATTACAACTGCGCTTTGCGCTAAACGACTTGACTTCGTATCGATCACGCGTTGCGTCCTGGGTAGACAACGATGATGGCCGCCTCCTTGGCCGGCCATCATCCGACGCAGCAGCGCTGCTCAGGCACCTGAACTAATAAGCTCTTTCCTCACGCTGGCCCTAACAAGGACTGGTGCCCCAATAGGCATGCGAGCAATCCAGCGTGGGATTCGACACGACCCATCCACCAGCATCACCGAGTTGTGATCACGGAGGCCGCCGCAATCTCGAGAGTAAGGGATTTGAAAGACAAGGTGAGCTGATCATTGCATGTTCGAAAAAAAAGCCTCCGGGAAAACAGGGAATAAATCTTACTGGTCCCCGATCTGATCCTTGGAAGCGATCCTCGCTTCAAGGGAGATTGGCGATGACTTCTGATCACGGCAACGAGCGCGGCGTCAGCCGGCGCAAAGTTCTCGAATGCATGACCTGGGCTGGTACCGGCGTCCTGTGGACCGTCGCCGGCGGCGTCCCGAGCTCGATGGGCATTATCGGCGAGGCAAGGGCCGCCGAACCGAGTGGGTTGACCTTCCTGCAAATCAGCGACAGCCACGTCGGATTCGACAAACCGGCGAATCCCAACGCATTGGGCACGCTCGAGGAAGCGGTCAACAAGATCAAGGCGCTTCCGGTCAAGCCATCCTTCATCATTCACACCGGCGATATCACCCATCTCTCCAAGCCGTCCGAATTCGACGACGCCGACCGCATCATCTCGCAGGTGCGGCTCGACGTGCATTACATTCCTGGCGAACACGACGTTCTCGACGAAGACGTGAAGCTCTACCGCGACCGTTACGGTCGCGGCACCAAAGGCGCGGGCTGGTATAGCTTCGACGCTAACGGCGTGCATTTCGTCGGCCTCGTCAACGTGGTCGATCTCAAGGCCGGCGGGCTGGGCAATCTCGGCAACGAGCAGCTCGAATGGCTGGAGGACGACCTCAAAGG
>WNFX01013321.1_pt1 | contig 10994 bp, 7 predicted proteins | sample 5400111 | NCBI WGS metagenome assembly WNFX01 (sample SAMN13153363, study PRJNA577476) | soil metagenome | isolation source: 40 cm soil or saprolite under grassland replicate 1 | place: USA:California | collected 2016-06-15
CGCGCCGGAAAACTTGTCCGAGATTGCCAGGCAACTGGGGGTCGCCCACATTCTGGAAGGAAGCGTGCAGAAGAGTGGCGACGCCGTGCGCGTCAACGTGCAGCTAATCAAAGCGGCCAATGATTCCCATCTTTGGGCCGATACCTTTGATCGCAAACTGACCGACATCTTTTCGGTCGAGAGTGAGGTGGCCAAATCCATCGCCGACCAATTGCGAGCGAAACTCACCGGTCGCGAAGAGCAAGTCATCGCCGCCAAACCGACGGACAATGTTGAGGCCTACGATGCCTACCTGCGTGGGCTGGCTTATACGCTGATAACGTTAAACACACCGGCCAACGCCCTTGGCGCGCAGAAATATCTCAGAGAAGCGGTGAGGTTGGACCCGAAGTTCGCTCTTAGTTGGGCACTGCTGTCACACGTTGATGCGCTCGGATACATCACAGGGAGTCTTCAACCAACCGTCGCCCTCCGTGAAGAGGCGCGGCAGGCAGCCGAAACGGCGCTCACTCTTCAACCCAATCTCGGCGAGGCCGTAGTGGCCAAGGGATATTACCACTACGCCTGTCTGAAGGATTACGACACCGCGGTGCGTTACTATGAGCAAGCACGTCAGTTCCTGCCCAATAGCAGCCAGATTCCTGAATCGCTGGCCTATGTCGCACGCAGGCGAGGCCAGTGGGACCGGAGCGAGGCGTACTTCAACGAAGCCGAGCGGCTCGACCCACGCAACGTGAGCATACTCACCCAGCACGGGGGTTCCTATATCTGCCTTCGTCGCTTCCCCGAAGCGCTACAAAAGTTTGATCAGATTTTAAATATCACACCGGACGACCTTGATGCCCTCGTGACAAAGGCGGCGATCGCGCAAGCCGAGGGCGATCTGCCGCGTGCTGCTGCACTCCTCGCTCCGCTTCACCCGGCTGCCGACGACGCGCCGTCCTTGGAGACACAGGTTTACCAAGCGATCCTGGAGCGGCGCCCTGCGCAAATGATCCCTCGGCTAAAGGAAATTCTGACCAAGCCTGATCCAGCGTTGGGCTTTTACAATGGCGAACTGCGCTTTTGGTTAGGCTGGGCGCAAGAAGTTGCCGGCGATCATGCCGCCGCCCAGGAAACGTGGCGACAAGCGCGCAGCGAGCTGGCGCCTCTCCTCAAAGAACAGCCGGAAAATTATTTTCTGATTGAAGATCTCGCGCTGACCAATATGGGCCTCGGTAACAAAGCCGCCGCGTTGGCTCTGTCGGAGCGGGGCATGGCAGTGAATCCGATCGAGAAAGACGCGGTGACTGGTCCCTTTCCGATTGAGGTCCTCGCCCGAGTCGCGGCGCAGATGGGGGAACCCGACCGCGCTATCGCCGCTTTACAGAAACTACTCTCGATACCGTCTCTAGGCCCCTTGGCTTCAAACATGCCGCTAACTCCTGCACTGCTCCGGCTGGATCCAATGTTCGATCCACTGCGCAATGATCCGCGCTTTCAAAAACTCGTCGCCTCGCTCGCGCCGAAGGGCAGTTCACCTCAAGCGAGATGAACCTGCGCAATTTTTTCGCCGAGCTGAAGCGGCGCAATGCATCGTAAACGTGAATCACAGCATCACGTGAATGGCTGAAAAACTTGGCGTAGCCGATTGCATTGCTAATTGCATTTGGTTCGGCATACCACGAGCGACCAAAAAGGAACCACTGCATTGTGAAAACATTTCTCCTCGCCGTTGTCAGCGCGGGCATCAACACCGCGAGCGCCCAAGACCCGCTGCCTTCGTGGAACGACGGTCCCGGCCGAGCAGGCCATTTCGACTGTGGGATGCTCTCAACTGGAACTTGCCGTAAGTATCATGCCCATCGGGGACATGATACTTTTCTTTGTCACCGAGGTGGTTATCGAATCTAAAACCGATTCCTACATTATGACCGTTTGCCTTGGTTGATGCAAAATTCTATGCAGCGATCTCGATCGCGTGAGAACCAAAATGTCGCCGCCACTCGTTGGATAGCCAACGTGACTGTCGCGTTGCTGCCCGTCCTTGCCTGTTTCCTGGGCGGCACTACTCAAAAATGGGAAGAGGGACTTGTCATAATGCTTCTCGCGCTCTGCCTGCTGGTGCGCCCGCCTCGGTTTTCGCTCGGCCCACTCACGAACCTCGTTCTTCTCATCCTCTTTATCTTGGGGGCAGTCGCATTTCTGCCTGCCCGCTGGTTCTTCCAACCGGAGTGGCGTGCGGCATTTATAAATGACTTCGGAATTGAGCTTCCATCGACATTCTCTCCGCAGCCGTGGATCACGCTGAGCTATCTGGTTAGCTTCGCTGCCGGACTGAGCTGGCTGTATGTCGTCTCCACGCAAGACCTAGAACTGCGCGAGGTGCGCTTTCAACTGCGCTTGTTTACCAGCGGAATTGCGCTCCTTGCCGCAACCTGCATCGTATTTTACGCAGCACACACGACGCTTCCATTCTGGGGCAACGGAGGAAATTTCGGTCCATTTCCAAATCGGAATCAAACCGGAAATCTTTTCGGGCTCACCGCGATCATGATTCCTGCCTGCGGTCAGGACGATCTTCGCAAGGGAAGAAAACGGTGGATCCTCTGGATCGTCGCGCTGGTGCTGATCGTGGCAACGATCATTTTGGATTCTTCGCGTTCCGGAATCGTGATCCTGGTTGCGGGCAGCGTATTTTGGCTTGGCGCGTTTGCGTTCCAACAACGCTCCCCCTCGCGACTCGCGCTTGGAGTCTCTTTTCTTCTTCTGCTACTCACCGCCCTTCTGCTTTTCAGCGGGCAAAGATTCGAGAGATTTCATCTTCGGGATTTGAGCAGTGTCGGCATCTCGACGGATTTCCGGCGGCGGATTTCTCACGACACGTTTCGACTCATTCGTGATTCGCCTTGGTGCGGGATTGGTTTTGGAAATTTCGAATCGATCTTTGCAATTTTTCGTGACGCTTCGCTCAGCAACCAGCGAGCCATGCATCCGGAAAGCGACTGGCTTTGGCTTTGGGCAGAGCTGGGGTGGCCGGCGGTGGTGCTCATCCTCATCGGGATCGCGCTCTTTTTTAGTCGAGTTTTCCCGCTACGAGAGGGGACTAACCAGCTTTATCGGCTAGCCGCGCTTATCGCCGCGCTCCTGTTCGCGATCCATGGGATTGTCGATGTTTCAGGACATCGAGTGGGCACGGCGTTTGCGGCAATATTTTTGCTTGGGCTCTCACTGCATCGGCCGCTTTCTTTGAAAACGAGCCAGTGGATGTCGATCATATTTCGCTTTGTTGGGTTGATATTACTTGTGCTGGGCCTGTCATTGGTTGTCGCGGTGTGCGGAGAGAACCTCCTTCCCGGCTCAGTCGGTGTTTCCAGCGCGAAGCAGTTATCGGCGGTAGCCGATCGCGACCTCAATTTTGGTGAAACAATCGCACTGACAAATCGCGCGCTTCGATGGGCGCCGCTCGATTGGCAACTTTACTTGGCGCGTGCGGACGCGGAGGTTAAACTCAAACAGCCGACAAACGCAGTCGATGATTTCCGCCGGGCACGCTTTCTGGAGCCGATCTCTTATGAAGTTCCGCTGGCTGAAGGAAACGCCTGGCTGCCGTACCGTCCCATTTTGACTGTGACAGCGTGGCGTGAGGCGCTACGCAGAGCCGGCCCCCTGCGACCGGAAGTTTACGCAAGCATGCTGAGCGACGCTTCACTTAGAAGTCCAGAAGTCAGCCGCGTTCTGGAGGCGATTGGACTTAGCGAGCACGATTTAGCCCTGCCCTATCTCAACCGGGTTTCCGAGGTTTCTTTCAACCGTGCCCTCGCGCAATTGTTAAGAAATGATCCAAACTTACAATCGTTCAGTGAAACAGAAAAACTCGCGCTCTTCGCATTGTGGTCCGAACGCGGCGACCCCGAGGAGATTTCCCGAGCCGTTGAGAGGCGTCCCGACTGGCTTCATTATGCCTGGCTTGGCATCGCAAAATACAAGGCCAGCCAAAGTGATTTTCGCGCTGCCTACGAGTTAACCCAGCGATACGGCGAACCGGTTCTCCTTCCGCGAGTCGCCACGAATTTCTCTCTTCAAGATCTGGAAGAGCGCTTCCACGCCGCTCCCAATAACTACGCCATTGGTTACGAACTTTATCGCGCGCAGATGCAGAACGGTCGCGTCGATGATGCGCTTCGCACCGTCCGTCATTTTGGCGAACGGTCGAACTCCCCGGCCTATTTTCATTTTCTGGAAGCGCAATGTTGGGCCAAGAAACAAAATTGGGAACGTGCTTGGAATGCTTGGCAGGCGTTTCAGGCCGTGCAGGCGCGAGCAACGAAGTAGAACTTCCGTAAGACGTTGAACCCGTGAAGCTTTACGGTTCTTTGAAATTTCCCACTTGCTCCTGCGTCTCGATCACATTGCCAGCTTCATCTAAGCGCGAATCACGGCATCATGTGAGCGGCTGAAAACCTTGGCGTAGCCGATTGCCTTTTGCCTCGGCATACCACAGCGAACCGAAACGGAGCACATTAGAGATTAGATCGACGCCACGGTTGGACGATTACTGAGTCATTTACGAATCGATGGCCGCCGGATCTTATTGACCTCGATGGTCAACAAAGGAATACTCAAACGACAATAAAAAGACACCAATATGAAGAAAATCCTAGTTATCCTAGCCGTTGTTGCGCTCTCCACTGCTTGGGCGCGTTTTTGCGTCGCGCAAAGTGACGCACCCTACACCGAAGGCACGGTCTGGAACATCACGATGGTCAAAACGAAACCCGGGCTGGGCGATCAGTATCTAAAAGGACTCGCCAAGACGCTCAAGGGCACACTCGATGAGGCGAAGAAACAGAACCTCATCATCAGCTATAAGATCCTGCTCGGCGACGCCGCCACTCCGCAGGACTTCAACATCCTGGTGATGGTGGAATCGAAAAACATGGCCGCGTTGGACAACGCGCGTGAGAAGTTCGACCCGATCGCCAAGAAAGTCGTAGGTTCCATCGAGGAGCAGGAGAAGACCGCGACCCAGCGTCTCGAGGTTCGCGAGATCATGGGCGCCAAGCTCATGCGCGAAATCACGCTGAAATAAATTCAGCGCGATTCGAGCCGGTTGGAGTTGGGGCTGCGTATCAGGTACACCGATGATATTTTTTGAGCATATTTGAGAACACTTGAGGCGCGTCCCCAACGGCGATTTTACCTATGAAAGAGCACTCAAGAGCACGTGAGCAAAAATGGGCATATTTGCCTCGCAGTGGGTGTAAACCAGCCGCTCTACCACTGAGCTAACCGCCCGAAGAGACTGAAGGCAAACAGCTACAGTCTATTTTTGCCTGCTTCAAAATAATTATTGTCACTGGTATCTCAGCGGGTGTCTTGAGTGGGCAAAGACGATCTGATCGGTGTGATGCCGCTGATCAATCAGGACAGCGCCGATATGGTCATTCGGGATTGCTCACGCCCGCTCAAGGGCCAAGGCAACTCCTTGGCCAACACCGACGCATAGGCTCACCAAAGCGCGCGACTGTTGCTGCCTGCGCAAAGCGTAGGCAGCAGTCATCGCTAAACGCGCCCCGGTGGCGCCAAGCGGGTGCCCGAGCGCGATAGCACCACCGTTGGCGTTGATATGCTCAGCGTCGTCAGGCAGTCCAAGACTACGCGTACATGCCAGCACCTGGGCGGCGAAGGCCTCATTGATTTCGATGCGGTCGAAGTCGTCGAGCCGCAGGCCGATCTTGGTTAGCAGTTTTTGGATCGCTTGGACGGGTCCAATCCCCATAATCCTCGGAGCAACCCCGATGGCTGCCATGCTGATGACCCGGGCCAGGGGCTGTAAGCCGTGTCTCTCCAGGGCTGCTGCCGACGCGAGCAAAAGCGCGCAGGCACCATCATTCAAGCCGGAGGCATTGCCTGCGGTTATGGTGCTGTCGCCGCCAAGCAGCGGCTTGAGTTTGGCCAGATGCGCGGGCGTGATGTTGGGGCGCGGATGTTCGTCTTCACTTACAGTGATAGATTCGCTGCCCTGTCGCACAAGCACTGGCGTTATCTCCTCGGCTAACCAGCCTTTCGCCTGCGCCTGCGCAGTGCGCTGTTGGCTACGCCAGGCATACGCATCCTGGCATGCGCGGGCAATGCCATGCTCGCGCGCAAGATTATCCGCGGTCTGCGTCATGGAATCGACGCCGTACCGCGCTTGCATCACCGGATTAATGCAGCGCCAGCCAAGCGTGCTGTCCTCCAGCTTTTGCTCCCGGCTGAATGCAGTATCGGCTTTGGGCATAATGAACGGTGCCCGCGACATGCTTTCGACCCCTCCAGCAATCACCAGCTGTGCGTCGCCGCCCGCAATCGCTCGAGCTGCAACACAAACCGCCTCTAAGCCGGAAGCGCACAGTCGATTCACCGTCACCGCAGGCACTATTTCCGGAAGGCCGGACAGCAGCGCGGCCATGCGGGCCACATTGCGATTGTCTTCGCCGGCCTGATTGGCGCAACCGAGGATAACGTCATCCACAGTGCCCCAGTCGACGCCGGGATACTTGGTAATCAACGACGTCAGCGGCGCCGCAGCCAGATCGTCGCAGCGCATCCCTGCCAGTCGGCCACCATAGCGGCCGAACGGTGTTCGGGTTGCTGCCGCAATGAAAACATCAGCCATATGCACTTCGGGAAACCAGCGGCTGCCAACCATCGCGGGCGATCGCCTGTTCAATCGCCTGACGCGCGCTGTGCAAAGCAGGCAACATTATTTTGCGCGCTACCGTCTGCACGTCATCGCTGTAACGCATACTGACGTTAAGACCGCACACGGCCTGTCCTCCGGTGGAACGAATCGGAACAGCAATCGAGCAAAGTCCCAACTCCAGTTCCTGGGAAACGAACGCGTAGCCTTGGCGGCGCACCTTGAGGATTTCGGCTTGGAGCGCGCGGATCTTATACATGGTGTGCGCGGTAATCGGGTAGAACCTATTTTCGCGCAACCAAGCGCTGAGCTCGCTGTGCGATTTGTCCGCCAACAGGACGCGACCCATCGAGGTGGCAAATGCCGGCAACCGCGCGCCCACACTCAGCGCGACACTCATCAGGCGTCGGACTGCCACGCGAGCTACATAAACGATCTCAGTGCCATCCAACACCGACATTGAACAGGACTCGCTGACCCGCCGCGACAACTGTTCCATCGCTTCATGCGCCAATTCAGTCAGGTCCAGCGAAGAAAGGTAGCTGTGGCCCAGCTCAAGCACTCGCGGTGTCAGAAAAAAGTGTCGGCCCTGCGCAGCTACATAGCCAAGGTGTCGCAGGGTTGGCCCAGCTCAAGCACTCGCGGTGTCAGAAAAAAGTGTCGGCCCTGCGCAGCTACATAGCCAAGGTGTCGCAGGGTCAACAAACTGCGCCGGGCAACCGCGCGCGACAAGCCGGTCTGCGCTGCAATTTCAGAAAGGGTGCAACGGGGTTGTTCGCGGTTGAACGCGCACAATACTTGCAAACCACGGGCCAACGATTGCATGTAATCAGGGCTCTCGGTGAACGAAACGCGGGAAACCATGGCGGGATTTCAATGATTGATTGACAGGGAAACCGTAATGGGATTTTATGTTGTGCGCAATGCGAATTAATGTTCGATTATCGAACCCAAGCCAAGCTCAGAATGACTTTCCCGTGATCAGCGAGCGCGACAGCGTTTTGCACAGCTGGTGTGTCCAGACTCAATGGCAGGCACCGACCATTGTCGGTGGACGTGCCGCGCACTTCTGGGACGCAAACGGCAATGATTATCTAGACATGAGCAGTCTAGCCGGGTGTAGCAACTTGGGGCACCAGCATCCCACGGTTGTTGAAGCAATACGTGAACAAGCTGAGCGTTTATGTTTTGTTACGTCCGCTTGGGGCGCGCAGCCGCGTGCAGAACTGGCGCAAGCGTTGCTCGAAAAGGCGGGCTTCAAGCACGGTCGGGTATTTTTCACTGTAACCGGCGCCGACGCGAACGAACAGGCAGTCAAGTTCGCGCGGCAAGCGCGGGGGCTTACGCAAGGTTGGATAATCACTCGCGATCGATCTTACCATGGCACGAGCTATGCCTGCATGGCGCTGTCCGGAGACGCACGTACTCGTGATCAGGCCGATCCGGAGCGCTACGCGGTTGCGCGGGTCCCGCCCCCATATGTGTATCGCTGCCCGTTTGGTAGCAGCAACGAAATCGAGTGCGGCCAGCGTGCCGTCGCCGCCCTCGCTGAGGAGATCGACCGCAAAGGTGCGGAGTCGGTCGCGGCTGTTCTCATGGAACCCAATGCTGGGACCAATGGCATCGTCGCGCCGGACAATTACTGGCCGGGTCTACGTGAGCTTGCACGTTCTCGGGGCGTATTCCTTATTGCTGATGAAGTGATGAGCGGTTTTGGTCGCTGCGGCGAGTGGTTCGCGTGGCAACGACACGGCGACGCCGGCAAACCCGATCTGATGACACTAGCGAAAGGGCTGACCGGTGCACATTTGCCGCTCGGGGCCGTGGTGGTGAACGAAAATGTCGCCCGGCATTTAGAAAACCAGATGCTGTTCACCGGCTTGACTTACTGTGGCCATCCCCTCGCTTGCGCCGCCGGAATAGCTGCGATCCGCGCTTACGAAGACGAAAAATTGATCGAGCGCTCACGCCGTCTGGGCGCTGCGATGTTCGGTGAATCAAAGCGGCTACATCAACGACATCGCTTGATCGGCGATGTGCGGGGTGGTCATGGTCTGTTCGCTGTCATTGAACTGGTCAGCGACCCAATCACTCGCGCACCGCTGGCACCCTGGCCACAGACGCCGCCGCAACTGACGGTCCTTGTGAAAAAGGCGCTCACGCACGGGGTATCTTTTGCGGTACGCGGGAACCTGATCATCCTGGCACCGCCGTTAGTAATTGAAGAACGCGAACTGACCGACGCTCTGGCCTTGCTCGATCGCCTGCTTAGTGAAATGGAGTCCACATGAGTTTCAAACTTACTTACGCAACCATGTTCAACCCGCCGGCGGACATGCACAGGCGATTTGACGCCGCGCTGGCTGAAGTCAATCGCTCTTTGGGGGCCACCCATGGCCTTTATATCAATGGCGAGGACCGCGACAGCGCCAGGCATGACACGCGGCGCAGTCCTATTGACCAGCGCCGGGTCCTCGGCCACTTCCCACTCGCCAGTGTCGCTGATGCGAACGATGCGATGGCGGCCGCGCAAGCTGCCTTTCCAAGCTGGCGCGCAATACCGATGGTCGAGCGTGTGCGCCTGCTCAAGCGGGTCGCAACGCTGATCGAAGAACGCGTTTATCACATTGCTGCAGCTCTGACGCTGGAAGTGGGTAAGAACCGGATGGAAGCGCTCGGAGAGGTGCAGGAGACGGCGGACTTTTTCAATCTCTACGCTGATGATTTTGTCCGACAAAACGGCTTCGATCACGCTTTGCCCGATGACCCGCTACCGGGTTTCCGTTCGCACAATCGCAGCGTGATGAAGCCGTATGGCGTCTGGGTGGTCATCGCACCGTATAACTTTCCGTTTGCGCTCGCAGGCGGGCCCGTGGCGGCCGCTTTGATCACCGGTAACACAGTCGTGCTTAAGACAGCTAGCGATACGCCGTGGTCGGGCCGCCTGCTCGCAGATTGTTTACGTGATGCTGGCATTCCGCGCGGAGTTTTCAATTACCTCAATGGCGGCGGCAGTGTGATTGGTGAGACCCTGCTGCAGCATGCGAACACCGCTGGAATCACGTTCACTGGATCGTTTGACGTCGGCATGCACATCTATCGCAGCATGGCCAACGGCGAGTATCCACGGCCCTGCGTCACTGAGATGGGGGGCAAAAACGCCTGTATCGTCACCGCGAATGCTGACCTCGAACGCGCCGCCGACGGGATCGTGCGTTCGGCGTATGGCTTGAGCGGACAAAAGTGCTCGGCGGTATCGCGAATCTACGTCGATGACAAAGTGGCTGACGCGTTGATCGAAAAGCTCCGGAAAAAAATCGCCGCAATTACTATTGGCGATCCCTCGCGGCAGGAAAACTGGCTTGGGCCGGTGACTACCGCCAACGCCCTGCAAAACTACCAGCGCTACAGTAAACAACTTACCGAAAGCGGCGGCCGCATTGTCTGTGGCGGCCAGCGTTTGACCGATGGTGGCCTGGCTCATGGCTATTTTGTCGCGCCGACTCTGGCGGAAGCGCCGGCAACGCATCCCTTGTTTGCCGAGGAAATGTTTGTGCCTATCGCCATGCTTTGTCGGGTGCGTGATCGCACGGAGGCAGTTCGGTTGGCCAATGATTCCCGATTCGGACTGACTGCCGGTTGCTACGGCAATGACGAAGATGCGGCCTACTTCTTCGACAACATTGAGGCGGGAGTCACTTACGTTAATCGTCCGCAGGGCGCCACGACCGGCGCGTGGCCTGGTTATCAGCCTTTCGGCGGCTGGAAAGGATCGGGTTCCTCGGGCAAGGGCATCGCCTCTTTCTATTATCTCGCGCAATACCAGCGCGAACAATCGCAGACAAAAGTGGAGTAGGCGATGCAGTTCGGCAGCTTACAAGAAGTCATCCATCAGTACATCCACAACGGTCAAAGCGTGGCGCTGGAAGGCTTCACCCATCTGATTCCGTTCGCCGCTGGGCACGAGATTTTGCGCCAAAAAAAACACGATCTCCATCTGATCCGGATGACGCCAGACCTTATCTACGATCAATTGATTGGCGCCGGCTGTGCGCGCGCCCTCACGTTTTCCTGGGGTGGCAATCCCGGCGTGGGTTCGCTGCACCGGCTGCGCGATGCGGTCGAGAATGACTGGCCGCGACCATTGCGGATCCACGAGCATTCGCACGCGGGGATGGCTGCGGCCTATACCGCCGGGGCAGCCCGGTTGCCCTTCGGAATGCTGCGCGGCTACGTCGGAACCGATCTTCCAGGCGTCAACCCGCAAGTGCGCGAAGTACGTTGCCCATACACAAATACGGCGATCGCTACGGTGCCGGCGATCAATCCA
>WNFX01014172.1_pt1 | contig 10994 bp, 7 predicted proteins | sample 5400111 | NCBI WGS metagenome assembly WNFX01 (sample SAMN13153363, study PRJNA577476) | soil metagenome | isolation source: 40 cm soil or saprolite under grassland replicate 1 | place: USA:California | collected 2016-06-15
ACTATGCTTAGGATGGAACGGCCGTGAGTACCTACAACTCAACACCTTGTCATCCTTATTGGCTTCGCTTCACTGGCAGTTTGAAACCGGCTTCTCCAGACAACTGCTTCACAAACATGGAGCAACTGGTCTAGAGTAAGCAGAAGAAAGGATGTTGTTATGCGCTTCACTCGTTACTTAGCAAAGCCTCTGCCGGGGAAAATCCCAGTAGTTGTGAGCACAGGCATACTCATACTCGGCCTTCTCGCTCTGTCTCTCCTGCTCTCACTCACACGCACATCCCACCTGGCAATCGCCTCAAGGAACGCACTCCATCCCTTTACCATCACCAGTCCCGACTTCCGCGACGGAGGACCGCTCTCAGCGAAAAACGAATTGAATCAATTTGGGTGTACCGGCTCCAATATCGCCCCGCAGCTGAACTGGACGAATGTGCCAGCAGGGACGCACAGCTTTGTGATGCTCATGTCAGACTATGATGCCCCGGTAGCTGGTGGCTTCCACCATTGGATTGTCTACAATATTCCTGCTCATGTGCGCGAACTCGAAGGGAATGACGCTTTCACCGAAGGAACCACCAGCTTCGGCTCCATGGGATACGGTGGGCCTTGTCCGCCGCCCACAGGTGAGATCCATCACTACCTCTTTTTACTCTATGCCACGAATAGAGCGCAGGTCGGTGGCCCAGGTCTCACCTTCAGTGAGGTGGTGAGCGCCATACAAGGCCATGTATTGGGGGCAACCAGTATTATTGGCACGTTTCATCTGCCTCAGTAGGGATGTGCTTGTTGTAGACGGTACGCTCTCTCATCCCTGTTCCGCTCAGAAACGGAACGTCGAGAGGAAACTGAATTGAACACGCCACAAGCGACCCCATGTTCCATGGAGGCGTTCAGGCAGGTTTCTTCAGTTTTAACTCTAGCAGCGCTGTGGGCGCGATCTATAGGCCTGTAACTCATCAGATTTTATGGCTCATGCACAAGCCCGCTGATTCTGGTGCCCGATCCTCTGGCAAAGCAGACCTGGACCCTCAGCCAGCACGAGAACGAGTGGCACCTCCGGTGTCTTCAAGAGAACTTCCCCTCCAGTTGGTACCATTGATGTGGAAGGTGCCGTACCAGGGGAGGAGACATCATGCTGGCTTTCTGTCGCTTCGTTGGAGAAGAGAAATAGCCTCCAGGTTGGCGAAGTAGTCGAGCAAGAGCCGGTGGAGGAAGATATAACCTCCTCCAACTTTGCGTAACAAGATGCGTTCAGCGGCATGATCCAAAAAGTGCGGATAGCTCCAGGGGATTGCCTTGTTCCAGTAGAGGAGGAGACGCAAGATGGCGTGTCGAAGACTGGCAAACCCTCCATTGAGGAATCCTACCAGGAGTCCGATACTGAGTCCGACACCCAGTCCCTCATACAGTCCATCTCTCAGCATGGAGCTCACCTCACTCCTAGTCAAACCGGTGAAATGCAGGGAGGGGATCAGCCGATAGCTCAGCCAAACGCGCAAAAAGCCAAGCAACCCTACGATCATAAAGCTGATGAGTCCAATCAGGAGTCCATTGCGGATAGAACTGCGGATACCTTGATTGGGAGAGACACGATGTTGATCGTCGATAGTTGCGCTTGATATTCCTTGCAGGAGTCCGAAGAGGAACCAGTAGCCTAGCCCTGCGGTCAGGCCACCTAACAGTCCGAGGCTCAGTGCGAGGATCAGCTTACTGAACAGCGTGAAACCCTGTATGTAGATAGGGGACAGTACGTTGCCTAACCCGACACTCAGCCCGATGACGAGAGCGATAAGAATTGTGATGCGCATAGTTGCGATTAGATGAGACTTTGAGAAGAAACTGCTTCCCAGACTCCTCCATGTCCAGATAAGGCGGTCCGTTGATTGGATTGTCATGTGCTCCCCAATAAGTAGGAGACTGAGAAGCCCGGCGCTCAGCCCGAAGGCCAGTCCATAGCTCAGCCCGTAGTTCAGTCCATAGCTCAGGAGGCTACAGATTCCGAGAAGCGGATCTATGAAGAAGAAGATAAACATCAAGGGCAATTGAAGAGGGAAATTTCTAAAAGTCTCTTCGTTATCCATGCCACGCTTGATTGATGGTAGAAAAATACGTTTATTACTAAAGATCTCTCCAAGCAAGCAGCCCAGAAGGATGACCTCTAGAGAGATTTCACGGTTCAGGAGTATGATGATGGCAAGGCTGACAAGGGTTCCTATGAGGATATCTGGTAGCTGGATAGCCAACCAGCTATATATCCGAGGCATCCAGGAACCAGGGAGCCAGGCCGGTTGTAGTTGCTCCACATAGAACACGCTCTGGCTCTGGCGTTTCATATGAGATGCCAAATGACTGAGCCAGCGGATCGTCTGCACTTGGGAGTAGTGCGCTTTGATCCCTCGGCGTTGGAACATCCGCTGGACATAGGTGGCAAAGATCTGCTCTCGACGTGCCAGGGGAGATGAGAGCGCCAAGAGATCGTTCATCGATGATCCGTGATACGCTAAGGTGAGGATACTCAACATGAGCGGGGTCGACGCTAACTCTTGTAGCTCTGCATCAGCCCGTAACGCTTCGCGGACAGGGGCCAATTGTTTCTTCGCACTTGCCAAATACAACTCAATCTGCTCTTGTGTCAGTGGTTGGATGACAATGGCAGTCCGTAAGAGGACACGCGACTGCTGAGCCAGATAGTCAGCACTTCTGCTAGTGATCACCATCGGAAGCAAACCGTGATCCTGTTTAAACCTATTCAATGCTTCGATGCAGTCAGCTCGGTTGTGCGGTGCAACTTCGTCTAAGCCATCAAGGAGCGGCAAGACCTGTTCATTTTCTACCCAGTGCTTTGCCAGTTTCTGCGGCACCTGGTACTTGAGAATCAGTTCCTCGACCAGCCAGCCTGCAATGGGCTGCTGCTTGAGGCTCCAGGACGACAGGTTGAAGATGACAGGTATCGGATGCGTCTCATCCCGCTTTGCCCGCTCGATGAGGTCACGGGTAAGTTCGAGTAGCAGGGTGGTTTTGCCGGAGCCCGGCTCTCCGAGAATGAGTAATTCCCCTTGGGCATAGTCATAGGCCTGAATGACACGCGTCCTGAGGCTGAGTGGTCGTGCAGGCTGATTCATCTCTTGTAGAGAGAAACTCCATGGGTTGGCAACGGCAGCTGGTTGTTCGTGTAAACCCAGGGTGATCAGGGCGGCCTCGTTGAGGGAATCCTTGAGCAATCCGGTGACCCACCGTGTGCGCACACGCTCGAGCATCCACTGACGGCTTCGAAAATCGATCGGTGAGCGTAAGCGGTTGCTCACCTTTCTCCATTGACCGTCAGAAGGAGCAAGGATCATCGGTGCCGATGGATGACGAGGCCCTCTACTATAGAAAAGCAGATTCATATCTTCGATCGCACGGCGCAAACCTTGAGTGATATCCTCGAAGGCGTCTTCTGGATCATCCCAGGTGGTCACTGGCTTCGCGCCGCGAGGAAGGCACTGGAGGATAGCGAACGGGGCATCGTGCCATTCTGCAGGCCGAAGGATGATCGGAATGACCCGGGCATCGCCAAGACGGTGACGCTCCATGGCCTGTTGCATTTCGATGCTGACGCAATAGTCAGATGCCATGAAGGCAGGACTAATGAGCAAGAGAATGATCGAGGCAGTTTGCAAGCGTGAATCGATAGCATATGCCCATTCGGTCCCAGCCACAATCTGTCGATCATACCATTCACTGATCAGACCTTGCACCTGCAAGCTACTGAGATGATCTTCTAACTTGTCCCGCAGCGCTTCATCCTCGTGAGCATAAGAATAGAAGATGGTCAGGGGGGCGACTGTCTGTTGCCGCTGTTCATCCATCTGCTTGTCACCCGCTCCTTACTAGTGCCCTTTCAATCACTCCATTATAGCTCTTGCGGAAGCAAGAAACAAATACTAACGATGGGCTTTGAATCGAACGCTGGCGAGCCAGGTCTAATATGCGCGAGCGTGTCACCAAGTGCAAAGTAGTCAAAATTATTCCAGACATTTAGGAGACCATTCCAAAGTGGGTGCTGGCTCGTTCAATACTTTTTTGGCCCAGCGCTACGTGAGGTGATACCAACCGCCTGGCAAGTACAGCTGATAGCTTTAATAGGGTCACACCACTGTAATATGTTGATCCTGAAGACATGGTTAGTTCTGAGCACGGGCAGTATTCGTAAAACTCACTTCTACCCTGTGAAGGATACTTGGCAGTATGGTTCTTGGAAAGACCGGCATATGAAACATATGTGGCTCAAAGCCTCGATGTTCCTAATTATTCATGAAATGTAAAGAATAGCAGTTAGGCTGTGATTTCTCTTCCCAAGCCGATCGAATTGAGTAGCAAGAGGCGATTACTCCCTTTCTCAACTCGAATCAACTCTGTGAAGGAATTTATGCCGTTTCACTGTAACCAATTTTGCCACCATGGAAAGTATGGAAGGACGGGTTGACCAAGCAAAGTGGCCTGCAAAGCAGAAAGCCGGCGCAGCCGCCGTTTACGAAACGTCAACAAGTAACCTCCGATGCGGAAGAACGCCTGAGCTCCAAGGATCCCTCGGAAGCAGTCCGAGACCTTTTGTCGCACTTTGACTATGTGGGTGTCGTCGAGTAGGCGACTACCGGTAGGCCACCCACCCCGTCAGTCTACATCTCACTGTTCGTAGGCTCTTCTGTGGCCATCAGCTTTCCGAATAAAGGTGTTCTGTGAGCGGCTTGCTACCATTGTGGAAGACACGCTCGTTGTACGAACCACTTGCGCGATGTCTTGCCAGTAACGGGGTGGGAGTTGCGCGGAAGAAGCGTGTGCACCGCAATGCGCTGCGTGGAAGAACACTATGTGCGATAATAGCTGCTGGCGCTTGTGCGCCAGCATGCTTCAGCAGCCCGTCCCACCCCTCGTATTTAAGGCCCGCATCCCGATCTGATAGAGTGGGAATGATTTCATTCACGCACCTTGCTCTTCCATGTCGCTTTCACCGCATCCTCCTCCCGACGCTTACGAGGGTACAAAGCATCAACCTGGGTACTGTACTCATGGTAACCGCGCTGTGGAAAACAGCGACAACAAACAGGCTCACCCATCAGATCGCGATACAACGGGCACCCACATTTCGGGCAAGGTTCTCCATGAGTGAGGCCATGCTCCACTAACTCATAGGGAATGCCGGGTGTCTTCGGTGACGTGGTGCAAGTCTTGCTGGAGGAAAAACCATTGAGGCGGGAAGAGGCCTCCCGTACGGTGCACGTCTCATCGGCTGCGTCCGTCACCGGCTGTTTAGAGATCGTCGCTTCGGGTCGGCTACATTTGAGCGAGAGATCCTTGCGCACTTTCCAGTAGTGGGACCAGCCTGCTTCGGTCATCAAAGCTGCTACCCATGTAGCTGGCTGCTCATCGTTTCTGGCCGCGCCCTCCATGACCGCACGCGCCTCTGTTAGCAGGCCACGTGCGGCTTGGCGCAAGATCTCTGCTTTCGGTTCATGCATGACGCGGGTCTGTAACTCTAAGGCATCGCCTCCATCGCGTTTGCCGTCGGATCGCATTGCACTTGCGCCGAAGTCGACCCAGCCCTCACCATCTTTGGTGTAACCAATGCTGGCCGTCCTCTCTCCACGCCATGTGGCAAGACCCATCTTGTTCTTTTCTGGAAGCAGAATCTCTCTCACATCATGGTGTGCGTTGTACCACGCTGCCAGCTGCGCCGGAGTGAAATGAAACCAGAGAGACGTATGACCATATTTCGCTTGCCATTGGCCATCGTACTCATCTTGGACACAGGGGGAAACCAGCACAGTTCTCTCTTGTTCTGTGGGCTGTTCAAGTGGTGTTGATGGGGGCTCTGGCTCCAGCGGATATTCGGGCACCAGCTCGGCGGGGACCTGAGCGTCAAGGAGCAATTGCGCAGCATATCCTTCGGGTGCAAGAAACGCTCCACGTTCATCAATGAGCTTGCACCAGGCTGATACGTTGGGGCTGACGTACCGGCCACCGGGGAGCCGGACTTTGTTTGGTCCAGGTCCAGGCCAGGACTCTTTGATCTGCCGAAGCATAGGTGCATATTGGAGCAGATGGCGATGGGCCGATTTCGCATCCACAAGGCCGTTGTACATGACCCAGAGGTGTCCACCTCGTACCGGAGATTCTTCGAGAATGGGGCAATAGTCTCCATAGGGGAGCAAACGCGCTGCCTCTTTCAATCGCTGCCAGCCCTCTTCATCATCTGTGTCATAGCACAGCGCCCGGGTTTTCCCGTCAGGATGACGCAGGAAAGCGCCAACCGTCTTTTTCCCTTGAATGTGCGCTATCATGTCTTGTAGCGTCAGTGCGCGATGGATGGTGTAGTATTTGGCGGGCCCCTTCTGACTCATCTCTACATGCTCATGTGACGGTCCGGCAATGTCGAGGAGTAGCTGCGCTGCCTCCAGCATTGGGTCGCTCTGCGTGGGAGCACTGGGTGAAGATACATCGACACCGACAGGGGGGCTCGCTGGTTTTTGGGAATCGTCCTTGTCAGTCAGGTTGCTCTCCAAGATAACCATGTCGGTCAAGTTGACGCACAAGGGAGAATGCCCTTGAGTTCCTTGTCGGTCGCGTTGCTCTCCAAAGGGTTGATTGTTAGTGGGATGCTTCTCACCGTGGTTGGGTTCTTGCAGTTCAACTTGCTCGATAAGAGCAGTATCACCCGGGTGGACCGATGTTTGCCCGTGCCCTTGCCGGTCAAGTTGCTCGACAAGCACAAGATCAGCCGCTTCATCATGTCGATCACTTTGCTCATCGGCTTCCTGCTCGTGCTCATGCAGCACGCTCACACTGCCACAATCCTTACAGATGAGACGATGTTGGATTTTGAGATTATGGCTCCCGCATGCCGGGCAAGGCAGACGCTGCCCGCCATGATTGCGCGGTTTCTCTGGGATGATTTTGGAGGGGGTGTTGATCACATCCGTCAGCTTGACGAAAACATGCGACCGCTGCTCTCCTGCGTTATTGGGTACCTCTTCCACTTTGCGTTCAATGGCTGGCCGCGCCGGGCAGTTGAGACGGAGACGCCGGCACGCTCGGCGATCCTTTCCATGGAAATGTAGGTTAACCCATCTTCGCGAGGCTTGCCCTCCAGGACGGCGCGGCGGGTTGCCCGTGCGATGAGTCGTTGGCTGGTAGAGAGTTCACCATTTTCAAAGAGTTCGTCTTCCCACTTGATGAACTGCTCCAGTTCGATCCGCCGTTTGCGTTCGCGTTGAAAAACGTCAAGTGGTACAGTCTTGGTCATCATGGTACGCTCCCTGGTGAATGTCTGCCCACATGCCGTCTTGCGAACATGCGCTAGAATAGGCATGTGGGTTATGAAGCCTACGTATGCGGCTATCTCTGGTCAGGTTCCAATTGAGTCAGAGGGCCGCTTTTCTCTTCGATTCGAGGTGTTGTACGGTCTTCAGAGGTCTTCGCTATCACACTTGTTCTTGTATTCATTGCCTGTGTTCCTTCCACTAGAAGCGATCCAACAACACGCGTATCATGAGGAGGGCTTCGCGTTCGTCTTCCGAGAGCCGGGCGCAGTCGACGCAGTAGTCGAAGGGCTGACCCAGGTAATCGACTGTGCCTTCCAGGCTGGCGAAGTGCTTCCCACAGATGTTGCGGGCGCAGACGGCACATTCGCAGGTATCCGGCGCTCCGCATTGTCCGCTGCTAACCTTTTTCTCGCACCTGGGGCTAGAACAGTTGACCAAAACAGAGTTCTATGTTATACTCTTCTTAACTTCTCATGCGTCGATGTACGCATGTATCACCCGTTTTGTGAGGTGATAAATCTCCGTCCTATATGGGTGGAGGTCTGCCGCTACGGTTGCCGGCAATAGCCTTTCGGGGCTACCTGCCTTCGTGCAGGAAGAGAGATACCAGTATCTTGTCATGCCCTGCTGCATAATAGGATAGTTGTATTCCTTAGCAACGGTCGGCTGCATTCTCGATCCAGGTCGCAACGATCACCAACCTCCGGCCTGTTTCAACTTCTAGGCTTTGCGCTTGATGATAGGCGAGCAGAGCTTGTGTTTGCGCATGTGTGAAAATTGGTTGATGGTTCACTATAATATCTCCTGTCCTTGTTGTGGAAACCCAGGCTCGAACCAGGGCTACCACGATGATCACGATGCGACGGCTGTGCGAAAAGGCGTATGTGAAACTCCGCTCGGCGTTGTATCTTGCACAAAGAACATTTCACCTTTCGAGCGGGAGTAGGCCACATACTTGAGGTTGTACTCTTGTTCGAGCTGCCATCCCATCCTTGCCTTCGGGTGGGGCATGAGCTCAGGCTTGAGAATGAAGACCCGCTCTTCCTCCAGCCCCTTCGCTTTGTGGACGGTTGAGAGCACGACCATTCTGCCTTGCTCATCACTGAAGAAGTGGTCGATGTAGGCTTGAAAGCCCTCCATATCGCCCTGGTGTAGATGGGCAAGTGTATCGAGGTAGGCGGCGTGCAAGGCCAGGATCGTGTCTACCTTGTCATCCAGGTTCGCGATCTTCATGTCGGCGTCCTTCCCCACACCGATCAAGATGGCCTGTTGCAGGCGATACTCCAGCAGGATCTCCGTGAACCGTTCAAAACGGAAGGTGGGCTGCTTTTTGAGTTTGTTGATGAGGGCGACGAAATTGGCTCCGATGTCTCTCCCACGCACTTTTGCGCGGACGCCCGCCCTCAACAGACCGAGGCAGGTTTCGACCAGAGGAGCGGTCGTCCGGCAGATGATGAGATCACCGGGCTTGACTTCGTCCTCGAGCTTATTTGGTGCAATGGTGCTGATCGCTCCTTCCCTTGCCCACGGAGCGGACTCGATACCGGGGAAGATACTGGCGCACATCTTCACGTGTGATGATGGGCACCGGTAACAGATGGATAACGGGAGCACTGTGGCGTGAGTGCACTCAATGATAGTCTCAATACTGCGCGTATCGGCGCCACTGAAACCATAAATGCTATTGCAGGTGACTAATCCATCGGCAATATAGGTATGATAAGTCTCAATGTTGAGCGAGTAGACAAGGCCGGAATATGGCCGGGTCGCAACATCGAGAGCTTGCCACGAAGTCGGTATCCCAGGCCCGTTCATTTTCTCTCGTGTACTTTGAGTATCGTCAGGTGCTACGGGAATAGCCATGAAGCCGGGTATGAGATTGCAAGCCTGCGCCTCAAACCATGTTGAGCATCCCCACCCCTGTAGCGCCACACTTTCTCGTGTATCTTCGTTCATACTCCATGTGGACAGCGGGTATTCCAACTTTCTTCCATGGTTCTCTAAACATTGCCGAGCATGCTCCTCCTGTGGAGCAAGTGCTTTGTGTCTGCTCTCAACCATACCGTGACTGCGGTATGGAGTGTCCCCCGATTGAGAGATGCAGACTTCAGGAAACCCGTATCTTGCGGAGAGGATATGTTCGTAGGCAATTGCATCGGCAAGATGATCGTGAATCTTGAGTATCCATGCTGCATCAGCCTGTTCTATGCAAGTCCGTTCTGCAGGGCCAACGCCGACGTTTCCTTCTTTGCTCCTGTGTTCCTTGAGAAACAATGGCGTATGCCCGGCTCGGTAGCAGTCTCCCTGCCGCATCAGATAGGTGACCCATATCTCGCGTGTATCGGTTTTGATCCAGCGAACAAGCCACTTGTGAGAATCGGTGCACCAGCTTTCCTTTCCTCCAGCTTTGACGGTATAAAGCAGTCCATCATACTGCCTGGCAGCAACGTCGCTGACGTTCCCTTTTTCGACAAACATTTGAGTGGCGCGATCATATGTGACGACTTCATCTCCTGGCCGGATCTGTTCAATTGGACGCTCTAAACCATCTGGCAGGCGAATCATCGTGCCTGCTGGCTGGCATTGACGTTTGTCACCGACAAACAAGAGCCGTCCGAAGCCGTTTACCGATTTCATCACCAGGGCCAGCTGTGCCGCATTTAAGTCTTGAGCTTCGTCAACAAAAACGATGTCAGCCTTTGCCGGAGCCAGATTGAGAATAGAGGGGAGCCAGACCATATCATTGAAGTCGATGCTTCCCAAAGTCTGAGCCTGCTCAACCCCCTTGTCCAGGACAAGTTTGACGCCACGCCGGAGGATAGGCCACTCAACGTCATAGGGACTGATTTCCAAACCATAGTGGTCAATGATATTGAGGAGGCTTTCTTCGGAACAGAGATCCACTAACGTCATCTGAGTAAAGGCAATGAGTTTTTTGAATTGATTGAGGAGGGTGTAGTCGTATGCCTGCTCACTCTCCAGGTAGGCTCTGGCGATGGTGTGGTACTTTTTCTCCTGAATCGAGAGTCGTTTCCCCAGCCCGCGCAGCGCTTGCATTCCCAGGCTGTGGATTGTGGAGGCCTCCATCGGGCTGTTCCCCTCGGCGAGTTTCCTGCCAAGTTCGGCGGCGATGTGTTTATTAAAGGCGAGGAAAATGGCCTTGCAGTTCGGCGACAAGAGCTTCGCGGCCTCGACCAGCGTACTGGTTTTGCCGGACCCTGGAACGGCATCAACCAGGCCATGGCCCTCCCCCTGGCGGACAAAATCGAAGATGGCCGACTGATAGGCGCTGGGAATGAATTTAGGCATAGACAGGCTCCAATCGTTGGCGCATTGATCTCAATGCGCTTTTGTGCTGGTGGTACGCAATACTCGGCCTCTTCGCCGCTCGTTTTGTTAAGCTAGAGCCAATGGCATTGAGCGACTCCAGCAGAAAGTAGTGGCGGCAGATCACGGCTTGCTGTTTCTCAGGGAGAGACGCGATTGTCTGATAGAGGAGGCCGTAGTCTGGTTCCGGCTTCTCTTGAGTATCCAGGCGCGTCTCTGAGGATAAAAGATCGGCCAGGTGCAGGCAGTCTCCATTCAGAGGAGCATCCAGGCTTACTGTGAGAATAGGTTCTGATGCGTGGTGATGGGCGATCAGGTCTTGCCCGGCGATCCATTGCCGCATCGCCATGCGTGCAACTCC
>WNFX01006634.1_pt1 | contig 10988 bp, 6 predicted proteins | sample 5400111 | NCBI WGS metagenome assembly WNFX01 (sample SAMN13153363, study PRJNA577476) | soil metagenome | isolation source: 40 cm soil or saprolite under grassland replicate 1 | place: USA:California | collected 2016-06-15
ATGCCGCGCCGAATGCGCGGGTCCTCCCGCCCGGCCTCCAGCGCCCCGACCATGCCGGCCGCGAACGAGGCGGCGCTGTCCGGATCACAGAAGATAGCCACCCCGTCGGCGAGCTCCCGAAGTACCGGGATGTCGCTGCACACGACGGCGACGCCGCAGGCCATCGCTTCCAGCACCGGGAGGCCGAAGCCCTCGGCTCGCGAGGGCATGACGACCGCCGCCGCGCCGCGATAGAGGTCGGCGACGGCATCATCCGGCAGATGTCCCGGGAGCACGGCCGAGCCCTGCGGCAGCCGAGAGACCGCGGCGGCCACTTCGGGATGCCGGGGATCGTGGCCGGCGATGACCAGCTGCACATCCCGCCTCTGGGCGACGATCCGCCCGAAGGCCTCGATCACCAGCGGGACATTCTTGTAGGCCTTCCACTGGCCGAGATACAGGAAATACGGCGGCCGCACGCCAAAATACCGCTGCCACGCCGTCTCGCCCGGCGGATTGCGGATCGCCTCAAAGCGGCCGTCCGCGGCCTCCGCAATCGGCACGATCCGGTCACCGGCGTGGGGAAATCGGCTCGCCACGTCCGCGGCGGTCGCGCGTGACGGTGTGATGATAGCGGAGGCCCGCCACACCGCCGTACTGATCAGCAGCCGGTTGACGCGGCGCGGAAACCAACCGGAGTGGATCTCGGGAAACCGATACGAGAACAGGTCGTGGATGGTGACCACGGATCGGCCGGGAAAGGCGAGTGGCAGGTTGTAGTGGGGAAAATGTACCAGGCCGGCACGGGCGCGAAGGAGGCGCACGAGGAAGGTCGATTGTTCGCCCACGCGATAGGGGCTCTCATTCGCGACCTCGATCCGAGGCTCGCCACCGAGCATCGCTCGCAACTGCGCCACATCGTCGGCGGAAGCAAACACCGTCAGGCGACCGGACAGAAGGCGGGCGATGGCGGGGAGCAGCCCGCTAATATAGCGACCGATGCCGAGGGACCGGATCAGCCGGGCGTCGAACGCGACCTGATGCTTGATCTGCGAATCCTCGGAGGTGACGATTCATAGGATTATCCACTGCAACTGACCGCACTACCAGGCGGGGTCCGTCAGTCGCCCCCGACCCCACCGCCTATCGGCTGACCCTGGGGTGTGCCGCGGCGACCTGCGCGCTTACCCCCGCCTACACGATTCGGTGGCACGTCGGCTTCTATCCGACGACGCTCCTGGAAGCCGCCATCCTGGTCACCATCGTCGTCTTCATCCTCGAGAGTCTGCCGCGGCGGCCGATCGTCCGGCGCACGGGGTTCGACATTCCGATCCTTCTGTTCCTCCTGGCGGGCGCGATTTCCGTCGTCGTGTCCTCCGATTACCGGGCGGCGCTGGGTCTCTATCGCGCGTATTTCCTCGAGCCGGCGGCCTTTTTCTACGTGCTCGTTGCGGTCGTCACCACGCCACGTCGGGCCAGCGTGATTCTTGCGGGATTTGGCCTGGGGCTCACGGCCCTCGCGATCCCCAACATCGAGGTGACGCTCAAGGCGGCACAGAACCACACGCTGAACGTGGCGGGGACGCCACCGGTCGCCATCTACAGCGTGTCCAACGCGGTCGCGCTCTTCGAGGTGCCGGTGATTGCAGTCGCGGCCGCCGTGATGCTGTACGGCACGACCTGGTTCGAGCGCGCGATCGGCGCGTTCATCGTCGGGCTGGGGACCCTCTCGGTGTTGCTGACCTTTTCGCGCGGCGCCTACCTGGCGCTGTTCGCGGTGGCCATTGGGCTGGCCCTGACGCACCGGCTTCGAATCGTGCTTCTGGTTCTGGTCGTCGTCGTCATCGCTGCCGCGCTGCGTCTGCCGGGCGTGACCAGGCGTGTAGCCCAGGAGTTGAATCTCAGCGATCCGCGTAACTCGCTGTTCCCTCGACTCCAGTTATGGGGTGTCACTATGCGGATGCTCGCGCACCATCCGATTTTCGGCTCCGGCTTGTCGGGCTTTGCGAGCGCCATCAATCCCTACCGCAACGGCTACGCCGAGCTGCAGATCTATCCCCACAACATCCTGCTGAACTTCTGGACAGAAACGGGCATCCTGGGCCTGGTTGCCTTCGGCTGGCTGATGGTGAAGACCTTCATCACGACGCTCGCCGGGTGGATCCACGGATCCTCGGGTTGGCGCCCCTACCAGCTCGGCGTGCTGCTCTTCGTCGTGGCGGTACTCGCCCACGGCCTCGTGGACGTTCCGTTCTTCAAGAACGATCTGAGCCTCCAGTTCTGGGCCTTCCTGGGGCTTGCGGCCGCCGCGACCCGGTGGGACCCGGTGCTGAAGCCGGCTGGAACCCCGACAAGCAGCTGAGCGCCGCTCCGTTATAAGGGGAATGACGAACGGGCCCGAACCGACCACCGCTGACTACACGGTCGTCGTCCGCGACAGCCAGTCGGCCATCCTGGCCAGCGCGGAGCGGATCACCGTGGTCGGCCGGTGGGTGGTGCTGGCCGCCGCCGTCATCCTCAACCACTTCGGCAACCGGAACTCCCAGGCCTCGGTCCTCGTCGTCGACACCATCCTTTTCGGCTGGGGCCTGGTCAACCTGGTGGTGTCGGTGGTCCTCGTGCGAGGCTACAAACCGGGGCGCTGGTTTGGCTTTCTCACCACGGCCATCGACCTCCTGGTCGCGACCAGCATTCTCTATTTCTCCGGCGGGTACGGCGCGCCAACCGATTTTTCGCTGCTCTTCTACCTGCTGATCATTGCCTCGGCGGTCCGGCTCGGCCTGCCGGGCGCGCTCGCCACGGCGATCGTCGTCGCGCTGCTCTACGTCGTGATCGGAGGCCTTACCGGCTTCGCCACGGTGTCGCCACCGCCGGGCTTCGTCATCGGCCGGGTCTTCCTCTTCCTCTTCGTTGCCCTCGTCGCCGGCTTGCTGGTCGGCGACGTGCGAACCCGCCTGGACCGCGCCCTGCGCACGGCGATCGAGCGCGCCACCCAGCTCGATGAGACCCGCCGTCGCGAGGCGCTGGAGAAAGAACGTGTCGAGCGATTGGAAGAGATCGACAAGGTCCGCTCCGACTTCATATCGATGGTGGCGCACGAGCTGCAGACGCCGCTGGCGAGCATCAAGACCCAGTCGGAAACGCTACTGACCCAGCAGCACCGGCTCGACCAGGAAACCCGCAGCGCGCTGGTGGACGGGATTCATCGCAGTGCCGCCAGCCTAACCGACCTGGTGCAGGACTTCGCCGCCGTCAACCGCATCGAGAACAACCAGTTCAGTTACCACTTCGAGAAGCTCGACCTGGCCGAGTTCGTCAAGGAGGTGGTTGATCTCTTTCCTGTTGACCAGCGCCGTTATCCGATGCGAGTGCGGGTCGAGCCCGGCTTGCTGGTCCGCGCTGACCGCCGCCGGCTACAGCAAGCGCTGTTGAACCTGCTAAACAACGCCGTCAAGTACTCGCCCCGGGGAGGCAATATCGCCGTCATCGCCGCGCCCACCAAAGAGGGCGAGGCGAAGGTCTCCGTCCATGATGAGGGGATCGGCATCCGCGATGAGGACCTTCCCAAGCTCTTCAACAAATTCACCCGGCTGTTCGACAAGCGGGCGATGAACATCGGGGGGTCCGGATTGGGCCTCTTTATCACCCGCTCGATCGTGGAGGCCCACGACGGCCACATGGCAGTGGAGAGTGAATGGGGCAAGGGCTCGGCCTTCAGCTTCGTTCTACCCCTGTGGCAGCCATCCGCGTCCTCGTCGTCGACGACCACGCCGTCTTCTGCGACGCCCTAGCCACCATCCTTCGAACCGAGGCCGACATCGAGGTGGTCGGCAAGGGTGGGACGGTCCAGGAGGCGATCAACGCCGCCCGTGCGCTCGGCCCCGACGTGGTCCTGCTGGACGTCCACATGCCGGACGGTTCCGGTATCGAGGCGGCGGCGGCCATCAAGAAAGGGCGTCCCCAGACCCAGGTCGTGATCCTGACGAGCGATGAAGAGGAGTCGGTGCTGCAATTGGCCATTCAAGCCGGGGTAACCGGCTACTTGAGCAAGCACGAGACCGCCGCCCAGGTGGTGCAGGCGGTGCGCAGCGCGGCTCGGGGAGAGGCGCTGATCGCCCCCTACATGCTGGCTCGGCTGCTCCGCGGTCTTCAAAAGAAGGATGAACCGGGGCCGGCGACGCCGCTTACGCCGCGCGAGCTAGAGGTCCTGCGCGAGCTCTCCCTGGGGCACGACAACGAGTCGGTCGCGAAGACGCTGAAGATGTCGCCCAATACCGTGCGGACCCACGTGCAGAACATCCTGTCGAAGCTCAACGTGCATTCCAAGCTGGAGGCGGTTTCGCGCGGCATTCGCGAAGGCTGGATACGGATTCCGCAGGAGCCGGCGGCCTGAGCAGGCTCAAGCGTGGGCAGGGCTATACCGAGTATGGCCTGATCCTCATGCTGATCGGCCTGGTAGTCATCGGGGCCCTGACGTTAATGGGGCAATCGGTCCACGAGCTGTGGCACAACATCACCACATCGATGCCGCGCTAGATCGATCCCCTCACCAGCTGCGGTTAGGGCGTCGCCGCTACGTCGACAACCAGCCGGGATGGTGAGGTCAGCGTGGTCACTCGGATGCACGGGGTACCCTGGATTCCGAGAGCCCACTGCTGGTACCCCTCGAAGTTCTCGATTTGTCGCGCCTCGCGAAGGATGGGGAAGTTCGGTTCGAAAGCGTATGGCCCCGAATATGACGTCCAGTTGACGATGGAATGCATGACGATCAGGACTCCGTTCGTTCCGCCCAGGGTCACGGTTTGGCCCTTCGGGCTGGTGGTGAATGAGGTTCCGCTCCGGCCCGTCACCGAGTAGGCGGGAATCGGTCCGCTGAATTCGATGACAAGGCGGTCGTAGCCGTCATGCTGGCCGACGCGAATGGCCACGACTTCTGAGGCCGTGCCACCGCCGCTGGCATCCGCGCACGAAAAGACCGGCAAGAGCTGGGGCGTCGGCTGCGGGGTTGGCGTAGCAGTAGGACTGGCGCTCTCTAGCGGACTCGGGGTGGCAGTCGGCGAGGAGGAAGCGCTCGTTGTCGCAGTAGGGTTGGACGCGCCGAACGTTGTCGAGTTCGCTCCGCATCCGACCAGCGTCAACGCAAACGAAAGAGCGATGATACGCGCGGGTCGGCTTGTAACGTGGGCCGTTTTCATGTTCTCGTCTATCTAGACGCCGCCAGCTGTCTAAGCGGGTGAAATCATCCAAAGGCCATCGTCCTTCCAGTTTTGTTTAGACGAGAGGGAGCGACCCTATACTGGGGGCGAACCGCGACCATTGGGGCGTCGCCAAGTGGTAAGGCAGCGGACTTTGGATCCGCCACACGTAGGTTCGAATCCTACCGCCCCAGCCATTTCGACCCATTCGGACCGGCGATCAGTTCCTAAGCGTCCATTGGCGCCGCCGTTGCAGCGACGTCCATCCCAAGAAGAGTGTTACGAGGAGCAATACAACCACGAAATACGCTACGGATCCGTACCAACGACCCGGGTTGAAGTGCATCGAACGGTCGGCGATACCGGGCGCAGGCAATGTGACTTTAATGGAGATCACCTGCGAAGCCGCGACCACTGAACCGACGTCCACCGTCCTGACGCGGCCGGCCACAAGCGGGACGGTCTGGGACTGACGCCGGCCACCCGACAAGTAATAGTCGATCGTGGCACGTCCGGATCCCTTCGGGACGAACAACGAAAGCACGTCATCGAAGCCGGGTGCCGTGAAGCCTTCCCCGAAATAAAAAGTCGTCGCTGTATTACCCAGCGCTGGACTCTGCGATGCGCCGAGGAGGGGGCCTCGAGGACGAAATGGAACTGGAACTTGCTGAGGGACTGGAGCTCGTGACGAACCCGCGGCCGGCGAGGGGGTCGCGCTAGCAGACGGACTTGGGCTTGGGCTTGGCGTCGGACTCGGGGACGGAGACGGCTTGGTGCCGCTGCCAATGTTCAACATCAGCCCGATGTCGCCGGAAAGCGAGTCAGATACCGCGATGTCGGGCCTGCCATCGCCGTTGAAGTCCGCCATCGACAACCACTGCGGGCTTCCACCCGTTGGGATTCCAGTCACCGGGATGCCGACTCCTGGATAGGAGGCACCGTTGCCCTTGTTGATGTAGACGGTCACCTGATCGACATAAGGATCAGCTGTCACGTAATCCGGAATGCTATCCCCATCGACGTCTACCTCTGCCACTGACGCCTCCCAGCTCTTCGCGTAACCTGTGCTCCCATCCACGAAGCCGGCGTCCGTAAACGTGCCGTCACCCTTGCCGAAGGCGACTTCCAATGAGCCGTAGCCGGCAAGAATGGCATCGACCTTTCCATCGTGGTTCATGTCAGCCAGCGTCACCGAGAGCACCTCGCTGTCGCCGCCTGCGCCGATGATCGGTTGCCGGAAGGTGCCATCGCCGTTTCCAAGCAGGGTCATCAGGTAGTTGGCGTAGTAGCCATCGACGACCAGGTCGAGCTTGCCGTCTCCATTCAGGTCGGCGGTCGCAATCGATTCCGGATCATTTCCAGCGGCAAAGAACGAGGCTGGCTTGAAGCTGCCATCGCCCTTTCCCAGCAGCACGGCGACATCGGTATTCGTGTCGACGGATCCACTATCTGCCACGGCGATGTCGAGATTCCCGTCCCGGTTGAAATCACCGAACGCAACACCGTTCGGGTTCAGCCCGACCGGGTAAACCGCCGGAGTCTGAAAAGTGCCGTCTCCATTTCCAAGCAGGATGGAGACGCTGTTTCCAGGCAACCCGTACGAGAATGGCCGGTTGACGATGACCAGATCCATTCTTCCGTCCTGGTTGAAGTCGCCGGCCGCAATGGCAATCGCCTTGCCCGCGACGCCCGTGACGAGATCGTGCGATGGCTGCCAGTTGCCATTGCCGGCATTCAGGAAAACGCTGACGGTGGAGAGGTCGCTGTTGGCCACCGCCAGGTCCGGTCGCCCGTCGCCGTTGAAGTCGGCAGCCACCGAGGCATACGGTCGGGAGCCATTCGTGTTCGAGGCCGGCTGAAACGTGCCGTCGCTGTTCTCGTAGAGGATCGAGGCGTTGCCAGACCCCTTGTTGACCGTCGTGAGCGCCATAACCGGTTCACTGCCGACTTGTATCGAGCCGGGAAGGTGGCCGGTTGCATACGGGACGGGATTTTGAAAGCTGCCATCACCGTTGCCGCGCAGCAGAGAGATGCTGTCCGATCCAAGGTTTGCCACCGCGAGACCCGAGACGAATCCGTCGTCAACCGCCACAATCGAGTCTGGTTGTTTCCCGACCTGGTAGGGCGTCCGTGTTCCGAAGCTGGCGCCGCCCAGGCCGAGCAGCACGGACATGGTGTTGCTGCCGGACTCCGCAATCGCGAGATCAGGCCGGCCATCCTTATTGAAATCGTGAAGAAGGACCGCCGCCGGGCGGCTCCCCATCGGAAGCGCGTGCAGCACCGGTGCCTGGAAACGACCGGCGCCGTCTCCCACGAGAACGGAATAGGCATCGCTATCGCGGTTGGCCACCACCAGGTCGGGATTGCCATCGCCGTTGACATCCGCGACCGCGATCCAGGTCGGTTCCGCGCCGGCGGCCGAGGTGAGCGGAGGTTGGAAGGTGCCGTCTCCATTGCCACGTAAGACGGAGACGCTGTTTCCGCCGCGGTTCGCCGTAATCAGGTCCAGCTTCCCATCCTTATTGATATCAGTAGCCATGAGGTAAGCGGGGACGATTCCCGCGGAATAGATCTTCGATAGCGAAAGACGACCTGAGCCGTCGTTGAAGAAGACCGAGATGGTGCCCGCGGTGGTACCGCTCCCCGCGCTGGCGACCGCGACATCCGGCCTCGGCACACCGCTTCGGAACAAGCCGCCGGTGACCGCTGTGGGGTTTGCCGCCACGTAATAGCGAGCTCCCTCGTCGAACCGGCCGAAGTCGTAATGGAACATGACGTCCAGGCTGTTGTTGGCCGGGTCGGCGACGACGAGGTCATCCCCGGAGAAACCGTCGAGGTCCTCGGCAAATGAGGCCACCGGCTGCATGGAACCCGTGGCGGTGTGGACGGCCGATCCGAAATAGGGATTTGACGGTGACGGCGTCGGTGACGGCGTTGGAGAAGGGGTTGGCGTGGGCGATGGCGTGGGCGTGGCGGTGACCAGCGGCCCGCCGCCGCCAAAGACCGCCAGCTCCCCGTACATCGACACGGCGAACGCCCCTTGCCCGGCGGCCATCCCGGGCAGCGGTTTGGTGGTGCTACTCTCGTCGGGCGCGGGGATCCCCGTATCGAGTGTCCCCACCCAGGCCTGCTGGCCCGTCGACTCAGACAGCGCGAAGAGCCTCCCACTACCACCGCCGATGTAGACGTAACCGTTCACCACCAGCGGCGCACTTTCCAGGGTGCCGTCTCCGCTGAAGCTCCAGCTCGTGGCCATCGTCGAGAGATCGCGGGCCTCGAGGTTGCGCCCGTTGAGGAAGAAGCCACGCGTGCCGTCGAAGGCCGGAGGAACGCTGCCGGGGAAGGCGCCCAGGACGCCTCCGGTCTGCGCGTCGAGGATCAGGTTGCCAGACGGGTCGCGAACGTAGAGCTTGCCGCCGAAGAGCACGGGCGTCCGACCGCCGGTTCCGGTACAGCCTCCGTTGTGCTGCCAGATCAAAGCTCCGCTCGTCGGATTGAAGGCGTAGGTTTGCGCGCAACTGTAGGAAACGTAGACACCGGTTGACGAGACGGCCGGCGAGCTGTCATATCCACCCGCGACCGGAGCCGTCCAGAGCACCTGCCCGTTTGACTCGCTCACGGCATAAACCGAACCGGTCCCGGCGCCGCCCGTGTAAATGATCCCGTTGAGGGCCGTCGGCGCGGAGGTGAACGACACATTGTTCGGCAGTTGAACCTGCCACACCTGGTTTCCGCTTGATGCATCGATGGCAGTCAGCTGCCCGCTATCGAGGAGATCAAAAATTTTGCCGCCCTCGTAGGCGATCGCCGACCAGCCATGGTTGGGATAGAAAGTTTTCCCGCCGGCGGTGTAGTTGCCGGTGGCCAGGTCGACGGCTGTCAGGACGCCGCCGCAGAGGTAGAAGAGCTTGCCGCCAGCAATCAGGGGATACGAGACGTCCCATTGGCAGTTCTCGGTATATTTCTGCACCAGGCCCGGAACTAGCGAGTCGGCAGATTGGATGCCGCTGTGCGCCGCATTCAGCTGATAGGCGACCGCTGCATCAGCTGGTGGGCCGGTTGGGGTCGGCGTGGGCGACGGTGTGGGTTTATTCGCTGCTTCGATCCCTGGACTCATCGCAGCAATCAGGATCAGGGCTGCCACCAGTCCAAATAGCGGCAATCGACCAATCGTGGAACGCCCCATCACAACCCCGTCCTTCCCCCTTATACGGCGGTTAGAAGCTTACCCCACGATCGCTGTATAAAGGCAGGTCTTCCTCCCAATGCGGCGGAGAGGTCTGCGACAGAATTTGGCCAACCTGACCAGCAGGCGCTACCTTCAAGGCGAGTAAAGCAGGGGTCATTGGCCAACGACGTTGACTCGTTCGGATGAATCCTGTCCAGCTGATCCCCAACCGACCGCAGCGGGTGCGCCGACCGACGTCCCTCGATGAGCTTCATCGCCGAGCCCGGAGGGCCGTGACAAAACTGACTGATAGTTCGAGCGTCGCATCGCCCGCATTGGTTGTGGCGGACATCCCGGTTAACTCCGCGGGGCATGCGGTCAGTGGGCAGTTTCGATTGCTATCCGCGGAGGCTGCTGCCAGTCCCGACTTGCTCGGCTTTCGCCGCCGGCTCGACCGACTTCGTCTTGCTCTGGGGAAACGTCATCGGCTGTGCCAAATCACCATTGCTTCGTCCGGGGCACAGGCGCTTTCGGCCCTCTTTGCCAAAGAAGGGCCGCTGCGCGTGGGCGAGCCTCTCATGCACGCGCTTGCGACGCTGATCCATGAGGAACTTCACGCCGTGCACTACGCGGGTTGGCCCGGTCTGGTCCAGGACCGCGCCCTAGAAACGCCCGGCGTACGGCAAATTGCTGAGGGCATCACCGAACTTGGCGTCGAAGAACTCTTTCCCGCTATCCTTCCGCAGCTTGGCCTAGGTAGTCTCAGGAAGGCCGCACCACTCTTGCAAACGCGTCGCGCCTACGTGGCTCAACGGGAGGCCGCACGTGGTCTGGTCAATCACATAGCCGGTCTCGGCCGGAAATCGCCTCGAGATGTTCTGATGCGCGCACTCCAGTACGGTAGTGGAACTATCGCATTGCGCACGCTGGCCCACGACATCGCCCGTGCTCGTGATCTCGACAATCGAATCCCTGAATGGAGATGGAGCCTGGCTCGATTTCAACGTGAGCTGGCGCCCAGTGCAGAGGCCCAAATTGTTCGGGCAATCGTATCTCCATTTGATGAGCTTGCTGGATGGTTTCGCAACGCACCTGACGGATTTGCCGAGACCGCCAGGGAGCGAGGAAAGGAAGCGAGCACCGCCGTGATACGAGGACTCGACGACTTCATGAGAGCGGCGGCCTAAAAGGAGCTGAAGGCTTTCCCCCCGGCCAAGAACCCCAATAACGTCAATCGACGCCCTTACCCGGGGATCACCCAGCTGAAGGTGCCGGATCGCTGACGGTCGTTGGAGGGACGCGGAGGCAATGCCGCGCAGGCTAGCCGAACTCGACCGCGATGTATGCGTAGCCGTTCGGCGCGACCACCCAGGCCGTGGCGACGTAGTGATACGGTCCCAGGATGTTGGCGCGGTGCTCTGCACTGGCCATGAACATCGCGTTCATCTCGACATCATTGATTCCAGCGGAGAGGTAACCAATGTTTTCTCCTGCCCGGGATCCCACGTGGCAGCCCAAATCCAGGGTGACACCGTTGGCATGGGAGATGTAGCCCTGGGTGGCCATTCGAAGGGCGTTCTGCGTCGCGATGGCGGCCAGGCACGAATTCCAAGCCAGCGGTGGCAGTCCGGCGCTTGCGCGATCCT
>WNFX01007154.1_pt1 | contig 10988 bp, 10 predicted proteins | sample 5400111 | NCBI WGS metagenome assembly WNFX01 (sample SAMN13153363, study PRJNA577476) | soil metagenome | isolation source: 40 cm soil or saprolite under grassland replicate 1 | place: USA:California | collected 2016-06-15
CTGGCGCTCGGCATGCCGGGGATGCACGGCAACTACGCGGCGGTGGCGGCCCTCCAGGAGGCCGACCTGATCCTGGCGCTGGCCGCCAGGTTCGACGACCGCGTCACCGGCGACCTGAAGACCTTCGCGCCGAACGCCAAGATCGTGCACGCCGACGTCGACCCCGCCGAGATCGGCAAGAACCGGGCGGTGGACGTGCCGATCGTCGGCGACGTCCGCCTGGTGCTGGAGGAGCTGGTCGCCTCCTACCGGGCGATGGCGGCCGAGGAGGAGCCCGCCGACACCTCCGCCTGGCTCCAGGCGCTCGACGACTGGAAGCGCCGCTTCCCCTACCGCTACGACCAGGGGCAGGACGGGCGCCTCAAGCCGCAGTACGTGGTCGACCGCGTGTCCGCGCTGACCGCCGGCAACGCGGTGCTGACCTCCGGGGTCGGCCAGCACCAGATGTACGCGTCGCAGTACTTCCGGTTCTCGCGTCCGCGTTCGTGGATCAACTCCGGCGGCGCCGGGACCATGGGCTTCGCGGTGCCGGCGGCCATGGGCGCCAAGGTCGGCCGGCCGGACGAGCTGGTGATCGCGATCGACGGCGACGGCTCTTTCCAGATGACCGCGCAGGAGCTGGCGACCTGCACCATCGAGCGCATCCCCATCAAGGTGCTGATCCTCAACAACGGCCACCTCGGCATGGTGCGCCAGTGGCAGGAGCTGTTCTACGACGAGCGCTACTCCGAGGTGAGGTGCCGGTGGTGGTCGACTTCCGGGTCGACGCCCACGAAGGCGTGTTCCCGATGGTCCCGGCCGGCCGGTCCAACGACGAGATCATCCTCGGCCCGGAGTTCTCGCCCGAGGAGCAGGCGGCCGCCACCAGGCGGGAGGTGCGCGGATGAGCGTCCACACCCTGTCGGTCCTGGTCGAGAACAAGCCCGGTGTGCTCGCCCGCATCGCCGGGCTGTTCAGCCGGCGGGGCTTCAACATCGACTCGCTGGCGGTCGGCCCCACCGAGGACGAGACCTACAGCCGCATGACGATCGTGGTCGACTGCGCGTCCAGCCCGCTGGAGCAGGTGGTCAAGCAGCTCAACAAGCTCGTGAACGTGCTCAAGATCGTCGAGCTGGAGCCGACCCGCTCGGTCGAGCGCGAGCTGGTGCTGGTCAAGGTCCGGGCGGACGCGGCCAACCGCCACCAGGTGGTCGAGCTGGCCGAGCTGTTCCGCGCGCGGGTCGTGGACGTGGCCCCGGAGAGCCTCACCATCGAGGCGACCGGCGACCAGGGCAAGATCGAGGCGATGCTCGAGATGCTGGAGCCCTACGGCATCCGCGAGCTGGTCCGAACCGGAAGGGTCGGGCTCGCCAGGGGGAGCAAGGGCATCAGCGACCGGCCCGTTCGCCTGCAACGGCCGGCATAACAGGAGGTCCACGAGGAAATGGCCACGGTCTATTACGACGACGACGCCGATCTCGGCCTGGCACAGTCACGAAAGATCGCCGTACTCGGCTACGGCTCCCAGGGGCACGCCCACGCGCTGTGCCTCAAGGACTCGGGCTGCGAGGTGCGGGTCGGCCTCGCCGAGGGGTCCAAGAGCCGCGCCAAGGCCGAGGCGGCGGGCCTCGAGGTCCTGACCCCCGCCAAGGCGGCCGAGTGGGCCGACCTGATCATGGTGCTGGTGCCCGACACGGTGCAGCGGCACCTCTACGCGCGTGACGTCGCGCCGAACCTGCGGCCAGGCGACGCACTGTTCTTCGCCCACGGCTTCAACATCCACTTCGGGTACGTGAAGCCGCCGGAGGGCGTGGACGTGGCGATGGTCGCGCCCAAGGGCCCCGGCCACCTGGTGCGCCGCCAGTTCGAGGAGGGCCAGGGCACGCCCTGCCTGGTGGCCGTCTCGCAGGACGCCAGCGGCAAGGCCTGGGACCTGGCCAAGTCGTACGCGCGCGGGATCGGCGGCACCCGGGCCGGCGCGCTGGTGACCACCTTCCAGGAGGAGACCGAGACCGACCTGTTCGGCGAGCAGACGGTGCTGTGCGGCGGTGTCAGCGCGCTCATCCAGTCCGGCTTCGACACCCTGGTCAAGGCCGGCTATCAGCCGGAGGTCGCCTACTTCGAGTGCCTCCACGAGCTGAAGATGATCGTGGACATGATCTACGAGGGTGGCCTGAAGTGGATGCGCTACTCGGTCTCGGACACGGCCGAGTACGGCGACTACACGCGCGGGCCGCGGGTGATCAACGACAGCGTCCGTGCCGAGATGGAGCGCATCCTCTCCGAGATCCGCTCCGGCGCCTTCGCGCGCGAGCTGGTCGCCGAGGACGACGCCGGGCGCCCGAACTTCAACCGGCTCCGGGCGGAAGCCCGCGAGCACCAGATCGAGCAGGTCGGCCGGCCGCTCCGGGCGATGATGTCCTGGCTGCGGCACCCCGAGGACTGATCCTTCGCAAATGGCACGCATCCTGATCGCCGAACCGCTGGCCGAGGCCGGCGTGGACCTCCTGCGCCGCGACCACCAGGTCGACGCCCCCGCGGCCATGACCCGCGAGGAGCTGCTGGAGGCGGTGGCCGGCGCGGACGCGCTGGTGGTGCGCTCGGCCACCCGGGTCGACGCCGAGGTGCTCGAGGCCGGGCGCAATCTCAAGGTCGTCGGCCGGGCCGGGATCGGCCTGGACAACGTGGACGTGGCCACCGCCACGCGACTTGGGATCATGGTGGTCAACGCGCCGCAGTCGAACGTGATCTCGGCGGCGGAGCACACCATCGCGCTGATCCTGGCGCAGGCTCGCGACATCCCGCGGGCCGACGCCGCCCTGCGCGACGGCCGCTGGGAGCGCTCGCGCTTCCAGGGCGCCGAGCTCTACGGCAAGACTCTCGGGGTGGTCGGCCTCGGCCGCGTCGGGACGCTGGTCGCCCAGCGCATGCTGGCCTTCGGGATGCGCCTGATCGCCTACGACCCCTACGTGAGCCGCGAGCGCGCCGCCCAGCTCGGCGTCGAGCTCGGCAGCCTGGCCGAGGTCCTGGCCCGCGCCGACATCGTCACCATCCACCTGCCCAAGACACCGGAGACGGTCGGGCTGCTCGGTGAGCGCGAGCTGGCGGCGGTCAAGCCGGGCGCGCGCCTGGTCAACACCGCCCGCGGCGGGATCGTGGACGAGACCGCGCTGGCCAAGGCGGTGGAGTCCGGCCACCTCGCCGGCGCCGCCCTGGACGTGTTCGCCGAGGAGCCGACCACCTCCAGCCCGCTGTTCGGCCTGGACAACGTGGTGGTAACCCCGCACCTGGGGGCCTCCACCGCCGAGGCGCAGGACAAGGCAGGGGTGACCATCGCCGAGCAGGTGCTGCTGGCGCTGGCCGGCCAGTTCGTCCCCAACGCCGTCAACGTCGACGCCGGGCCGGTGCCGGACGCCCTGCGGACCTTCCTGCCGCTGGTCTCCAAGCTCGGTCGCATCTTCACCGCGCTGGCCAGCGGCGGGCCGAGCGGCCGCGCCGCCGCGCTCGGCGCGGGCCGCCTGCACATCGACTACGTCGGCGGGCTGGCCGACGAGGACACCCGGGTGCTCAATCTGGCCGCTCTGAAGGGCCTGTTCGCGCCGGTGGTGAGCGAGCCGGTCACCTTCGTGAACGCGCCGCTGCTGGCGGCCGAGCGCGGCATCGAGATCACCGAGACCAAGAGCCGCGCGAGCAAGGACTGGGTGAACCTGGTCGCTCTGTCCGGCGAGGGCGCCCGCGGCCCGGTGAGCGTCGCCGGCACCACCGTCGGCCCACGTGACGCCGAGCGGCTGGTCGAGATCAACGGCATCCCCGTCGATCTGGCGCCCGCCGACCACATGGCGTTCCTGTTCTACGAGGACAGGCCGGGCGTGATCGGCAGGGTCGGGACCATCCTCGGCCAGGCCGGGGTGAACATCGCCAGCATGCAGGTCGGCCGCCGCCGCCAGGGCGGCGAGGCGCTGATGGCGCTGACGGTCGACAGTGTGATCCCGCCCGGCGTGCTCGACCGGGTGATGGCAGAGGTCGGTGCCCACGATGGCACCTTCCTGAACCTGAGCCAGCCGGATCGATCCGATCCCGGCCAGGCCCCGGGAGCGGGCGCGTGATGCGGACGATCTCCGTGGCGCCGAGCCTCCTGGCCCTTCGTTGCCGTGGGGCGGCTCTGTGCCGGCCGCCCCACGGCGAGGTCTCCCATGGCGCGAAGGACTGGGAAGCGACGTGACCAGAGGAGAGGACCGTTGTCCGAACGTATCGTCATCTTCGACACGACCCTGAGGGACGGCGAGCAGGCGCCTGGCATCAACCTGAACGCCAAGGCCAAGCTGGAGATCGCCGAGCAGCTCGCGCGCCTGGGCGTCGACGTCATCGAGGCCGGCTTTCCCGTGGCCAGCCAGGGCGACTTCGAGGCGGTGCGCGAGATCGCCCGGACCGTCCAGGGGGCGACCATCGCCGGGCTGTCGCGCGCCAGCCTCGGCGACGTCGAGCGCTGCTTCGAGGCGGTCAAGGACGCCGAGCACTCGCGCATCCACGTGTTCCTGTCGACCAGCCCCAGCCACATGGAGCACATGCTGCGCATGAGCTCCGACCAGGTGCTGGAGGCGACCAAGGCCTCGGTGGCCCGCGCCGGCGAGCTGTGCGACGACGTCGAGTTCAGCCCGCAGGACGCCACCAGGACGCCGATGGAGTTCCTGCTCCAGGTCGTCCAGGTGGCGGTGGACGCCGGCGCCACCACGCTGAACATCCCGGACACGGTCGGCTACGCCATGCCGTGGGGCTTCGCGGACATGATCCGGCGCATCCGCGAAGAGGTCCCCGGCGACTACACCCTCTCCTCGCACTGCCACAACGACCTGGGCCTGGCCACGGCGAACTCGCTGGCCGCGGTGGGCGCCGGCGTGCGCCAGATCGAGGTGTGCGTCAACGGCATCGGCGAGCGCGCGGGCAACGCCTCGCTCGAGGAGGTCGTGATGGGCCTGCGGACCCGCCGCGACCAGTTCGGTGGCCTGGAGACCCACGTCAACACCGAGGAGATCGTGCGGACCTCGCGCATGGTCTCGCGGCTCACCGGCTACCCGGTCCAGTACAACAAGGCCGTGGTCGGCAAGAACGCCTTCGCCCACGAGTCCGGCATCCACCAGCACGGCGTCCTGTCGGACCGCTCGACCTACGAGATCATCGACGCCCGTGAGGTGGGCGGCGAGGCGGCCCAGATCGTCCTCGGCAAGCACTCCGGCCGGCACGCGGTGGCCGACGCCCTGGCCAAGCTGGGCTTCGAGCTGAGCAAGGCCGACCTGGACGGCGCCTTCGCCCGCTTCAAGGAACTGGCCGACAAGAAGCCGCGCATCACCGAGGCCGACCTGGAGGCGATCGTCAGCGACGAGGTGCTCTCCGACGAGGAGACCTACACCCTCATCGGCATCCAGGTCGCCGGCGGCACCGCGCTGTCGCCGACCGCCACGGTGCGGGTCGGCCACGAGGGCGGGGTCATCGAGGAGTCGGCCATCGGCGACGGCATGGTCGACGCGGCCTGCGCGGCGATCGCCAAGGCGGTTGGCGTGGACGCGGCGCTCGCCGAGTTCAACGTCGCCGCGGTGACCGGCGGCAGCGACGCGCTCGGCGAGGTGACCGTGCAGGTCGAGGCCTCCTCCGGCGCGGCGGCAGGCACACGAGTAACGGGGCGCGCCGTCGCCACCGACATCGTGGAGGCCTCGGCGCGCGCGTATCTGCAAGCGGTGAACAAGCTCTCCCGTACCAGGTCGTCACGAGTGGCGGAGCAGGTCCGGGAGTCCGGGGGGTTCGGGTAGCCCGGAGCGGGCGGCCCGAGTTGTACGAAACGAAGGAGCAAGTCGGATGACCAGGAGACCAGCCAGCACCCGATCGCACCACGCTGAGGAGGCACATGCCGCCATGGCGAGGGTGTTCGGCGTGAACGTCCAGCCGGGCGAGACCTCGCCCTCGGAGTCGACCGCGCCGGAGCCGGCGGTCGAGGAGGCCGAGCGGCGCGCCGCGCTCGGCCGCGTCTTCGGAACCGAGGCCTGAATGGCGGAGCGCACCCACACCGTCGCCTCCTTGCCTGGAGACGGCATCGGGCCAGAGGTGGTCGCCGAAGCGCGCAAGGCGGTCGACGCCGCCGCCGCGCGCTTCGGCTTCGGCCTCGACTGGATCGACTACGACCTCGGCGCCGACCGCTACCTGCGAACCGGCGAGGTGCTGCCGGACACGGTGCTGAAGGAGCTGGGCGAGGTCGACGCCATCCTGCTCGGCGCGGTCGGCCGGCCGGACGTCGCCCCCGGTGTCCTGGAGCGCGGCCTGCTGCTCAAGCTCAGGTTCGCGCTCGACCTGTACATCAACCTGCGCCCGGTGCGCCTCTACCCGGGCGTGCCGTCGGTGCTGGCCGGCAAGGGCCCCGAGGACGTGGACATGCTGGTCGTCCGCGAGAACACCGAGGGCCCCTACGTCGGCGCCGGCGGGACCGCGCACCGCGGCACCGCCGCCGAGGTGGCCACCGAGACCGCGCTCAACTCCCGAGCTGGCGTCGAGCGCTGCGTGCGCTTCGCGGCCTCCATGGCGTCGGAGCGGGACGGGCGGCTCACCATGGTCCACAAGACCAACGTGCTGACCCACTCCGGCGACCTGTGGATGCGCACCGCCAGAGAGGTGGCTGACCAGACCGGCGTGCGCCTGGACTACTGCCACGTCGACGCCGCCTGCCTGCACCTGATCAACGACCCAGGGCGCTTCGACGTGATCGTCACCGACAACCTGTTCGGCGACATCCTGACCGACCTCGGCGCCGCGATCGCCGGCGGGCTCGGCACGGCGGCGAGCGCCAACCTCAACCCGGTCGGGGGGTCCGGGGGGCTCAAGAGCGAGGCCCCGACCACGGCAACGCGGGGCCAAGCAGAGCCGAGCGTCAGCCCCCCGGTGAATCGAGGAGGCGCCGGTGGCTCCGGCCGGACGGGCCCCTCGCTGTTCGAGCCGGTGCACGGCTCCGCCCCCGACATCGCCGGGACCGGCAGGGCCAACCCCATCGCCGCGGTGCTCTCGGCCGGGCTGATGCTCGACCACCTGGGAGAGCACCAGGCGGCGTCCGCGCTGGAGCAGGCGGTCATAGCGGTCCTGCCAGGTGCTGCGGGATACTCCACTCAGGAGATCGGGGACCAGATCGCCGTCGCCGTACCGCGCGAGGTGAGCGCGTAGACAGCGACGACCAGCGGCGGCCCGGGATCCAGGGGGCAGGAGCAATGAGGCGGAGCCCCCGGACCGGACAAGGAGGTTGGAGATGCCGATCGAGGCGACCCGCAAGATCTGGATGGACGGCGAGTACGTGGACTGGGACCAGGCGACCGTCCACGTCCTGACCCCTTCTCTGCATTACGGTTGGGGGGTGTTCGAGGGCATCCGCGCCTACGACACCACCCTCGGAACCGCGGTGTTCCGGCTCACCGACCACATGCGCCGGCTGTTCCGCAGCGCGAAGATCTACCACATGGAGCCCCCGGTCTCGCTCGAGGGCGCCATCAAGGTCACCAAGGACCTGGTCGCCATGAACGGCGTCCGCGCCTGCTACATCCGGCCGCTGGTGTACCTCGGCTACGGCGAGATCGGGCTGAACCCGCTGAACAGCAGGGTCAGCATGGCGATCGCCTGCTGGCCGTGGGGCGCCTACCTCGGCGAGGAAGGCTTCGAGCGCGGCGTCCGCGTCAAGGTCAGCTCCTGGCGCCGGCTCGACCCCAACATCATCCCGCCGGCCGCCAAGGCCACCGGCCAGTACCTGAACTCCTCGCTGGCCAAGGCCGAGTCGATCAAGGCCGGCTACGACGAGGGCATCCTGCTCAACCCCAACGGCTACGTGACCGACGGCTCCGGCGAGAACGTCTTCGTGGTGCGTGACGGCACCCTGCTGACGCCGCCACTGGCCGCCGGCTGCCTCGCCGGGATCACCAGGGCGAGCATCATGCGGATCGCCGAGGACGAGGGCATCCCCGTTCGGGAGGCGGACCTCGTCCGCACCGAGCTGTACCTGGCCGACGAGGCCTTCTTCACCGGCACGGCCGCCGAGGTCGTGCCAATCCGGGAGGTGGATGACCGGGTCATCGGCGACCCGGGTCCGATTACCCGGCGGGTGCAGGAGGTCTTCCAGGCCGCCATCCGCGGCAAGGACGAGCGCTACAAGGATTGGCTCGAGCCGGTCGGCTAGGGCCGGTCGGCTAGGGCCGGCGCTGGTCCAACCTCCCGCATCCCTCCCGCCCGTGGACCCGCGGGCTTCCGCCCCCCGGTCCGAGTTCCACGCTGTCAATTGGAGGGAAGCACGCCGTGACCGCTGAACCATCCACCGCCCCCGCGGGGGTCGAGACCTACGACACCACCCTGCGGGACGGCTCGCAGCAGGTCGGCCTCAACTTCACCGTGGCCGACAAGCTGCGGGTGACCCAGCTCCTCGACGACCTCGGCGTCGCCGTCATCGAGGGCGGCTGGCCAGGCTCCAACCCCAAGGACGCCGAGTATTTCCAGCGGGTCCACGAGCTGGAGCTGCGCCACGCGGTGCTGGCCGCCTTCGGCGCCACCCGCCGGCCGCGCCGCGGCGCCGACGACGACCCCAACCTGCTGGCGCTGCTGGACTCCGGAGCGCCGGTGGTCACGCTGGTCGGCAAGGCCTGGACGCTGCACGTCACCGACGCCCTGCGCACCAGCTTCGACGAGAACCTGGCGATGGTCGCCGACTCGGTCAGCCACCTGGTCGCGGCCGGGCGGCGCGTGGTCTTCGACGCCGAGCACTTCTTCGACGGCCATGCCGCCGACCCGGCCTACGCGCTGGCGGTCGCGAAGGCGGCGGCCGAGGCCGGCGCGGACACGGTGGTGCTGTGCGACACCAACGGCGGCACGCTGCCGGGCACCGTCGAGCGGGTGGTCGCCGAGGTGCGCCGCGAGCTGCAGGGCGTCCGGATCGGCGTCCACTGCCACAACGACGCCGCCTGCGCGGTGGCGAACTCGCTGGTGGCTGTGCAGGCCGGCGCCAGCCACGTGCAGGGCGCCGCCAACGGCTACGGCGAGCGCTGCGGCAACGCCGACCTGTTCGCGATCGTCGCGGACCTGGAGCTGAAGGAGGGTCGCAAGCTGCTGCCCGGCGGCCGGCTGGCGGCGCTCACCTCCACCGCCCACGCGATCGCCGAGCTGGCCAACCTGCCGCCGGACGGCCGCCAGCCCTATGTCGGCGCCAGCGCGTTCGCGACCAAGGCCGGGCTGCACGCATCGGCGATCGCCCGGCGCCCCGACGCCTACTCCCACGTGGACCCCGGCACCGTCGGCAACCGCATGCAGGTGCTGGTGAGCGAGCTCGCCGGCCGCTCCAACGTGCTGGCCAAGGCCAGCGAGCTGGGGCTCGACCTGGAGGCCGACGCGGAGCTGGGCGCGCGCGTGCTCGACCGTGTCAAGGAGCTGGAGCACCATGGCTACGCGTTCGAGGCGGCGGACGCCTCGTTCGAGCTGCTGGTGCGCCGCGAGGCCGGGCGGCTCGAGGACCTTTTCGAGCTGGAGGGCTACCGGGTGATCGTCGAGCGCCGGCCGGACGGCAGCGACCTGTCCGAGGCGACCGTGCGGCTGCGGGTCAAGGGCGAGCGGGTGATGGCCGCCGGCGAGGGCGTCGGGCCGGTGCACGCGCTCGACCAGGGGCTGCGCCGCGCCCTGGAGGACCGCTTCCCGGAGCTCGAGTCGATCCGGCTGGTCGACTTCAAGGTCCGCATCCTCGACGGCCGCGCCGGCACCAAGGCGGTGACCCGGGTGCTGATCACCTCCGCCGACGACGAGGGGGAGTGGACGACGGTGGGTGTATCAGACGACATCGTGACCGCCTCCTATCAAGCGCTGGTCGACGGGATTCAGTACGGCCTGTTGCGCCGTTCGATCCCGGCGGCGGTGGTGTTGTCGGGCGGATAGGGGACAGATGGGGCAGCCAACGAGAAGCGGGCGATCCTACGATTCATGCATTTCCACAGGCCAATGGCCTTCGGGTTCAATCGCAACCTTCCCGTTAGCTATCTGTTTCCTAATGTCCTCTACCGCTCACCCCGCGTACAGGGTAAATTGCCTGAGCGGCCCGATCGCTAGCGGTTGATGGGGTCTTTGGGGGAACTTAGTGGGGGGTTAAGTACGTACCACTTGCCCGAAGAGCCGCGATTGTTGCATGCGTGGCGTCTTGCTGTTCGCTTGACGCTGTTTGCCGTCGCGTCCTTCTTCTTGCTGATGTTCCTGTCGCAGCAGGCACGTGCCTCCGACGGGTCAACGGACGCTGCCTCCTCGCAGGCAACCGCGTCCGCTGACGTGTCGGCGCCCGACGCGCCCGGCAAGTCGGACCAGGCGAGGGCCGGCCACGGGCAGCACGCCGCCAAGGGCAGGTTCCACGGCAAGAAGGCCGAGAAGGCCGGCGAATCGAACGGGAACGGCGACTCCAGCTCGGCCGACACAGCGGACGACCAGGGGTCGAGCGGTTCCTCCGCCGACTCCGTGTCCGTGTCCAGCGATGGGTCGAGCACCGACAGCTCGGCGCCCCAGGTCGTGACCGACCAGGCCACGACCGAGGACACCGCCCCCGCCACCTCGGACGCGACCCCCACCGCCACCTCCGACCCGGCGCCGACCTCGGACCCCGCGCCCACCGCGACCTCCGACCCGGCGCCCGCGGTGACCTCGGAGTCCGACTCGACGGCGACCTCCGACCCGGCGCCGACGGATGACAGCGGGAGCGTCACCTCGTCGCCGGACGACAACTCCGGCTACCCGACCTCTGACACGACGTCGACGGACACCGGGACCACTTCGACGGACTCCGGGTCGACCTCGACGACGGACACCGGGACCACCTCGACGGACAGCACGTCGACGGGCGGAACCACGGTGAGCGATCCGGCACCGGCGCCTGATGGGAGCACCACGACCTCGACCGACGGCACCACCACCGACGGCACCACCACCGACGGCACCACCACCGACGGCACCACCACCGACGGCAC
>WNFX01007401.1_pt1 | contig 10986 bp, 10 predicted proteins | sample 5400111 | NCBI WGS metagenome assembly WNFX01 (sample SAMN13153363, study PRJNA577476) | soil metagenome | isolation source: 40 cm soil or saprolite under grassland replicate 1 | place: USA:California | collected 2016-06-15
TGACGGCCCTCGCCGATCTGGGGCCTCGGGGAATACAAAGCCCGCTGAATGCGGCACTCAAAGACAGATCTCCGCGCGTCCGAAGTCTGGCGATCCAGACCGCCGGCCGCCTGGGACTCGCCGCCAGCCTCCTCGCAGTACGCGAAGCCGTGAAGGATCCGGACGCCTCGGTCCGATTGGCGGCGCTCGCCACGCTGGGGCTCTCAAAAGCGCCGGCCGTGGTCCCTATCGTGAAGCAAGGATTGAGGGATCACGATCAGCTTGCTCAACTGGTCGCGCGCGAAGCGCTCATCCTCCTGAAACAGCCGGAGTCGCTGCAACCGTTGATCGCCGCGACTCGGGATTTCGGTCCTGCCGTGCGCGGAGTCGCGGTCGGCATCCTGGGTCGGCTGAAAGAGCCATCGGCGCTGCCGGCGCTCAGCCTGAGTTTGCACGACCCCGATCCTTCCGTCCGCTCATTCGCTGCGGGTGCACTCGGTGATATGGGATCAGCGGCGGCGATTCCCGAGCTCCTGGAGGCAATGACCGATGATGACCCTTACGTACGTAACTTTGCCGCTGCGAGCTTGGGGCGGCTCCGTGCGAAAGAGGCCATCCACGCCCTCTGGGAAGCCGTAAAAGATCCGGACACCTTGGTTCGCCTCGCCGCCGCCGAAGCTCTCGTTCGCTTAGGTGAGGGGCAGGCCGCCCTCCGAAGCGCGGCAGTGGGTGCCATGGGCCGCCTGGCGCCAGCCGGAGCAATGACCTTTGCCCTCGAATCGCTGGATGATCCCGCTCCCCGAGTGCGTGTCGCAGCCGTTCAAGCGCTTGGCAAGACCGGTGGGCAAGCAGCGATCCCCTACCTGCGCCGCGCGCTTCTCGATAAGGACCCGACCGTCAGAGCTTTTGCGGCGGGCCATCTGGGCGCACTAGCCGGCGAAAAATCGTCTCACGCTAGTTAAGACGCTGCAGGAACCGGCCACTTGTGCTATTGAATGTAACGGGAGGATCGGCATGCTCAAATTCCTGGGCTTCCTTTTCATTGTGGGTATCACGTTTGCCATTGGCTACCAGATGGGGCGCGAAGGCCCCGACGCGATTTTAAAAAAAGCGAAGGAGCTGAGTACCGAAGTGATGGCGCGCGCCACCGCCCTCGAGCGTACGACCTCTCTACGGACCAACCTCGTGAACGCGAAGGACCGGCTGGTTCAGGCAAAATCCGATCTCTTGGATAAGAACTACGGCAAGGCCGTCAGCGGGCTGCAAGAGACGGCCCAAACCCTCGCTGAGGCCAAGGTGTCCGCGGACGAGGAGATCCGACCCAAGCTTGAATCATTGAGCAAGAAGGTCTCAGGGCTGGCCGCCGAAGCCCAGGCGATAAAACCCGGCGTGACGGGCAGGCTGAACGAAGTCATCAAGGAAATCGATGGCCTGCTGAATCGCTAATGCTGTAGTTCGCGCGTCAAAAATATGCCTGCATCGTAACCATCACTTCGTTGTCGCGGCGCTCGAAATGATTTAATTCTAAACGAATCGCCCAGTCCTTGGATAAGGTGTAGCGCTGCTGGAATGTATACTTGGTATTGTCTGAATGCTCACCGAGTGCATACCGCAGATAAGTTGCTGAGAGCAAGCTCGTCCACCGCTCGGTCAGGTCTACGACTACGCCGACTGTTCCGCCACCCCCCACTCGGTGATTCTCCTCGAACGCATGGCTATAGTTGGCATCCAGCTCCGCGAAAGCGAAATACACTTCGCGACGCAGCCATTTGGTCTCAACAGCAAGGCCTGGACCGACGTTGAAGTTGAGATTACCGCAATAGCGGCATCCCTCGCGCCGGACGGTTTCCCAAGTGAGGCCCACCTTCCACGACGGTCGCTTGAAGAGACTATCCATCGGTGACAGTGAAATGATGTCGACAATGGCCAATCGCTCCAGTCTGAATTGATCGTGCTTCTCATAGTGCCGAAGCTTGGCCGCCAGGAATTCAATTTGGGCATCCGGAGTATAGCCGATCTCGGGGTCCAGCAGGTCATGGTAGGCGGGGCGCAGGTTGATCTCTTCAAAGAATTCGTCCTGGCGCCAGCCGAATCCGACTCCTGCCCGTCTGGCCAAATGGCCTTTTTCGGGAGCCTCTGAGAGAGGAGGAATCACGACCGCTGCGGGTTGTACTCTGAGTGCGCTCCGCGCGACCAATACAGCGCGGTAGCGTTCGCGATAAGAAGCCGCATGCCGCTCATCGCTGAGCCCAAGATAGCGCAGATAATGCGCAGCAACGTCCAGCACGAATGCCTGCCTGTCCAACGCCAGGCGACGAAATCCATCGGCTTGAGCGACGCTGGGATCTTTTACGATATGGCCCAGCCAGCCGCGCTCATCATGCGACAGGGTCGCGTTTCTACCCTCGATCTGGCTGGTCAACGAAGGGCGGAAGACCCGATCGGCGACCAATCCCGGCTCGCCCGTAATGAGCCGGATCGTATCGGTGGGGATCGTCCACACAATGAACTCATCCGTCAGGTGAAGCCGGGGATCGGCGACCTCCAACAACGACAGGATGTGATAGGCGCAGTTTTCCTTGAAATAGAAATAATCAAAGTACGTGTTGCCCAGTTCCCAGGCGTGCCTCAGCATCTGAAGTACCTGGTCCTGCGTAAAGTTCAGTCGATACTCCCAGATGTCGCGGCTCTCAAAATCCCGATACTCTTGGACTTTCAAATAATAGGGCATCGTGGAGAAGTAACCTTTGAAGCCGCCGGTCATGCCCATGTAGGCGTATGTGAAGCCGTTGCTCGTGGTGATCTCCGCAGCATAATTAATGGTATACGCCAGGATGCGGGTCTGCTCGGTCTGGCCTTTTTGATCGATGCGAAGCAGCAGGTGGCCGAACATCGACGATGGATTGTTCATAAACGCGGAGGGGAAGATGAGGGTCACCCCCTCCGGGTTCAACGCGCTCAGCCAGTCTGCGAACCGGACGCAGGGTTTGGAGAGTAACCGTCGATCGTCGATCGCAAGGACCGATTTCAGCCAGTGATACCTCGCCGGGAACGCGCACTGGGTGTCCTGGGCCGTTCGGCCTACTAATTCATCGGTGAACAACTTCCTGAGTGTGGCTTCGAGTTCCGCGGCGGGGTCTGTCTTACCGTTGGACGCCAAAAAAAATGCCGGCCCGTCCGCTTCACTCGTAAAGCCTTTCCACAGATTTTCCCTGTAATGCAGCAAGAGATGCCACTCTCGAGCATCCGAGAGACGCAGTTCGACCGCCTGCCTGAGAAGTTCATCTAGGTATGCCGGATCGGGACTGTCTGAGGCCTGGACGCCCGCGGCAGCGACGAGAAGGAAGGCGAAGAGAAATCCGAGATATTTGGGCAAACTCAAAAAGGCTCCTGGTCCTGAGGACCAGGAGCCTTGTGACAAATTAATGCCTAACAGGAAGCGCGGCGAGAACCGGCTGGCCTGCCATCGCCTCATGAAGCGCCGCAAGCATTGCTACAGGGCTGGCCTCTCCCGATTGGATCAACTTCGTATATTTTTCCTGGGTCATCGCAAAAAAGGTCGGCTGGTATTCCACCGGGACGCCCAACAGCGTCGCCAAAGACGCCAGATGCTCTCCTTGTCCCTGCGCCATGTCCTGGGCAAGATTCTCAAAATTCACCTCGGCAAACATTGTTGCTTGGTGTTGCGACATGACCTTCCCGTCGTTCGTGCAGCCTGACGTCCCGGAGCTTATCCCGAAGGTATTGCTCCCGAAGGTCCCATTGGTGGTCGCCATCATAACCTGAGGCGCGATGTCTTTTTGGTTGGCGTAGTCTGCCCATGCGAGCTTGCCTAGTCCGCATCCTGGGCCGGTATCAGGGTTTGGAACTGCCCATGCCCCAGCTGCCTGAAAACAGGCGAATGCGCCGACTGCGATCACCAGTGCTAACCTTTTCATAGTACCCTCCTTGAATGTTGATCCCTCTCTCGATTCCTGAACCGATCGAGCTCCGGGGGAGAATATACTCATACGCTCTGAATCTGTCAAATATCGACAACTTTGATGAACGCTAGAAGAACGATGACAAGCCAACAATACCGATGACGTAGGCAAAGGGGCACCCAAAGAAGGGGTTTCAGTAAGGATATTGACGCAGACTCTCATCCGGTGACGTCTTCAACAAATTGCTTCAGCCGGCGAAAATACGGCTTGCCTCCGGTAACGTACAGGGTGTTGTGATCTGCCCCTTCTACTCGATAGAACGCCTTGGGCGAATGGGCCGCCGCAAATACCTGTTCGCCCAACTCGATCGGAACGATATGATCGCGGTCCCCATGGATCACCAGCACCGGGATACGAACTTTATCGAGGCGATCCAAGAGATTATATCGCGCAGCGAGGAGCCAGTACGCGGGCAATCCCCACATATAACTTTTGGCGAGCGCAGGGATGGATGGAAATGCGGATTCCAGAATCAATCCCGCCGCCGAGCGCCGGCTTGCGACGTCGCCCGCTACCGCTGCTCCTAATGATCGTCCGAAGAGTACGATCTGTCGAGGGTCGATACGTCGTGTCTCGCTGAGGTGTGCATAGGCCGCAAGGGCATCCTGATAAAGTCCATCCTCGGAGGGTCGACCACGGCTCCGGCCATAGCCCCGGTAGTCAAACAGGAAGACCGCCAGGCCGAGGTTATGAAGCTCGACAAGATTCTCCAACCGATTGATGATATTGCCTGCATTCCCATGGCACCAGAGAAGTACCGGCGTGGGTTTGGAGGAAGGCATAAACCACCCGAACAGCTCCGTCCGATCGGCGGCCTGAAATGAAACGTCTTCGAGTGGGAGTCCCGTCAGGCGGGCCCAATCGCGGTCTATCCATGGTGCGGGATGATAAACGAAGAGTTGGTCGAAGAGGTCCTGCGTGGTGGCCAGAAAAGTGGGCTACGCGGTTCCGGCTCGTTCTTCTTCGGACTCGACCGTGCGGCTCTTTTTCTTCCAATCCCACATGATCCGTTCAGCCCGCATCTGCACCGCGAAATCGGGATCCTTCATGAGGGCCTTGACCGCCGGCTTTGCGCGCTCGTCCCCGATCAGGTGCAATGCCGCGATTGCTTGCAGGCGGACCGCCCAGTCCTCGTCCCTCGTTGCATCAATCAATGGCTCGACGGCTTCAGGCACACCAATCTCACCGAGCGCAGTGACCACATGCTTGCGGACGTGCTTATCCTTGTCGTTCATCACAGCCATGAGCCGCTCCACGGCGGGGAGACCCACCTCAATGAGCGCCTTGGTAGCCACATCCTTAAACTCCTCGTTTCGGAGCTGTGCCATCAATGGATCGAGCACCCGCTCGTCCTTGATTTTGCCGAGCACTTGAATGACGAAGGTTTTGATCTGGTACTCGCGAAGCGCCTTGATCAGTGGTTCGACGGCCAGCGGCCCGATCTGCGCCAAGGCATCCTGGGCCGCTTCACGGACGTTCCACTCGGCATCGCGCAGGGCCGTGATGAGTGGCCCAATGGCGCGCTCATCGGCCATCTCGCCGAGTGTGATGGCAGCGTCTTTGCGGCGGAACCAGTCCTTGTCCTTTAGCAGATCGATTTGGATCTCGACCTCGTCCTTGACCTTCTCCTCGACCACCGGCACCTGGGTCACCAAGGCAGGCGTCGCCTCGGGGGTGATTTCGCCCTGTTGTTCAGGGGAAGATGGAAACGTGGGCATATCGGATGCGGGAAAAGCCTCCGCGGTCGGCGCCGAAGTCTTTTCCGGCGGGATCGCAGTCTTCATCTTGTCGTGATCAGGGTTTTTAGTTTCCTCTGCCATGCCCTCTCCTCTTAACTGGCGGCGGCGGCCGGTTTGGCCTCAGCCTTTTTCCCGCTGGCGTGCGCTTTTCGCAAAACCTGGGCCCGCTGCTTTCGTTGCGCACGCTTTAAATGTTTTCGCAGGGCGCGGATGGCGGCGTCGCCATCAGGCTTTTCGGACGCCTTGCTTCGTTCCTGGAGCTTCGTTTTTAACCGCGTCATATCGGCCTGCGCCGGCGTTTTCTTTTGCCCCATGTTTTCTCCAAATGCTGAATTGATCGTTAGCGTTAGGGCAAGGGTGAGCCCGCTTGGACCCCACGTAGCTTCCGGCTTTACCGTTGAAGTCTATCGGGTCGCGTGAGGAACTGTCAAACGGAAACGGGAATCTCCTCCCGGTCCCCTGACTCACTGTGTTCATCGGCTATTGGATCTGACTGAAGTTGAAGCGGGGGAAGATCCTCGGAAAACTGAGACAGCCGGCGGGACTTGCGTTCGTCCCGAAGATCTCGTAAAGACGCCCATGCGATTCGATACTGCTCTGCCGTACCTGGAGCGATCCACACGTCGCCGTAGCGGGAGCCCCATGCTGCTGAGAAACGGATTTCCGATTCGTTAGTCCCCGGCATTTTTTGTTCATCGAACAGAGCGAACGGGGCAGTGGCCATCGGGCCCGGAATTTCCTCAGTAATGACCTCGATGGTCACCGGCGACGTACCGACGTCGATCATGTCGAGCTTTTCGGCGGCCGCGTATGACAGGTCAATGATCCGCCCGTCGATGTAGGGCCCCCGGTCGTTGATCAACACCTCGACCTGACGCCCGTTCGACGCGTTCATCACCCTCACACGGGACCCGAGCGTCAACACTCTATGGGCCGCCGTCAATTTATATTGATCGTAGATCTGGCCGCTCGCTGTCAGCCGGCCCTGAAATTCCTTGCCGTACCAGGACGCGGAACCGCGCTCTTTCAGACCCGCATCATACGCGCCGTGCCCTTTGGGTACCAGTGCACAGCCCGCCACCCCGATCGAGGTGATCAGTACCAGGCCGAGTGCGAATACGCTCTGTCGGGCGCCCAATAAATTCATTTCATCCTCGGTGCTTCGCTAGCTGTCATTGCTATCATAACGTCTTCTCCTGATAGTATCAGGCGCATCAATAATGAGTGTATGAAGGTTCGGTAATAAGAGCCTGACGAAGCCAGGCCTTGTCAGATAGGTGAATGTACCTTAGCAAAGCTGAGGCTTCCTGTCAAGTGGCCTGTTGACACCCTGCTGACGGTCCCCTACACTGGGCACCATGTCCTTGTTAACATTGACCACGTCCGCTTCCCAGAGGCCCAAAATCACGGTCGGACTCGTGAATCTCGGGTGCTCCAAGAACCAGGTCGATAGTGAGGTCATGCTGGGTGCCCTCGCGCAGAGTGGATTCTCCTTCACGTCGGATCCGCGCTCGGCAGTGGTCGTGATCATCAATACTTGCGGGTTTATCGAAGAAGCCAAGCAGGAATCCATCGACGCTATCATTCGGTTTGGCGAGCTCAAGAAAAGCGGCGCCTGTAAAGTGCTGATCGCTGCCGGCTGCCTATCCCAACGATACCAGGATAAACTGCTGAAGAGCCTGCCTGAGCTGGACGGCGTTGTGGGGACGGGGGACACCGGCCGGATCGCCGATATTTGCCGCGTCCTGCTCACTCCGGGTCGCAAGAAACAACGCGTGTGGATGTCGCCGCCTCCTTACCTCTATGACGAGCTCACCCCCCGCATTCGCTTAGGGAAACGCCACTCAGCATTTGTCAAGATATCTGAAGGATGTAACAGGAACTGCGCGTTCTGCGCTATTCCGCTTATGAGGGGCAAGCAACGGAGCCGGCCAATCGAGTCTATCATAGCGGAAATTAACACATTTGCGGCGCAAGGTGTTAAGGAGATTAACCTCATTTCCCAAGATACTATCAACTACGGAATAGACCTTGGAATCCGGCAGGGTCTGGTGAGCCTGTTGCGCGAGATTGTTCAGGTGCCAGGATTGCGCTGGGTCCGCCCATTCTATCTCTATCCGCAACAGGTCTCGGATGAGCTGATCGACCTATACGCAGGCGAGCCCAAGATGGCCAAATATGTGGACATGCCGCTCCAGCACATTCATGACGCGACGTTGAAGCGGATGCACCGCCTGGGGACGAAGGCCTCCATGACAGCTCTCGTGAACCGGTTTCGCAGCCGCATCCCGGGTCTCAGCTTCCGGACGGGATTCATCGTCGGATTTCCTGGAGAGACAAAGGCCGCCTTTCGCGAGCTTAAGCACTATCTCACCGAGATGAAGTTCGACCATGTGGGAGTGTTTCTCTATTCGGATGAAGAGGGGACGCCGGGAGCGAAACTGCACCGAAAAATTCCCCGCGAGGTCATGGAAGAGCGCCGGGCGGAACTGCTCGCCGTTCAGGAAGCCATTTCACTGCGCAAGAATCAACGCAGGATTGGAAGCACCATAGAGGTGCTCGTCGAGGGGCCTTCAGAAGAAACCGACTTGCTGTTGGAATCGCGCCACGAAGGACAAGCCCCGGACATCGACGGCGTAGTCTATTTGAATGACGGGAGTGCAAGCCCCGGGGACTTTGTGAAAGCCGAGATCACCGATGCTTCCACCTTCGACCTTGTCGGCCGCATCGCGGGATAAGGGCACTGACGCTCTCATCCTGGACGACGTGCTTGAAAAAGAGACGAGGCTACTTCTTTCTCCTTTTTTTCCTACTCCTTGCCGCAACCTGCCCCGCCTTCGCGCTAGAAAAATCCGGTCGGGTCGCGGTTGAAGAGGGCCGGGCGCCGGAGATCCAGTTTTCGTTGGCCCTGTCGGACTTCGTCCATAACACTTCGTTTCGCGCCCGTCCCGACAATACCGGCATTGTAAAGTATCGGTACCTCGGCCATCTCGAAATCCAGCCGCATTGGTCGCCCGTCGCTCTGGTGCTCGACACGAATTTCTTTACCGATCGGGACGCGCGCAATGAATTTCGGCCGTCGGAATGGGATCAGGCGATTGGGGTGTTCTATCGCTATGAGCAGTGGGCGGCCCTATTGCGGTATGAGCGGGACATGCCGATTGATAAGAGCGGTCTGGTCCAGGCATTTGGGGAGATCCAGGGCATGTGGCATCATGACGATCTTCTCATCAAGAACTCGAACTTCTATGCGGCCGTCGGCTGGCTGTTTTCCACTCAGACGTACTTCGCCCGGCCCGACAACACAGGACGTGCCCTCTTCCGGTATGTTCTGCATGGAGAAGTGCCCCTGTATCGGGAATGGTTCTGGATCATCGGTGACACGAATTTCTTTACGGATCGACAAGCGTCAAACCCCATCGCGCCGAGCGAACTGGATTGGATCGTTGGATTGGCGGTCCGTTGGAAGGCCTGGGAAGTCATGGCGTTTCAAGAAACGGATCAGTCGGTTGACCGCGGCGGCTCGAGCCAGAAGTACATTGCCATCCAGCTAAAATGGAACTGGGATAAGAAGCCCGGGACCCCCGAGATTCATACGCGGGGCTTCCCGGGGAACGCCCTCGCCCAGCACTTTCCATAAAGGAACGGGGGCCGAAGCCCCCGTTGTCTCCACCCCATGTCTTAGCCGCAGGCCCTTTAGGCCTTCACGGTAATGAACAGAGACGACCCGCGTCGGTTGACCAGCACCAACGCATCCTGATCCTTCTTCAATCCCGAGACGATCTTTTCATAATCCTTGATGGACTTGACCGGCTGCCGGTTGATCTCCCGGATCACATCGCCCTGCGCTAACCCGGCGCGGTCCGCCTGACTTTCCGGCTCGACATTGACGATCACGACCCCATGGACAGGACCATGCAGGCCCAACTCACGCGCCATTTGCTGATTGAGATTCTGCACCTCGACGCCGGCTAGGGCGCTCTCCACACCGCTCTCGCTGCTCGCTACCTGCCTCGTCTCGGTCTGCTCGCCGATGGTCGCGGTGAGTTCGTGCTCATGTCCGTTCCGCATGACCTTCACCATCGCTTTCGTGCCTACCGGCGTGCGGGTGACCGCCCGCTGCAGGGCGGCGGGATCCTCGATCGGCGCTCCCTGGTATCCCACAATCACGTCGCCTTGTTTAATGCCCGCTTTGTCGGCCGGGCCTTCCTCCGCCACATTGCTCACCAACGCGCCCTTCGTATCTTTTAGCCCGAAGGACTTGGCCAGATCCTGGTTCAGATCCTGAATCCCGATCCCCAAGAATCCGCGCACCACCTTGCCGTTCTTCACCAGGCTGTCAAAAACCGGTTTGGCCATACTGGCCGGCACCGCAAACCCTACGCCCTGATACCCTCCCGACTGAGAAATAATCGCCGTGTTGATACCGATCAACTCGCCGCTGGTATTGACCAGCGCTCCCCCCGAATTACCGGGATTGATGGCGGCATCCGTCTGAATGAAATCTTCATACTGCGTGATGCCCATTCGTCCGCGTCCCAGCGCGCTCACGATGCCGAGTGTCACGGTAGAATTCAGACCAAAGGGATTTCCGATAGCCAGCACGTATTCCCCCACCTGAAGCTTCGAAGAATCGCCCCAGTTGGCATAGGGCAAATTGCGAGCGTCGATCTTGACCACCGCCAAATCGGTTTTTGGATCGGTCCCCACAACCTTGCCCTTAAACTCCCGTTTGTCAGGCAGCGTCACGGTCAGCTCGCCGGCGCCATCCACGACATGGTTGTTTGTGACAACGTAGCCATCCGGCGAGACAATCACACCGGACCCCATTCCCCCTCCCCGATGCTCACGGGGCTCCATTGGTCCCTGTGGTCCGAAAGGACCCTGATGCCCAGATGGACCTTCCGGACCAAAGGGAAAAGGAAAACCAAAAAATTCCTCAGGATTCCGATTTCCGGGTCCGCGAGAATCCCGAGCACGCACGGCTCTTGAAGTGATATTGACCACCGCCGGCGTCATGGCTTTCGCCACCGCGGTAAACCCCGGCGCGGACGTTTTCACACCTTCCGGACCTGCCGGCACGGGCGCAACAATCGGTGTTGACGCAAACAACGCCGACGGGTGCGAATAACTGACGTATTCGCCCCCTACGAAGAGAGCGGCACCTAGGATCGCCAGCGCCGCGATCCTCCCGAGATTACGACGAATCAGAGAATTCATAAGCTCCTCCTTCATTCTTGTGTCTGTTTGCCGGACCTGACGCTTAATCTCGCAAGCTATGCAGG
>WNFX01006640.1_pt1 | contig 10983 bp, 9 predicted proteins | sample 5400111 | NCBI WGS metagenome assembly WNFX01 (sample SAMN13153363, study PRJNA577476) | soil metagenome | isolation source: 40 cm soil or saprolite under grassland replicate 1 | place: USA:California | collected 2016-06-15
CCACTAAGACGTTGCCGGAGACGGTCAGCAACAGTGGTGGACAACCACTGACCTGGAATCTGGATCCCACCTCGCTGCCAGGTTGGCTATCCGTAGATAAGAGTTCAGACACGCTTCAAGCGAATAGCTCGGAGACGATCAATGTGACAGCGAATACGTCGAATCTGTCACCAGGACCCTACTCAGCTACCTTGAACTTCACCTCCAATGGAGGGAATGCATCGGTATCCGTCACACTAACCGTAAATACGCAGCTGAAGCCACCATTATTGTGTTCAAGCCCGAACCCGCTCGACTTTGGGGCGCTAGACCCGGGAGGTGCTAATAAGACGTTGCCAGAGACGCTCTGCAACAGTGGTGGACAATCACTGACCTGGAATCTGGATACCACATCGCTGCCGGGCTGGCTATCGGTGGATACGAATTCAGGCACGATTCAACCAGGTAGTTCGCAGACGATCAACGTGACTGCGGATACGGCGGGCCTATCCGCTGGGCCTCAATCAGCTACTCTGAACTTCACCTCCAATGGAGGAAATGCATTGGTATCCGTCACACTGACCGTAAATGCGCCACATGTACAACGTACAATTACATCGCAGCAAACCCAATCGCAGACTGTTAAAGCAACCGGGCAGGGGACAACACAGGGAACCCAGGCAACTGGAATGTTGCACGTTGAGAACCACGACGGAACCAATTCACTAACGATTAACACTAAAATGGTCCTACCAAATCAGCTTTCCCCTGCGATAAATATGCAATTCGATGTCGATGGGACTGTAACTATACCTCCAGGAGAATTCAGAGATGTTCCTGCTCATGTCGTCGAGTTTGGAACAATTGGCAATCTCCCTAGTCGTTGCTGCGGAAAAGGACCTGACTTCCAAAACCAGTGTGCTAGTGTTGACAACTGCGGCCCACCAACGTGGGATATATTCAATGCCACGCCTTTCACGGGAGGCACGGACCCGCAGACCTACAGCGTCGTGCAACAGAGTGACATTGATACTGCCGCAAATTCATTACAGGCATCTACAGGACAGAGCGCCCTGGCAGACCTTAATAGTCAATTGCAACCAAATGAGCATCTGGTTGGCAATCCGCAATGTACCTACAATGTCACTTCAGACCATGCAGCCGGTGATCAAGCTACCACTGTAACGGTCACAGTAGTGGCAATGTGTACTGCTACAGCTTCTACCTGATAACTCTCTGGTGATTACCCCTAAGTTCGCCAGAGATCCTTCACCGCGCTCAGGATGACAAACCCCCTGGCTGTCATCCTGAGCGCTGTATGAGTTACCAACCTCGTGACCTTGTGCGGTTACCTACATCGTAGCTTGCGGAGAAAGGAGGAAGAACGGTACACTGCTGGCAGAATGAAAAACTGTGAGCCAGGAGGTACCGTTATGGAAGCAGTATACTATGCAGCCCGCGCTAATCTGCGTCGCCTGCTGGGACTCTATCCGCAGTGGACGCACTCCCAGTATGCCCAGGCGCTGGGCATGTCGCGGGGCTGGGTCAAGAAATGGAAGAAGCGCTTGCAGGAGGCAGAGCCGGAGGACGAGCAGGTGTTGTCCAGTCGCTCGCGAGCGCGCATGCATCCGCCGGAGCGCATCAGCCAGGTGGTGGTCGACCGCATCCTCCAGATGCGCGATGAGCCACCAGAGGGCTTGCGGCGCACGCCTGGGCCCAAAGCACTGCTGTACTATCTGCCGCGCGATGAGCAGATTCAAGGGGAGCGCCTCCCGCGCTCGAGCCGGACGATCTACCGCATCCTGCAGCAAGCCGGACGCATCGCCCACCGACTGCCCCAGGTGCAGGAGCCGCAGGAGCGTCCCGCAGCGATGAGGTACTGGCAACTCGATTTTAAGGATGCCTCGACCGTGGCGCCGGAGGTCGACGGCAAGCGGCAGCATGTGGTAGAAGTCCTCAATGTCATTGATGAGGGAACGTCGGTGCTCGTCGATGCACAGGTGAGCACCAACTTTCATGCCGAGACCACCCTGGAAGCGATCGCCGAGCTGTTCGTGCGTCAGGGACTGCCCCAGGTGCTCCGCATGGATCGCGATGTGCGCTTTGTGGGCAGTCCGAGTGGCAGCGACTTTCCATCAGCCCTGGTGCGCTTCTGCGAGTGCTTGGGGGTCGGCGTGCTGCTCTGTGATCCACACCATCCTGAGCAGAATGGGTTCGTCGAGCGGTACCATCGGACGTATCAGCAAGAATGCCTGGCCGTGGACCGTCCTGGCAGCGTAGAGCAGGTGCGCGAGGTCACTGCTGCGTTTGCGCAGCATTACAACTGGAGTCGTCCGCATCAAGGCCTCTCGTGCGGCAACCGCCCGCCACGGGTGGCGTTTCCGACCTTGCCCGAGTTGCCCGCTGTGCCCGATCTGGTGGACCCCGACCGCTGGCTGCAGGTCAGGGATGGCCTGCATCTGGTGCGCAAGGTGCGCCGTGATGGCAGCGTGCGTGTCGATCTGAAGAGCTACTACGTGGGTCGTGCTCTGGCTGGTCAACACGTGGCCCTGCACCTGTCGGCAGCCAAACGCGCCTTGCTGGTCGTCCAGGAGCACCAAGTGCTCAAAACGCTGCCACTCAAAGGACTCACAGGACAAGCCCTGCGCTTTGAGGCGTTCGTGCAGCTCATGATGGGCCAGGCACGCTCTGAGCGCCAGTTGCGTACCGCCCAAGAGCGCCGGGTTCGCCTGGGCGGGTCTGACTCGCCCTAGCGCTACGATGTACGGAAACAGCAAGGGTCACGAGGTTGGTAACCCATACAAGCGCAGCGAAGGATCTCTGTCCGGCGAGAGATCCTTCGCTGCGCTCAGGATGACAAAGCGAGATGGTCTCGTATTTGAAATGTATTGGCCCTTGCGGCTGTCCTGGTCTCGCAGTTACAGAACACCAGATTGTTATCCTGCCATGCAGGCCCCAGTCTTTAACCGTACATCTAACTGAGGCCTTTGAGAGTCTTGCTGTCTTCTTTTTGATGTAGATATACGTGTTCCGTTATAAGTATAAGAAGTTTTTAGAAAAGGATGGACCCATGAGAATAGCCCAGATAGCTCCTCCCTGGATCACTATTCCACCGAAAAACTATGGTGGAACGGAGAGCGTCATCTCCAATTTAGTGGAGGAACTCGTCGCGCAAGGGCATGATGTAACGTTATTTGCCCCAGGTGATGCCAAGACCTCAGCCAGGCTCGTCTCCTTTTTCCCGACCTCTCTCCTTGAGGAAAAAGTCGAGTGGAGTATGCATTTGAAAGCCTTCTATCACCTGCAAAAGGCGCTAGAACAGGTGAGAGCTGACCAGTTCGATATAGTACATACCCATCTTTCCTCGAGCGCTGATATGTATATTTTTCCGCTCGCTGCTTCTCTGTGCACTCCTCATGTCACGACATTGCACAGCCATTTTCCTTTCGATCATTCTCCTGGTGGCCGCGTTGGCGACTCTGACCGCTATTATATGGATTGGGCGCCTTTCGTTCCAATCGTTGCTATTAGCGAAAGTGCTCGTACCCAAGAGAAAATGCCACTCCATTTTGTGGACGTGGTGTATAATGGCATCGAGATGCGTCAGTATCCCCCTCCCCGCAAGAAACGTGGTGATTACCTGGTGTGGTTAGGTCGCTTTGTTCCAGAGAAGGGACCGCATCTGGCCATTGAGGCGGCAAAGCGAGCACAGGTTCCACTGGTCCTTGCTGGCACGATTGATCGCTATATGAAAGCTTCGGTGGACTACTTTCACGAGCAGATCAAACCGCTCATCGATAACGAACAGATCAAATATATTGGCCCGGTGAATACGAAGCGGAAGGTTCACTTACTCAGCCGCGCTCATGGATTCCTCAATCCCATTGAATGGGAGGAGCCATTTGGTATAGTGATGATTGAAGCCATGGCTTTGGGCTGTCCGACCATCTCGTTTGCCCGGGGAGCTGCTCCCGAGATTGTGGCGCATGGCAAAACAGGCTTTCTCGTGCAGAATCTGGACGAGATGGTACAGTCTATCCCCAAAATTGAGGAGATCGACCGGGAGGAGACGCGCTTGTATGTGGAGCGCAATTTCTCGGCTCAGGTCATGGCTGAGAAATACACCAAGGTCTACGAGAAAGTAATAGCGATGAACAAAAAAGCATCGGAGCAGCAAAGGAGGAAAATATCTTGAAAAGATCGCCGCAGTTAGATCAGTTTAGACGCTTTGTGGGAGAAGATGTGCTTGCACGCATTTATAGTGCTGCCGAGGCTCTGGCTGGAGTTTCTGTCCTTCATGTCAATACGACTGCTCAGGGTGGGGGAGTAGCGGAACTTCTTCAGAGTCTTCTCCCTCTTATGGAGGAACTTGGCATTCCCCATAGCTGGAAAGTCATCCCGTTGGACGAGGATTCTAACATGTTCGCTGCGCATCTTGTCGACCTCTTACAAGGGATTGAACATGACGATATCCCTGAAGCTGATCAGCACGTGTTCCTGGAGAAATTACGTCGTATACCAGACATGCAGCGGGCAGATCAAAATCATGCTGATATCTATTTCATCCATGACTTTCAGCTCGCTCCCCTGGCTAGCTTATTTCCCTGGATAAGACCAGCGCTCTGGATGTGTCACGTCGATACGGCGAATCCAGATCCAGATGGAAAGGCTTACATCGATCAGTTCCTCGATGCTTATAACGTCTGTGTGTTTGACACCTCGATCTCTGTCTTTAACACCTTGCCATCAGAAAAGGCACACGTCATCACGCCAACGATAGACCCTTTCAGCGAAAAAAATCGATATCTGACCCCAGAGAAGGGATTGAGGATGCTGGCTCAATGCGGTATAGATACAACGCGGCCTCTCATCACACAGGTTTCGCGGTTCGGTAACTGGAAAAATCCCTGGCAGGTGATTGACGTCTATCGTCTGGTGAAACAGGAACTTCCTTCGGTGCAGCTAGCGCTTGTCGGTGCAATGGAAGCCGCCGATGATATCAAAGCCATGGAGATCCTCAAAGACATACAAGCGAAGGCAGGCGCAGATCCAGATATCCATCTGCTGTACGATCCTGATGTGATCAAGCATCCCGAAGTGAATGCCTTTCAACGCTATTCCAGCGTCATCCTCCAACGCTCCATCCGTGAGGGCTTTGGCCTAACTGTGACGGAAGCCATGTGGAAATACCAGCCTGTCGTCGGGACTTCGGTGACCGGCTTACGAGCACAGATCATCGACGGTCAAAACGGTTATATTGCGGATGAGACAGAAGCGTGTGCAGAGCGTACGCTTAAGCTCATTCAGGACCGAGATCTGTGGCGGAAGCTCGGCAAGCAAGCGCATAAACGTGTCAAGGACAATTTCCTTTTCCCCACGATGGTGGTGCAATATCTTGATGCGCTCAAGAAAGCTCGTGCAATGTCCCTTACTGCGGTTCATCCATAAGTCAATACGCTTTTGATATTGGTCACGAAGCAAAAAAAGAGCGAGGACTCTGCTCATTTTCAGAAACCAGGTTTGAGCCAGGAAACGCTTTCGGACTACTCATTTAAACAGAAAAACGCTTGCTAATTGAAATGAAGAGTGTACGCATATCTTTGAGCATTTTGTCCCAGGTGAGCGTGAGTTCATGCATGGCACGCCAGCCACGTTGCCGCCAGGGCGGAGGCGTTCCCTGGATATGTGAGGGGATCGGGAGTAGAATTTCACTGGTCGCCAGTTCGCGCTGTGATATTTTGTGCAGGCGCAACGGAATGACCGGGTGTTCAGCAATCTTGTAGCCTGGTCCGGGTAGGGCATCATACCAGTCATTGGGTACATGTTCTTCTGCTGGATCGAGCAGCTCCTCGGTACCATATGCCCGCAAGATATCATAAGCTACATCATTACAATTGTGACGTAAGGCGTAATAGGGTTGGCGGCTTTCCCAGACTGCTGTTCTCCAGGCTTCTTTGGGGCGAGGTTGCTCGATATAAAAGAGCTTATACTCATCGTACGTGCTGCTTTGTCCACGCATGGTAGCAATAGGATCGAGCGAGTGGGCTGCCCAAAACCCCATCTCTTCCGGTATGACAAATGGCTTGTTCTTTTTGTTTTCGACTGAACCTGTATTAAACCAACCGTTGTTCCATTCAAAGGCCCAGCCGATATGGCCCAGTCCGTTTGCTCCCAGGCGCCGAACGAAGACGACTGCGCGACGTGTAGTCGAGGGAAGATTGTCAAGAACCCCTGGTTGGTCCTGCAGTACTTGAGAGGTTGATCTGGTGAAACCAGCGGGAGCAAAGCGCAGAAGTAAGCCTCTTCCTACCAGGTAGAGACCGTCGCAGATGGCGTAGACGCTAATGAAGATAAATAGAACGAGTACCTTAAAGCCCAATATCTCTGAAGGGAAGATGATAAGCGCCAGGATGTAAAGCCCTAACAGTCCGCCAAAGAGCCAGATGAGACCAGCATAAGGACTCTTCGACTGCCGAGCCTCGATAATTACCCTGACACCACTAATTACAATTCGGACTACTATGATAAAAAGTATGAAGAGGATGGCCAGGATATGAAACACAAAGCAGATCAAGCCAAGCAGGATACTGAGAGTACTCCCGAGATATGAGAGCACTTTGTTTTTGGAAGCGCGTTTTCCACTGGCCACTTTATACATATCGAGAGAGCCATCTATGATCAGGTAGATTCCCAGTACATAGATGAAGAAGCGCACATCGACAAAGATAAACAGCAAGCCAAAAGAGATAGTGACGATGCCCCTTAATACCTCCATCCACCAGAGCCTGGTCTGAGTCTGTTGCATCTCCTGATCTCCATTCTTATCATGTCTGCTTATACTATGTGTCGTGGTTTTTTGTTGCTCATAGTTTCCTGGCGGTGATCAATGTGGCCCCAGGAGTAAATAAGCGATGACGGTGTATGTTGCCCATGCCGACCTGCTCTAACCAACCCTTTACTGTTGAGAAAGGATAGCATGTTCCGCCCACAGTGGTCATCGTCAAGGCCATAAATTGCACCATCAGCGAGGCTAAACGTGAGCCATGTGTCTGGTCGGTCACCTGGTCGACGAAGACCAGCGTAGCCCCAGGTTTCAATGTGTGTGATATTTTCCTCAGCACAGCAGCATTGATCTCAGGTGGCAGTAGATGAGCGATATGGAAATAAAGAGCTACATCGTAAGTCGCTGCGAGTTCAGTGGAGAAATCATCTTGTACGATGTCCGCGCAGAGAAAGCTCATGCGGTCTGACATGCCTGTTTGCAGGGCAGTGCGTTTGCCAGCCTCGATGCCGGGCTGGATATCCAGAATAGTTGCATGAAGTTGGGGATGTTTGCGACAGAAAAGTACGCTATAGGCTGCGTGCGAACCACCTACATCAAGCAGTTGCTCTACGTTTCCAGGCAGGCGCACACGACTCACGATCTCACCGCCGAGCGCCATTGCCAATGAGGCGAGGCCAGCATAATGCCTGGCAAGCGCTGCTCGCGTTTCTGGATTCGAGGGATCCTCATCGTAGGGCATACCCATCACCTGCCTGTTCTCGCGAATTACTTCCGGCAGGTGATCCCAGATGGCAACAATATCAGGGCTATGGATGACGTAAGGCGCGATACTCACAGGGGAGCTACCGGTGAGCCAGCGCTGTGCCACGCGGCTATTGCAGTATTGATCATGACGTCGACGCAGGTAGCCAGCGGAAACGAGCAATTGTAGCAGAAGTTGGAGACCTTGAGGGTTACACTTTAAACGCTCGGCCAGTGTTTCTAAAGTTAAAGGACGCTGGCTTAGAGCATCGAATACTCCAAGTTCGCAGGCGGTTACGAGCACTTTGGCTATGCCAGGTGCCAGCGGGGTATCAAAAAGGGGCACGGGTAAAAGATTCAAGCGTGCCAGCAGATGTTCCAGAGCAGTCAGACGTATGGGCATTAGATTAGTTCTCCTATGAGCCATCCCCCTGCTAGCAGAATGCAGGTCAGGGTGACCAGGTAAAAATAGGTTTTGCGTGTATTGAGAGGTTTATCTGGGCCAAAGAAGAGTAGCATGATTACTATTGCCAGGCAGGTTAGGATAAGTACTGGCATAATAATCCAGGGATTGGCAGGAACGATACCTGTTATCATCAGCATTCCAATGAGTGCGGCACACAGCAAGATCAAGGCCTGGCATACTGCAAACGAACGTCTTAAGCCTAGAACGACGGCCAATGTCCTTGCACCATGAACTGCATCTTCCTCCAGATCTGGTAAAGAGTTCGCGAGATTCAGAGCTATGCCCAGCAAAAAGCCTGCCGGCACAAGCCAAAAGATAATTGGTGGTATTCGACCAACACCCGCAAAGGCATAAAGAGGAATGAGAGGCATGGCTAGCGCGAAAACGATACCGCTGAACGGTGTAGATTTTAGTCCCAGGTTATATGCCTGGCCCAGCGCCAGGTAGCAGAGTGAGATGATTAAAGCAAGCAGAGGCAGTTGAGCGAGCAAAACGAGCATGATGACTATCGCCAGGAGGCCAGCGATGAGCGCCTCGCGGGGATGGACAAGGCCTCGTGCAATGGGCTTTTCCGGCTTGCTCAGGGCGTCTGTGCGACGATCACAGTAATCATTGATCATAGCTATTGAAATTTGCATGACGGCGTGCGCGGCGATTACCAGCGCGATGATGTTCCAGGTGAAGAGAGGCCAGGCAGCAAGCAGCGTGAAGATGGTGACAGCCACAATGTGAAACAGGACAGGAATGGGGTGGCTGAGCAGGTAAAAGCCCAGGAGTAGGTCGTTGAGTTGGCGCTTTTTGGTGATCTGCATGCTTTTCTACCTGACGGGTAGTCGTTCCATCATGGCTTTAAGCCACTGTGTGCGCATTTCGGAGCCGGCCAGGACCAGGGTGATGCAGACGCCAAGGATGGTGCCGACTATCCAGAGAGCAAGAATGAGCGTATGGCTATCGATAGTCATAAGCGAGTGCAGGAAGCTTATAAAAGCCAGGGAGAGCGCGTCGTGTCCGTTGGCGATTGGCAAAAGTGCACGTATAGATGGCTGCTGGAGGATCGTGCCTAATGTTGCGATGGTGGCCAGGACGACAACAACGAGTATTTCCAACAGGGTAGGGCGCCAGAGTGAGAAACGTGATGCGGGCATATTGCGTTGCGAAGCTGCTATGGCAACTCTGTGCATTATTTGCGCATTCAGATCGTTGGGTTCAGCAATAACTTTGAACGTTTGCAGATCAAAGATAACTTCTTCTAAGATTTTCAGATCGGCGAGACAGGTGGCACAGTTGGCGAGATGCGCCTCGAGTGCGCGCGTCTGATCGATAGTGAGCCGCTTATCAAGATATAGTTGTAATTGCTTAGTAGCCTCTTTACAGCGCATTACTAACCTCTTTATCCCATGTCTGGTTCGCGATTAAGTGATTGTAAACGTTCTTTCAGTAAATTGCGCGCACGAAACAAATGTGTTTTAATAGTACCGATAGGCATAGTAAGGATTTCAGCCATTTCTTCATAGGTCATGTCTTGTAAATGACGCAGAATCAGCACGATGCGATATTTAGCAGGCAAATGAGAGAGATGTTCCTGTATCAATGCTTGACGGTCCCGGGCGTCTATTTCGGCGTTTGCACGATTCTCGTTGTTCGCGTCTTCCAGGACTTGTTCTGCTTCCAAAGCAACCTGTAACGCTCGATCTCGCTTACGCAACTCAAGTTGCTTCAGTGAGCAGTTATAGGCAATCCGATACAGCCAGGTAGGGAAACGCGCATCTCCACGGAATGCGGGTAAGCCCTGCCAGGCAGCTAAAAAGGTCTCCTGCGTAATCTCGGTCGCTTCCTCATACTGTCGGAGCATGCGATAAACGAGATTGAAAACGCGCCGTTGATAGCGTTGGACAAGCTGCGCAAAGGCGTCTTGATCTCCGTTTTTGCTGGCAGCTACAAGCAGCAGGTCGTCTTGCTCGGTGACGTAAGGGATCGCGCTGTTCACTGGCATCCCTATACTGCGTGATGATTGCAATGAGTGCTCTCTCCTACGGTCCTTTAGAGGCTCTACTTACAGAAAATGTTTCATTGAAACATCTTGCCTGTTTCCTATATCTTACCATATATATGTACCGATATAATAGGATGTTGGAATGTCTCCAGTTGTATTAGTTGCCTTATGTGGCTGGTTGATTGCGTTGGCGATTTTCTTTGGCTTTATCATACTTTTGCGCTATATTGACCATCGAGAGCGTATGGCATTGATAGCGCGTGGTATCGACCCCTATAGTTTGCGTCGCCAGCGGCATGGAGTAGGGGTATTACGCGCTGGATTAATTATCGCTATGGTTGGATTGGCGCTTACTATAGGCCTCTATCCGCTGGGATTTATGTTACCTACCGCTATTACCGAAGCCCCATTACATTTTGGTCCATGGCTGTTGCCAGGCTTGATTCCCCTGGGCATTGGCGGCGCTCTTGTGATTGGTTATTACCTGGGCCAGGATAATCAACCTCCACGCCAGGATACGCTAGATGACGAACTCCAGGTCAACGATTAAACTAAATAGTTTGGTAGAATGTTCCAAATTTATGGCCGACGTGGGGAATAAAGGGGGTCGGGAACGCGTTTATTGATGTGGGAAAATCAAAAATTACAAATTTCCTAATTTTTAAAAAACCACTTGACATGACGCAAATGCAGTGGTATCATCTCATTTGCGCTCGTCAGGGAACTGATGAAACGCACCAGATGCGGAAGCATCCATGTACCTGAACAATTGAAGAGTGGTAAGGAACATAATAAGGCAACACATTTTTTAACCTGTCAATTGGTGACAACTCGCTTACACTGCATTTGAGTCTCTGTTGAGAGACTTGAATAGAGAACATGGATGGCGAGTTTGATCCTGGCTCAGGATAAACGCTGGCGGCGTGCCTAACACATGCAAGTCGAACGTCCTCTTGTTTTTCGGAATGAGAGGGAGTGGCGGACGGGTGAGTAACACATGGGTGACCTACCCTCGGGTGA
>WNFX01018012.1_pt1 | contig 10983 bp, 9 predicted proteins | sample 5400111 | NCBI WGS metagenome assembly WNFX01 (sample SAMN13153363, study PRJNA577476) | soil metagenome | isolation source: 40 cm soil or saprolite under grassland replicate 1 | place: USA:California | collected 2016-06-15
GTGCTCATTCATCCAGTCGAATGCACTACTCCATTGAAAAGACGGCTCTTATTACATTCTCAAAGGGCAGACAGCCGGGTCCGTGCCGTGTTTCTTTCCAATGCAAGGAGTCGAAAACGACGAAGAATTTCCTCGAACCCTGGGATTTACACCAATTTGGTGCAGGAATGGTTCCCGGCTTCCCAGTCTGGCACAGCGCTGGACCAAATCCAGAAGGGACATAAGGGCGCGCCGTTTGAACTCCGCAGTTTATTATTGTGATGATTCATCCGCTCCTGACCGAGGATGAACCTGTTTGAGGCGGAACCGTTGGTGTCCCTCCTCGGTGGTCGCGATATGTTCGGCTTGATAGGCCACGGGAAAGGAGCGCTCCGTCGAGGTGGGAAGTAATAGGCGCACAAAGACCATCGTTCCGGGGCAAAGCAAACGACCGAGGGTGATGTTCTTGCTGGATGCTTCATCCCATTCGAGATTGGCTGTTTCAACAAAGAAGGATTAACCAAGCGATCTTTCTTTATCCCATTGCAAATACAGTGCTTAGCTGCGGGCCCTAGGCCTTGAGACTGTCCGCTGACGGGACAGACAGGCGCCGGATGTTCGCAAATGGAGCAGTAAATCCGCCCCCAATGAGCCAGGAGGCGAAGTCTCAGAAACGGCTTCGGAGGAGAAGATAGATGGCTGCGGCATTAATTGGGCGATAGACGTATGGAAAGGCAAGAACTGCGACAAGAAGACCGACCATTGCGTAGCTGTTGCCTCGGAGCCAATCCAGATAGCGCTGGGATTCAGAGAAAAGAAAGCGCTGAGGACATTACTGCCAAAGTCCGGACGGCCCGTGAGAGGGTCCTCGTGCAGCCAGCCCATGGACCAACCGAGGCGGAGGCCGATAGCGGCGATGAGCATGAGCGAGTAGTTTGTCGCCGGCCCAGCCAGGGCCATCCAGGCGGCGCGGCGGGGATGACGCCGCTCCCAGAGCGGATCGTACGGCGCACTGGCCCAACCGATAATCGAACGATTAACGATAAGAGAAAGGATCGGAATGATGACCATGCCCCAAGGCTCGCGCTGAATGTGAGGAACGGGATTGAGCGTGACCTGCCCGCCAACGAAGGCAGTTTCGTCACCGCCAAGCTTTGCCGCGAGCGCATGGGCCGCTTCGTGGCAGGTAGTGGAGAAGAGAAAAGCAACGTACCAGATGAAGCCGAGAGCAAGTAGTTCGGGTGAAATATCGGACATGAATTGTCTCGTGGTTCCTTTTGAACACGTAGGGTAGATGCTGCAGCGCCGCTTTGCAAGCGAGATAAGGACGATGAAAGAGGCTGGTCATAACGTGTTTCTGGATCACGCCACCAATCACTCTGGAAGATACTACACGACCAGGTTCTTCAGGATTCCGGTAGTGACGCAGTTTGGGGTGAGACTTGAGATGCCAAACTGCGTCACAACCGGGATTCCGGTTTCGTTGACACTGCGATGCGCGTCCGATACGCTTATGAGTTTACTCAGCCCCAATTATTGCAACTGAGAGGAACGGATAAACTTCCGCATGGCCGAAGAAAAGCTCCCTACCCGCGCGCAAGACTTTTCCGAATGGTACAACCAGCTCGTCCTGAAAGCGCAGCTCGCCGACTACGCGCCTGTTCGCGGCTGCATGATCGTTCGGCCTTACGGCTGGGCGCTTTGGGAGAACATCCAACAGGCCCTCGACCGACGCTTTAAGGCCACCGGCCATCAGAATGTGGCATTTCCGATGCTCATTCCACGCAGCTTCATAGACAAAGAAAAGCATCACGTCGAAGGATTTTCGCCGGAACTCGCGGTTGTGACGATCGGCGGCGGCGAAACGCTTGCAGAACCACTGGTGATCCGGCCCACTTCGGAGACGATTATCGGGCACATGTGGTCGAAGTGGATTCAATCCTACCGCGACCTGCCCGTGCTGATGAACCAGTGGAACAGTGTGGTGCGCTGGGAATTGCGTACCAGGCTTTTTCTCCGCACGCTCGAATTCTACTGGCAGGAAGGCCACACGGCCCACGCCACTCGCGAAGAGGCCGAAGCCGAAACGCGCCAGATGCTAGACATTTACGCCGATTTTGCCATCAACGACGCCGCAATTCCCGTTATTCCAGGGAAAAAATCGGAGGCGGAAAAATTCGCGGGTGCGCACACGACCTACGCCATCGAAGCCATGATGGGCGATGGCAAGGCTCTGCAGGCCGGCACGTCGCACTTCCTCGGACAGAATTTTGCCCAAGCCTTCGAGGTCAAATACCTTGACCAGAATGGCCAGTTGCAACACTGCTGGACTACATCTTGGGGGCTTTCCACGCGCTTCGTCGGCGCCATCATCATGGTACACGGCGACGACCAAGGCCTGGTCCTGCCTCCCAAACTCGCACCCTATCAAGTCGTAATTGTCCCCATCTTCAAGACAGACGACGAGAAGAAGACGGTTCTCGATATCGCCCGCAAATTGAAGGCTGAACTCTCAAAATCCAACATCCGCATCACCCTCGATGAGCGCGAAGGCAGCAGCCCCGGCTGGAAATTCAATGATTGGGAGATGCGCGGTGTACCTCTTCGCGTCGAGCTCGGTCCAAAGGACGTTGCCAAACAGACGGCCGTCCTCGCGCGCCGGGATCGACCTGGCAGAGACGGAAAGATCAATGCCTCGCTCGCCGGTCTGCCCGCGACAGTTGAGCGCTTGCTCGCGGAAATCCAGCAATCGCTCCACGACAAGGCGCTGGCTTTCCGCAAGACTAATACCCACGATGCGAAAACTTACGACGAACTGAAGAAAGCCGTCGAAAACGGCTTTGCCGTTTCGTACTGGTGCGGCAACGGCGATTGCGAAGCCAAGATCAAAGAGGAAACGCGCGCCACGATGCGCTGCATTCCTCTTGAACAAGAGGGCGGCAGCGGCAGTTGCGTTTACTGCGGCCGACCCGCCACCGCGCGCGCGATCTTTGCCCGGGCGTATTAGGCAGTCCAGTGGCGTCGGCTTGCGCCACCGTTCCTTTCCGGGAACATCCCCGCGCCAATTTCTCGACACTATCTCACCAGGGTGCTAGTTTTTACCTAAAGCGGAAGGACTCTTTGCCACTTTGCAGCGCCGATACACCGCGACGCAAACGGCTGGGGGAGACAAATCTCATGGACGTTGATGATACTTACGATGGGCGGACTTCAGCGTACCGCCACTTCGAACGAGGGGAAGGCAAGCTGAAGGCCGTTATTTACACGACCATCTTGCTGTTGGCGATCTACTTGGCCGTCAAGATTGTGCCGGCCTACGTCTCTGAATATCAGCTTGCCGACAAGATGCAGGAGCAGGCGCGCTTTGCGGTGGTGAACCGCTACACCGAGGAACAGATTCGCGAGAAAATTTTCAAGATCGCGCAGGACTTGGAAATTCCCGCGAAGCGCGAGGATATCAAAGTGGCAGCGAGTCCTGCGGTGGTCAGGATTTCCATGGACTACATCGTTCCGATCGATTTATTCTTTTATCATCTGGATCTACATTTCTCTCCGTCCAGTGAAAACAAGGCACTTTTCTGAGGCCCTGCTGGCGCTGCTCGATTCCGATTTACCGCTGGCAACCCTGCATCCTGGAACTCCGTCTTTCCTAGTGTGGGTTATTGCGAGACAATAAAAGTCTAGCCCTCGGGAGCAATCGTTTGCGCATTCGCGTACAAAAGGGATTCTTCACTTCGGTCATCGGCCTGACAATCTTGGGCATCCTCTTCGGTGTATTTCTTATCGCCGGTGGAGTTTTTACCTACTACTACATTAAATACTCGCGCATGATCGATGCGCGGCTCTCCGGCAACATCCTCCAGAACACCACTCAGATTTTCTCCGCGCCGGAACATGTCTCCGCAGCCCAGGCGTGGGGCCCCGAAGATTTGACCGGTTATCTCACCCGCGTGGGGTATCGCCCGGAGCAGGATCCGAACTCCCTCGGCCAATTCACGGTGCAGGGCAGTACGGTTGATATCCGGCCTTCGAAGCTTTCCTATTTCGCGGGGAATAATGCCCTGGCAGTACAGTTCCGCGGGAAGGCCATTCGAACGATCAGACCGCTTGCCGGCGGCCCGGAACTTGATAGTGCAGAGATCGAACCGGAACTGATTACCAACCTTTTCGACAGCGCCCGCGAGAAGCGGCGCCCGATGCGGTACGAAGATCTGCCGCCGATGCTCGTGAATGCAATTCTTTCGGCCGAGGACAAGCGCTTCTTCGAACACGGGGGTTTCGACTTCATCCGCATTGCCGGCGCGGCGTGGGCTGATCTGCGGCATACCAGCCAGCACTACCAGGGTGCGAGCACCATCACGATGCAGGTGGCACGAACGTTCTTTCTTTCGACCGAGCGCAACTGGCGGCGGAAACTGGCTGAGGCCATGATTTCAGTGGAGCTCGAGCAGCGCTTCAATAAGCAGCAGATTTTCGAGTTGTATGCCAACGAAGTGTATCTCGGCAACCGCGGGAGCTTCGGGATTCGCGGGTTTTCCGAGGCCAGCGTTGCTTACTTCGGAAAAGACCTGAGGCAGCTGACCCTGCCCGAATATGCTTATCTTGCCGGTATCATTCGCGCGCCGAATTACTACTCGTCGGCTGACCGTCACCCGGAGCGCGGAGCGCAGGCTCGCGACCGCGTGCTGACGCAAATGCTGGAGAACAAGTACATCAGTGCGGAGCAGCTCCAGGAAGTGAAGCGCACGCCGCTGAAGATTGTGCGAACGTCGGTTTCGGGAACCGAAGCGCCGTATTTCGTGGACATGGTGAAGGATCATCTGCTTGACAAGTACTCCGCGAACGAGCTGCTCAGCCAGAATTTTCGCGTTTACACCACGCTTGACCCCGCGTTGCAGCGCGCCGCAGCCGCCGCGGTCGACGCGGGGATGAAGAACGTGGATACGCTGCTGGCGAAGAAGTACGCCAAGTGGCAGCGAGAGCTGGCCAAGAAGGGAAGCAGTGAATCAGTCCCGCAGGCCCAGGTTGCGCTGGTAGCGCTGGATCCGCGGGACGGCGAGATCAAGGCGGTGATTGGCGGGCGGGATTATGGGCTGAGCCAGCTCAATCACGCTCTGGCGCATCGCCAGCCTGGGTCTGTTTTCAAACCTTTCGTTTATGCCGCGGCCTTGGACAATGCCGTTGACGGGGTGCAGCCTATCATCACGCCTGCTACGACCATCGATGACGAGCCCACAACGTTCGAATTCGATGGCAAAGAATACACTCCGAACAACTACGGGGAAAAATTCATGGGCCGCGTCACGGTGCGGGATGCTCTGACGAATTCGCTCAACGTCGCGACCGTCAAAGTCGCGGAACTGATCGGCTACGGCCGCGTGGTGCAAGTTGCCCGGCAAATGGGGCTGGGCACGAACATTCAGCCGACGCCGGCAGTCGCTCTTGGTGCATACGAAATGACCCCGATCGACGTTGCAGCGGGATACACGGCGTTTGCGACTCTCGGGACGCGTGCCGAGCCGCAGTTTATCCGCAGCGTCGTCAACGTAGACGGGGAGCCACTGGAAAAATTCACGCCGCAGACGCACATGGCGCTGGATCCACGAGTCGCATTCCTCGTCAACAGCCTGCTGAAGGACGTGCTGAACCGGGGCACGGGCGCGGGCGTGCGGGCACGAGGATTCACGCTCCCCGCCGCCGGAAAGACTGGTACGTCCCGCGACGGATGGTTCGCAGGTTTTACTTCGAATCTGCTTTGCGTGATCTGGATCGGATTCGATGATAATCGCGACTTGGGGCTGCCTGGCGGCGCGGTGGCGGCACCGATCTGGGCCGACTTCATGACGCGCGCCACGGCACTCTCGCAGTACCGGGACGTGAAAGATTTCACGATGCCCGATGGGGTGCAGTCCGTGCTTATCGACCCGGATACGTTGCAGCTGGCAACGCCTAACTGCCCTACCACCCGCGAGGAGGTTTACGTCGCGGGCTCGGCACCGACGCAATACTGCGAGGTCCACGGAGGCCACAACCTGCTTACATCCACGGGGTCCGTTCTCTCCCACATCTTTGGTGGAGGGCAGCCCAAGACGCCGCAAACCGATGCCAACGGGCAGCCGATCGGGGCCTATGATCCGAATCGACCGCCTGATGCCACGGGTCAGGGCCAAGTCCCAGCCGATCCTTCGGCACAAACCGGCGAAAAGAAAAAGAATCCTTTACAGAAGATATTTGGTATCTTTGGAGGTAAGAAGAAGGAACCCGACACGGCTAAGCCGAAGCCGGAGAAGGGAGACTCACCATGAGCAGGATTCCGGTGGCGTTTCCGGTAAGCGTTCTCCTTCTGACTCTTTCGATCCCCTGCGCAGGACAATCGCTTGTAGAAGGCCCCGAGAAGCCGGTCGCGCCGCGCGTGGCTCAATCACAACCGCAGATGCCGGTGGACAGTTCCGTGATCGTTGTGAAGCCGGAGCTTACCGAGGAGCAGCTCGCGGATCTGTACATGGCGCGCAAGGACTATCGGGAGGCGGCGCAGGTCTACAAGCGGCTGACGGATCAAAATCCACAGAATCCGGTTTATCTGAACAAGCTCGGGATTGCGCTTCACCAACAGGCGGCCCTCGGGCAGGCCCTCAAGTATTACGAGGCAAGGCCATCAAAGCTTACCACAAAGCGATTTCCATACGAGGCGACGTGGCGGTCCTCCACAGCAATCTCGCCTATGCTTATTTTGCCGACAAGAAATACGAAAACGCCATCGTGTCCTTCCGACAGGCGCTCGCGCTAGATCCTCAACTCTTCGAGCACAACGGTTCAAGAACCGGGTCGTTGCTGCAGGACCGTTCCGTTGAGGACCGCGGGCGGTTTTATTTTCTGCTTGCAAAGTCATTCGCGGAAGCCGGTAACCTGGAGCGCTGCCTGATTTTCCGGCGATACAAGAGGTTCTCGCCCCCAAGCCACCGGACGGCACGCAACCCTGACGCTTCTTCGGTACGCTGAAAAATCAAGCCTGATGTGTTCATCTAAGGCGAAACGACTTCTTGTGTCTGCTACAATGCAATAGACATGGGGCGCCCTTTCTTCAGCGCGCGTTATCTGGTCGTATTCTCGAGTATCGTCGCTTTTGGAATTGCCTCCGTTTCTGGGCAACAACCTGCCCCCCCGAAACCTGCGGCACCCGCCGCTGGTCCCCAGCAGGGAATCTACCTGGTTTTTCCGTTTGAAAATGCAGGCGCAGCGCCGCGACTGGAATGGCTCGGCGAGGGCCTCGAAGAGCTGACCATCCAGCGGCTTTCGGCAGCGGGCGAACAGGTGTATTCGCACGCGGGACGGCTTGTCGAACTTGAACGATACGGCCTGCCGCACACCTCGAAATTCAGCCGGGCGACGATGCTGCATGTCGCCGAGGATTTGGACGCGGATTTCGTGATTTACGGCAGGTTCAGCGCAAAGGGGACGTCGCTCACCATTGAGTCGCGGATTCTACGGGTGAATCCGACCTCTTTGATGCCTGCGTTGCGGGAAACCGGCACGCTGGATTCCCTGATGGACCTGCACACGCGGCTGGTCTGGCGCATGCTTTCCGCAAACGAGCGCAAGTACCGGCTGAACCTCGCGGAATTCACGAAGCGCCAGCGTCCAGTGCGCCTCGATGCGTTTGAGCACTACACTCGCGGCCTTCTTGCGAACGAAGATGATCTCCGGCTTCGCGAACTTCACGAGGCTGCGCGTCTCGAACCCGACTGGCCGGACCCCGACTTTGCGCTTGGCGAAGCGTATTACTCGCGGCGTGACTACAATTCGGCTTTGGCGTGGTTTTTCAAGGTTCCAAAATCCCACGACCGCTATGTCGAAGCCGTCTTTGCGAGCGGGGTTTGCCGCCTCTTTCTGAACCAGCCAGACCACGCCGAGGAGGACTTAGCGGGGTTGCAGGGCGCGTTGCGGAACAACCTGGTTTCCGGAGCAGACGTGCCTGAAATCCTGAACGATTTGGCCATCGCTCGGGCGCGCCAGGGCAAGACGGCAGCTGCGCTCGCTGATCTTCGGCGAGCGACCGACGTGGATCCAGACGAGGGCGATTATCCGTTCAATCTGGGCTTGCTTGCGCTGCAGGTCAATGACGCAGCCGTAGCAGCAGAGTCTTTCCGCGAAGCTGCCGGACGCGAGCCGGATAACCCGGAGGACCGTGCGCTGCTGATTCTGTCTCTGGAAAAGGCGGGCAAGAAACCGGAGGCCGACCAGGAACGGGAGGCGGCCAATGAAGCATTTGGCCCCAAAGGGCTTCCCACGATCCGCCTGGATGCGAAAAACGAAACCGCAGCGCGGCTGATTCGCGTCAAGACCCAACTCGACGTAACGGCTCTTCGCACGGAGGTTGTGTCGCCGGTGTCTCCCGCGAGCGCCGCTGATTCTTCTTCGGGCGACACGCCGGCGGGGCACGTTCGACGCGGCCGGCAGGAACTTTCCGCGGGGCGCGCTGATTCCGCAGAAAAAGAGTTCCGTGCCGCTCTCGCCGCCGATCCGGCTAGCGCCGCGGCCCATCGGGGGCTGGCCGAAATTGACCGGCACCAAGGCAAGATAGATGATGCTGTGAAGGAATTGCAGGCTTCGCTGCAGTCCCGCGATTCCGCAGTGGTTCGAACGATGCTGGCGAAAATCTACCTCGAGCAGAAAAAACCGGATCTCGCGCGGGCGGAGGTTGAGCGGGCCCTGAAGCTGGCGCCGAATTATGCGGAGGCCAAGCAGTTGCTCGAACACCTGCAGAATTCCAAGCGAAGCGCGAAAAAGCCCGGTGGAGGTGCGCCATGAACGATCGGTCCCCTGTGATGCGGCGCTGCTTTTACTTTAAGCTGTGGAGATCCGTTGCGACCCGCTTCTTTCTATGTGCTCTAACTGCTGCTGGGATTTTGCTGTTGCCTTCCGTTGCCGCTGACGAACATTCCACCGGCCCTTTCGTCCTTGAACTGAGTCTTGATGGGGAAGTGGAGCCGATCCTTGCCACGTATGTCGACGAGGGCATTGCAGATGCGGAGCGCCGTCATGCGGCGCTCGTGCTGATCACGATGGACACGCCCGGGGGCCTCAGCGATTCGATGAAGGATATGATCCAGCACATCCTGGCGTCGCGGGTGCCGGTGGCCGTCTACGTGTCGCCGACAGGGGCGCGAGGAGCTTCCGCAGGGTTTTATATCCTGCTCTCGGCAGACATTGCGGCGATGGCGCCGGGCACACACACCGGAGCGGCGTCGCCAGTTCTCGCGATTGGAGGATACGTCCCGCAGATTGATGAAGTGTTGCGGAAGAAGATCAACCAGGACGCAATGGCATTTCTGCGCAGCTTCACGGAGAGACGCGGACGCAACCCGGCGCTTGCAGAAAAGGCGATCACGGAGTCCAAAGCGTTCACGGAAAAAGAAGCGCTCGACGGGAAGATGATTGATCTGATTGTGAGTTCGCCGGAGGATTTGTTGCGGCAACTTGACGGTCGAACGATCAACCGCTTTGACGGCACGCAAGTGACACTGTCGCTGAAGAATCCAGTTCGCGCGGCATTTGAGCTTTCTGCGCGGCAGAAGTTTCTGGCGCGAATCGTCGAGCCCGATGTTTTCTTCGTGCTGCTGATTCTGGGTGTCCTCGGACTCTACACGGAATTTACACATCCGGGAGTGATCGCGCCTGGAGTCATCGGCGGTATCTGCCTGATTCTTGCTTTGTATGCAATGCACTTTCTGCCTGTGAATCTTGCGGGCTTGTTCCTAATTGCGCTGGCCCTGGCGTTTTTCATCCTAGAGGCGAAAGCGCCTAGTCACGGGGTATTGGCCGCCGGGGGAGTTGCTTCGATGTTTCTGGGCGCCATCTTTCTCATCCGCTCACCGCTCACGCCCGGCGGGGTGAGCGTTGGCGTGGCGCTGGCGGCGACGGTGCCGTTCGCGGTGCTTGCCGTGTTTCTAATGCGGCTGGTGCTGCGTTCGCGGAAGTGGAAGACGGCGACGGGAAGGGAAGAGCTGATCGGAGCACAGGCTCTCGTGGTTTCCTCTTTGCAGGCGGGAGCAGAGGGAATGGTTCGCGTGCACGGCGAGCTTTGGCGGGCTGAATCTTCGCAGCCGGTGCAAGAAGGAAAGTCCGTGCGGATTTTGCGGGTCGAAGGGCTAAAGCTGTACGTTGAGCCGGTGGAAGCGGCTGTCACGGCCGCAAGATAAAACGGTTCTGTGCTCAGGAGGAAAACATGGAGATCAGTTTGCTCGGGATCGTGCTGATCGTGGGGCTCGGATTGATCTGGTTCTGGAATTCGTTGTACATCATCAAAGAGTGGGAACGAGGAGTGGTGCTTCGGCTCGGACGGCTGATCCCGGAAGCGAAGAGCGCAGGCCTGCGGCTGGTTTTCTGGCCGATCGAGACGCTGTACCGCGTCAACCTGCGAATTGAAACGCTGGACGTCCCGCCGCAGGACATCATCACACGCGACAACGTTTCGGTGAAGGTCAATGCGGTTTGCTACTTCCGCGTCGTCGACGCTAATCAGGCGCTTTCGCAGGTGCAAAACTACACCTATGCGACTTCGCAGCTCGCGCAGACGACGATTCGAAGCGTGGTCGGCCAATTCGAACTCGATGAAATACTCTCGCAGCGCGATAAGGTCAACGCCAAGCTCCAGATCATACTCGACACAGACACCGAGCCTTGGGGCATTAAGGTTTCCAAAGTAGAGGTGAAGCAGGTCGACATTCCCGAGCAGATGCAGCGCGCCATTGCAAAACAGGCGGAAGCTGAGCGCGAGCGCCGAGCGAAGATCATTCACGCGGAGGGTGAGTTTGAAGCTTCCCAGAAACTTGCGGATGCCGCGAAAGTTCTGGAGACGCAGGCTTCGGCGATCCAACTCCGCTACCTGCAAACACTGACGGAGATAGGTGTCGAGAAGAACACAACGATTGTGTTTCCCCTGCCCATCGATATCATTAACAAGTGGGTACAGGCCATGGGAGGTCCGCAGAAGTAAGAATGGCT
>WNFX01006644.1_pt1 | contig 10979 bp, 10 predicted proteins | sample 5400111 | NCBI WGS metagenome assembly WNFX01 (sample SAMN13153363, study PRJNA577476) | soil metagenome | isolation source: 40 cm soil or saprolite under grassland replicate 1 | place: USA:California | collected 2016-06-15
CCCCCCGCTCACGGCCAGCACGGCGCTCCCCCCGCTCATCCTCATCCACCCCATCGGCGGCACCGTCTACAGCTACGCGACCCTCGCAGCCGAACTCGCGGCAGCATTCACCGTCCACGGCCTGGAGTCACCCGCGCTGCACCACGCCGCCGCGACCGCCGCCACCCTCGATGAACTCGTCACCGACTACACCGCGCGGATCCTTGCCGCCCAGCCCGCCGGCCCCTACTATCTGGGCGGCTGGTCCATGGGCGGCCTCCTGGCCTTCGAGATCGCCCGCCGCCTGGAACGTGCCGGCGCCAGCGTCGACCTTCTGGCGCTCATCGACGCCCCGTTCACCGTCCCCATCGCCCGCCGGCCGACCGAGCCAGAACTCGCCGCCATGTTCCTCGCCGACGCCGCCCAGAGCCTCGGCTGGGACGCCACCAGCCTCCCCGACCCCGACTCCCCCGTCGCCGACCAGCTCAGCTGGCTCGCCGCCCGCCTGAACGCCGGCACCGGCGGCGGCTCCGTCGCCGACGGCGGCAGCGGCACCGGCCTCCGCGTCTCCGGCGCCGCCGACTCTGACAAGCTACATCGCAGGTACGACATTTTCCGCGCGCACACCCAGATGCTGGCCGGCTACCGGCCCGCCGGCCCGGTCACCCGCGCACCCACCATCGTCATCAGTGCGGCCCGCTCGCTCAACGCGCCCGCCGCCGCACAATGGCCAGCCCTGCTGGCAGGACGGTCCCAGGCTCGCACGCTCGACGGCGACCACTACACGATCCTGGCGGCCCCGCTGGTGACCGACCTCGCGGCAGCCGTGCTGAGCTTCCACCTCAGCCACGCCGGGCCGCGGCCGGCGCCTGGCGCGCTCGCCGGAACCTCACGATGAGAAAGCAGGGCAGTGCGATCAACACCGACCCGGTATTCCTGCGCGGACCGAGCTATGTGCTCGGCGAGCAAGAGGCTGAGTACACCGCCATCGGGAACCTGGCCGAGCTGGCCGACCGGTTCGCCCTAGCGCCTGATCCAGGGCTGTGGGGCTGGGGCAGGATCAGGATGACCGCGCGCGATCTGGAATCCTTGGCGGTGCTTACCGGGTCGGCATCGTTGCGGGAGGCAGGCGTCAGCGCCGCCTCCATCGATGCGCTGCTGGTCTGTTCCAACCGTATCCCAGGCCCGGCAGAGGGCCACGGCAGCTTCGTGCAGAGCGTGCTGGCCGGCATCGGGCTCGGCGACATCCCCTGCTACGGGGTGAACCTCAACCGCTGCGTGAACCTGCTGGCCAGCCTGGACGTGGCCAGCGCTCTGGTTACCAGCGGGAGGCACCGCGGCGTCCTGGTCATCACCACCGACAAGGTGGCGGACGGCGCCGACCGGATGTCGCAGTTCGCGCTGTTCAGCGACGGCGCGGCAAGCTGCGTGGTGACGGCGGTCGGCGCCGGGCCCGACGGCTACGAGTTGCTGGGCTGCGCGACCGCTCAGGACACGGCGACCCTGGAGTGGACGAACCAGATCAGCTCAGATCTCGCCCGCTCGGTCAACGACCGGCTCCTGACCCAGCACGGGCTCAAGCTCGGCGACATCGCCGCGCTGATGCACGCGAACTTGTTCACGCCGCTGGTCGTGATGAAGGAGCGGCAGGCTGGGTTCAGCGCGGAACAGCTCTACACCGGCAACATCGCACGGATCGGCCATTGCTTCGCCGCCGACCCGCTGATCAATCTGGTGGACCGGGCGGCGCTCGGGCACGTCGGCGCAGGCAGTCATGTCCTGCTGGCCGCGAGCGTACCCGGATCGCGGATCGGCGCGCTGCTCAGGAGATGCTGGTAAGGCATAGTCGGCGAAAGGGTTTGCCATGACCTCCGCACCCGCGCTCGCGTTCGAGCCGCCCGACACGATCGCCGCGCTGCCACGCCTGAGGTTCCACTTCAGTGCCAGCGCGCGGGATGAAGCAGGCGTGATCCTCACGCTGCCGCCGCAGGAGCTGTACCGGCGGCTGCTTGCCGACCAGGAATCGGAGGCAGTGCTGCTGGCCGCCCGCCGGGTCATTAATGCGTTCCTGGCGCCGTATGAAATGCCGTCGCCGGCCGGCCGGCTGCCCGCTGACGCTGACGATATCGCGGCGCAGGTTGCCGATGTCAGGACCGGCTTAGCGGCCGTGATTGGCTCGCTGGAGCGGATCGAGCCTGACGCGCGCGATGCCGTGCTGCGGCAACGCGCGCCGCTCGGCCTGCTCGGCGGCTGCTGGCTTGACGTGCTCAGCCAGCCTGCCACGCAGCCGTCGGTGATCGTGAACCGCCTGTTCAGCCAGCACTTCATCCAGCGGGGCGAGGGTAACCCGCGGCGGTCGCTGCACTACCTGCGCCGCCGCCAGCTTGAGGGTGCCGGGATCTACCTGCCGGAGATCGGCGCGGCGCAGTTCCTCGCCGAGGCGGGCGCGCGGCCGCTGACCTGCCTGCACGGCAGCTTCTACCTGGCGCTGTCCCGGCTGCCAGCCAGCTTCCTGCCCGAACTGGTCGGCGTGCACTACGTGCTTCACGCGCTGGCCGTCGACGACCTGCTCACCGGCATGGCGCCGATGCTGCCCGAGCCGGCGCTGAGGGCAGTGCTCGGCACCTATCTGGAGCTGGCCGGGCCGGCCGAGCGCCGCAGGCTGGCGGCGGGCCTGCGGCTGGTGCTTGACGCCGAACGCGAGCACGTGGCCATGCTCGCCGAGCTCGCCGCCTGGCAGCAGAGCCAGACGCTGGAGTCGAAGATGGCGGCCATCATCGCGCGGCACGCCCCGTTCGCCGGACGCCAGCACGGCCGGGTGCGCGTCGGCCGGCGCCCGCTCGCCGAGACGTTCAGCGACCCGGCTCTGGACATCGCGGCTTTCCTGCGCGAGTTCCGCGAATCCCCGCAGCTCCGCCCGGGCGCCGACGGGCTCTGCCGGTTCGTCCGCGCATTCAAGTTCGGCGGGCCCATGTTCGGCATCTTCAGCGAGCGGGAAGCCGCGGTCTTCAAGGCGTGGGCGGAGTCCGCGCAGGCCGGCCACCGGCCGGAGATCGTCATCTCGCCGAACAAGGCCGGCGACGCAGCGGCCGCCGCGCGGGCCGCCGCCATCGCGGCGAGCGCGCCCGCTGACGTGGTGATCGCTGAGGCCGGCACCCCAGGTGACCGCGAGCTGTTCTACCGCTTGATAAACATCGAGAATTTCGCTAACACATTGCCCATCGCCGCCGAGCGTGCCGAGCGGCTGTTCGCTGAGGCCGAGGTCCTGTTCACGCACGGGGCTGGCGGCAGGTACACGGACGCGAGCTACTTCGACTACAGCCCGCAGGCCCTGTACGAGCGGGCCGAGCAGGTCTACTGGCACAAGCTGGTCGAGCCGTACCGGCCGCTCGATGAGATACCGGACGCCGACGAAGTGATCTTCCTCCAGACCACCTACGCCCTGGGCGCCCTGATCGACGCCGCCTGGATTCACCGGGTGGCTAACCTCGGGCGTGACGGACGGCAGCCGGACGCGGCCTTGTTCACTATCTACGCAGATGAAGTTGGTCATGGCGATCTGCGCAAGAACCACATCACGCTGATCCACCGTGCCCTGCTCAGCATGAACATCCGGCTGCCGCACATCAGGGACGCCGCGTTCATGGAACAGGCCGACCTGCCCGACGAACTGTACGGCTTCTCGCTGCATCAGCTGTGCATGGCTCTGTTCCCCGACAGGTACTACAACGAGATCCTGGGCTACAACCTGGCGATCGAGATGTTCGGGCTCGGCGAACTCCGGCTGCACGAGATCCAGAAGCTCAGGCACCACGGTTTCGACGACTGCTACGAGCAGGCTCACCTGACTATCGACAACATATCGGCCGGCCACAGCAGGCAGGCCGTCGACATCATCGTGTCCTACCTCGACGACGTGCGCAGGACCCTGGGCGAGGCGGCCGTGCAGCAGCAGTGGCGCCGGGTCTGGCGCGGCTATGCGTCGCTGGCGTACTTCGTGGAGCACGCGCTGCTTTCCCGGCTCGCCAGCGGCGGGGCCAGTTCCGCCGAGGAGCCCGTCGACCTGGTCATTTAGCAGCCGGGAAGGACCGCATCGCGGTCGGCCCTGCGCTCGGATGCACCAGCGGGCGGTAACCGGCCGCGAGTGCCGCGACGATCGACGGCGGCGTCAGCAGCTCAACCGTGGTGCCCGCGCTCACTGGCTCCTGCGCGCCATAACCGTCGAACGACCACGGCAGCAGCGCGCTGCCGCTGTGCAAGGCCGGGTTCCCGCGGTGCCTGACCATCGCGCCGTCGGGCAGCTCACCGGCCAGCACCTGGCGGGTCAGCTTGGCCCGCGTTCGGCGGTCGACCCGCTCGGCATGCAGCCAGCGATCCATCTGCCAGGCATACGGGCGCTCGGTCAAGCCCTGCGCGGCCTGCCAGGAGCCGGCGAACCACAGGTGGTCCGCCCTGCGGCAGTACCCGCACGGGCGGTGACCAGCGGACAGCGCCGTCGCCTCATCGAGGAAGAACAGCGCCGTCCAGCGCCCCGGCGGCATCACGTCACGCTTGCGCCCCCGCCAGTCAAGCACGCAGGAGATCCACATCTTGGTGCGCCAGCGGGTCACGCCGAGCATGCGGTCCTGGCTGTGGATGCATCCCCGGTTCCCCATCAGCATGCCGCGTGCCGGGTCGGAGACGATCTCGCCGGTGGGCAGCACCCGGTTCTGCAGCGGCATGCGCGAAACGCCTCTCAGATCAGCTCGACGTGCTGGTCGGCTTCGACAAGTGAGGCGAGGATATCGATCGCCGCGGTCGGCCGCGGATCGAAGTAGAAGTGGCCGCCTTCCACCAGGTGCAGCTCTGGCGGCCAGGTGAACTCCTCGCTCCATGGCGCTATCTGCTCCGCGCCCACATGCGGGTCATCGCGGCCGACGATCAGCGATGCCGGGACGCGGACTCGCGGTCCGGGCCGGTACCGGTACCCGGCGGCCAGGCGGAAGTCCGCGATCACGCCGGGCAGCAGCAGGTCGCGTACCTCCTCGTCAGCGAGCACATCTGCGGGCAGGCCACCGAAGAAGCCGACCGCCTCGGCGAACTCGATGCCGCTGAGCTTCGCGATGTCCCGCACCCGCTGCGAGGGAAGCAGCCTGGGCGCCGAGCAGCCGGACGCGATCAGGTGCCGCAGCCCTGGCCGACCGGCCAGCTTGCGGCACACCTCGAACGCGACCACCGCGCCCAGGCTGTGACCGAAGAGGTAGAACGGCCGGGCGTCGGATTCGGTCAGCTCGGCGATCGCTGCGATGGCCCCGTCGATGAATTCGAAGACCGTCGGCGATGGCTCGGAGCCGCGGTGCTCCTTGCCAGGACGGCAGACGCCCAGGATCTGTGCGCGGGGCCCGAGTTCTGCCTGCCAGTCCACGAAGGTTCGCGGGCTGCCCCCGGCGTGCGGGAAGCAAAAGATCCGTGCCGGTGACGGGCCAGCGTTCCCGGCGCTGATGAACCACTTATCCGTCTGGCTCATGACGTACCGCCCGCTCTGCCAGTCGCTCGCCCGCCGGTCGCTCGCCCGCCAGTCGCTCGCCCGCCAGTCGCTCGCCCGCCGGTCGCGGACCCGCCGGTCGCTCGCCCGCCAGTCACCGGCCCGCCGGTCGCCGACGCAGCAGCGCCGGTGTCAGTAAACGTGAAGGACTGGGTGCTGCTCACCGACGGGTCACCGGGCCGCAGGTGCAGCTCACGGCGACCGGGCAGCAGCACAACGGCCGCGACGGTTCGCTCGCGGCGAATGTCGCCGTTGCCGGCCACGCAGATCGTCGGCTGGGCGAGCAGCGCGAAGTGCTCTGCCACGCCGCTGGCGTCGGACAGCGCGGCGAGCCCGGCCTCGCAGGCCTTGAGCCGCAGCAGCGAGGAGTTGCGGGCGAAGATGTTGAGCTCGTCCGCGCCGGTAAACTCTGGATGCAGGAAGTGATTGGTGTGGACCGGCCGCGCCATATCCAGCACTAGCACCTGGTTTTCGCAAATCTCCACGCACGCGACGGTGTCCGGGTCGCACAACATGAGCGAGCGGGAACTGGCCAGCGGCAGCTCGCGCAGAATGCTCAGTGCCTGCTGGACCGAGGCCGCGCTGTCGAGCAGGTGCCTGATCGCCAGGTACGGCGGCACGCCGGGCCGCCAGCGCCCGCCAAGCACGAGGTTCAGCCCGATCGCGAGCCCGTCGCTGTTGACGCCGAGGTAGCCGAGCAGCCCACCGAAGCTAAGCACCAGCGCCCGCCGCGCCGGAGCGGACTGGCCCGGACCGGTCAGCCCAATGTCGAGCACCGCGATCTGGTCATCGAGGTCACCGTTCAGGTCAACGGTCTGCGCCAGCACCGGGCCACCAGCCGGGCCGACCACCTGGCCTCCAGCCGGGTCGGCCACCTGGCCTCCAGCCGGGCCGGCAACCTGGGCCCCAGCCAGGCCGATCCCGGTCGGGCTACCAGCCGGGCCGACCACCGGGGCTCCAGCCAGGCCGACCACCGGGACTCCAGCCCGGCCGACCGGGCCAGCAACAGGGCTACCGGCCGGGCCGACCACCGGGCTACCAGCCGGGCCGGCCGATAGGCTGGCGTAGGTGGTGCAGTCGCCGCGTGCCGGGATCCGCTGATAACCGATGATCTCGCGCCGGATCTGAAGCAGCACGGCCAGGTCGCGCGAGATGCCCGCACCGCGCGCTAAGCCGTCGATCTCCTCGCTCAGCCCGGGCGTCGCCGCCGCGATCGCCGATCCGTAGCTGTCCAGCATCCGGCGCAGCGAATCCACCGAGACCGGGGCAGGAGCCAGCCGGTTGATGCGGCACAGGTCATCGTCGATGAACGCGCGCAGCGGCCCGGCCAGCGCCGCGCCGTGGGCGTACCCGACATCGAACGGCCGCCCGGTGGCCCGCACCACCGGCACCCGGCTCGCCGTCATGACGCTGCCCCCGCCCGCACGACCTTCGGGCCGGCCAGCAGCTGGTCGCGCACCTCCTGCCACTCCTGCCGCAGGACGCTGAAGTAGACCGCGTCCCTGCGCCTGCCGTCGGGCATGGGGTTCAGACTGCGCAGCGTTCCCTCTTCGACAGCGCCGATATTGCGCAGCCCGTGGCAGGCCTGCGTGTTCAGCCGATCGGTCTTGAATTCCACCCGCTCCGCGCCCATCCGCTCGAACGCATGCTGGAGCATCAAGAACTTGGCCCACCGGTTCACGCCGACACCACGGAAGTCTTTGCCGAGCCAGGACCAGCCGATCTCCAGCCGCGCGTCCTTTTCCACCATGTTGAAGAAGCTCATGGTGCCCGCGGAACGGCCCGAGCGCTTATCGGTGATGTGGTAGGTGACCCTGACGCCGGTTTGCAGGTCGGCGAGGCAGGCGTCGAAGAACGCGTCGAAGTTCGCCTCCGTGTCGATCCTGACTACGAAGTACCGCCAGATGTCCGGGTCAAGCGCGATCACGAGCAACGGCGCACGGTCTCCTTGATGCACCGGGCGCAACGCCACGTGATCGTTCTCCAGCGTCGTCGCGGCGATCTCAGCCCAGCTCACGTGAGACCGCCGGACTGGCGTGCTTGCCCTAGAGCCGTGACGACGTCGCGGAGGGTGCGCATTTGCGCTACGTCGGCTTCGGTGAACGAGGAGAGGCTGACCTCGGTGTCGTCGCAGAGCGACATCAGGAACAGCACCTTGTTGAGCGAGGTCAGTCCGTAGCCCTCCGCCATCTCAACATCCGGGTCAAGATCGGCGGGCTGGATGTCGGAATCGATCACGCGCGCGAGGCCCTCGCGAGCTACATCCTCGATCTCGGTGCCGGTGGGCACGGCCGCCTCCCTTGACTCGCAGCCACTCTCCGTACTAATCCCGTCACCGCTCGAAGAGTAATTCAGAAAGGACCCGGGCGGTGATTGCCAACTGTCAGCACCGTCTGATCGCTGCCCAGGTGCTGGGCGCGCTCGCATTTCCCCCGATGCTAGTCCGCAATCAGCGATGTGTCAACGCTCGGCATTGTCTCATGCGACAAGAATTCTTTGGCCGGCTGAGCCATTAACTAATGTGAATATCCCGGATAATGCGCTCCCGGCGTTCCAGCGCGAATGCGTCACATCTGGCGGTGAATAGCGCACGCGCCCATTTCAGCCGACCAAACAATAATCAAGAAGAGTTGATTCAGAAGTCGCAGGAGAATCGTTGCCGGTCACCGCGACACTGGCACGGGCGGTCAGCGCCGCATGCGGGGAACGCGGTCACGGGAACGGCGGTCAGCGATACAAGCGGCTCACGCCGTCACACCGCACACGTCGGTCACACCGCTCGGCCGGTCACATGGCACGGGCCGGTCACATCGCGCGGTCGGTCACATGGCACGGGCCGGTCACATCGCGCGGGCCGGTCACACCGCGCGGCCGGTCACATGGCACGGGCCGGTCACACCGCGCGGGCCGGTCACACCGCGCGGGCCGGTCACACCGCGCGGGCCGGTCACACCGCGCGGGCCGGTCACACCGCGCGGCCGGTCACATCGCGCGGCCGGTCACATCGCACGGCGCGCGTCACGCGTGGGCAGCCCTGACTACCACGCTGGGCGAGCGTCGCCCTTTACATCCTTTTGTCCGATCCCGGCGCACACGTGTCGCCAGTCGGGCACCCGCGGCACACAGCCCGCGCGAACGTCGGCCTCGCTAACCCGCCGCATGGCCCGCGCCAGCGCCACTCTTCCGAACCGGGGCCAGCCTGACCCTTCGCGATTCCGCGCCGACGAGAGGCGCGGACGAGCATCACGTCTGCTTCGGCCGGGCCTGGGCGAAGGTCCACTGGTAGCCCTCGATGTCCTGCGCCGTGTAGGCGCGGAACCCGGTCTGGCGGATCCCGCTGACGATCTTCGCCCCAGCCGCCTCCGCCCGGGCCAAGTGGGCGTCCAGGTCGTCCACGAACACCCACGGCTCGTGCGTCACCGGCGTCCGGTCAGACAGCGGCTCCGCGCGCTTGAACACCATCACCGAGCAGTTGCTCACCCGGAACTCGATCCAGGGGTGCCCGTACTCGCCTTCGGCCAGCGGGTCGAGCCCGTCGGGGAGCGGATCGGGTGACTCGAACCCGAACGCCGATGCCAGCCACCGTGCGGCGGCCGCCGGCTTGGCGTAGTACACCCCGATGGCCAGCCTGGCCAGTTCTGGCTGCGGCCTTGGCGCGCTATCCCGCCGCGCGCACCAGGGACCGAACCACTTGGGCACCACGCGAAGCCACGCCGTCCCGCCACGATCTGCGCCGCCGTCGGGAATCGTGGCCTGGACGATGACGTCCGTGCCTGCGGCCGCTGGCGCGAACCGGACCTCGATCTCCACGTCATCGACCGAGCTCTTCCAGGCCAGCCGATCGCCAGGCTCCCAGACTGTGATGCGCCCCAGCTCGCGTCCCTCACCGGTCATTTCGTCGTACACCTCGACCAGCCTGCCGCCGACGCCGGGCTCGCAGCGCATGCCGACGGCGCGCGCCGCGTCAAAGTAGTTGATCGGCCCGCGTACCCACCACAGATCAAGCTCCTCTGTGAAGGCAGTGAACGCTGTCGCCTGATCCACCCCGACGCACACCGACACGACCGTGCTCGTCATCGAGAATGCCTCCCTTCGACGTGGCGCTTGAACGACTGGAGTTGCTCATCCCAGCGCGCTTGCAACTGGTCGAGCCACGCCTGGATAGCAGCGACCGAATCCGGCCTGAGCCGGAACACGCGCACCCTGGCGTCCTCGGGCGGTCGCTCGTCGGCGACGATGCCGGCCTCAAGCAGTACTCGCAGGTGCCGACTCATCGCCGGTCCAGAGACCCCGGCCGACCCTGCGATCTCCCCCGCCCTGCGCGGGCCCTCGCTGAGCAGCTGAACAACCTGGCGCCGGGTCGGGTCGGCAAGCGCCTCAAACAGCCGGCCCACGTCAGTCACCATGGCTTAATAGTTATCGTATATGTTAAATATTGTCAACTGTGCGAGGTACCCGACCCCGGGACCTGTCTTCGCGTCAGTCGATAGCCTCGGACGCATACCATCAGTCGCAGTGGCCCGTCGAGCACACCTCGGCCGGACCTGGCGTTGTATCCCAACCGGACGCACACGGCCGCCGGACCCACGCGGCCGCCGGACGCACGCTGGGCAGCCGGACGCACACGGCCCGCCGGACCCACGCGGCCGCCGGACGCACACGGCCGCCGGACGCACGCTGGGCAGCCGGACACACACGGCCCGCCGGACCCACGCGGCCGCCGGACGCGCGGTGTTCAGACGCACGGTGGGCAGCCGGACGCGCCGGGCCAGGACGGCAACCGATACTCGCCAGCGCGGCGGCTTGAGGCACGGAGCATGACCAGGGAGGCGGACTATCTGAGGTCGCGACCATCGATATTTGAGTTCGCAGGCGGCGAGCAGGCTTTCCTTGCCCTGGCGACCGCTCACCACGAACGCTGCCTGCAGGACCCGTTGCTCAACCACCCGTTCTTGCATCCAGGTCATCCAGATCATGTGCGGCGGCTAGCGAGCTACTGGGCGGAGGTGTTCGGCGGACCGGCTGAGTACTCACGCTCCTGCTGCGGCCATTCGGCGATGCCCGGCATCCACGTCAGCACGGGCGTCGAGGATGACCTGGGCGAGCGGTTCGTGCGGTGCTTCGTCCAGGCGGCCGACGACGCCGGGCTGCCAGCCGATCCTGAGTTCAGGGACGCCTTGGACTCTTACATGCGGTGGGCCGCCCGGGGGGTGCTGTTCTACTCACCGCAAGGCTCGCAGGTAAGTCCGGGCCTCCCGGTCCCCCGCTGGTCCTGGGACGGCCTCCAAGACCGGGCCTCCGCCTGACGGGACTACCGGGTCTACCGGGACAGCCAACCCCCGCCAGGGAGGCTCGCGCCGACGCCGCCCATCCGCGCCACTGCCACCCAGCCAACGTATGCGACGTCACATCGCTCTGGAAACAGCGTATGCGCTGCCACATCGCCAACGTTGCCGGACGCGATGGGCCCGGCCTG
>WNFX01010055.1_pt1 | contig 10979 bp, 9 predicted proteins | sample 5400111 | NCBI WGS metagenome assembly WNFX01 (sample SAMN13153363, study PRJNA577476) | soil metagenome | isolation source: 40 cm soil or saprolite under grassland replicate 1 | place: USA:California | collected 2016-06-15
CCTTTTTACTTCGTCATTGGCCTATACACTGCAGTATGTTCGCAAGCAACGCCTGGTGGAGCCAGGAGATATCGGGTTGATCATCAGCGTTGGTGCAGGCGTACAAGTAGGTTGCGCTACCTACTACTTCTAAGGTGTCCAGGACGACTCGTGAGCAGGATGATTGGAAATGGCAGAGTTTGATGGCGCATGGAAGCTACCATTGACAGAACTGACGCTACCGCACGATGAGGTTCACGTGTGGCGTGCTTCGCTTGACCAACACCCTTCATTCGTAGAACAGCTCGGTCAGACGCTGTCAGCCGCTGAGCGCACACGAGCCGAGCGTTTTTACTTTACGCACGATAGGCAACGCTTCATTATCTGCCGTGGTTTCCTCAGGAGCATTTTGGGGCGCTATATGGGCATTGAGCCGGAGCAGGCGCAATTTTGCTCTGGACCCTACGGCAAACTGGCACTTGCAGAGACACGACCAACTGTCAAGGTAACTCATACGCCTGCGGCGCCGTGGGACGACAACACACTTCGATTTAACGTGTCTCATTCACAGGCGCTTGCCCTCTACGCGTTTACACGAGGGCGAGAGATTGGTGTAGACCTGGAGTACATTCGCCCTGTCGAGGGAGCCGAGCAGATTACTGAACGCTATTTTTCTGTGCAGGAAAGTTGCATACTCCGTAATCTTCCTCCCAATAAGAGGGACGAGCAATTTCTTCTCTACTGGACACGCAAAGAAGCCTATCTGAAAGCTTGTGGAGACGGGCTGACAGGACTGGAATCAATGCGCACTCAGTCTTACAACAGCCTTATCCCAACAGGCTGGTTCATTCAGCATTTGACGCCTACCCCTGGATATGTCGCCGCTCTTGCTGTACAAGACCAGGTGACTATCAGGATTGCTCCTCCACGCCTTGTATACTGGCAATGGGTATTGCCCGAGAAATGAACAGCACGAGGTAATTTATGAAGATGGTAAGATTAAGGAAGAGCAGTGCAAGGCCACAAACGTTGGAGGGCGAGATTGCTATTGTGACAGGTGCCAATTCGGGTATTGGGGCGGTCACGGCGAAGGAGTTTGCCTGGCGCGGGGCAAAAGTGGTGCTGGCAGCACGCCGAGTGAACGAACTGGAGGCACAGGCAAAAGCCATTACCGAGGCGGGTTATTGTGCTGTTGCCATTCCCACAGATGTTACAGATCTCACACAGATAAGGCAACTGACAGAGCGTACAACAGAGCTGTTCGGACGGGTGGATGTGCTAGTGAACAATGCGGGAATTGCCTGGCGAGAGTCGTACATGGACAACACAATAGAACAGATCGAGCAAATTATCAATGTGAATTTGCTCAGTACTATCCTGTTGACACACGTGGTACTCCCAGGCATGTTGGAGCGGCATCACGGCTCTCTGATCTTCGTGGCTTCTGTGGCGGCTCATATCGCTGTAGACCCCCTTTATTGCGCAACCAAGTCTGGTGTGCGAGGCTTCGCGCTTTCGTTGCGTCGCGAGTTAGCAAACACTGGTGTCTCAGTCTCCGTTGTCTCACCAGGATTTGTCCACACTCCAATGAACAGCCACATGCGGATGCCTATGCCTGGTCCAGAACCGGTAGCGAGGGCAATTGCTGATCTGGCAACCCATCCACGGCGCGAAGTGGTCGTTCCGGGCTTCTACCGTCCAATCATAGAGGGCGAGCGTCTCTTCCCCTCGATAGCAGACCGTCTTATATGGCGGCTCCGTCCGCACGTCATTGCACCAACTCAATCGCCAAAACCTGCGGATTTGCCCATAAGGTCAAAGTAGCAATCCCTCTTGGGGATTGATCCTTTCATGCTGGAGGAGCAACAGTGGAAACCACGAAGCCGACCATTTTGATTCTCACCGCTCTGACCGGTGGAGGCCACTTGAGTCTTGCCCTGGCCTTGCAGGATATCCTGAGTGAGGACTACGAAACGCACATTGTGGACCCACAACCCGGCATCTTTCGTCAGTATTACACATTCGCGGGTCGGCATTCTTTAAGACTCTGGGGATTAGGATACAAGCATAGTGATAATGAGAAGGCCGCGTTACGGTTACACAAAACGCTGACCTTGCTCGTCCAGCAACGCCTGTACAGACTCACGGAACTTCTTAAACCTCGGCTCATCATAACGACACATACTCTGGTGTCGTATGAGATTGCTCACGTGCTTGTGCAGCAACGCGCAAGCACTCCGCTCGTGTTTCAGTTCAGCGAACTAGAGGAGGTTCATGCTACGTGGTTAACGGTGAAGAACGCGGATGCCTATCTTGTCCCAACTCGCGAAATATTTACGCAGGCACGAGCACACGGTATCAACGAAAGCCGCCTGCATCTGACCGGCATGCCGGTACGCAGACAGTTTCTAGAGGAATATAAAACAAGCAGAGCTGAAACACTAGCTCGTCTTGGTCTCGACTCTGCAGTGTTCACCGTTTTCCTCCAGGGAGGCGCAGAAGGAGCCGGCGGGCTTGCTTCGATGGTGAAAAGTATTCTGTCAGTGGCTTCGCCTGTACAAATCATCCTGGCCGTGGGAACGAATAAGCAACTGGCAATGCGCTTTTCAGGCATTGCTCGCTTGAGAGTGCTGCCTTTTACACAAACCATTGCCCCCTACATGGCTGCGGCAGATGTGATCATCGGCAAGGCGGGACCGAACTTCATTGCAGAGGCGATGATACTAGAGAAGCCATTTCTCGCGACGTCCTCGCAAAACCTGAGTACGCAACCACATTGAAAAGGCCTGGAATTCATGTCGTAGTGCTCTGCGGAGTGTGTACCTGGCACCTGTTTTCGCCCTCTCTTTGGAAACGTATAAAGATGGAGGAGTACTTGCATGCGAAATGGAAACATACCTGTTTGTCTTTCATTGCTATTTGTCGTCGCGGTATGCACCGCCGCAGGCATTTCACCCCTGGCAACGCAAAGGGCACACATCGGCCCCTATCAGTTGCTGTTGAGCTTTTACAGCCTACCGCGGACTGAACAACTCCTCAACATGACCATCCAGTCAACAACACCCGCTATGAATCTACGGTTTTCACAGCCGGTCCTCACTCCGGCTCCTGGCACTGATGCAACCGACGTACATGTCACGCTCAGTCCCGACAGCGACACACCCGATGTCTACGATGTCAATGTCACACCGCCCATTCGCGGTCTATGGCTGCTCCACATGACAGCAAGCGGCCCCGCTGGCTCCTTTGCCGGTGATATCCCCATCGACGTTCTTGGTCCACCCGCCATCCCGATATGGCTAGGCTGGCTTATTGGTCTGTCCCCGCTTCCATTGCTTATTGCCTTCATCCTGGTGCAGGTGCGTTGGCGCAAGAAATTGCGCGCATGGGTACGCCAGGAGAAGCCACAACGCTCTTTTTAATACTATTGGATGAAGGAGGGAATTCCCATGGTACGTGCCATCGCTCAGACAAAAGGAAAGAGAGCCTCTCACAAGTCAGCATCGATGCGGCCCGATATCACAGAGCATAGAATCCGCCAGGTCAGTGCCTGGATTGTGCTCTGCCTGCTGCTGCTAGCAGAATTCGGTTTGGCATGGGATCGGCGATGGCATGACATGGTTGGGCGCGATCAATTCTGGATTCCGCCGCACATCATGATGTATACAGGTATAGCAGGTGCAGGGTTGATTGCCTTGTGTGTGGTGCTGGTAGATACACTGCGCTACTATCAGAAGAAAGCGGGGGTGGATGATAGCTCAACCGTCAATATTCTCTGGTTCTTCCATGCGCCTCTTGGTTTCATCCTTTTGGGTATTGGCATGCTCATCGACGCAATAGCCGCCCCTCTCGATAACTACTGGCACGTATTGTATGGCGTTGATGTCACGTTTTGGGCTCCATTCCATCTCATGGGACATCTTGGCGCGGTTATAGGAGTGCTGGGCATTATTTATGCCTTCGCGTCGGAAGCAGCCTATGAACGACAGGTGGAGGATCCATCTCCCCGCCTTCTCTGGCTCAATGGACCTGAGTGGGGAATCGTTGTGCTATTGGCAGGGTTCCAGGAAGTAGTTTTACCGGCATTGACGGCTTTCATCCCCATCGTGCTTGGCCCAGTACAGCTTATAACCTACCCACTCATCCTGGTCCTTGCGGCGAGTCTCTTCCCCATCAGCCTGTATCTGTGTATCCGCAAACCAGGCATAACACTGCTGATGATCTTGATCCTCTGGCCTTTGTCATTGGCAACGGAGACCTTTACCCCGCTTGCGCTACGTTTCATGGTAGCGAGGCTTGGACTCACCTATCGCCTGGGGCGCGAGCCTGTATTCGACGTGACAATTGCCATGTTGCCGCTCCTCTATCTGGTATGTGCCTTGATGGTGGAAGCGGCGGCCTCCTGGCAACGTCGATCTGGCGAGGCAAGGAATGACGAGCTGCGAGGAACGTGGCTTTTAGGTGTTCTGATGGCGGTGCCTGCGGTGGTGATCCCTCCAGGTATTGCGCATGCTTTCAGCCTTTGGGCTCCTGCCATCCCACTGCCGCCAGACGTGGTTCATGTGCTTGAACCCGGCTGGTTAGCCATGCTGCTCACATTGCCGATAGCGATGCTGGTGGGAGCAATTATGGCTTCCCTGGGCACTGTTTTTGGGGATATCTGGCACTGGAATAGACAATGATGAGTACATTGTATTCCCCAAGACATATTGTCCAAGACATCTTGTGAAATCCTGTGTTTGCATCTCTCTTGCTCATCTGCTATACTCACCCCATGTTGGGTAATAAAATAAGCATGTTCGTGAGAACCGTATGCCAAAAGCAGCAGTGCACGCAGTGATCTGGTCACCAGAGCGAGATAGATATGAATTGCATCAGCAGGGCGACAGAAGCCATCATCCTCTGCGCACAGAGGATGGATCCGGATTCATCGGGCTGGTCGATGGCTCCTCCTTTGCATTCCAGGGCAAACACGGGCGCTTGACGCTCCGGAAAGAGTCGAGGCTTCATGGCGAGGGCTATTGGTACGCCTACCGTAACCAGGGCCGCCGGACTCGCAAGAAATATGCCGGACGCACTACCGACCTGACGATTGCGCGCTTAGAGGACATAGCCGAAGCACTCACGGCTGAACCCCGCGTTTCAACTGACGAGCGCTCCCAAGTGAAGGGGGGAACGATCCCCGAGCTTCAAGCGGGGGTGCCAGCAGAAGAGAGGAGCGCAGTTCTTCACGGACGTGTTCCTGATACCATCACCACCTCTCCATCTGAACACCACACACCAGTGCTTGCCTCTAAACTCCATCTGCCCCGGCTGCATGCCTCCCTCCTCACACGCTCGCGCCTGTTGACACGGCTTGATACTGGTCTGCAAGGCAAACTCACACTGCTGTCTGCTCCGGCTGGCTTCGGCAAAACGACGGTGGTGAGCCAATGGGTGGCCGATCACCGCAAGCGCCAGCATCATCCGCCTGTCGCCTGGATCTCACTTGATCCAGGTGACAACGATCCTGTCCGTTTCTGGCGTTACGTCATTACGGCCTGCCAGGCATTCCAGCCAGGTATCGGCCAATCCGCTCTCGCATTGCTCCACACCGTAGCACGATCTTCCCTGGAACTGATGCTCAGGACGTTCCTCAATGAACTTGCTTCCCTGCCGCATCGAGGTATACTTGTCCTGGAAGACTACCACGTGATCACCTCCCCTCAGATCCATGAGACCCTGACCTTTTTGCTTGATCATCAGCCTGCGGTGTTCCACTTGATCGTGATAACACGGGTTGATCCTCCCCTTCCACTGACGCGGCTGCGTGCTCGCGGTGACCTCTGCGAACTGCATGCCGAAGACCTCCGTTTCTCACAGGAGGAGACGGCCATTTTTCTCCGGCAAGCCTTGCCGGCTGCGCTCTCCCCGGAGGAAATTCGCCACCTTGATACCCGTCTGGAAGGCTGGGTGACCGGACTGCGCCTGGTCACCCTCATGCTCCAGAGACGTTTGACCCAGCAAGAGATCGAGCACTTTCTTGCGACTTTCTCCGGCAGCCACCGGCATATTCTGGAGTTCTTCGTCACAGAAGTGCTGAATGCACAACCAGAGCCGCTCCAGTTCTTTCTTCTCCAAACAAGCGTGCTCAGTCGTTTGTCCGGTTCGCTCTGTGATGCCGTCACCGGGCGAAACAATAGTGAGCAGTTCCTCAAAGCGGTGGAGGATGCTAATCTGTTTCTGCAATCTCTCGATGGCTCCGGGCAGTGGTATCGCTATCACCCACTCTTCGCCGAGGCCATGCAACAGGAGGCCCGGCAGCGTTTTGGAGAAGAGGCCCTGCATGCGTGGTATAGCAGAGCAAGTGTGTGGTATGAGCAACAAAGTATGTTGACCGAAGCGGTGGAAATGGCCCTGCAAGCTCGGGAGTTTGCGCGTGCTGCTGCTCTCATTGAGCAGAATATGAGGCCGCACTATGCGTATCATGAGATGAATGAGTATCACACGCTTCAGCGTTGGCTCAGCTCCTTACCGGAAGACGTTTTGGGGCAACATCCTCGACTCTGTTCGCGTGCTGCCCTCCTGTTGGTGTTCTCCTGGGAAGGGCGGACAGATAGCCGACCATCTACCCTGGCACAGATCGAGCGGCTGCTTCACCGGGCGGAGTGCGCCTGGCAGGCAGAGGGCAACCGCAATGGGCTTGGTGAGATCCTCACTTTTCGTGCCTTCCTCAGTTGGGAGCAAGGAGATTTTGCTCTAGCAGCTCGTTTCGCCAGAGAAGCGCTTGCACTCTTACCAGAGAGTGAGTCGCAATGGCGGGGTTCCTGTTTCAGAATCATCGGGGAAGAAGAGATGCTGGCAGGTCGTGTCCGTGAGGCGAGACAGCTCTTCCAGGAAGCGTTGGCCCTCTTTGAAGCTGCCGGGAACAGCTACGGGGCGCGTGCTGCACTGCTCGCGCTGGCAGAGGTATATTGGCTTCAGGGAGCATTGCGCCAGGCTGCCGAGTTGTATCGTGCGGTAAGCTCTACAGCAAGAGAGGATCTCCCCAACGCTGGGAAGGCGCAGCTTGGCGTGGCTCGGCTCTCCTACGAATGGAATGTCCTGGAAACTGCCGAGCAGGAGGCGCAGGAGGCCCTCGATCTAGGCACACGCCTCCGGGATGAGGCCCTCCAGGTGCAGGCATCGCTCGTCCTGGCGTCCATAGAGCAGGCTCGTGAGCAGACAGCACCTGCCCAGCAACGGCTCCATACGCTACTCGCTCGGCTGCCAGGAGAGTCGACGCACCACCTGCCGCTGCTCGACCGGCACATCCTTGCCGGGCAGGCCCGGCTCTCGCTTGCGGCTGGAGACCTGGCGGCGGTAGAGCGCTGGTCCACGACGAGCGCCATGGACCGGGAGAGTATACCACGGCTGCACCAGGAGCAAGAAGACCTCATCACTCTCCGCTTACTCATGGCACAAGGTGAGGCGGAGGAGGCCATCCCCTTGCTCGAAGGCTGGCGGGTAGAGGCGCACCAGCATGGGCGGACTCGCAGTGAAGTGGAGATCCTGGCCCTCATGGCTCTGGCGTACTTTGCCCAGCAGCGCCCGTTGCAAGCCTCTTCTCTGCTCAGAGAAGCGCTGGCGCTTGCACATGCCGAAGGCTACCAGCGCCTCTTTCTGGACGAAGGAGAGGAGATGGCGGCCTTGCAGCGGGTCGTCTTGCCCACGATCAGGAAGGACCTTTCCGAGACGTATGTGCATACGTTACTGCATGCCTTCACCCAACAACAACTTGGACAGGGAGCCTCATTTACATACAGCTCTCCCGTCTCGGCCCGGCTCATCGAGGCACTCAGCCCACAAGAGCAACGTGTGCTTCGTTTGCTGGTGGCTGGTTTGTCTAACCCGGAGATCGCTGAGGCGCTGGTCGTCTCCATCAACACCGTGAAAACGCAGGTCCGCAGTATCTATCGCAAGCTCAATGTGAAGAGCCGCAAAGAAGCGCGTTCGGCAATACGCAGCCAGAACCTGCTCTAGACAGCTTTTACTGTGTGTTCAGTCTCTCTGTGTAGAGGGTCTCTCGCTATCTTCCTCCAGCCGGTCCTTTCTTAATCACCCGCTACAATCATCCCGTTCGGGTGATGCAGATCCCCTGACTGTGCTCTATACTGGAGACAACGAAGGGCTATCTTGCTTCTGAGCACAATGCTCGTTGAGATATCTTGCATTTCGATCACGCAATTGAGTGAGAAAAGGAGGGAAAATAATGCCATACAAACGCAGATGGTGGGCGGTAGCAGCCGTTGGTCTCTCGATCTTTCTTTCCGCCCTGGATGCGACTATCGTGGCGCTGGCGCTGCCCTCGATGGCTCACTGGTTTCAGCTCTCGGAGAGTCTGACATCTCTGGTCATCTTGAGCTACACCATTCCCCTCACCGCGCTAATCCTGCCCTGTGGAGCGCTGATTGGCCGCTTTCGCCCCCTGCCCACCTTCCTGGCCGCGGTGCTGGGGTTTGGTCTGGGGAGCATCATGTGTGGTCTGGCAACAAACTTCCCGCTGCTCATACTGGGTCGTGTGATCCAGGGGAGCTTTGGCGCGTTGATTGGGACGCAAGGACTGGCATTGGCTGCTGCCGTTGTCGCGCCTCATGAGCGAGGGCGAGCTATGGGCCTCATTGGCTCGCTGGCTCCTCTGGGCGGGATCGCTGGGCCGGGGATTGGCGGTCAGCTCCTGGCGCACTGGAGCTGGCAAGTGGTCTTCTTCGTCAATGTGCCGATCTGTGGGCTGGCAGCCTTGTTAGGATTGTTCAGTCTGCGCGGCGTCAGCCTGGGAGAGCGGAGGCCCGATGCTGGCAGTGGCTTTCGTCACATGGCAATGTTGCTGCGTCGCTGGTCGTTCTTCTGGGGTCTGATGGGGTTTCTCAGCACAGTGACCATCGCCGGCGCCCTCTACTACCTGCTACCCTTCGATCTGAGTGATGTGCAACATCTCACGCCCTCGACGGCAGGACTCATCTTGTTGTGCATGCCGCTGGGCATGGGGGTCGTGGGACTGCTGGGAGGATACCTGACGGATCGCTATGGCGCACGGCCTTTTACCCTGACCGGTTCGGGTCTGGTGCTGGTCGGTGTGTTGTTGCTCTCCCTGGTGTTGGTGCATCCAACCTCGGTGTTTGATCTGACCTGGCGTCTGCTGCTAGTAGGGATCGGCATGGGGCTCTTCAACGGGCCGAACCAGACGCTGCTAATGAGCGCTGGGACAAAGGAAACGATGGGAGCAGCCAGCGCGCTTTCCAACCTGAGTGCCCGCCTGGGTTCGGTCTTCGGCCCATTGCTGCTGAGTATCATCTGGTCATTCTTGCCCGGCTCCACGCTGCATATGAGCGCTGGAGGGGTTGTTTTCGTTGCCCTGGCCGTGCTGAGTGTTCTGTGCGCCTGGTTGGTGAGGCCCCAGCCAAGCTATAACCCGGCAAAAACCGGGTCTGCACCGTCGACCAGGGAATCCCTGGCCAGGCAAGAAGAGTGACGAGGTGTGTGTGAGAGATCTGCCAATGGTGATCATTACATATCGACACGTGCAGAGTAACAGAAAGGAGTTACACAATGAACCAGGAACATGTTGAACAAGAGGTAGTGCGTCTTGCTGACGCCTGGGCCACCGCCGAACTGCATGGTGATACCGCTTTCCTTGAGAGCACACTTGCAGACGATTTCGTCGGCATAGGGCCTCTCGGATTCATGCTGACAAAGCAGGAGTGGCTCGCGCGACATCAGTCTGCTGACTTGAAGTACGCATCTTTCAGCCTGGACGAGATCAAGGTGCGTGTGTACAACGATGCAGCCATCTTGATCGGCCGTCAAGTCCAGAATGGAACTTATCGCGGCAACAGTATACAGGGGCAGTTTCGCACCACGTTGGTGTTTGTCCAACAACAAGGGCAATGGCGACTTGCGGGTCTCCACTTGAGTCCCATTGGCCAACCACCGAGTTTCACGAGAGAATAGCCCTCGCACACTGCGTCGCGAGCCCGTATCATCGCAAAATACCGGCGGCTAAGGTGGCCGCCGGTCGGTTCCAGTAAGAAGCTTTGTAACACTGATAGCCACCTTGCTGCTAGGATAGCTGAGCCTGGCGACAGGTAGAGCTGAGGTGCAAGATAAAAGAAAGCTTACATAAGCAGTGAGGTGATGGAATGTCGTCCATCACCTCACTGCTTTTGAGAAGAAGCCTGCACAATCCGTTCGAGCGCTGATTCGAAGAGTCGTGCTTCCTCTTCGGTCAGCCAGTGCGCAAAGTACTGAGCAATTCCTTGCGCATAGATGGGCCAGGCGTTCCGGAGCGCTGCGATCCCCTGCTCCGTGATAACGGCATACGCTCCACGACGATCCGTTCCAGACCGATCTCGTCTTAAGAACCCTTCTGCTTCTAAGCGATCCACCAGGCGGGTCAGCCCACTCCGACTCAGCACAACTCGCTCGGCCAATTCATGCATGCGTAACCGGCGCTCAGGGGCCTCATACAGTTCAATGAGCACGTCATACCACGAAAGTGGCAGACGCCTGGCAACCACGAGATGGTGATCGATACGGTCTATGACAAGTGCATGCGCCTTAAGAAAGGTGCGCCAGGCGGCAAGATGCTGTTTTGAAAGATGTTCTGTCATCATAGTGTGAAGTATACCACACGAAAATTGTGCCTGCAACTATTGACAATGCAACAAAATGCTGGTATATTCTTATTAGTTGCATATACAATCATACGCAATGCAACAATATATGCTAGAAAGAGGACAGGTGGATGAACGTTATCGGGCGTTCTCTCCCTGAGATCCCTCTAAGGGGAACCACAAAAGGAGACAGATCATGAGTTGGCAATTTGATCCTGGGCATACGTATAGGCCTCTTAGGCCCGCCGACGAAATTTACAACGCTTGTATATTGGACTTGTACAGGAGACTCACCTGTGAAGCGTCCAGAGCAAGTGGCGAACGCAGAAGAGTGAGAGTACACTGAAGTCTGGGAGGGCAGGAGTCGGC
>WNFX01006645.1_pt1 | contig 10978 bp, 4 predicted proteins | sample 5400111 | NCBI WGS metagenome assembly WNFX01 (sample SAMN13153363, study PRJNA577476) | soil metagenome | isolation source: 40 cm soil or saprolite under grassland replicate 1 | place: USA:California | collected 2016-06-15
CGACCACCAGTTGGGGACCATCGTGACTCAATCGAATGTCTCCGACGATCAGTTACTTGGACCAGGCAATTGCGGCTCCCCAAGGGCCAATGACGTGAGTGGCGGAACGCAGAATGGCCGTTGCGGCTTTGGCCCGCGTTTGCCGTTGCTGGTGGTTTCGCCATGGGCAAAACAGAACTTTATCGACGACTCGATAACGGACAAATCTTCGATTTTGCGGTTCATCGAAGACAATTGGAACCTCGGCGGGATCGGAAGCGGCTCGACGGATGCGACTACGGGCACGTTGAACAACATGTTTGACTTCAGTAGCGGCCCGAAAGCGGGAAAGCTCATTCTCGATCCCGCTACCGGAATAGTCGTTTCTCAATAGCGAATCCGCACGCGAATAGTTTCCGCGCCATTTGTTTTCATTCAAATCCCCCGGATCGTCTCAGTTCGTACAAGGCGATCCGGGTCTTTCCTTTTTCCCGTGCCATCGCTCCCGTTCGCACTTACTACACCCTGATGTTCTGCGCATGAACCGCTTCATTTCCCTCCCGAACAATTCCCTTATTCCATGCCCACAACCGCCTCTCCGCTTTCGGTTGGGGCCTCGGCGCGCTGTTCTGAGTCGGAGGTCTGTACTACACTTCCGGAATCATGAAACATGGCAAGCACTTGAAAGAAGCATCGCGGATCGTTGAACGCTACTGCATCACAAGAGGCGAACACTTCCGGCTCAAGGACTTTGACCCCGCTGACACCAACGGAGTCAAGACCAAACAACACGCCGAGGACATCCTGGAGAGACGTGTGGGCTTGCTCAGCGACATGCAGGAGAAGCTTTACGCGCAGGATCGCTGGGCTCTGCTGCTGATTTTTCAAGCCATGGATGCCGCGGGAAAAGATGGCGCGATCAAGCACGTGATGTCCGGCGTAAACCCGCAAGGCTGCGACGTCCACGCATTCAAATCGCCCAGCAGCGAAGAACTGAACCGCGATTATCTTTGGCGGACTCACAAATGCACCCCAGAACGGGGCAAAATTGGCATCTTCAACCGTTCCTATTACGAGGAAGTTCTGGTCGTGCGCGTTCATCCGCCGTTTCTGCGGGCCCAGAAGCTGCCCGACCAGTTGATCACCAAGCACATCTGGGACGAGCGCTATGAAGACATCAACGCGTTCGAACGCTACCTGACGCACAACGGCGTCGTGGTCCGCAAGTTTTTCCTTCACGTTTCAAGAAAAGAGCAGAAAAAAAGATTCCTCGAGCGGCTGGAAGACTCCAAGAAAAACTGGAAGTTCTCCATGGCCGACGTCCAGGAGCGCGGTTTTTGGAAGGATTATCAGGAAGCCTACGAGGAAATGATTCAGCGCACCGCAAGCAAGCACGCGCCCTGGTACGTCATCCCGGCGGACAACAAGTGGTTTACACGGCTGGCGGTCGCCTCGGCGATCATCGAAACGCTGGACGGTCTCGATCTCGCCTTCCCCGATGTCGACAAGGCCAAGAAGAAGGAGTTGGAGGCCGTCCGCGAGTCGTTACTCTCGCAAAACAATTAGCTGAAGCTCTCATTGTTCGCGACCTGCCAGATACGTTCGTGGACTCTCGCAACCTTAAAGTTTTTCTCGGTTTGGGACTGCAGGCGCCCGCTCAGTGCGGCGAAGAATATTGGTAGCGCAGGCTCGCCGGCAGGCGTTCCGAACGTTGCCGAGTGTTGTACTCCAGTTGGTAGTCCTGGTGTTCCGCATCGGCGGGATAATCTTTTCCCACGGGGTATGGATACGGCAGCGGTGAATGCCGCGGTAGCGGCTCGACAGTAAACGCGTGCGCCGCGTAAAAATCGAGATCCTTTTCAAAGCCGTCGGCGTAAAAGAAATAATCGCGAATCCATCCTGCGGGCAGCGCTGGGAGCTGCTTCGAATCAAAATCAAGCTTCAATCCCTCGCCGGAGCCGAAAACCACAAAGCGATCGTCCGAACCGCGCAGCAAGTCGTATACATCGCCATAGCGCGTGTAATTTCCAGCCGCGTGCGCATAAGGACCGCTCATGCTTCGGTGCGAATACGAATACACCGTGTCGCTCGCCGGCTTCAGCTGTATCTCCCGCGGATAGCCCACGTAATCGAGTGCTGCCTTCGCGAGTGGTACTTGTGCGACGCGCACATCCTGCACGTCCGCCGTCTGATCAATTCGAATCGCGTCCCAATAAATCTTCAAATTGTTGACAATGCGAATCCGCCGCGTTCCCGCGGGGATCTTGCCTGTCAGGTCCGCAATCATGGTCCGTTCGAGTCCCGCCGGAAAACCCATGTCTTCCACGACGCGCACCCACTTGCCTCGTGCGTCGAGAGCTTCCACGTACGGCGGAATCACTTTGATTCCCGCTTGATCCGCCGCGTACATGGAAGTCGCCGTGAAGTAATCCGTGTACCCGTCGATAATCAAGCGCAGCGGTTTTTGCGAGTCCCAGTCGCCCAGGTCGAGTTCGATCCAATGCAGCTTTGCGAATCCCGCGAACGGCAACTCTTCTAAACTGGTGACGTACTTGCGGTCATGCTTCGAGATCAGTTCCAGCACGTTATTTCCGTGGTCGTCCCACGCGCCGGCCGGCGCATGCGCGTCGCGGCTGGCGATCACGCGAAATTCCGGAAAAGGCGGCGCGCTGACAAATCGCTCATTCGGAAAAACTTCATACGTCGCCGGATGATCGATGGCCAGCAACCGTACCTGGTCGAGATACACCGTTTCTTCCATCGGCTCCATGAAGCGGAAGCTGAGCAAACCCTTTCGAGCCTTCACGCTGTGCGCAGGCACCTTTAGGTATTCGTCTGGGTCGGGAACGTCTCTTTCCCCGGGCGCAACCCAGTGGCCGACCACGCCGGGTCCGATCATGTCCGCGATGAATTCATACTCGCGTCCGTTCCACGAAAACAGAACAGGGCAGGAGCTTCCACGCCGATCGAGTTCCGCAATGCTGTGTACTTGCTTTGCGGCCAAATTTATTTCGTCTTGCGGCACGCCCGTCGGCCAAAGCAGCCTGACAACTTCAGCGTTGCGCTCTGAGCCAAGCCCCGCAAGGATCGGAGCAGCGCTTTGCCCCAAATAGCCGGACGCACCGGCCACTTCCCACTTTTGATACAGCATGCCCGCGTAGAGCTCGACCTTCGTTCCAATCCCGCTCTTGTTGTCGTTCAGCGCCTTGAGGTCAATGCTCATCCAGTTGTTATGATTGCCGCCCTCATTGCGCAGAATAATCGGCGCGCCGCCAAGTTGCGTCACAACCAGGTCCGCATCCCCATTTCCATCGATGTCCGCGACTGCAATCGCGCGTGGTTGCTTCAGCTTGACGCCATCGAGGTGCACATCCTTCGTCACGTCGCCCCAGCCTTTGCTTCCCAGATTCCGCAGCAGCCGAAGCTCCGCTCCGTTGCTTGACTCCCCCGCAGCGATCAGATCGAGCCAGCCATCATTGTCATAATCGAGCGCGGCAATTCCCCAGCCGCGCTGCCACCCGAAATCGGGGAGCGCCACGCGTTCCAGCCGCTTTCCTTCCACATTCCGCCACAAACTAATTCCCGGCGCGCCCGCGTGCGTAAACGCCAAATCCATCCAGCCATCTTTATCGAAATCGAACGCTACCACACCAACTGCCGGCGGCAGCTTCTCTTTGCCGAAATCGATCCCGCCGAGCGTGGTGAATTTTCCTTCGCGCGGATTCAGATAGATCGCAGCTCCCGAAGCGCCTCCCGCCATGATGAAGTCCACAGCCCGGTCATTGTTAAAATCGGTGGTTACAACCCCCGCGCCAGTCGCCGCAACGCCGAGGGCCGTCTCCGCCGACACATCCGTGAACGTACCATTGCCATTGTTCCGCCAAAGAACATTGTGCGGCGCCACCCCCGGCGCAGCCGCCTTAGGCGCCATCGTGATGTACAAATCCAGGTCGCCATCATGGTCGTAGTCCACGAACGTCAGGCCCACGCACCCTTTATCTCTGCGAATTCCCACCGCCTGCGTTACGTCTTCGAACTTGCCGTCACCCTTGTTATGGAACAGCTTTACTCCCTCGCTCAGACAAATCGCTAGGTCGGTCTTGCCATCGTTATCGAAATCGCCCGCGGCGCATCCCAAACCGCTCGCCGAGAGATGGATACCCACCTCTTTCGTCACGTCCGCAAATCGCCCATCGCCAAGATTGTGCAGCAAGTGGCTGGAGCCATCCGCCACGCCGCTCACCAGGAAAAGATCGGGCTTCCCATCGCCGTCGTAATCAAAGAAACATGCGCCAGTACTCGGCGCAACTTCAACCGGACTTCCACTGGTCCCTTTCGAAACAAACGCATTTGCCTGAACCGAAAACCGCACCGGAATCGCCGCGGGCACGTCCACAACCGAATTCGCCGGCAGTTCTGCAAGCGAATATCGTCCTTGTTCGCCATAACCCGCGCCGAACGGCGTTCCCAGCTTTTCCGTTGTGATTTTCTGGAAGCGCGCCAGGTGTTCGCGCGCCGCTGCCGTGTCGCCCTTTCGTTGCAACGCGCGCGCCAGCCCGAATTCCGACGAAGCATGAAAAGCATTCAGCGCTAGCCCCTTTTGAAACGCGGCGACGGCCTCGTCATATTTCTGAAGCTGCGAGTACAGATAGCCGGTGAAATAATAGGCGTCCGCCTCGTTGGGTGCGATCTCTGTCACGTGCAGAAAAGCGGCAACGCCCTTCTCAGTCTCTCCAACGTCTTTGTAAACAAGTCCGAGGTTATACCAGGCGTAAGCATCCTTGGGCAGCTGCCGGGCAGCCTCTTCTAACGCCGCGCGCGCAGGCTCCAGCTTCTGCTGGCCAAGCAGCGAAACACCCAGGTTTAACCGCGCCACTGCAAACTTTGCGTCGGCCTCCAGGGCTTGCTCGAAATATTTTTGCGCGTCCGCAGGGCGCTGCTGGTTCATGTATGCCACGCCCAAGGCATTGAAACGATACGCGACGGCAATCCCGACCGACGCACCGGACTTTTTCGCACTTGCAGCCTTCTCCTGCGCCGGCGGCGCGCTGGAACGCACCAATAGCGCGGCTGAGCAAATCAAAAGTGAACAAACTGGAACCACCCCGGCTGCTCTCCGATAAGTTGAACCCATGAAAGTGTTTCGTCCTGTCCACGCGGGATGCCCGAATTCCGCATACGATACATCCGGGCGCATTTGGAATTCTCCCGGCTGCCGCGCGCATCGTCAACCGATTTTATGTCCGCGGAGTTCGGCGTTTCGCCAGGCGCTTGACCTGCGCCCCATGTATGCTTACTCTCGCGCATCAGCAATGAATATCTTTCCCTACGGCACCTTGGCGGAAATCGCGCGGGAAATTCGCTCCAAGAATATCTCGCCTCTCGAACTCGTCGAACTCCATCTTAAACGTATCGAGTCGTTGCAACCTATGCTGAATGCTTTCGTCCACTTCAATCCCGAGGGCGTCCGCCAGCAGGCCCGTGCGGTGGAATCTTCGGCCGCGCACGGCGCACAACTTGGACCACTGCACGGCGTACCGCTTACCATCAAGAGTTGCATTGATGTCGCTGGCTGGCCCTGTCCCGCCGGCTCTCTTCTCCGCAAAGACTATGTGGCCGATCGGGACGCGCCCCTTGTGGCGCGATTGAAGGCCGCCGGCACCATCCTGCTCGGAAATACCAACACGCCGGAATTCCTGATGGCCTACGAAACCGACAACCTGCTCACCGGAAAAACGAGCAACCCCTGGAACTTGCTGTACTCCTCGGGCGGCTCGAGCGGCGGTGAAGCTGCTGCCATCGCCTCGGGATGTTCGGTCGGCGGCGTCGGCAGCGATGGCGGCGGGTCCATTCGCGTGCCCGCCCATTTTTGCGGAATCTGCGGACTCAAGCCCACGCCCGGCCGCATTCCTGCCGGGGGGCATTTCCCTCCCGGCGCCGGAGCATTTTCCTGGATCGGCGTTGTTGGCCCCATGGCCCGCACCATCGCGGACGTTCGCGTGCTCTTCGAAGTAATGGCCGGACCGGATCCGGGCGATGCACTCTCCGCTCCGGTTCCTTTGCGCGCGTACCGCGAAGACGAATTGCGCGGCGTGCGCATCGGAATTTTAGAGAGCGATGCCCTTGGCGTAGCAACTCCGGAGACTCGCGCTGCCGTCGAGTGCGCCGCAAAATCACTCGGCGAGCAGGCCTTCTCCGTCGAACCTTTTCGGCTAAATGGACTCGACCGCGCTCTCGATCTGTGGTGGTTTTTCTTCGGTCCGGTGATCGGCAACCTGTTCCGGCACAGCGTCGCTGGCCAAGAGGATGAAATCAGTCCGATGTTGCGCGAGTATCTCTCGAGCGCAAATTCCGAAAGCCCAATTACGCTTGAGCGTTTCATGAAGGCATGCATGGAGCGGGATCTTCTCCGTGCGGAGATTCTGCGGCAAATGCGGGACACGCCGGTTTTGCTCTCGCCGGTTTCTTCGGATCTCGCGTTTCGTCACGGCCAGGGGAATTATCTTCCTGGCACGGGATATCGCGACACCATGCGCTTCTCGCAATGGCTAAACCTAACCGGCTTTCCCGGCGCTTCCGTTCCCGTCAGCGTTTCGAACGAGGGACTCCCCATCGGCGTTCAAGTGATCGGCCGTCCGTTTGAAGAGGAACTGGTTCTGGCCGTCGCGGAAGCCATCGAGCAAGCCCGTGGGCCATGGCAAACACCCCCAGTTTAGCACCGTGACTCGGACCCAGCCCGCAGCAACCCTCAGTTTCCTCTTGACATCCTCCTGCCTTTGGATATTAACTCGGTTTAATAAAAGCTATTTGAAGGATGATGCCCCGGTGCTGGCTATCCTGGATTGCATATAGGGGTGGGATTGTGCTGCGTCGCGCACCGAGACTCGAATTACTTCCGCAAATTCAATACCATTCAGTGAGTCTGTGTTTCCGATCGGTTGATTGTTTTCAGGGGTCAATCATTTCCCGAGGGGGTATTTCCATGCGAATTCTTTTCCGGTTCCTTCACGCACTGCCTGTCGTGATTCTCCTTGGAGCCGCCCTGGCCTGGGCCGGCATCACCGGCAGCATCTCTGGCGTGGTCACGGACTCGACCGGAGCTGTCATTGCTGGCGCTGCTGTCCCCGCCACTGAATCACAAACGGGCGTGCGCATGCAAATTACCACCGATTCGAAAGGCTTCTACAATTTTCCCTCCTTGCCCATCGGCACTTATACCGTGGAAGTCCGCGCCCACGGATTCAAGACCTACACGCAAAACGATTTGGTTGTCGACGCCAACTCGGCCCTTCGCGTCAATGTGACTCTCCAGCTCGGAGAAGCAACCGAAAGGATAATCATCACCACCGACGCGGTTCAGGTAGAGACACAGAATACTCAGATGGGAGAGGTGATTAGCGGTTCGAAGATAGCGGCCGTTCCCTTGAACGGTCGCGCATTTACCGACCTTCTTTCGCTTCAGCCTGGTGTGGTCCCCACTGCCTACGGGAGCCAAGCCCCGGATATTAACAGTCGGGGTCCATCGGGCGGCTTAGACGCTGGCAACGTATCCGTTAACGGCCAAAGAGAATCCGCCAATGGCTTCATGGTGAATGGAATAACCGTCGTGGAAGGCAGAAACAACGGCGCCGCCATCATCCCCAATCTGGATTCCATTTCGGAGTTCCGCATCATCACTAACAACTTTGATGCTGAATACGGGAACTACAGCGGCGGCCAGGTGAACGTAGCCACCAAGTCGGGCACAAATCAGTTTCACGGCAGCGCGTTTGAGTTTCTTCGCAATACCGCGCTGGATGCCCGTAACTTTTTCGATACCACTGGCACGGTCCCTGAATTCAAGCAAAACCAGTTCGGAGCCACCACGGGTGGTCCTATCAAGCAGGAGAAACTCTTCTTTTATGGCGATTACCAGGGAACCCGGCAAATCCAAGCTCCTACACAAAACTTCCCCGTTCCTTCCTTGCTGGACCGGTCCGGCGATCTTTCCGATGGCGCGGTTGGAGATATGAATGGAGCAGTGAACGGGTCTGTTTGGGCCCAGACCCTTCAGAGTCGGCTGTCAGGGACAACTGGTCAAAATGTTGTGTCCGGAGAGCCTTATTTCGTTCTCCCGGGCGGACAGACTTGCGACAATACGGATCCTAACAGTCCGACCGGATGTGTTTTCCCGGGCGCGCAGATTCCGTCAGCAGCGTTTTCTCCTGTAGTTCCGCACCTCCTTCAATTCATTCCCACGCCCACACCTGGCGCCAGCGGCAATTTTAATACCTCGGCGTTCTCCCGAAGGTTGCGCGACGACAAGGGCGCCATTCGCATCGACGACAACACTCGTTTCGGCATGTTCTCTGCTTACTACTTCTTGGATGACTACACTCTAAACGATCCCTATCCAAACGGCACCGCAGCGCCCGGTTTCAACGCCCTCTCGAACGGTCGCGGCCAGCTCATCAGTCTCGGTCACACAAAAATTTTCACGTCCAGCGCCGTGAATGAATTTCGCGTCGGTTTCTTCCGGTTTGCCAACCTCTTCAGTAAGCCCAAGGGCGGTGTGGGACCTACTCTGGCTTCCCTGGGCTTCGTCACTCCTTCAACCAGCGGTCCATTCAATGGCGGGATTGGTCCCATTGACACCACGGTGGAAGGTGTTCCTTCAGTTCACTTCAATAACTTTGCCTTTGGTCTGCCGGACATCACGCCCGCTCAGTACAACAACACTTATCAGGTGCTGGACAATTTTTCTAAGATCATCGGGACGCACTCCCTAAAGTTCGGCGGCCAGTTCCACTACGACCAGATCAACGGGCGGAATCTCTTCGGAGAAAACGGCTTCTACAGCTTCGACGGCGAAGAAACTGGTGTGGACTTCGCCGACTTCCTGCTTGGCGCCGTTCCATCTTTCAGTTTCATTCAGGCGAGTAGGCAGGTGATCGACTCACGCAGTAAGTACATGGGCTTGTTTTTCCAGGATAGCTGGCGCATCAAATCGACTCTGACCTTGAACTACGGTTTGCGCTGGGAGTTTAGCCAACCCTGGTACGACACGCAGAATAAGACGGAAACAATCATCCCCGGTAAGCAGTCGGTGCTTTTCCCCACCGCTCCTGCTGGATGGCTTGTGGCCGGTGACCCCGGCGTTCCCTCGACGCTCGCGCCAACGAGATACAACAATTTTGCTCCCCGCATCGGACTCGCCTATTCTCCCAATTTCTCTGACGGCTTTTTGGGAAAGCTGACGGGCGGACCGAGCAAGACGAGCATCCGCGTCAGCTACGGAGTCTATTACACGGCGTTCGAAGATCTGAGCCAATTCCTCGAAATCGGCGACCAACCTTACGGCGTGTTTTATGTTGCTCCTACTCCTGTGCTATTCGAGCAGCCGTACACCGATAGAACCACCGGCATTACGCATCCCGCGATTTTTCCGTTTACGATTCCCTCGGGCGTGTCGGCTAAGAACCCTGATTCGACATTCCCATGGTCGGTCGTCGAACCAATCTCCAGCGGCTTCGTCTTTTTTCCCAAGAACAAATTGCCCTATGCGGAACACTACGATCTCTCCTTGCAGCGCCAGTTGGGAGGATCGACAGTGGTGAGTCTTAGCTTCGTAGGCAACCAAGCCCATCGCCTAATCACTTCGGTTGAAGCCAATCCCGGCATTGCCAATCTTTGCAATCAATTGAACTCTTTGGGCGCCACCGATACCTTTGGGAACACTTGTGGTCCCGGCGGCGAAAATCCGTCGCCGCCAGGCTACGTGCTGCCCTTCGGCACTGCCTTCCCTTCCGACGCGCCTTCAACTGTGCAAGCGACGGGTCCTTGTATCGCAAACTCAAGTCAAACCTGCAACATCGTCACCACCACGCGCACGGCGCTTGGCCCTGCCTTCGCCAGCAATCCCTACATGATGGCCGTTGCAAACTCCGCCTACAATTCGCTTCAAGTGAGCCTCCGCCATAGCAGCGATCACGCATCTTTCCTGCTTGGCTATACTTTCAGCAAATCCCTGGACAACGCGTCTGGCCTGGAAGATTCCACAAACGGCTTCAATTTCAGAGCCAGCCGCTCCCTTTCTCTTTTCGACGTAACCCACAATTTCGTAGCCAGCTACGATGTCAAAGTTCCTTTTGACAAACTCATTCATGTTGACAGTGGTTGGGGCGACAGGCTCTTGAAAGGTTGGTCCGTTTCCGGAATTACCACATTTGCGACCGGCCTCCCCGTGACTCTCTCAGAGGGTGACGATAACGCTTTGATAGGCGCCACGATTCCCTTCGACACACCTCAAATTGTCGGAACAGGAAAAATCTTGAACAACACCAATCCGCGCCATCAATCCTTCGATCAAAATGGAAATGTGGTCAATCCCTACTTCAATACGGCGCTCTTCACCAACACCTCTGTGGGGCAAATCGGAAATTCTAATCGGCGTTTCTTCCACGGCCCAGGGCTCAACAATTGGGACATGGGCCTGCTGAAAGACACGAAGATCAGCGAATCCAAGAGCCTCGAGTTCCGCTTTGAGGCTTTCAACACCTTTAATCACGCCCAGTTCAGCAACCCCGATGGAAACATCAATGGTGCGTTCGGGGCCATCTTTTCCACGAACCATGACGCACGTGTCATGCAAGCCGCTTTGAAATTCCAGTTTTGATTCGATTCTTGGAATCCACAAGGGCGCTCCAGCCAGCCTGGCTCGCCCTTCCCTTTTTCAACGATTCCCTATGCCCTTTCTTCTCAGAAGGAGTAAAATGCGGCGCATGAATCGACGCACATTTATCGGTACGTCCATTGCCGCAACTTTCGCAGCCGCCGCCAAGCCAGCCTGGGCTGCGGACACCGCACATTCAGCCGGTCGTTCAGCCGCCACGCGTAGCATTGACCGCGTCGGCCTGCAGCTCTACACCGTGCGCGAATCCATGAAAACCGACTTCGAGGGCACCATCGCGAAAGTCGCCGCCACGGGCTACAAGGAAGTCGGTTTTCATGGATTCGCGCA
>WNFX01006646.1_pt1 | contig 10978 bp, 6 predicted proteins | sample 5400111 | NCBI WGS metagenome assembly WNFX01 (sample SAMN13153363, study PRJNA577476) | soil metagenome | isolation source: 40 cm soil or saprolite under grassland replicate 1 | place: USA:California | collected 2016-06-15
GCTCGGCGGCACGATCGTGCGCAGGCCCGACGGGTCAGAGCACGACATCGGCGGTGCGTGGGAGCACAAGACGGTGCACGAGGCCGTGTCCGGGGCGCTCGGCGAGGAGGTCACGCCGGACACCAGCGAGGAGCGGCTCCGCAAACTGGCCGTCAGCGCGGAAGTTCACCTCCAGGCCGGCTGGAACCGCGGCCAGGTGCTGCTGGAGATGTACGAGCACCTGGTCGAGCGCCGGACCGTGCTGCCGACGTTCTACCGGGACTTCCCGGTCGAGGTGGCCCCGCTCACCAGGGCGCACCGCGATGATCGGCGGCTCGCCGAGAAATGGGACCTGGTGGCGTTCGGAAGCGAGATCGGGACCGCCTACTCGGAACTCGTCGACCCGGTGGAGGAGCGGGCGCGCCTCACCGCGCAGTCCCTGCTCGCGGCCGGGGGCGATGCGGAGGCCATGCGACTGGACGAGGACTTCCTGCGGGCACTCGAGTACGGCATGCCGCCGGCCGGCGGGATGGGCATGGGCACCGACCGCCTGCTCATCCTGCTCACCGGCGCGAGCATCCGGGAGACAATCCTGTTCCCGCTCGTCCGGCCGGAATGAGCTGGCTCAGCCGACGATCCGCACGGCCCCCACGTAGTCGGCCCAGAAGACCGGCTGGATCTGCACGACCTCTCCGGTCTGCGGCGCGTCCAGCATGAAGCCGTCGCCGATGTAGATGCCCATGTGGCCGAGGTCGGCGAAGAAGAACACCAGGTCACCTGGCTGCAGCTGGCTTCGGGAGATGTGCTGACCCGAATTCCACTGGGCCCCGGTGAAATGCGGCAGGCTGATCCCGATCTGGGCGTAGGCCCACATAACGAGGCCGGAGCAGTCGAAGACATCCGGCCCACTGCCCCCCCAGACATAGGGGTCACCGCGCTTGGTGAGCGCCCACCGGAGCGCCTGGACGCCGATCGAGTTGCCGCTCGGGATCGTGACGTTAGGGTACTTGCCGGTCTGCCTGAAGACAGCCATTGCCTGGGCGAAGGCCGCGCTGTTGAGCACGTTCTCACGGCGCTGTATCGCCTGCACCTTGGTGTTCATCGCGGCGGCGAGCACGGCGGCCTTGCGGGCCTCCTGCTGGGCAGTCAGCCGGGCTCGCAAGGCCGCGGCCTCGGCCGCGGCCAGGCCGGTCACCTTGTCGCCGTTCTCCCGCTGGATCTGGAGCATGATCGACGCCCGGTTGATGAACGCCTGCGGGTCGCTGCTCTGCAGTAGCTGCAGCGCCGGGTCGAAACTGCCGTTCATGTAGCCCTGGGCGGCGATCTGGCCGACCGCGACCTGGCCGACGCTGAGCTGCCTGGCGTCCCGGGCGGCGGCCTGCCTGGCGATCCTGGCCTCTGCCTTTGCCTCGGTGAGCTGGATCTTGAGCCCGTCGTACTGCTCGCTGAGGCTGTTGATCTGGTTGGCCAGCCTGGTGGCCTTGGCCAGCAGCGCCTTCAGGCTGGGCGGCGCCGTTACCGGCGCGGCGCTGGCGGCCACGGCCGGCAGCGCGAAACTGGCCAGCGTCGCCACCGCGGCCAGCATCCCGATGCGGCCCCGTGCCCGGTGCGACCCGGCTGTCCGGTAAGACCCGGCTGTCCGGTAAGACCCGGCCAGGGCGCGATTCCCCCGCGAACGACCTTCGACCTGCCTGCCAGCGGGCAAGCGCTCCACGTGGAGTCTCCTCTCCTAGGCCGCCTACCGGGTTAGCTGACGGGTTCGGGCCGGAGCAGCCCTACGGCGGGCCGCGGGCCGCCGTAGCGAGCGCGGCCGCCGATTCACCCCGGGGAAAAGTGGTTCCCCGGCTCCCTGCGGCGCGGGTCGCGCACCAGGAACTCGGCGGGTCGTGTCAGCCGCCCCGGGCGGGGCGGCTGACAACGGGGTAACAGCGTTGGACACTAATCGAAGCAAGGCCTGCCGCCAACCAGAACGTCAGAAGTTTTAGACTTTGCTGCAGTGCCCATTGTGACTGGCGTTACCTGGGGCCTGTGTCTGCGCAGGTCAGGTTCCATATCACGAGGCCATCAGGCATCCGTGATCTGCGCGTTATTGGCCGTCGGGTGCCGCGGCGGCCGGATCTCAGACGCCTCTACGTAATTGATTCGTAACACTGCGTTGATACCGGTCTCATTGCCGCGCAGCACGTTTCAGAGCAGCCGGAGTTGCTGCCCGGCAGGCCGGGCCGACCGGGGCGGTATCAGCCGATCGAGCAGTGCCGGGTCGATGGCGGTGAGGAAGGGCGACGGGCCCGCGGCCGCGGCCGCGGCGTGCCGCGTGCGCCGGGCAGCGCAGGTCAGGAATAGCCGGGCTCGTGCCCGGGTCATCCCGACAAACAGCAGCCGCCGTTCCTCGGCCAGGTGCCGGCCGGGGGCTGCGCCAGGAATCCGGAGCGGCAGCAGCCCGCTCTCGCAGCCGGCCAGGAAGACAGTGCCGAACTCCAGGCCCTTGGCGGCATGCAGGGTCAGCAGCGTGATGGCGTCCGCCCGCGGATCCAGCGCGTCCGCCTCCGCGCCGAGGGCGATCTCGGCGCGGAACTGGTCCAGGTCGTTGCCGCACCGGCGGGCCAGCGGGAGGAGGAGCTGGCCGGCCGACCGCACGTCTATCGCCCAGCCGCCGCTGGCCGGCGTGGTAACACCGCCGCCCGGACCGGTGGCGGCCAGCCTGCAGACCGCTGTCCGGAGCCTGGCCGCCACCGGCTGGCCGCTCTGCCCGGCCCCGTCGCCCGCTGGCCGGCCGTCGGGCCCGGCGCTCGCCAGGCGCAGCTCCCTGACGATCTCGGCTACCCCGGTCCTGCGCTCAAGCAGGTCGTGCGAGCTCTTCTGGAAGGGCAGCCCGGCCCGCGCCAGCGCCTGGCCGAGGGGGCGGGCCTGGGCATCGGTCCGGTATAGGACGGCGATATCGGACAGGTCCATACCGTCCGTGCCAGAACCGTCCGAGCGGCCGCTGTCCAGCGAGTGGAAAGACGATCCGCCCAGCAGGCGGTCGATGGCCGCGGCGATCCAGGCGGCCTCGGCGTGCTCGTCGGCCGCCTGGTGGAAGGTGACCGGGGCGCCGGACGGGTGAACGGCTTCCAGTCGGCGATCGGGCACCAGCGTCGCCGGGGCTATCGCCTGCACCGCGGCGGTCACGATGGCGCGGCTCGCCCGGTAGCTCCTGGTCAGCTGCCGGGTGGTGGTGCCGCCGAAGTCGGCGGCGAAACGCAGGAAGAAGCCCACATCGGCGCCGCGGAAGCCGTAGATGGCCTGGTCCGGGTCCCCGATGGCGGTAAGCCCGCGACCGTCGCCCGCCAGCAGCCGCAGCAGGTTGTACTGCGCGGCGTCGATGTCCTGATATTCGTCCACGCTGATCAGCGGCCATCGGTCGCGCAGCCGGCCAGCCAGCGCTGGATCGGCGTGCAGCAGCGCGGCTGGCCGTTCGACCAGGCCGTCGAAGTCGACCAGGTCGCGGGCCAGCAGCGCCGCCGCCAGCAGTTCCCGCTGTGCGGGGTCCGCAGCGGCGTCGGCGAGCAGCCGCCGGCCGTCTCGCTGGGAACCGGCCAGCTGCGCCGCGGTCTCGAGCCGGGCGGCATCGTCGGCGATCTGGAAGCCGCCGGTCAGCCCGGCGCGCTCGTAATGATCCCGCAGGATCATCAGGCCGAGGCCGTGGAAGGTGGTGACGGTGATCTGGCCGGCCTGCCGTGGGGCAAGCGCGGCCAGCCGTTCGCGCATCTCGCGCGCCGCCCGCCGGGTGAAGGTGATCGCCAGGCACGACCCCGGTGCCGCGCCGCGCTCGGCGAGCTGGTGGATGATCCGGTGGGCCAGCGTCCGGGTCTTGCCAGTGCCTGGCCCTGCGATGATCATCAGCGGGCCGTCCGCCAGCATCGCCGCGCGCTGATCAGCATCGAGCCCAGGAGACTGGGCGCGGCCACTCGGCGGCCGCTCGCCAGGTGGGGATCCCGCGGCGGCCGGCTGCTGGCCCAGCCGGGGCGACGGCACTGCTGGCTGCGGCACTTCGAATTGGCGCGGCAGCTCGAATAGCGCCGCGGACTGATCGAGTTCCCCGGGACCGAACAGGCGTATCACGCCATATTCGCCGTCATACCCGGCTTCCCGCCGTACCTCGCCACGGCGCAGGCGAGCGACCGCCTCGGCCAGCAGGCTGCCCCCGGCCCGGCTAAGATCATTCAGCGGGATGTCGCTGAGGATGCCGAGTTCCGGGCCGAAAGCAGCGACCAGCCGGCTAACCTGCGCGTCGACTTTCTTGCTCTTCGGGCCGGTTGCCAGGATTTCGCCAACGACCTGCGGCAGCTGCACCAGATTAGTGAATCGGGCCGCGCCGGGCGGCCGATAGCCGGCTGGCCGGTCAGCAAGCTCAGCGACCCTGTGCAGCACGCCGACCGTTACCTGCTTGCCGCACTCGGGACAGCTCCCATCGCGGGATCTGGTCTGCGCGGGCTCGAAGCGCACACCGCACTTCCGGTGCCCGTCGAGGTGGTACTTGCCCTCCTCCGGATAGAACTCGACCGTGCCAATCAGTCCGTTGCCCGTGCGCAGCGCGTCGGCCATCGCAAAGTAATCAAGCTGCGTACCGAACGTGGTCGCCTCGCGACCGAGCATCGGCGGAGAATGCGCGTCCGAGTTGCTCATCAGGCGGTAGCCATCGAGTGCCGAGCACATCCAGTTCATCGGCGGATCCGAGGACAGCCCGGTTTCGATTGCGAAGACTTCCCCGGCCAGATCGGCGTAGCAGTCCGCGACCGAATCGAAGCCCGATTTGGAACCGAGCACGGCGAACCATGGTGTCCAAACGTGGGCCGGCACGAGATAGCAGCCCGGCCCGCCGTCAAGCGTGATCTCGAGCAGATGACGTGAGTCGAGCCCGAGGATCGGCCTGCCGTCCGATGCCAGATTCCCGACCTTCGATAGTGCGGCAGTGATCCGGTCGGCGGCCCCGAACGTTGGCGCGTACAGAAGATGGTGAACCTTCCTGGTCCGATCGCCACCTCGGTAGATCGTAGAGATCTCAGCCGACAGCATGAAGCGGACCTGCTGACCGCAGCTTGGCGGCAAGGTGCGCCGCACCCGGCTCGCCATCTCGGGGCGGAGCCGGAAAAGGCCCGGCTCGGCGGGAATTAGCTTTTCCTTCAGCTCCTCCGCCCAGGCAGGGTGGGTGAAATCGCCAGTACCCACAACGGTGATGCCCTTGCGCAGTGCCCACCACGCAAGGTGCTCTATGTCACAGTCCCTACTGCAGGCCCGGGAGAACCTGGAGTGGATGTGCAGGTCGGCATGGAACAAGCTGTCGCGGTCCGCTCTGCTGGAAACGCCGTCAGGCGCTGCGCTGGGTCCGATATTGCCATGGCAGGCCGCCCAAGATGCGCAGTTCCGCGCGCGCTCCCCGCCGCGACCACATCTTGGCTAGTGCGTGACAATGCGAACGGAGCTGTCGCCTGGCGCTCCGCAGCGCCGCTACCGTGGGCGTGGCCAGCCGGCCTTAGGCGGAGGAGGGCTCAGTGCTCAGCGACCTGGCAGTGCTCACTCCGCCGCTTGTCGTCTGCGCGGCTTTGCTGTTCGCCATCTGGGCGTTCCTGCGGCATGAGATGGGTACCCGCGGCCGAGGCGGCGATGGCCAGCCGCCGGCCGATATTTCAGACAACGGCCAGATCCCGGATCGTGGAAACGGCGAGCCTGCTGCGGCGCCCGATGCAGGGACTGGCAATGACCCGCAGGCGGAAACTGGGCAGGGCGGTTGCCTGCCTCCTCAGTAACATGTCGCTGGCACTACTGCCCGGCACCGCAGGCATTGTCGAGGCGCCTCCCGGTGCTGATTACGGAGAGTTACTGTGACCTTCCGGAATGCCGTCATTCTCGCACTAGGCGCAACTCGTGGCGTGAATCGCGGTAGCGTGAATTGTCAGGCGCAACGGTTCTGGTATATGTTTGGCAAACCTAAAATGCTTGCTGCAGCGGAAGGGCTGGATCTCATGGCACGGAAGATTACGACGACGGTCGTCTGCGACCTTCCCCACGATGGCGAGGTCGTGAGTAAGGAGACAGTTTCGTTCTCCTTTGAGGGAACTGCGTACGAGATCGACGTGTGTACTGCACACGCGAAGGAACTGCATGACAAGTTCAGCGCATACACCGGCCACGCGAGGCGGGCCGGCACCGGCGGTCGGCGGCGCCGGGCCCGCACCGGCCCGGGTCGCGAGCGGAGCGCGGAGATCAGGGCCTGGGCCCGGCAGCGCGGGCACAAGGTGAGCGAGCGCGGCCGCATCCCGGCGACGATCATCCAGGAGTACGAGGCCGCTCACTAGGCGCCCACTTACTAAGGCGCCCACTCACTAAGGCGCACCGGGCAGCGGGCGCTTAAGGCCAGCGCCCTGGGTCCCGGCCCGCTGATCGCTCGCAGCACAGTTTCAAGTCAGCGGCGTGCCGCGCGCATCTGCGCGCGGCACGCCGCTGACTGATACTCCCGCGGCGTTCGCTCGCGGCGTACCTGGGAACACCTCCCACGGTGCCCTAGGTTGGATGGGGTGAACGCCCTGCGCCTGGGGAACGTTTTACATGTGCGACATATCGCATGGGTAACGTCGCACGGGTAACGTCGTCCGGCGCGCGGGCTAGCATGCGGAAGGACGGGGCAAACGCAGACTGCCTCCCCGACCGCTCTGTGAGGGAGCGACGAGATGTTCGAGAGGTTCACCGACCGGGCGCGGCGGGTTGTGGTCCTGGCTCAGGAAGAGGCCAGGATGCTCAACCACAACTACATCGGCACCGAGCACATCCTGCTCGGTCTCATCCATGAGGGCGAGGGCGTGGCCGCCAAGGCGCTTGAGTCGCTCGGGATCAGCCTTGAGGCCGTGCGCCAGCAGGTGGAGGAGATCATCGGGCAGGGCCAGCAGGCCCCGTCCGGGCACATCCCGTTCACTCCGCGCGCCAAGAAGGTCCTTGAGCTCTCGCTGCGCGAGGCCCTGCAGCTCGGCCACAACTACATCGGCACCGAGCACATCCTGCTCGGCCTCATCCGCGAGGGCGAGGGCGTGGCCGCGCAGGTTCTGGTCAAGCTGGGCGCTGACCTGAACCGGGTCCGCCAGCAGGTGATCCAGTTGCTGCACGGCTACCAGGGCAAGGAGCCGGCCGCCGCTGGCGCGCCGTCCGAGACGGCGCCGTCCACCTCGCTGGTGCTGGACCAGTTCGGCCGGAACCTGACCGCGGGCGCGCGCGAGGGCAAGCTCGATCCGGTGATCGGCCGGGAGAAGGAAATCGAGCGGGTCATGCAGGTGCTGTCCCGGCGCACCAAGAACAACCCGGTGCTGGTCGGCGAGCCCGGCGTCGGGAAGACCGCTGTCGTCGAGGGGCTGGCCCAGAAGATTGTCAAGGGCGAGGTGCCGGAGACCCTCAAGGAGAAGCAGCTCTACACCCTGGATCTCGGTGCGCTGGTGGCCGGCTCCAGGTACCGGGGTGACTTCGAGGAGCGGCTGAAGAAGGTCCTGAAGGAGATCAGGACCCGCGGGGACATCATCTTGTTCATCGACGAGCTGCACACGCTGGTGGGCGCGGGCGCCGCCGAGGGCGCGATCGATGCCGCCTCGATCCTGAAGCCGATGCTGGCCCGCGGCGAGCTGCAGACGATCGGCGCGACCACGCTGGATGAGTACCGCAAGCACCTGGAGAAGGACGCTGCGCTTGAGCGCAGGTTCCAGCCGATCCAGGTCGCCGAGCCGACGATCTCGCACACCATCGAGATCCTCAAGGGCCTGCGGGACCGCTACGAGGCGCACCACCGCGTGTCGATTACCGATGACGCGCTGGTCGCCGCGGCCCAGCTCGCCGACCGCTACATCAGTGACCGCTTCCTGCCGGACAAGGCGATCGACCTGATCGACGAGGCAGGCTCCCGGATGCGCATCCGCCGCATGACCGCACCGCCTGACCTGCGCGAGTACGACGAGAAGATCGCTGACGTGCGACGGGAGAAGGAGTCGGCCATCGACTCCCAGGATTTCGAGAAGGCCGCGGCGCTCCGCGACACCGAGAAGCAGCTGATCGCGAAGAAGGACGCCAGGGAGAAGGAGTGGAAGGCCGGCGACATGGACCTGCCGGCCGAGGTGAACGAGGAGCTGATCGCGGAGGTCCTGGCGACCGCGACTGGCATCCCGGTCTTCAAGCTCACCGAGGAGGAATCCCAGCGGCTGCTGCGGATGGAGGATGAGCTGCACAAGCGCGTGATCGGGCAGGACGTCGCCATCAAGTCGCTGTCTCAGGCCATCAGGCGGACCAGGGCCGGGCTGAAGGACCCGAAGCGGCCCGGCGGCTCGTTCATCTTCGCTGGCCCGTCCGGGGTCGGCAAGACGGAGCTGTCCAAGACGCTGGCCGAGTTCCTGTTCGGCGACGAGGACTCGCTGATCCAGCTCGACATGAGCGAGTACATGGAGAAGCACACGGTGTCCCGGCTGTTCGGGTCCCCGCCCGGGTACGTCGGCTACGAGGAAGGCGGCCAGCTGACCGAGAAGGTCCGCCGCAAGCCGTTCTCCGTGGTGCTGTTCGACGAGATCGAGAAGGCCCATCAGGACATCTTCAACTCGCTGCTGCAGATCCTTGAGGACGGGCGGCTTACCGACGCGCAGGGCAGGGCGGTCGACTTCAAGAACACCGTCATCATCATGACCACGAACCTGGGCACCCGGGATATCTCCAAGGGGGTTTCGGTCGGCTTCGCCGCGGCGACCGAGTCCAAGGGCTCGTATGACCGGATGAAGAACAAGGTGAACGAGGAGCTGAAGCAGCACTTCCGGCCGGAGTTCCTCAACCGGGTGGATGACACGATCGTCTTCCACCAGCTCACCCAGGAGGAGATCGTCACCATCGTCGACCTGATGATCGCCAAGGTCGACGAGCGGCTGAAGGACCGGGACATGGGCCTGGAGCTGCGTCCGGCCGCGAAGACGCTGCTGTCGGAGCGCGGTTATGACCCGGTGCTCGGCGCGCGGCCGCTCCGCCGCACGATCCAGCGGGAGATCGAGGACAACCTGTCGGAGAAGATCCTCTTCGGCGAGCTCAAGGCGGGCCAGATAGTGATGGTCGACGTCGAGGGCACCGGGCAGGAGGCGCAGTTCACGTTCAAGGGCGTGGCCAAGCCGGAAGCCGTGCCGGACGCGCCGCCAGCGGCGCCCGCGACGGTCAAGAGCAAGGCGGCCGCGGCCGGCACCGACGCGCTGAGCACCGGCGAGTGACGTCAGGACTCGGCGGCAGTACCCGCGGCCGGCCCGCACCCCGCGGGGTGCGGGCCGGCCGCCTACCCGGGCAGCACGAACCGCCCGTCTGCCAGTGGTTCCGCAAGGCCGTCGGCGACCAGCCCGTCGAGTGCGCGGGCTAGCTGCTGGTGATCAGGCCAGGCCGCGGTCAGGTCCGCTGCCGGGACGGGACCGCCCGCGTCGCGGAGGACGACGAGCAGGCTGCCCCGGCATTGCCGGTCGCTGCCCTGGTAGCGCGGCGCGGCCCGTGGCCTGGCACCGGCCGGGCTGCCGGCCAGCCGCCAGGCGCAATCCGGCGCGACCGGGCAGCTGGCGCACCGCGGCCGGGTAGCGGTGCAGACCAGCGCGCCTAGTTCCATGACGGCAACCGACCAGCGTGCCGCTTCCCGGCGCCCGGCCGGCAGGAGCGCCTCGGCGAGCCTCGTCTCGGCCGCTGAGGTGCTGCGGGCCGGGAACTCCTGGCCTCGCACCAGCCGGGCGAGCACCCGCCGGACATTCGTGTCGAGCACGGCATGCCGCTGCCCGAAGGCGAAGCTGGCGACCGCCGCGGCGGTGTAGGACCCTACGCCGGGCAGCGCTGCCAGGGCATCGGTGGAGCGGGGCACCTGGCCCGCATGCAGCTCCGTGATAATCCGGGCGGCAGCATGCAGCCGGAGCGCCCGCCGCGGGTAGCCAAGCCGGCCCCATTGCCGCACCGCGTCGCCCGGTGCGGACTGAGCGAGCGATCTGGGGTTCGGCCAGCGGGCCAGCCACGCCTGGTAGGCGGGCAGCACGCGCGCCACCGGCGTCTGCTGCAGCATGATCTCGCTGACCAGGATTGCCCACGGCGAGGCATCGGGCTGCCGCCAGGGAAGTTCCCGTGCATTCGAGGCATACCAGCTCAGCACAGGCGCCTGATACCCGTTACTCATGACGGGCTGATCCTGGCACAGCCGCCGTGCCTGGCGGATCCTGGCATCCCGCGCAAGTCTCCGACCTGCGGTAATGCGCCGGCAAAGGGGCGGCGGGTCGGCGGCTGGCGCCGGTCGGGCTCTTGCATACTCAGGGCATGGGGGAAAATACTTTCCGTTACAAAAAAGGGGAGAGGCCGGCTTCGACCTACTGGCGGCGGCGATTCCTCGCGCTGGTCGGCGGCCTGGCGATCTTCGCATTGCTGGCCTGGTCGGTATCCGGGGCAATCGGCGGGGCGAAGGTGATCAGCCCGGCGGCCAACGTGGTGGCCGGCCACCAGCACCGGCCTGCTGGCAGCGGCGCGGGGCCGGGGGGGCCCGGGGCGGCCACGGCGCCGCAGGCGTCCTCGACCCCTTCGCCGCGGCCATCCGGCTCGGATAGGCATCACCTGGGCCGCCACCAGCGCCGCGCCCGCGGGCACCCGGGCCGCGGGGCCACCAGGCCGGCGCCGCGGAAACCGTCCACCCGGCCTAAGCGGCCCGGCGCGCCCGCCGCATCCGCAAGTCCGGTGCCGGGCCGCGGCGGCGCGCATGGCAGGGCGCGGGCCTGTCCCCGGAGCAGCGTCGTGATCAGCCTGTTCGCCAGCCAGATCAGTTACGCAGCACACACGCGGCCGGTGTTCGACGTGGACGTGGTCTCCACCTGGGGCAAGACCTGCACCTTCAACGTCGGCGGCGCGCACCTGGCAGTGGTGATCAAGGCGGGCAGCACCCGGGTATGGAGCTCGGCTGACTGTCTGCAGGGCAGGAAGTCGCTGTTCACCGACCTGGTCA
>WNFX01007764.1_pt1 | contig 10977 bp, 14 predicted proteins | sample 5400111 | NCBI WGS metagenome assembly WNFX01 (sample SAMN13153363, study PRJNA577476) | soil metagenome | isolation source: 40 cm soil or saprolite under grassland replicate 1 | place: USA:California | collected 2016-06-15
CGACTCGTCCCGTCCAGCCGACCACAGCTGCCAGTTCCCGAATCCAGCTCTGGATGTCGAGACTGTCCGACTCTCCCACGTTGTAGATCTCGCCAGCCGTTCGCTCATTTTCAACGACGAGTCGAACCGCTTCGGCGATGTCACCCGTATAACCCCAAGGAGCCCGCCACCTGGCAGTCCGCTCGTCCAGGAGGATCGCCGGACGACCATCGTCAATTCGCTTCAGGTAGGCGAAGAAGCGGCGCTTGACGGCTTCGTGAGCACCAGGGCCATACACCATCGGAAGCCGGAGAACCGTGGCAGGCAGACGGCCGTCACTCAAGGCGACCCGCTCAACCAGGATCTTGTCGTAGTCATCCCAATTGACGCCGTACGCCTGAGGAATGGGCACTCCGCGATATGGATAGAAGCGCTCTCGGAGCGCCGAAGACTCACTCAGGGGTGTGGGTTCGATCGCTCCCGTGACGCGCCCGAACATGATGTCGTTGGCTCGATAGACGTCGCCGCTGCTTAGAACCACCACACGTTTGGAGATCTCGCGGAACACATGAACCAACGACTCGGCCTGCTGTTGGGTGAATGCAATGCAGTCAACCACTACGTCCGGGCGAAGACGCCGAAAATCATCAGCCGACCGATCGAGCTGGTTTCGATCCCCCTGAAGAATGCCGGCGCCCTTTGGCAAGTTCACGGCGCTGGTTCCGCGATGAAAAATCGTCACCTCATGCCCGGAAGCGAGCAGTCGGTCGGCAATCGGAAGTCCGAGGAAACCCGTTCCCCCCAGAATCAGTACGCGCAAGGCTTCAGCTTACCGCCCGTTCTACATCCCGGGAAACGCCGATCTATTCAAGAGGGCGTTCCAGCAACCGGCCAGGGGCACCTGCGAATGTAGACTCGGCTCGTGCGAGTCGGTTGTGGCTCTCCGCCCGCTCCGACGCAGACACCGACGCCAAGGCCTCTGACAACGACGATGCTCCGCGGCGCTGAACGCTGGTTCGTCAAAACCCTGACCGACGCCGACGCCTGGCGAATTGCGAGGCTATTTCTTCCCTTGGAAGGTGAAGTCGTGCCGATGATTCCCGGTCACGGTGCTGGCGGTGGAGCTGATCGCGACCGAACCCCCTGAGGCGATCGTCGAGAGTTGATCCGCCGTCAGACTCACCATGTGGTTGTGTGCGGAGGCGGTCGAGGATGTGTAGGTCGTGCCCGCCGGATGCAGTTGGTCGGAGGCAGACACGTTCACGGTGTGACTGTGGCCGTTGACGACCGTCGAGTCACTGGTGACCTCCGCGACTGAGGACGGGGTGGTCGGACCTCCTCCGCAATCAATCAGATACAGCGCACCGACCACCACGGGGAACGCCGTACACGCTTTGATGACAAACGTGCGCCTTTCCAATGTGTGCTCCTTGGTCAACGAGTGTTCGGCATGACCGTCTTAATCCACCGCAACGCGTGTGCCACGACAGGCCTGCGTGAATGTGTGGCTCGCACCGGACCGGAAGGTCGACCGAGTTGCAGATGGGTGGCGCGGATTTCAGAATTGTTCGCGAGCGAACCCGCGATGCCACGTCAAGTGCCAGACCGACCGTCCACCCTACCAATCTTGCACGCCCACCAGAACAGCGTCCCCAGGCGACGGGACAACCGCTGCGATTGTCGACGACATGCGTTATGGTGCCACGATCTCGACGTAGCGGACGACCTGGCCGGACCGCACGCTGTCTTGCCGCCACTGGCCCTCTCTTAGGGAGGGAAGTTTGGCGGCAACATCTTGGTCCGTTCCGTGATGGAGCCCGTCCCGACTACGATTACGCAGCTCACGGCCATCCCGATTCCCGAAGTCCCCTATCCGGCGGCCCATCGTCTCGCCCCGTACGAACTGAAAACGTATCGAGTCCGGGGTCGACTGCTCGCTCGCATGATTGAAGGCGACGAGGATATCCACCTCGTTTTGCAAGACGTGGAGTCCGAGGCCACGCTCATCGCCGAAGTGCCAGCATCGGCGTGTGCCATCGGGAGCCCGTTGCAGGATCGCTTCGACTGCGTTCGCGACATCGCCCTGGCCGCTCCGCTCCACAGTCTCCTGACCGTGACAGGCGTGGGATTTTTCGATTTCCTGCACGAGGCAAAGGGGCAGGCGCCGAATGGTTTCGAGTCGCACCAGGTCGTGAGTGTCGTCGTTGAGCAGATGACGTCACCGCCACGCCGGTAGGCGAGCACGACACCACGTCCGCGATGATCGCACCCTCGCTTCGTGTCTTCGTCTGAGGCTGAGCGACAGCCGAGAGCCGAGAGCCGTAAGGCGCCTTAACGACGGAGACCAGGTCATTTACCGGTCGCCTGAGAGCCCCACAAGCTGGAGTTGGAGTGTGACAGTACTCCGGGAGATGGCAACGCTCGGCTCTCCTGCAACCCATCACATGCTCCTTCTGGTGCGAGGAACAACAGTGTCAATGTTGGCCAGGCCATAGTGTCTTCTGATTGTGTTGATCGCCTCATGCTGGAATCGACCGTGACTCGCATCCACAACCGCAAATCGGTCAATCCCTTGTTGCCCGAGCAGCTCGTTGCGAAAGCGTTCTCGCACTGTTTGCTCAGGATTGACGACGCAAAAACGCCGCAATAACTGCTCCCCGACTGAACCTACCGCGAATAGCTGGTGAAAGAATTGATCCCCGAGCGGCCACGAATATCCGATCACGTAAATGGAGTCCGCCTGAGCGAGACGTTCGGCGGCACGCGCCCACACGGGAGCCAGTTGTTGCTGATAGCCCATCTTCGCTGTCGTGGGCGGAACGATCACCGGATCCGCTCGGTACACAGAACTGCAATTCAAGTGCTTGAGCGACTGCAACGCCTTGCTAACTTCGAGCAGCACCGGTCTGTTCCCACCCACCTTCGCGCCACGTTCAAGCCTGTCAACAAACTGGTCGACTGGATCAAAGCCAATTTTCTCGCACGACGGGCACACGCTCCAGTTTAATGAGCCGTGCAACTTCATCGATTCGATTGGCCGTTCGCTGATGACCGGGAGATGGTTAAAGCAGTAGTCGATCTCAGAAAAGTGGGTCGACAAGGCAAAATCGACACCGATGTCGTAATTGAAGGTGATAACGGTGATGTGCTCGCCAGTACCGGCAACCTCATACAGCGAACGTGCAAACTCGTTGTACATGTCCGGTGGCTGCACGGCACCCGCCTTTACCTGAAACCTCATCGACACTTCGAGCGTGCGGACGATTACGCGCTGCATAGATGCGACCAGTCTGGATACGTCCCTTTGTTCCACCTTGCCAAGTCGTCCGAATAGTTGCGCCATCTCGAATGCTGCGAATACCGACTCCAAATTGCGAAGATCGAAGCGCGCTTTTGAGTGAACCAGCTGAAGTTCCGATCGAGCGCGACTGACGATCTCGAACGCCTCCTGGTCTGGTGTCCCCTTCTCTGACCGTCCGACAATCGCTGCCTGATCCAAGAACTCACGCATCACTGGAGCATTCGCATGAACAGAGGCCCCAGCGCCAAGAATGAAAACCGAGTTGCCCATCGGACCCTCCACAGTGAGAGCCCTCATCGTAGCTGATGCGTTGAGAGATCATCCTGCCAGCCGATGAGCGTGACCCGACGAAGACGATCGTCGTGGAGGTGGTCGACCCGCCTTGCGCCGCGACGTCGCCGTTTGTGACGACGCTCATGAGCGCGCGAACGCAGTATCAGAGTCTCGGCTTGCTCACCGGCCGACGTGTTCGCGTCCGAGAGGCGGGATTCTACGACTTCGCCCACGGGCAGACGGGCTCGGACAGTTGTATCGAGCTGCACTTGGTCTTGAGTATCATCGCCGAGTGACGGCCACGCCGTCCTCGAACGCCGGTCGCGACGTGCCGCCCACGCAGCACTGCGGGGAACGCCGATAGCGCACCTAGTCGGGGTGAAAGGACGGCGCAACGCAAGACCGGTGTCCGAGAAATGCCAACGAAATCGCCCGATCTGCCGCACACTCGGTGAGGGCTGCAGGTTTTGCTCTGTGAGCCCAGGGTTGCCGAGAATATTTCGGCCGAGCCCGTGCGGGAGTAAGATCCGCGAACGTTTGGCGGTAAAATTGGAAATGTCACCAGGGTTGCGCCGTTCCCGTTGATCTTTGAACGCTCACGTTAACGACGCCAGCGGTCGTCCGAGCGAACGGCTACGAATTGATGGGTTCTCGCCATTGATGGCCGGTGTGTCAGACGAACGTATCGCCGTATCGTCGTTGTGCAGACAGACCGCAGCTGCTATCTGCGCGAATCTCACAGCTTTAGTCACGGTTGCCCTTCTTTCGGCTGCGTGCGGCGGTGCAAGTTCCTCGACTTCACCAAGTCCGACGACATCCTTCACACCGGTACCAGGCTCGGCGCTCTATGTGCTGGTCAATCCTACGGTGCTTGGAGTTGGTGAAACGGGTCGGGCTTCGTCAGGTCTCCGCTTCCCCGACACTGAGGTGACCTCTCAAACGTCGTGGCTGTCGCTGAACCCGACTATCGCCACCGTCTCACCGAGTGGTGTCGTTACGGCGATGAGCTCCGGTGCGGCGCTCATCCAAGGACAGTATCGAGGCAGTTCAGCGACATTCCCGGTGCAGGTGATTTCTGGTGCCGATATCGTGGAACTCATAATCAACAAGGGCACTTTCATGATGGGGCAACAGGTGGGCTTCGCCCCTCGTCTCGTGCTCACGCCAGGAAACGTAATTTACGACCTAGATCCGTCGACGCGTGCCACTTACGCATCATCAAACAGTAGAGTCGCCACGATAGCGCCCGATGGGATGCTAACGACGATCGCTCCTGGCACGACGGATGTCACCGTCACGTACGTGGGAAAGTCGGCGACAGAGCACATTCTTATCGTGCCGGCAGGTGACGATGTCATCACCATAGTGTCCAGCACGATGGCCGGCGACGTGACGGTCGGCGGTACAGTGACGCTGTCAATGACTGTCTCGTGCGTCCTCAAATCAACGAGCTCTGGACAGGCCACGATCAGGATTTTCGATAACCAGTTTCCATCGCACTTGGTGGGTTCGTTCCCCAGCATCGACGTATCCGGTGACGGGCCTCAGAGGGTCACAATACAGGGTTCTTTCACCGTGCCCGCCGGGCTGCCTTCAATTTGTCCAATGGCGGTCCTGACGATGTCGAGCGGCAAGGCAGTCGCGGCTTACGATGTGTGTCGCCCGGTTCGGTAACCGTCGGTGCTGTCGCCTGTCGCGCGCCGGTATCCCTCGTGTTCACCGGGAATCGGAGTCAGTAAAATTCCTGTTCTGGCGTGGGAAGGTAACCGTTCGACGATCACCGTCTTGACCTGACGGCGTAATCGGCGCGAAGCGGCTCAGTTCTCGGCGCGGTTGTTGTCACGGTCCAAGGAAGCGCGGCTCCGAACTCTCCAGACAGACTTGTACCACTTTCAAACAAAAAGGATCGGTTATGATGGGCGATCATGCCCGTCGGCAGTTATCGGATCGTGCCGTCCGACCCGCATTGGCCACGCATGTTTGCCGAGGAACAGCCTCGCATGGCCGAAGCCCTGCACCTGGCGCCAGAGAGGATTGAACACATCGGGAGCACGGCTGTCGCCGGCCTGGGCGCCAAGCCGATCATCGACGTCCTGGCTGGGATCGATATTCCACCGACGTCGGACCGAGCCGGGCCACTGCTCGATCGTCTCCGTGCCATCGGGTATATCGTCGCGGGCATCGAAACTGCGCCGGGAACTCTGTACTGCCGAAAAGGTGAACCACATCGCTACAATCTTCACCTGACACAATATGGAAATGAATTCTGGACCGGGCACCTGGCGTTCCGGGACTACCTAAGAACTCATCCTGTCGTCGCGGCGGACTACGAAAAGATCAAACGCGACATTTTGGCTCGCATGGGATCGGAAATCAGTCAGCCTGTATACAACGACGCGAAAGCCGAATTCGTCGAGAGCGTGACTCGCCGGGCTTTGGCCGAGCCGCTCTGAAAATGATCAGGGCGGTCAGCCTCGACCTGGTCGGTCGTCGGGACCACGGCATGTCGATTTGCCTACCTGAACGGGCCGATGGCGACATCAGTCAATTCACAGCCGAAAGCGGCGTGGCGCGGGCGGAATACCAGTGCCGCCGCATTGTTGCTGCAACATGTCTGTCAGTGACGGCGCTGTGCCGCCGCAGCGAGATGTCGCCCAGCCTGGTTCGCAGCCGGAATGGAGTCAATGGAGTAGATGGAGCAGGCCGGCTGCAAACTCCACTCACTCCACGGCGGCCCAACACGACGAGCGCCACTGCACGCCCCAACCGTCGTCATCCCGTGAACGCTCACCAGTCTTGCCGCCAATTTCCACTGCTAAGGAGGGGGAGTTTGGCGGCAACTTCGCCCGAGAGACAGACCGAGCGCCAGATCGTGAACGGGCTCGGCCTGCCTCGGTTGGCACCTCGGTTACGGCTGCTGCAATTCGTTCGCAACCTCGGTTACCTCGCTCACGTCGGTGGTCTCGGTCGGGTTCAGCTTCTGCCACTGGCCATCAGTGCCGTCGAGGATTAGCCCGAGGCGTTGCCCGTGCGAAAAGAAATCGCTGGAGTGCCCGGCTCCACGCGTCCGCAGGCTTTTTGGTCGAGGAACGGCTGCACGTCCAGTGGCGCAATCGTCCATCGTGCCGAGCGCATCTCGACGGCCCTTCACAGGCGGCTCGTGACCTGGAAGCAGCGATGGAACGGGAGCTGCGAATCGAGGGCGGGCGAAATCGGCTGACCGAGTTGTAGTGCAGGTCTGGCGGAAGGAAGGATAGCGCGGGTTCGGATCTGCGCGGAAGTGTAGAGCGGCCGGATGCGAGGTCCCGGGAGTGGTAATCAATGCCTCCCATGAGTAACGTCACAGGCGTCGCGAACGGGAGAAGTCACTCCGGCGGTCAAGAGGTGTGAAATATCTACACGGGACAGACGACAAAAATGCGTTGACGAGATACGGTCTCGGTCGCACGTGACTCCCCGACGCAGCGGATCGTCCGGACGCGGTGCGGTTTGGCGACGTGAATGGCTGATGACCTTCGAAGGTCATCCGTCGCGTGCGGTTTTGCTGGCGCCCGGACGTCGAAGACGGGTAGATTGCTTCGCTGCCGTGTGTTTCTGTCCGAAATGCGGCACGCAGACACCCATCGAATTGGTCAGGAATGTCCGACCGTGAGCACTGAGGTGACGTCTAAAATCGCTGGAGAGTGATTTATGCGTATGTCCCTACCGCGGAAATGTGCGGCGCTGCTCCTCGTTCCCTTGCTTTGTATGGCAACTCCGACTTTCGCGCAGACGGAGAACAAGGCGGCGACAGAAAGGGAGTTGATCGAGCGTGAGCGAGCGATCATTCAAGCAATCGCGAAAGGCGACAAGACCGTCTTTCTCGCTTCCGTCGCGGACGACGGATTTTGGGTATTGGGTGGCTTCGTTCCAGCACCCCGCTTAGTTGACGCGTTCGGCGAGTTCAAGTTCTCAAGTTCGGAAGTTACAAATCCGCACGTGGTCTGGGTAGACCCGACGACCGCTATCGTTATTTACGCGTGGACCGGCACCGGAACCATCTTCAATCGACCATTCGTCAGCAAGGTTGCGTCGACGGTTTGGACGAGGCGCAGCGACCGGTGGATTGCCGTTTATCACCACGAATCGGACGCTCCTGAGCAGTAGACGTTTGCCCACACTCGCCAAATGCTTCGCCGACTTTCAACTCCACTTTTTTGACGGAACAGCAGACGACGCTGCCTCAGGAGCGCGTTTTTGGTCGGCGGTCTGCGTTTCACGGTAGTCCAGCAGCACCGAACCCTATCAACGTGTTACGGCGTCATTTCCTTTTCTACCGTTCGGCGCATTGTAAAGCCGGTTGTAAAGTTCGCCGCTGACCTATACTGGCACGCGCGTGCGACCGAGCCTGCTAGCTCCGGCACTCTGCGCTGCTGTCCAACCGTTCGGCTCGTTGCAGCGTCTAACGTCCGGTTGGTTGGCGCGACATCTGTGAATGTCACCGAAAGGAAGCGATGGTGCGTGCGATGCGATGTCCGACAGTTCTCGCCGCGCTTGCGTTCATCGTTGCATTGTCGTCCACGCTCGGTGCTCAAACAGCGGGCGTCGAAATCGAGTTGAGTCACAACACGTCGGGCGAGCAATCAGAGGCAGAACGGCTAAGGCGCCTGCTCAGTGAGTTCGATGTGACACCGTGGCTGTTTACGCGCCGAGTGCTCATTGACGAGAAGGTGACACCCCACAGCCATCCGGTGCTAACGGTTGGATACGGCGACCACGGCGACGACAACCTCTTGCTCTCAAACTTCGTGCACGAACAGCTTCACTGGTGGTTGGTTGCGCATCAGCAGCAGACCGATGCCGCGATTGTTGAACTGCGAGAACTGTTCCCGCATCTGCCAGTCGGCGGGCTCGATGGTGCAGTGAACGAAGAATCGTCGTATTTGCATCTAATCGTCAACTATCTGGAATACCAAGCCGACAAAGCGTTGCTTGGAAACAGGAAAGCCAACGACGTGATGGCGTTCTGGAAGGGCGACCATTACCGAGTGCTTTACGGCACGCTGCTCGACAATGAGGATGTGATAGGGCGAGTAGTCGCCAAGCACGGGCTGCCTTGTTGTACATCGCGCTAAACGCCGCACACGCCAACAACTCGCGCAAACAGCAAGCGAACGAGTTGCGAGACGGTGCTGCGTCGCGGTCGGCGCGGACGGCAAGCGCGCGGAGTACGTGTTCAGGTGAGCCGGAAGGACACGGTTGCGGCGAGATTTTCGGCAGCAGCGTTCGTGATTTTCATTTTCGGTTCTCTGGGTGTGACGGATTGACCGTCGGGGCTTTGTTGGGCGCTCTCAGGCAAGGAACTTCGTGAACCGGACGCCGGTCTGCTGATAGCCGATGTGACGGTAGAAGTCGTGAGCCTGATGGCGATGGTTGCCGCTGGTCAGCATCACAGCGATCGCGCCCTGTTGCTGCGCCCATTCTTCTAATCGCTTCATCAGGCGCGCCCCAATGCCACGTCCACGCCAGTTTTCGTGGACGACGAGTCCCGTCAGCCGAGCGAACTGACCGTCGTGCTCAACGGCGAGATGAAGGAAGGCGCCAGCGAGACCAACGACCGTTTCGCCATCGCAAGCAACGAAAGTCACGTAGTCGGGACGGTCAATCAACGCGGCAAGTCGTTGCCGCATCTGAACTCCCGTTGCTTTGTAGCCGAGGGCACCAATGAGTGCGACCAACGCTTCGGCATCATCGCTTGACGCAAAACGAATGGAGATGTCAATCATCGTTCGGCGCCATCATACCGCTCGCGGCTGTCCCGGAGAGCGACACATTTCTCTTCGGCAGGCGCGTCAAGGCAATAAAGCCGTTGTCGCGCAACAAATCGTCGCTACTAAACTCTCCGTCCCCGGTCCCACCGAGGGCGTGAAGTCGCGCATTCCTTTCAGCAGGTATCCGCGTGGTGCGTGCCGGCGTCAGAACAACGGGTGTTGCTGAGTGGTCTATTTTTTCAGCACGATCGTGTCGCGGTCGTTCGCGCTCAGCGCGTTCTGAACATCCTTCGTGGTCGCGGGCACGCGGGCAACGCTGCTTGCTTGACGGACGAGTGTTTCTTCTTCCGTTTTCGTCAACAACTTCATCGGCACTCTCCCTGCTGCTCCGCTCGGTCGACGAGCAGTCGCACGTGTCGCTGAGGGTTCGGCGGTCACGTTCAGCGGCACGTCGTTGAACTCCATCGACAACCTTATGTGCTCTATGACTCAAAGTACTTGACACTGTAGACTGAAATGTGATATTATTGAAAGTTTAGCTTCTGACAAAAGGTGACAACCAGCGCATGAGGCGAGCCCCCACTGACAAGTGCTTGTAACTATTCAACTAAGAGGCGTTTGGGGAGCGGCCAGGGGGAAGAATCGGCGCATTAACGGCGTCGGTGTTGGTCAAGCGGCGTGGGATAAATTGCACGAAATTGCACATCGGGGAAGACTCGTCCGCCCCCTGGCCGACATGGGCACGGTTCACCGGCAAATAGCAAGTTCGGTGTCCGAGCGGCTGGCCATCCGGCTCGCCGTTCTTGTCGCCATTTTCCCCTTTCTACGGAAGCAGATTTGGCGGCAACAACTCGGGGGGTTTGGGTCAGGGTTCGGGAACAGGGAGTTCCTGGGTGAGATGCTCTCGCCGTCGTTCCGGGAAAGAAGTTACGGTGTTTCTCGGGGGGACGGCGGTACGGTGCTCACAACCGCGCGAGCGCTCCCCGAGTCGAAGAGACTGACTGACCCATTGCCTGCCTCGATGTCGTCACGCTCGGGAGCGGTCAAGAAGTCGAGAAGACCCGACCTGTGCGTCGGATTCGGCCACCAAAACGACGAACCAAGGATTGAGCGAACCTTGGACGCGCCTCGTCTCAGAAAACCCGCCAGACCCCACCAGGACGCGTTTTCAAGCCCTTTGTGACGCAACTTCGCGAACCGAACATTGGCTTGGTTTTCGCGTCTCTGCTGGCGGCCAGGACTTTGATCAACGTACCTTTATCCTTGGCGCGTCCGTTCGTTGCAGCAACGACTCGCGCAATTCGGTCGCCAATTTGTCGAGCGTCGTCAGCGTCACCTCCGCCCGCTCGACGACCTCAGCCCTCTTGGCGGTGAAAACCATGAGTCGTTTCATGTATGTGTCTACTCGCTGCGGAAAGGCAACAAACGCTACGGCGCCGACCGGCGCGACGGCTTCGGCTTCGACTTCCCGGAGACTTCGGGGCGTGACATCGGAATCGGTCAGACCCGCATCCGCCTCGGACGTGTGGCCAAGCACCACGTGCGCGAGTTCATGGAACCGGGTTTTGTCCGGGAGTTCCGCGAGCGGCGACACGGCAATCGTCCGTTGCCGGGCGTAACCTTGGCAGTTGCCATCGGTCAGGGAAAAAGATTCCTCGACAACGTCGAGGGTCT
>WNFX01020731.1_pt1 | contig 10976 bp, 10 predicted proteins | sample 5400111 | NCBI WGS metagenome assembly WNFX01 (sample SAMN13153363, study PRJNA577476) | soil metagenome | isolation source: 40 cm soil or saprolite under grassland replicate 1 | place: USA:California | collected 2016-06-15
AATGCCTAAAATAAGCTTCCAACGATTCTTGGTTCGCAGAATTATTTTCTGGAGTGTGGCACTAGCTACGGCTGTTGGTCTCTTCGTTTTTGTCCGCGCGTTTACGACTTGCTGGCGACTGACATCGTTGCCGGGTATTCCTCCTGCTAGCTGCGCCGGTGAAGCAGTCAATCCACTTGAGACGCTGGTCATTCGCAATAACCAAAATACTCCTGCCCCAACATTGACTCCTGAACCAGAAACATTGGAAGATGTAGAGTATCCAACCTGGGAGGGCGGCAGCCGCATCAACATTCTATTCGTCGGGCTGCGAGGAGGTGATCCCACCGAAGGAGATTGCCCCTTTTGTACAGATACTTTGATCCTATTGACGGTGGATCCAACCACGAAAACAGCGGGGATGCTTTCCATTCCACGCGACATGTGGGTGAATATCCCTGGCTTCGGCTACAGTCGTATTAACACCGCCTGGACTCTGGGCAGGGGCTCTAAACTACCCGGTGGTGGTCCAGCTTTGACCATGAAGACGGTCTCACATTTTATCGGCGTGCCGGTTGATTATTATGTGCAGGTGGATTTTGATACATTCGTTGACATCATTGATTTGATCGGTGGCGTGGACGTTTACAATGAAGAGACTATCCTACTGGATCCAATGGAGCATGGCGAAGATTTTCCGAAGGTGAAAATTACCTGTTGTGGGATGCGGCACTTGAACGGCAGAATAGCCCTGGCTTACTCTCGTTGTCGGCACGTGGAGCAAGGCTGCAAAGATGGCGATATCGGCCGTGCCAAACGTCAGCAGAAAGTGATCTTTGGAATTCGTGATAAGGCATTAAGCCCTAAGAATTTCCCCAAACTAGTGGGAGAGGCTCCCAAGTTGTATGGTACTTTTTCTGCAGGTATCCACACAAACATGTCATTGGAGGATGCTATTAAACTGGCTGTAATGGTCAGGGATATTCCACAAGATCATATCAAAAACGCGGTCATCGATAATAGCATGCTGGTGTTGGATAGCGTTGTCCTAGGTGGACAGAAGGCTAGCATTGTGAAGCCTATTCCAGATAAGATCCGCGTTTTACGAGATGAAATCTTTACCTCCAGCGGGCCAATCAGCCCGATGGCGCAAGACGACCTGACATCCCTGATGCAGGCGGATCGCGCTCGTATCCGTGTTTTGAATGGAACCTCTACGGCACAACTTGATAGGAGAACCCTGGACTATTTATTGCACCAAGGAATGTTGGTAACGGAGTCCGGAAACACAAAGCCATCTAGCCGGACTGTTATCGTTCTTTATTCACCGAAGCTTTATGCCTTAAAGTTTCTCCTCGACATCTTTGGGATTACCACGAGTCCTCAGATTCTCATTAAACCTGACTCATCTCAAACAGTGGACATTGAAATACGACTCGGCAAGGATTGGATCGGCAAATTACCATCAGGATATTAAATTTTTTAAGGTCAAAAGTCGCGACCTGAAGATCATTCAACAATTAGGGCAGTTTCCACAAATGAGTCATAATATCCCTCCCACAATGATCATACCAATTTGCACTGAACCAATTATTTTCGAGATTGAAGGAATTACTTATCCACCAAGGATATCTTTTATATATGGGTTCATATGCTGATTCCGCCGATGTCATCTTTTTTCATTCTTGCAGATTCGATCAATTTTAAAAACAAATGTGCCATGCGCTTCATCACAGCCTCGTGACCTTCGCGAGCAAGTGTTGGAACGCTCATCTGGTAAAGGACTGAACCACTTTCTACATTCACAATGGCAGCGCGAAGGTTGGTGCCACCGAGATCACAACCGATGTATTTTTTCATAAGTAATTCCACAATAAAGACCTGACAAGTTTTCGCGACACTTGCACCTGCGTGCCAGTGCAGGTGAGCGAACCTATCAGGTCTGAGAAATTGGAATTTTTAGTGAATGTATGGTTTGAGAACATCCCGTGAAAGATAGAAACCGCGCTTGACCAATTCCTCGTCGCCTTCAAAGACGCGGTCTTCATGTTCGATGCTCACAACATAATCATAGCGCGCGGCAGTCAGTGCAGCAAACACCTTGGCCCAATCGACATCGCCGAGACCAGGCAAGCGCGGCACCTGCCAGCCCATGCCCTGTGACAGCGCACCATTGTCATAGAGACCTTCGCGGTCAATATGCAAATCCTTGGCGTGGAAGTGAAAAATCTTATCTGCAAACTCGCGAATTACACGTTCATAATCAATCATTTGCAGAATCAGATGCGACGGATCAAGGTTCAACCCGAAATTATCATCGCGGATGATCTCCCACATTTTGCGCCAAATAGCAGGCGTACTGGCAAGGTTATCACCACCGGGCCATTCATCGTATGAGAAGAGCATAGGACAGTTTTCGATAGCAATCTTCACGCCGTGATCTTTTGCAAATTTTACAATTGGCGGCCAAATCTTTGCATAGTCTTCCAAATTCTGAGGAACAGTTTTGTTTTTGTCCTTGCCAATGAAGGTTCCCACAATCGGAACTTCCAATAGTGCCGCGCCTTCGATCACCTTCTTCAGATGCGCGATCACCCTTTCACGATGCTCAGCCTCAGGGTGGAGAGGGTTCGGATAATATGCAAGCGATGAGATCTGCAAGTTGCATCCATCCAGCATTACTCGAATCTCTTTGGCTTTTGTCTTATCCAAGTTGGTCACATCAATGTGCGTTACACCCGCGTAACGGCGAGTTGCTTTTTCGAACGGCCAGCATGCAATTTCAATGGCCTGAAAACCACTTTCCGCTCCCCATTTCGCGGCTTGTTCAAGAGTGTTGCCAGGTAATGCGGCGGTATAAAATCCAAGTTTCATTTCTGCCTCCTTGTAGAGCAAGATGTCATCTTGCTCTACTTAACTTTTACCCAAACCTTCTCACGCGCGCTTCGCTCGATGGCTTCACATAACTGCATTTCATAATGACCATCGGCAAAGGTCGGAAAGTCAGGAGTTTTATTGAAATCACCGGTGATGATGTAATCATATACTTTAGTATAGAGTTGTTTGAATGTATCGGGAAAACCTTCGTTATGACCGCCAGGATAGGAGGTCACCGCGCGTGCTTCAGGAGATAAAAGAGACGGATCCTTCATCAAGGTTTGATTTGGTTCCATTCGATGACCGATCCATAACTCGTTGGCGTTTTGTGAATCCCACGCGAGCGAAGATTTTGATCCGTTAATTTCATAGAACAGACGGTTCTTGCGCCCAGACGAAACCTGTGAAACAGTTAATACACCTCGCACGCCATTCTCATAATGCAAAAGAATGGTAGCATAATCTTCTGTGCTGATGGGCTGGTCAATGTAATCTTCGGGCGTGAGGAGTTTGCCTGTATATGTTTCAACGGGCTTGGCAGGTTTCTTGCGAATCGGATGGAAGGTCTTAAAATCCGCGTAGACTTCCTCGACATGCAAACCAGTGATAAAGGTAAGCAGGTCTAGCCAGTGCGAGCCGATATCCCCTACCGCGCGTAGAGTTCCTCCAAGGTTGGGTTCGAGTCGCCAATTCCAATCGGTGGGAAAGAGCAACCAATCCTGCAAATAAGAGCCTTGCAGAATAAACACATCGCCTAGTTCACCTCCCTGCACTATACTGCGCGCCTGATGTACTAATGGATACATACGGATATTAAAGTTAACCGCGTTGACGAGTTGTTTTTCCGCTGCAAGTTGGACAAGTTCACCGGACTGCTGGGACGTCATCGCTAATGGTTTTTCGCAGATGACATGCTTACCAGCCAACAATGCGGCTTTGGCGTGTGGATAATGGAGATGATTCGGTGTAGCTAGATGTACCACATCAATATCTGGGTCAGCCAGCAATTCATCGAGTAAACTGTAGATGCGCGGGATGCCAAGTTCTGCAGCCTTTTGGTCAGCTTTTTCCTTGGTGCGCTCAACTAATCCTAACACCTGGATGCCATTACGACGTAATCCTTCGATGTGTGCCGGGCCGATAAAGCCCGTCCCTGCCACGCCAACACCGATCGTTTGTTTGGTGAGTTGTTTGGTCATAATGATCTCTTTTCTGAGACCCTAAAGGTTTTCTCCACTGACTTGTTTCTGGTTCGGTAGAAAAACCTTTAGGGTCTAGTAATTTCCTGAAGCAGAATCAGGCTCGGGCGTTGTAAGCGATGCACCTTCTTTCATCCGCTTGAAGTCGTCGAGGATAGTCGCGGTCGCGGTTGCACCGCAGCGCGTCACACCTGCGTCAATTACATCTAAGAGCGCGGCTAACGTACGGACTCCGCCCGCAGCTTTAATCTGCACTTTCTCGCTAACGTTGGCGCGCATAAGACGCAAATCATCAAGCGTCGCGCCGCTAGACGCAAATCCTGTAGAGGTCTTGACCCAATCTGCACCTGCCGCTTCACTGAGTTTGCAGGCAGTAATTTTCTCATCATCGGTGAGGTAAGCATTCTCGAAAATCACTTTGATCTTGACACCGCGCGCATGAGCCGCGTCACAAACCGCTTTGATATCCTCACGTACGAAATCATGTTTGCCTGAACACAATTGACCAATATTCAAAACCATATCGAGTTCCAACGCGCCATCATCCATAGCTTGCTTGGCTTCAGCAACTTTGATTGAAGTGAGATTACTTCCATGTGGAAAACCAACAACGGTGCTGACAATAACATCCGAATCCTTGAGCGCTTCTTTCGCGAGTTTCACATCGCAAGGTTTCACACAGACCGATGCAAGGTGATAACGTGCCGCTAGCTCACAACCCGCACGGACATCAGCTTCGGTGAGTTCGGGTCGCAAGAGCGAATGATCAATCACTTTGGCAAGTTGTTCGTAGGTAATCGTTTTGCTTGATAAAGTTGGCATAATTTTCCTTACATTTTCCTTTTTGTTTCAAAATGTTTAGAGGCATTTGCCTGAAAAGTCTTGTTATTGTCGCAACGCGCGTTGACGACCATAAATGGAGATCAAAACAGGCTGGTAAGCAAAGTAAGAACGATTGCGCCAGCCATTGTGCCCCAATAACTACCCTTGCCACCGGAGAGAAGTGTGCCTCCCACCGCAACGGCAGCGATGGATGGGAACAGGAATGGCTGTCCAAGTTGCAGCAGCACCACGCCCGTGTTTCCAATTACCAAGAAGCCGCCGAAGCCAGCCAGCGCACCTGCCAGTGAATAGGCAGCCAGATTCATCAGAGTCACATTGACACCTGAAAGTTTGGCTGTCACGCGATTCACGCCGATGGCAAACAGGTTCTTGCCAAAGGTAGTCCGTTCCAGCAGTAGCCACATCAGGAAGCCGAAAATGAACCAGATGATCAGCGCGTTCGGGATGGGAAAACGCGGCGAAAGGGGACGCGCAATCAACCGGGTCATGATGGGAGCCACTTTTCCACTGACATTGCCATGATTGGCGATGATAATTGCCCCGGTGACTACTCCGGACATGCCGAGCGTCATTACAAACGGCGAGATTTTCAGGAAAGTGATTCCTGCACCATTAATCAAGCCGATAAAAGCACCTACGAGCAGTGAAACGAGCAAGGCGAGCAGCACCTTGTTGTCATCACCCTTGACGATGACATAGGTAAAGATGGCCGTCAACGTAACGATGGAACCTGCCGAAAGATCAATCCCTTCAAACCCACTAATGATGACCAACGTTTGTCCCGCGGCAATCACTCCCAGGAAAACTGCCAAACGGAGGATATTTAGCGACTGTGCCCTGGCAACATTGAGGTCATTTCCATAGCCATTGGGTAATAAACCGGATAACAAAAATAATATGATTGCCAGCATGAGCGCGGCCACAGGCGGAGATATGGAAATCCGTTTCATGATCGCCTCCTTCTCATCAAATTAATTGCACCGGGTGCAGCTAATGCCATGACAATGATTGTTGCTTTGACAAGTGTTTCCCACCATGTGTTGATATTCGCAAACGAAATAATGTTTTGAATGATGCCTAACGTAATTGCACCCATGACTGGGCCAACTACGCCACCCACACCCCCACTCATGGCATTTCCGCCAATCACTACCGCGGTGATCGAGTTCAACGTCATTGGGTTACCGATGTCGGCGTTGCCTGATCCACTTAACATTGTGATGGCAATTCCAGCCAGCGCTGCCATCAAACCAGAAATCACATAAGTGCTGAACCGTATCCATGTCACAGGTACAGCAGTTTCATAGGCAGCCTCAGGTTTGCCTCCGACCGCATATAAGAATTTACCATAACGGGTAGAACTGATATACAACCAAACCAAAAGAAGAATCGCGATAATATAGAAAGCCAGGGGCAAATTCAAAGGCGTGGAATCACGATACAGTGCCGCAATATTTGCCGGAATGCCACCGCCTGGATTCGGAAGGATAAAGAGCGCAAACCCAGCGTAAAGAAAACTCGTAGCATAGGTAGTAATGATAGGTTGCAAGCGCAGGTATGCAATAAAGAATCCGTTGATTGCACCTGCGAATATACCGGCCAATAAAGACATGAAAACAAATTGCCACATTCTCTCGGCAGAACCATCCAAGCCTACCCGCGTCGCCAGCACGGTGTTTATGATGGAAACAATGCCACCCACGGAAATATCAATCCCACCACCCAGAATGACAATCGCCTGTCCGATAGCCATCAGAATAATGGGCAGGAAAACACGCATATTACTGTTCAGCGTTTCCCTGGCGAACATATTTGGCTGCAAGATGAAATTAATAACAATTGACAAAACCAGCAGAATCAGCGCGAACAGAGCAGGTTGACGTGATGTCAAAGCATCCCATCTGGATTGTTTCACTGAGTACCTCCCTCACGCTCCGCGTGTGCGACTCCCAAACTGGCAGCGATCAGATTTTGCTTGGTCAACGTCTCACCAGATAACTCTGTACGAATCATGCCATCATATATTACTAAGACCCTGTCACATAGCCCGATCAGTTCCTCATCATCACTGCTGTAAAAAAGAATGGTTTTGCCTTCCTCACTTAAGCGAGTAAGAAGCGCATAAAACTCGGCTTTTGTCCCGACATCCACACCCTTGGTGGGATCATCCAGCAGAAGCACTTGCGGATCGCGCATGAGCCATTTGCCAATGACAATTTTTTGAGCGTTGCCACCCGAAAGACTGCTGACAGGTTCCTCCAACCCAGCCATCTTCAAATTCAAATTTGAACCAACTTGAGTTGCATCTTTTTTTGCTTTATCCACTTTCAAAGGCAAGCCATATCGTCTCCATGAAGGGAGCAATAGATTATCGAGAATCGAGCGGATATAAAGGAGGCCTTCTTTTGCGCGATCTCCGGGAACCAGCGCAAAACCATTCTTCATCGCTTCACGCGGATGTTTGAAATGGACCTCTTTATTGAAAAGCTTCACCGTGCCGGAATATGGGACATCACCGAACAAAGAATGCAACAGGTGACGCTGACCCTGACCGCGCAAGCCGCCAATCCCAACCAACTCACCTTTATGGATTTTGAAACTGACTCCCCGCAAAGATTCCGTGGTTAAGTTTTCTGCCTCCAGAGATATTTCCTTTTCGATTCTCTCATCAGACTTGGCTTCGCCGCGTAAAAACCCCAGCACGGATTCTTTTTCGATCATCAATTTGACGAGTTGCTTTTCATTGATATCTTTGATATTCCCCGCGCCGACTGTCCGCCCATTGCGAAGAACGCTATATTTATCTGCAATGCGAAATATTTCCTCCATGCGGTGTGAAACAAAGACAATTGCCCGGCCCAGCTCTTTCCATTTTGCAACGAGTTCAAACAGACGCTGTACTTGACGACTATCAAGGCTAGCTGTTGCCTCGTCAAGAATAATCAGCCATGGGTCGAAGCTGATCGCCTTCAAAATCTCGATGATTTGCTTTTCGTCAGGAGACAGTGAAGCGACAGGTGAGTCGGGATTCAGATCAGTTTTGAATGTTCCTTCAAATAACGAAAGCAACTCCTCAGTCCGCGCTTTGACCACTTTCCGATTCACGATACCAAATTGATTTAATGGCTCGCGCGTCAACCAGATGTTTTCAGCAACGGTCATCTGCGGGACCAGGCTTAATTCCTGAAAGACAGTCGCGATTCCCACATTCTTTGCAGCCTGCGGTGATGAAAATTGAACAGGATTCCCATCCAGGAGTAGTTGCCCTCCGTCGAGGACAACTACTCCATTGATCACCTTGCTCATTGTACTTTTGCCGCTTCCATTCGCTCCAACCAGCGCTACTACCTCGTGCGCGTGTACATCTAAATTTCCGTCTGAAAGCGCCACAACGCCACCGTAGTGCTTGACAATATTTTGAGCGGAAAGCGACCCAGTCACGATATTTTATTTGACGAAATACTGTTGGACTTCGTCGTCAGTCATAATGTTGTCGAGCAGATATGCATCCGGCTTGCCTTCGCACATCTTCAAACCTTCATCAAGGTTGTCTTTTGTAATGACAGCTGCCAGTGGGATTACGAACGATAGACCATTCGCGCCACCCAGCTTTGTCGTGTCAACTTTCTTACCCATCAGCATGTTGACAGCGATGCGTAGACCAGTGGGAGAAACACCTGGATGATTGGCGACTGCAATTGAGTCGAAGTCTGGATTTGCTTTGAGGGCATCTTGCCAGAGTTTGAGGAACTGACAGCGGCCTTCGCCTACACCTTGCGGCCATTTGGCTGGGTTGGCGGCCATGACAGCCTGCAGAGCACCGATTGCCATACCATCCTGTGTCCAGTAACCATCAAGGTTTGGGTAGGCAGAGAGGAAGTTGGACATTACTTGCTGACCAGTTGCTTCATCCCATTTGCCAGTATCTTTTGCAAGAACTTTGATATCAGGGTAGTCTTTGAATACTTCATCAACGCCTTCCATGCGGGCGACGTTGGCCGGGTGGCCAGGGAAGCCTTCGATCTCAACAATGTTGCCCTTGCCACCGAGTTTTTCAGCCAGCCACTTAGCGCTGGTCTTTGCCCATTCCTTCTGATCAATGCCCACATTGTATACATTGGGCACATTCAGTTCCTGATCTACAGAAATGACGATGATGCCTTTCTTGACAGCTTCTTCAAGCGTGGCATTCAAACCGCTTACATCGCCCGGGTTTACAAGGATGGCATCTACATTCTTCGCCATCAGGTTCTGCAATTGTTGGATCTGACCAGCGACATCCGTATCCGCACTTTCGATAACGAGATCAGTGGTGATCCCCTTATCCATGTATTCCTTGTTGACTTCCTGCAACTCTGCGATCATCTGTGTGCGATATTCACTACTGATGAACGGATTAGAAATACCAATGGTAAAGGGTCCGTTGGCGGAAGCTTCCGTAGCAGCCTCGGTAGCAGCAGGAGCTTCGGTGACTGCTTCTGTTGCGGCAGGGGCTTGGGTCGCCGGTGCCTGGGTTGCCGCAGGGGCTTGGGTTGAGGGCGAACCACAAGCAGCGACCATGGAAGCAATGGTGATCATTACAGTCACCAGCAAAACAAGTTTCTTGCTTTTCGTAGACATGTTCATCTTCTCCTAGATTTTAATTAGAGTCTGCAAATTTTGGTACCGACAATGATTCGATTCAGAGCACCTCCTTTTCAGACGAGTAAATGAGGATTGTCTTCGATCGCGAAGAGATAATCCAGCGCCAGAGAAATCGCCCCCACAACCCCAACATTTGATCCCATTCGTGAAAACTTAATGGATAAATGCGTTGTCGCTAACGGCAATGAACGATGTAAGACTGCCCGGCGGATTGCCACTAGTAAATGATTGCCAAAGTTTGCGATCCCACCGCCGATAAAAATATGGCTTGGGTTGAAAAAATTCACCAGGCTTGCCAGCACATCTCCGATCATCTGACCACTATCGCGGATGATATTGAGTGCTGCCTGATCTCCTTCACGACAAGCCGCGTTGACATCTTCCGGGCGGATGACTCCGCCTTTGGACTCTCGGATCTGACTCAGGGCCGGGCTGCTCCCGTTTCGAGCGGCCTCCATTGCTTTTGAGGCGATTGCCGGTCCTGCTGCTATGGCTTCCAGACAGCCTTTGTTTCCACAAGCACACAACGGCCCCTCTTTATCCACACAGATATGCCCAATATCACCCGCTGAGCCATCACTGCCGCGATGGATTTTTCCATTAGAAATGATCCCTGCACCAATACCGGTTCCAATTTTGACAAAGATAAAATGATCGACGCCTGTACCATCACCGTATCGCTGTTCCCCCAACGCCATAATATTGACATCGTTATCGACTACCACAAAAGCAGACTGAAAAGTCTTCTTAAAAAAATCCCGAATGAGAAAATTTTCCCATTCGGGCATTAAAGGAGGTGCAAAACCCCTCGCGCAAAATTAACTGGTCCAGGAACACCCACGCCAATTCCCAAAATTTGAGCAGGAGCGACGCCTTGTGTCTTGATTAACTCAAGAAGCAGCTCGCTACAACGTCCAAGCACGGTCTCTGGGTTGAGATGAACATCTGTTGGTTCTGACTGTCGCTGCAAGATCAAACCTGTGACATCCGCCAAGGCAATATCCAGGCTTGTCGCTCCGATATCAATCCCTGCAATATAACCAAGCTGATTATTAATCCGTAAGAGACGCGGCTTGCGACCACCCTGTGAGACCCCCTCACCAAACTCCACCAGATAACCTTTATCTACCAAGCGGCGTATTTCCTGTGAGGCTTTTGCTTTTGACCAGCCCGTGATGCTTGAAATTTCCGTCCGGGAAATTCGTCCTTGCCTGCGTAATGCCCGCATCACCTCCACTTCGGCTGAATTCACTAGAATAGAGGCCGTGAAGCGAGGTCTTTTTTTCGTGCCGTTGGCATGGCTTGCAGACATAATTTGCACGCTCAATTCAAAAGCGATATGGGAAATTCAAGCAATAATGGACTTTATTCATTATAGCCAGATAAGTTTGTAAATTCAATAGCCAAACATTGAATAAAAATAAGAACTTCGTT
>WNFX01017116.1_pt1 | contig 10972 bp, 5 predicted proteins | sample 5400111 | NCBI WGS metagenome assembly WNFX01 (sample SAMN13153363, study PRJNA577476) | soil metagenome | isolation source: 40 cm soil or saprolite under grassland replicate 1 | place: USA:California | collected 2016-06-15
GGGCCAATGCTCTTGACGTCCTGCGGTGTGACGTAACCGCGGCCGTTTAAGAACGCGTGCGCCCGCGCGCCGAGCGCAAGATAAATAGTCGCACGGGGCGAAGCGCCGTAGCGAATAAGACCCTCCAGGCGCAGGTTGTACGCGGCCGGCTCTCGCGTCGCCCAGACAACGTCGACGATGTAGTCCTTCACGCGGTCATCGATGTAGATGGTGTTGACCACGTCGCGCGCCGCGATGATTTGCTTGGGGTCGATCACTGGATTTACTCGCAAATCCGGCGACGAGGTAGCCATCAAATCGAGAATATTTCGCTCCTCGGATTTTTGCGGATAACCAATATTCAATTTGAACATGAAGCGATCGAGCTGCGCCTCGGGCAATTGGTAAGTCCCTTCCTGTTCAATGGGGTTTTGCGTCGCCAGAACAAGGAACGGATCGGATAGAGGGTACGTTTGCTCGCCAATTGTGACTTGGCGTTCCTGCATCGCTTCAAGCAGTGCGCTTTGAACTTTTGCTGGCGCGCGATTGATTTCGTCGGCCAGAATCAAATTGGAAAAAATCGGGCCGAGTTTGGTCGTAAATTCGCCGGTGCGCGGATTGTAAATCAGTGTGCCGATCAAATCGGCCGGCAAAAGATCGGGCGTGAACTGCAATCGTTGAAACCCAGTCTTGATACATGCGGCCATTGTTTTGACCGTGAGCGTTTTGGCCAGACCAGGAACGCCTTCGAGCAGGAGATGACCGTTGGCGAGCAGCCCGAGCAGAAGCCGATCCACTAAATACTTTTGACCCACGACAACGTGACCGACTTGCTGGCGGAGCGCCGGAATCCATTGACCCAGCTCCCGCACTTCCTGCGTAATTTCCTGCGTAGATTTCATACGGTTTTTGTCAGACACGTGCGGTCGGGAGAATGTTCGATCAAAGGTCCTAAGTTCCTGTGACCCGCGAGAAACATGCTAAAAGTTGGGTCGACAATGCCAGTTTTCAAGCCGCGACACCTAGTGATTTTGATGGTCGCATTGGCCGGCGTGACGATGTCAGTACTGGCGCGGATTGCGTGGCATGATCCGGCGATCAATTTTTTGCCGCATGATCGACGGGCGGAGTGGATTGTTTTTCCTGGCGCGGTGGATGCGCGCGCGCATTGGTTTGCCAGCCTCGATGCAACATTCCGGCGCGAGTTTGTTCTGGCGAACCAGCCGTCGACAGCGCGTTTGAGTTTTCGCGGAATGCGACGCGCCGAAGTGAAAATCAACGGCGTTCCAGTCCGTCTTCAACAGAATCGCAATTGGAAAGAGATTACCAGCATCGATGTCGCCGAGCAATTGCATGCCGGCACAAACCTCATAGAGGCGCGCGTCTTTAATCACAATGGACCACCGGCGCTCTGGCTCACTTTGACTAGTGATCAACTGAGCTTGCGCAGCGATCAAAGTTGGGAAACCTCATTTGCTGGTTCTTCCTGGCGCCATGCCGTATCGACGGCAGCGGCGAAGACTCCAGGGCCCGGTAATTCCATTGCCGGTGGCGCGCGCTCGCTCGACGCGATGAAGAAAAGCTGGCCTTTATGGATTGTGCTAATTGGGATTGCCTCTGCAACGACCTTTCTCTGGTGCATCAGTTTTAACCGGTACCCAACAGTCAGGCTGGGAAAAATACTCTCGGTCATCTTTGCGGGGTTGTGGTTGCTGTTATTCTGGAATAACACGCGATTGTTGCCCTTCCACGTCGGCTTCGATTCGAAGGAGCACCTCAAATACATCAACTACATCCAGGAACATCGGGCGTTGCCGTTGCCAACTGAAGGCTGGGAGATGTACCAGCCGCCGTTGTACTATTTGGTCGCCGCCGCAAGCCTTGCGGGCAAACTCTCAACAAACGATCCAATGTCGGTGTTCGTTCTGCGCTTGCTCGGCGCATTCTTTGGTATCGCTCAATTTGTTTTTGCTTTTTTGAGTTTGCGGCTCCTGCTACCCGCGCGATCCGCGCTCGTCGGACTTCTGCTGGCGGTGTCCCTGCCAATGCATTTGTATGTCGCACATTATGTGACAAACGAAATTTTGGCCGCGACTCTGGCGACAGTGGCGCTTTATCTTTGCTTGCGTCTGCTGAGCAGCGACAAACCGAGCGCATCGCAATTTGCCTGGCTCGGACTGGCCATCGGTGCTGCGATGCTAACGAAGGCGACTGGAATTCTATTACTGCCAATCGTAATCGCGGTAATTGCAGGCAAACTCGCTTACGCGCGAGCACCAATCGCCATCTCGTTGGGCAATCTAGGGCTGCTGCTCGCGATTTGTTTTGCGGTGTGCGGTTGGCATTATACGCGCATCTGGCTGAGGTTCGGCACGCCGCTGCTCGGGAATTGGGATGTGATAAGCGGGTTCACGTGGTGGCAGGACCCGGGTTATCACACCGCGGCTGACTACCTCCGTTTCGGCCGGTCGTTAATCAATCCACTTTTCAGCGGTTTAGCCGGATTTGCCGACGGAATCTATTCCACGCTTTGGGGCGACGGCTTGTGCGGGGGCGCGTCGAGCTTAAGCGTCGCCTGGAATCAGCAACCGATGGCTGCCGGTTATTTGTGGGCGCTACTTCCGACGACGCTGATTCTCGTCGGCATCGGCATCGCGATTGTTCAATTTATTCGAAAACCTTCGAGCGAATTGTTCCTGCTACTCGCTTTCTGCGCAGTCCTAATACTCGGTCTGATTTTCATGACGCTAAAAGTTCCCTCATATGCGCAAGCGAAGGCGTTCTACGGTTTGTCGGCGCTCATGCCGCTTTGTTTCTTCGGTGCGCTTGGTTGGGAAACGCTAACACGCGCGCGCGTACGGTGGCGGGTTATTCTTGGTGCACTCGTCCTGGTTTGGGCGATGAACAGTTTGGCCACGCACTGGATTGTTCCCTCGGTGTCGCAGCATTTGTACGCAGTAAAAGCTTTAGGTGCCCAGGGAAATATCGACCGCGCTGCTGCCGAGGCTGCCAAGGCAGTTGAAGCCGATCCCTCGAACGCAGCCGCGCGCGGGTTTTACGCGTTAAGCTTGAGCCAGCTAGGGCGTGACGAGGAGGCGATCAAGGAAGCCGAGCGCGCGATTGAATTGAACCCGTCTGATTCTGCTGCCCATCTGCAACTGGCCATTTCGCTGAAACGTAGTGACACAGAACGCGCCATCGTGGAAGCGCGCCGTGCCATCGAGCTCGGTCCGGAAAATTCTTCGGCTTACCAATTCCTGACGAATTGTCTTCTCGAATTGCATCGCTACAACGAGGTGGTCGATTTCGGGCGCGAATGGCTGGCGGTGTCGCCATACGATGCAACTGCTCACGCCGTTCTAGGTACAGCTATGGCAGAAAACGGTGATCTCACAGAGGCGGCTTGGCACCTCGGTTACGTAATGATGTTGCGGCCAGAAGCTGAACAAGCTCATGCACGACTACGTCAAATCCTGCTGTCTCTGACCAGTGAGCCGGATGCGTTGCAGCAACTCCGGGAAATTGCTGTAAATGCACCGGATTCGCCACGAATGCTGGACGAGTTGGCGTGGTTGCTCGCGACGTATCCCGATTCCAAATCACGCGACGGCACTGAGGCAGTTCGGCTTGCCGAGCGCGCTTGTGCTCTCACTGACCGCCGAATCCCGGCTCTTCTCGACACGTTGGCTGCCGCTTATGCTGAGGCAGGAGACTTTTCGCGCGCAATCAGCACCATCGAAGAAGCGCTCAACCGCGCGCGCACTTCCGGTGACAGTGACGCCACTAAGCTTAGCGAAAGGATTCTTGGATCACTTCGTGGCAATCTCCCTTACCGTGATGAGCCAGAATAAATCGATCAAGAGCCCAGTGCGAGAATTCACGTCGCTCGATCTCTCCGGCTGGCTGCCTATTTCGCTCGCGAGCGCCGCATGCGTGATGTCGCTCGCCGCACATTTCCGGTGCGCGCGCGTAGCGTTAAAATGATCGGCAGGCCGGGATAGGGTTCAGTTTTGCGAACCCGAGCCTCCAGATAACGGCGATATGTTTCAGTCATCAAACTGGGATCATTAACGAAGAGAACGAACTCCGGACGCTGAAGCGGCTTTTCAACCAGGGGCGTTTTCGCAAGCCCCTTTTCGGCGGACTGGAGACCGCCGCTCCTTGTTTGCGTGGCGTAAAACAGTTTGAGCCGCCCTTTTACCATTGGCGGCGGATTTGCTTCAAACGCTTCTCGCAGTAATCGGTTCAGGATCCCGGTGCCGATGTGCTGCCGCCCTGCACGTTGGATTGTCTCGATCAATGAAAACAACTTCTCAATATTTTCTCTGGTCAGCGCAGACGTGATCAGCGCCGGTGCATATTCAAGGAAGAAAATTATTTCGCGTGCTTCCTGGACAAGTTGCCTTGCCGCGTCTTTTTCTCTGCGTCTCGGCTTAACCAAGTCCCATTTGTTCAAGACAATAATCGCTGGTTTCAGGGCCTTTTGAATCAATCCCGCGATCCGTTTGTCCTGAGCGGTTATGCCCATCGTGAGATCGACAATCAGAACACAGAGATCGGCGCGGCGAATGCTGCGCTCTGCGCGCATCACGCTGAACACCTCCACCGAACTAGAATGTTTGCCACGCCGGCGGATTCCCGCCGTGTCGATGAAAACGAACTTTCGCCCGTCGCTCTCGTACAGAATGTCAACGGCATCGCGAGTCGTGCCGGACAACTCGCTCACGATCGCGCGCTGTCCGCGTACGATGGAATTGATCAGCGAGGATTTACCGACGTTTGGCCGGCCGACGATCGCGACTGCAAGAGGCTCATGACTCGTGACTGGCGAATCGTGAGGAGGCGAGGGGAGGCGTCGTTCGATTTCTCCTAATAAGTCGGAAATCCCGCGATCATGTTCTGCGCTGATCGAAAAGCTCGGTTCGAAACCTAACGCATTTTGCGATTTGCGCAGTGCGCGCGCGAGCTCTTCATCGACAGGTGACAAGCCTTCTTTTGCGTCGACAACCAAAAGCAGGAGATCGCTCTCGCGAAGGGCTTCTTCCGCGGCACGGTGCACTTGCACGCTCAATTCATCCCGCGACTGCGGGACCGCCATTCCGCCTGTGTCCCATACGGTGAACGGGCGCGCACCGCGGTCGCAGATCGCCGAAATCCGGTCGCGTGTGATTCCGGGCTGATCATGAACGATGGCAATCTTTCGGCCGACAAGGCGATTGAATAGCGCAGACTTCCCTACGTTTGGCCGCCCGACAATCGCTACATTTGGTATGGCAGCGGGTTCACTTATACTCACTGGCGCACAAGATTTATGTGAATCCACCTCTCCCCTTGATCAAGGGGAGAGGATTGAGGTGAGGGGTTCACATTTATTCTAACGACGCGAACCCTCACCCTGACCTCTCCCTTGCGAAAGGAGAGGCGAACAGTTGTCGGCATGCACTGCCATCCGGGTAGATCTAGGATTTCGCCGGATTCGCATGGCCTGCAGCCTGCAATTGCCGAACGCCGTCGGTCACATAAACGATTCCGGAGACGGCAGTAAAAAAGCCGGCTGCGATTACAACGTAGATCAGGGGAAGCAGGCGCAGCTGCAGCATGACCCACCCGATGGCGACCATTTGTAAAACAGTCGCCACTTTTCCGGTCCATTTAGGCTTCACGTGCACTTTCCCAATGAGAAAATACAAGACGGCCCCGCCTACGAAAAGAATAGCGTCCCGCGAAATCACAAGCACCGGAAACCAGGTCGGAAAACTGCCGTACTCAGGGTCGAGCTCGCTCCAGTTACTAATGCTCAAGGTGATGATGCCGCTAAGCAGCAACCCTTTATCGGCAATTGGATCGAGAACGACTCCCAGCGAACTGCGCTGATTGTAGTGACGCGCGACGTATCCGTCCAAGCCGTCACTCAATGAGGCAATCAGGAAAATAGCGATGGCAGTTATACGTTCCCACTCTAAAGGCGCGCCGCGCTGAACGCTTTGGCCATAATAGATCGCCATCGTGACGAAAGCCGGAATCATCAGAATCCGAACAATGGTGATTTTGTTGGCCGTGGTCATAACGCGCGGGAGTGCAAACAATTGTAGGGCGATTCTTTGAAACGCCAATTACTGATCGGCGTCTGACACAGACGCCCTACAATCAGTCTGGGCCGTTTCCACGCTGCGAATCTCCGAAGGGCTCGTTTGTAATTGTTATCGACGCGAAAGAGCGTCCACATCACTTGAACGCTCTGTTGATTGACCGCGCTTCTCTGCTCAATGGCCAGAGACGCCGCAGATTTCGGAAGCGTTCCTAAATACCGTTCAGCGCGAAACGGCGCGCGTCTTTCCGGTCGGAATCGTAAATCCTTCGATCTGTTTTTTGATTTCGTTAGCAAAAGCTGCTGCGCCCGCACCGTTTACGACCCGATGATCGAATGTGAGCGAAAGCGTAATGACTTCTGCAGTCTCGTTCTTGTTCTTGTTGGAAATCAATTCGCGGTGCGCGGTACCGACGAAAAGTGTGCCTACTGAGGGTGGCACAACGATGGGCGCGGCCGCTTTCACTCCAAAAGCCCCCAGGCTTGTGATCACGACCGGCGCATTCATGGCATCGACGCGGCCGCCGCGTGTCGCGCTGACCGTCTTATTGTAAATCTTTGCGAATTCCGGCCAGCTCTTTCGATTTGCGTTTGTGATTACCGCAGTGGCGAGACGATCCCCTTCTAGCGCGACTGCAATGCCCAAATCGAAATCATCATTCTGCACAATCTGATCGTCTTCGAGAATTAACCGGCGAAATGGTGCATGCTTTTCCATCGCGCGTACGACCGACCACGCAATCATTACGGAAGGGGAGGGGGCATTTTCGGGATCTTCCTTTTTCGCTAACTCGCGAGCATCTCGAATTGGGTCCCAGCGCGCGCCGATTTGCAGGTTAGCAGGAATGACGCGACTAAGTTTGCGGGTCACCGTGGGCGAAAGCGCTGGCTCGATTGCTGTAGCCGGGATTGCTGATCCCGGCTTTTTCAACACGGTTTCGGGTGCGATGCGGCCGCGGTCACCGCCCGCGGCTACAGATCCACGCTTCGCCGAAACTTCAGCCGCAGCCTCGAACTGATCCGCTAATGATTCGTCCCCGGTAAAAAGGCTGCCAAGCTCCTGGCCAATGTCGACCGTATCGCCAATCTTCGTTTTCCATTCACCCATAACTCCAGCGAACGATGATTGAATTGGATAAACAGCCTTGTCCGTTTCGACTTCACACAATTCATCGTCTAATGCGACAGGGTCACCTGGCTTTTTCAAAAGCGAAACGACTTTTGCATTTCGAATTCCTTCCCCCATCACAGGCACAGTAATGCTTTGCACGCGCCGTTTTCCGATTTCCGCTGTAGCCGGGATCGTTGATCCCGGCTGAGCGTATTCGGGTTGTTTTGTGGGGCGGCCGGAATCACCGATTCCGGCTACAACTCCGCGTTCATGTTTGATTGCAACCGAGTGTCGTATCGCAGCAACAATGCGCTCCACATCTGGCAACGCGGCGTATTCATAGATCGGATTGTAACCGATCATGACGTTCGCTTTGCTAACGAGAATCGGCGGGCTGATCATCGCATTCCAGAGCTCAGGCATGCTCGTGACATGGGAGATAATCATCTGCCCAACGCTGCAGTTTTCAGTGTCTTCCTGTACAACAACGAGCCGTCGAGTTTTACGCACTGAACTCTCAATCGCAGCTTTGTCCCACGGAACAATTGATCGCAGATCGATCAGTTCGACGCTTGTTTCATTATCAAATTTTGCGATCGCCTCGAGAGATTTCTCAATCGGGTTTCCCCAAGCGACCACTGTCACGTCCGAGCCGCTTGTGCATTGACGCGCCCGCCCGAGCGGGACCGCCCCGATCGGCTCCGCGTATTCGTGTCCGGCCCAAAGCAAATGTTTCGGAATTAAGAAAATCACCGGATCGTCGCCGTGCATGGCCGTCCAGAGCAATCCCGCGGCATCCGCCGGTGTGCTTGGAATCACAACGCTTAGGCCGGGATAATGCGCGAGTGCGGACTCATTCGCCTGGCTGTGCCACAAACTTCCGCCGGGCAGGTAGGCGCCATACGGCGCATAAATCACGGCTGGACATTTCCAGTTGCCGAACGATCGCCAGCGCAGGTTGGAGATATTGGTAACGAGTTGATTGAAGCCTGGATAAATGAAATCGATGAACTGCAGCTCAAACACGGGACGCCTCCCGTAAGCAGCCAGGCCACAGGCAACACCAAGAATGGTCGATTCGGCAAGTGGCGAATTGAAGACTTGCTTGGGAAACTCGGTCGAAAGCTTCTGAGTAAGGCGAAACACGCCGCCCTTGGGATCTTCGATATCTTCGCCGAAGAGAATCCTTCGCGGATCTTCCTCGAGTCCGGCACGCAAGGTTTTGTTTACTGTATCGCCGATCCGATATTTTCCGGGCGGTAGGATTTCCTTGTCGATCTTTGGCGGCGGCTTGGTGACGTTTGCGAGAAGCTCGTTAGGCGACGGGTCCTCGGCTTTTTCCGCTTCACCGTACTCCCGCCGAACGCGCTCCTTAATTTCCTCATCCAGCTTCGCGTATTCCTCCGCGGTGATGATGCCCTCCTCGATTAGTCGGTCCTTCCAACATTTGAGCGGATCGAATTTTTCGAGGACACGCAGTTCCTCATCGCTCCGGTAAAGTTTTTGATCATCGGAACTCGTGTGACTCGAGAGCCGTTCCATTGTGATCCAGAAAAAAAATGGTCCGCCGCCGCCGCGAATTTTTTCGAATGCTTCTGCTGTAGCCTCATAAACCTGCTGCACGTTTTGTCCTTCAATCTGTCGCCAGTTGTCAGACTCAAGGACATTCAACGCGAGCGGATTGGTTTTGCGCGTGGGCATGCTGATGCCGTAGGCGTTGTCTTCGACTAGAAAGAGCAGCGGGAGCTTCTTCTCTTTGGCGAAACAAACTGCTTCGAAAAAATCTCCCTGACGGGTCGCCGCATCGCCTACTGTCGTTACAACAAGGTTCCTTTTGCCATCGAGCTTGATGCCCCACGCGATACCGCACGCGGGCAGAAGTTGTGAGCCAGTGGGGGTTGGCACGCTCCAGATATGCAAGTCCGCGTTACTGTAATGTGATGGCATTTGGCGCCCGCCACTGCCCGTGTTGCGTTTAGCGAAATATTCCAGGCCGAGCTGACGCGTTGTCATGCCGCGTCCCAGAATCAGACCCCGATCGCGATAATACGGCACGATATAATCGTCCGGCTCCATCTGGATCGAGACCGCCGCCAACGCCTCATGACCCATTCCGGAAACGTGAAAGTGTCCTTTACCCTGACGATTCAGATTTTGTTCGCGCAAGTCTGCATGGCGACTCTCCAGTATTACAGTCAAAAGCCGCAGCTTATCTTCCTTGCTTAGCCCGGGCATACGGCATGATCTTACACCGCACTTACGGATCGACAATCACACGGATTTGCTTCGAAAAAGAAAACGTAAATGGAATCGACAACATCAGAATTGCGGCAGAGCAGGGGAGTAATCGAAGCCTACCGGGAATTTTTACCGGTATCTCCCTCGACACCGATTGTTTCGTTGGCCGAAGGCAATACGCCCCTCGTTTATTGTCCGCAATTAAGCGAGCGGGTTGGTCGCGGCTGCCAGGTTTTTGTTAAGAATGAAGGAGTCAACCCCACAGGTTCCTTCAAGGACCGTGGGATGACGGTGGCGGTGTCGAAAGCGATGGAACGCGGCGCAAAGGCTCTCATTTGCGCTTCTACGGGCAATACGTCGGCTTCAGCGGCTGCTTACGCAGCGCGCGCGGGAATTCCGTGCATTGTTGTTTTGCCTGCAGGAAAAATCGCAACAGGAAAACTGGTGCAAGCTTTTGCTTATGGAGCCAGGATTGTCGCGATCGATGGCAGTTTTGACGACGCGCTTCGGATTGTGCGCGAGGTAGGCGATGGCCGCGGGTTTGTTGTCGTGAATTCGATTAATCCTGACCGGATCGCGGGACAAAAGACAGCCGCATTTGAAATCGTCGATGTTTTAGGGGACGCGCCAGATTTCCATTTACTGCCCGTGGGCAATGCCGGAAACATCACTGCCTATTGGGCTGGATATCGGGATTACAGATCGCACCAGATATCCACAACACTGCCGACAATGATTGGGTTCCAAGCAGCTGGCGCGGCGCCAATTTTTTACAACCGCATCGTCGAAAAACCGGAAACCATCGCATCTGCAATTCGAATCGGGAATCCCGCAGGCTGGAAACAAGCCTGCGCAGCAATCGCTGAATCGCATGGAGCAATTGATATTGTGAGTGACGAGGAGATTCTCGAAGCGCAGAGTTGGCTGGCAAAACGTGAAGGAATTTTTGTCGAACCCGCGAGCGCGGCGGCGATCGCCGGGCTTTTCAAATGCTGTGATTCAAATGAAGCGGCGCGCTCGTTTCGACGAATTCCGGAGGCGAGTCGGATAGTTTGCACAGTGACGGGACACGGCTTGAAAGATCCCGATCGGATTATTCGGCAAATCGGGGAACTGAAACCGGTCGCACCGACTGTGGACGACGTGCGACGCGTAATTGGGCTGTGACGATCACGTTCTGGATTGTGTTCTTTTCCTGCCGGGACGAATAGAGACGACATGAAGAGGATCGATAATATCTAGAAATCCATTTGCCTGCTCCACTACCACATTGCGTCTGCCGACCAGCACAAACTCCGAGTGGGGCACCGAGTATTGTTTCCCATCAGAGGTGCGAATGATAAACGGCCCCGTTCCAGCGAGATTATGCCGAATAAGTTCGCGATTCACAGAGAATTCACTCGCAGTCGATTACGCCTCAGTCAAGGAGCAATCGGAAAGCCAACCACGAAAACGACGACTTTGCGTTAGGGCAGCGCTCGTTGGAGGGTTCAGGTCGATTTTTTATTGTCGTAAGCCATGCGTCTAATCGTTCAAAAATATGGCGGCACTTCCGT
>WNFX01019309.1_pt1:0-2500 | contig 10972 bp, 7 predicted proteins | sample 5400111 | NCBI WGS metagenome assembly WNFX01 (sample SAMN13153363, study PRJNA577476) | soil metagenome | isolation source: 40 cm soil or saprolite under grassland replicate 1 | place: USA:California | collected 2016-06-15
ATGTGTATATCCAATCGCAATAAAAAAAAAAGATGGAATTCTTTCCAAGAAAAAAATGATAGACCACTTATCAAACCGTTTATTTCTTGTGGTTCTAATAACAACATCTTATCTTTTACCCCTCTTAGTAGAAAAAAAAATAGGAAATTAACTTCATTAAAATAATGAAACCTACCATTATAAAAGTGGAGCAGTGATTTAAGAATTGCTCATTGTTTCATATTTATAGTACCAAAAATAGGTACTAACGTCAAGTCGATCCAAAATCAACGAATGTCGAATCTTTACCATAAATCAAAAAAAAAAATGGATCTATTTTATTTGTCAAAATTTTTCTTTTCTAAAAATCTAAAAACGGGTCAACTATGAATAGTAAATGTGTAAATTCTCCTTTATTAATAAAAAGGAAACGACTTTCTGGGAAGGGTTTCGAACCGCTAACTAGTAGGATCCGGTCGAGGGTGTACCAATTGAGGCTAAAATCTACCCAAAAGTAATAAATAAATGGGTTGCCCGGGACTCGAACCCGGAACTAGTCGGATGGAGTAGAAAATGCATTGTTTAATCAAATAAAACAATAAAAAATCCCTCCCCAAGCCGTGCATGCATTTTTCATTGCACACGGCTTTCCCTATGTATACATCTAAACCTGAGTAACTTCTCCAGAAGAGGAATCTTGAAACTCAACTCTTAACTACATGAACATTTCATAATCCTTTCTATATTATAGAATATTACAATCATTCATCATTGACCAGATCGTTTCTGAAAAGAATATCCAAATACCAAATCCGATTTCTATAGAATCTACGCAAAGTAAAAGAATCTCTTGGAAAAATCAAAGAAAGAATCTCTTCTTCCTCGGTAAAGAATTCTTCCAATAATTCTTCTGAACCTGATCTTTTCAAAAAAGCGCGTGTGGTACTTTTGTGTTTACAAGCTAAAGTTTTAATACAAGAAAGCCGAAGTATATATTTTATTCGATACAAACTTTTTTTTTTTGAGGATCCGTTGTAATAATGAGAAAGATTTCTGCATATTCGCAAAAATCGCTCCATAATATCAAAATCGGATGAATCGGCCCAGACCGGCTTACTAATGGGATGCCCCAATACATTACAAAATTTCGCTTTAGCCAACGATCTAATTAGAGGAATAATTGGAACTATTATATCAAGTTTTTTGCTAACAATTTCGATTAAAAATGTATTTTGCAGCATTTGACTCCGTACCACTGAACGATTTAGCCGCACATTTGAAAAATAGCCTAAAAGCTGAAATGAATGTTCAGATAATTGGTTTATATTGATCGTTCTTGGTTGAGACCAAACATCAAAAAAACATTGCCATAAATGGATAAAATAGTGTTTCCATTTATTCATCAAAAAGGGCACATTCTTTGAAGCCAGAATGCATTTTCCTTGATATCTAACATAATGAATGTTGGGATCCTTGAAGAATGGTAAAGGATACGAAAAATCCTTAGAAAAAACTTCTACAAGATGTTCTCTTTTTGCATAAAAAAAAATTCGCTCTAAAAAAACGCTAAAAGATTTGAATCGTAAATGAGAGGATTTATTACGTAGAAAAAGGAAGATAGATTCATATTCACATACATAAAAATTATAGAGGAACAAGAATAATCTTGGATTACTTTTTGAAAAAGTAGAAATCGATTTTTTGGTAGTAATAAAACGATTCCAATTACAAAAATGATAAAGAAACAACCGTAATAAATGAAAAAAGGGGGCATCTTTCACCCAGTATCGAAGGATTTGAACTAAGATTTCCAGATGGATAGGATAGGGTATTCTTATATCTGACACATAATTTAAATATGTAAATTTATCCTCCAAAAAGGGAAAAATGGAATGAATTGATCTCACATTTTTATAAGATTTTATGATTTCTGCTTCCTCTAAGGAAGAGCTTAATTGTAGGAAAAGTGGAATTTCCACGACGATGGCAAAACCCTCTGATATTATTTTAGAATAAAAATTCTTATTATATCCCAAAAATGGATTTTTGTTAGAATCATTAGCCGAAATGATTAAATGATTCTGTTGATACATTCGAGTAATTAAACGTTTTACATTTAGTAAACTATATTTATTGTCATACCCTCCATTTTCCACAAAAATGGATCTATTCCAATTATGACTATAAGCAAGTCCATAAATATACTCCCGAAAAATAAGTGGGTATAGGAAGTCCTGTTGGCGAGATCTAGCTCGTTCTAAATATACTTGATATTCCTTCATTTTAGAAATTCTATTTGGTCAAAGGATCAGAGATTCATTGGATTCTCAAATGATACATAGTGCGATACAGTCAAAACAAGGTATTCTATTATATATTCGAATGGAAATAAAAAACAAATATGAATAGATACCTAGAAAACAAGTTAAAACCCATTAATGGACTATCTCCCCGCGCTTGTTCCATCTAATTGTTCTAGAACAAGAAGCTAGTTCGAAATCCTTTATTTTCTGGACCAATC
>WNFX01019309.1_pt1:5000-7500 | contig 10972 bp, 7 predicted proteins | sample 5400111 | NCBI WGS metagenome assembly WNFX01 (sample SAMN13153363, study PRJNA577476) | soil metagenome | isolation source: 40 cm soil or saprolite under grassland replicate 1 | place: USA:California | collected 2016-06-15
TCTGTTTGTGGTGCCATAAATTCCCCTCTACAACTCATGAATTAAGAATTCTAACAACAACAAGGTCTACTCGACATAACTTAGGAGTTAATAAAACCTTTTACAAATGATCGATCAACTAATATTATCGATTAATTCGAATGGTTCATTGTTCAATTTAACCATGGTATTTGATTTGGCAAATCCATCATTATTCTATACTCTTTCATATGTATGGCGCAACCCAATCTTTTTGTTTTTTCAATTTTCTATTTTTTTTTTGAATTTTTGAATCGAATTTTCTAATCTAAATAATAAATTTACTCTTGACCTTGACAGTGATATATGTTGTATATGTAAATCCTAGATGTAAAAATGGGCAGAATTCGACCACGAAACGAAAAATTGGTAAAAAAAATGCTAAGTTTAAATTCTATGCCGAGGAAATAAAAAAGAAGGACCAATGAGATAGAAAAACGGAATCGTAAACAAAGTTCAGGTTCGAATTCCATAAAAGATAGTATAGTATAGATAGTATTGTCTATAATCTATAATAATCTAAATCTAAAATGATAAACAAATGAAAAACTTTCAAAAGATTTAATCCAATTGAAATTTTCATAATGACGGGGTTGGTTGACCTTGAAAATTCAATCATTGAAATTGAATTGAAAACCAATTGAATTGGTTGGATGGTACCAAGAAAATCGATTATTAACTTACATTTTTTAGAAAATAGTAATTAAATTAACCGATCAACTTGCTTCGTTATCAAACATTTTTTTCTTGATTTCCATTTTTTTTTTTTTTTAAAAAAAAAAAAAAAAAAAAAAAAAAAAACAGATATATTTTAATATGAAAGTAATTCCGACCACTTCTGATACTGAGATTTCTGCACTTGAAAACAAAAATCTGGGACGTATCACGCAAATAATTGGTCCGGTACTCGATGTAGATTTTCCGCCAGGAAAGATGCCCTATATTTACAACGCTCTGAGAGTTCAAGGTCGAGATAGTGTTGGCCAACAAATTAATGTAACTTGTGAAGTACAGCAATTATTAGGAAATAATCGAATTAGAGCTGTAGCTATGAGTGCTACGGATGGTCTAAAGAGAGGACTGGAAGTGGTTGACACGGGAGCTGCTCTAAGTGTTCCAGTTGGTGGAGCAACCCTAGGTCGAATTTTCAACGTGCTTGGAGAGCCTATTGATAATTTGGGTCCTGTAGATACTCGCACAACATCTCCTATTCATAGATCTGCGCCTGCCTTTGTACAGTTAGATACTAAATTATCCATTTTTGAAACTGGAATTAAAGTAGTCGATCTTTTAGCTCCTTATCGCCGCGGCGGAAAAATAGGACTTTTCGGGGGAGCTGGGGTAGGTAAAACTGTACTCATTATGGAATTGATCAATAACATTGCCAAAGCTCATGGAGGTGTATCCGTATTTGGCGGAGTAGGTGAGCGTACTCGTGAGGGAAATGATCTTTATATGGAAATGAAAGAATCCGGAGTAATTAATGAAAAAAAGATTGAGGAATCAAAAGTAGCTCTAGTCTACGGTCAAATGAATGAACCGCCCGGAGCTCGTATGAGAGTTGGTTTAACTGCCCTAACTATGGCCGAATATTTCCGAGATGTCAATGAACAGGACGTCCTTCTATTTATCGACAATATCTTCCGTTTTGTCCAAGCCGGATCCGAAGTGTCGGCCTTATTGGGCCGAATGCCTTCCGCTGTGGGTTATCAACCTACCCTGGGGACTGAAATGGGTACTTTACAAGAAAGAATTACTTCTACCAAAGAAGGGTCTATAACTTCTATTCAAGCAGTTTATGTACCTGCAGACGATTTGACCGATCCTGCTCCTGCCACGACATTTGCACATTTGGATGCAACTACCGTACTCTCAAGAGGATTAGCTGCCAAAGGTATTTATCCAGCAGTAGATCCTTTAGATTCAACGTCAACCATGCTCCAACCTCGGATCGTTGGGGAAGAACATTATCAAACCGCGCAAAGAGTTAAACAAACGTTACAACGGTACAAAGAACTTCAGGACATTATAGCTATTCTTGGGTTGGACGAATTATCCGAAGAGGATCGCTTAATCGTAGCAAGAGCGCGAAAAATTGAACGTTTCTTATCACAACCTTTTTTCGTAGCAGAAGTATTTACCGGTTCCTCGGGGAAATATGTCGGTCTAGCAGAAACAATTAGAGGGTTTAAATTGATTCTTTCTGGAGAATTCGACAGTCTTCCTGAACAAGCCTTTTATTTAGTAGGTAATATCGATGAAGCTACTGCGAAGGCTGCGAACTTACGAAATTAGAAATGGAGAACAAATTCAAGAAATGACTTTAAATCTTTGTGTACTGACCCCTAATCGAATTGTTTGGGATTCAGAAGTGAAGGAAATTATTTTATCCACTAATAGTGGACAAATTGGGGTATTAAAAAATCATGCGCCTATTGCCACAGCTTTAGATATAGGTATTTTGAGAATACGACTTAACGAC
>WNFX01015688.1_pt1 | contig 10970 bp, 4 predicted proteins | sample 5400111 | NCBI WGS metagenome assembly WNFX01 (sample SAMN13153363, study PRJNA577476) | soil metagenome | isolation source: 40 cm soil or saprolite under grassland replicate 1 | place: USA:California | collected 2016-06-15
GGCGACCTCAACGAGGCAGCCGAGTGTTGTCTCAACCTGGCGGTGGGGTCCTACTGGATGAGCGAGATCGGACGTTCTCTTGAAACCAGTGCACACCGTCTTGCCCTCGTGGAGCGGTGTCGGCAGCCGCATCATCTGCGGACGGCCTACGCCTGGCAGGTGCTGCTGTTCGCCTCACAGGGCCTGTGGACGGAGGCCGAACGGGTGATCGCACTGGCCCAGCCCATCGTGGACGCCCTCTCCGACCCTGTGCCCGCTGCCTTCCTCCGTCAATTTCGCGGCTTTCTGGCCTATCAGCGGGAAGACTATCTGGTCGCGGAGTGCGAGTTGCAGGACGCCCAACTGGACCAGAGCTTCCAGAGTGGGCTGGGCGATCTCATGTTCTATCTGGGACTGCTGGGTCTGGTGCAAGCGACGATGGGCAAAGAGGAGGAGGCACGTGCGTACATAGCGCGGGTAGAGGCTCAGCTCGCGCTCCTGCCTACAGGTATTCTCCCGACTGCCCCGCTTTTGATCTGCCTAGCGCTCATAGCCACGGCGCTGGGTGACCACGAGCGTGCGACGCGGCTCTATCCCGCGCTGCTCGCCTTTGGCGGCCAGCACTACTGGTTCCTGGTGGATCGCGTGCTGGGCATGCTGGCGCTCCAGGATGGGCAGTGGGAAGCGGGGGTGAGACACCTGGCAGCTGCCGAGGCCATGGCCCGACGTGAGGAGCTGCGCCCTGAACTGGCGCGGACGTTCATGGCGCAAGCGAGTCTCGAAGTAGCACGAGGAGGCCAGGGCAGCACTACGCGCGCCGCGAGGCTCCTCAGGCAGGCGTTCGCGCTCTGCCAGGATTTGGGCATGTCCGCTTCGGCGTGCCGCGTGCGCCAGCAGATACAGACGCTGGCCCATCAGGCTCGTGACCCCCTCGCTCCGCCGCTCCCGGCTCACCTGACCTGGCGGGAGGCTGAGGTCCTCAAGCTGGTTGCCCAGGGGAAGAGCAATGGGCAGATTGCAGAGGCATTAGGGCTCAGTGAGAAAACCGTGACCAATCACCTCACCCACATCTTCAACAAGACGGCCTGTGACAACCGGGTGGCGGCTACCGCCTTTGCCATCCGTCACGGTTTGGCGTGATCTGCTCATCGTCACAGAGACGCCTCGCGAATATAGGAGATTTCTCCCACATCGGTGATCCCTTTTTCCCCTTTGAGAGTGCCTTGCAAAAATGGGAGGTTCCTCCGATGTTAGAGCAGATGAGAACGGGTATACTTCTGCTACATGGCCCCAATTCCAACCATCGCGCCACGAGGGGCAACATAGTTATATCTCAGTTATAACCTCTGGTATGAGCAGTAATAGTAGTATATAAATCAATACATGCAAAGCTACGACAAGGAAAGAGGAGAGACAGATTTTTATCGTATATACGGCAGAATATCCAGTTGTTTATTGTAGCACCGATGTACTTTCGATAGCAGAAGGAGCATATTATGACACAAGAGTCCACACAGAGACAGATCCACACCCAAGCCAAAAAGGGCGGCAATGGCAACGGTGATGGTAATGGTGGTGACCAGAGTATCCTGGATCAACTTACATTAAATTCATTTACTGCGACCCCCTCAACTGTTACTGTCGGTACTAGCGAGTCTGTCACGCTGGATTGGGATGTCACGGAACCTGCTATTCCCCGTGCTAGGAATATTCGTTTTACGCTGGCAACTGGCGCAGGCAGCTTTCCTGTCGGCCCTGTCGGCTCGCAATCCGTACAGGTCTCCATCCCAATGACCATCAGCCTGATAGCAAGTCTGGGGAGTGCGTCACAAGATCTCGGAGACGTCTCTATCACCTCGATCCCCAATCCTGCGTGTAAGACGATCCTTCTTACCTCGGAGTTGATCCTACCCATACTCACGCCCGCGCTCAAAAAAGCCATTGCCTCCTACAACAACAAGGTGAAACTCAAGAGTGATCCTGATCCGAGGGAATGGCCGATAGACTCGAGCGGAATACATGGAGTGCTGCACTTGACGGTGCCAACGCCTGTCGGCATCGATATCGATGTAGATGTCAGCATTACGCTGATTCCTGTGCTCAGTGGTGGCCAATTGACCCTAACATATAGCAACTTTCATGTCGATATCCATTTCCCCTGGTGGGTCAACATTTTCGCGCCAGGCGTGACCACAATCGTAGAACAGATTGCTGATAGTATCATCACTGGGCAGCTTAAACCACAAATCCCTGGCCTGTTACAGAAGGCGATAAGTGATCTGATGCTCCCCACTGGCATTGGTACAATAGCGCAGATTCAACTCCAACAGGGACAAATCGTCGCTACAGCCTGTCCGAGCTAGGGATATGGCACCGATTCGATCAAAATTGGACCATTTGACAGAATGTGATGGCTTAATAGGTCCGCAGACGAAATGTGCAACGCGAACGAGAGCGGTAGATCAGCAAAGCATCTTCCTACCGAAAGAAAGAAGGGCGCCTGGTGCTCGCGACCTCGGAAACGGATACGCGTTACTGCTGGAAATGATAGCAAGCGACCAGCGCTGTTTTCACCTGATCCCGGTAATGGTCTCGCGCCATTACCATCAGTAACGCATCCCCCGAAGCGTTTCCTCTCTGTGAGGACATTCTAAATGTGACAAGGAGGATCATATGCGTACTTCAGAACAGGGACACCCCCTCGCTCTTTTCCCCAATCAAGCACCCTCTTTGGTGCCCTCAAGGGAAGAGATGCCACAAGTTACTCCAATATCAGGCTGCCGATCGTGGGGTGCTACTATCAATCCTTTTCCGCCTCAATCTCCCAATACGGAACTTCGCGGCGTGGCGGCAGTCTCTGCGAGCGACGTCTGGGCGGTAGGTTTCACTCTTCAAACACCTGACGATGCTGCGCCCGCACTGACGCTGATTGAGCATTGGGATAGGAAAAGCTGGCAGATCATTACGAGTCCTAGCCCTCAGCCTACGGGAGACAATGCCCTTTTTAGTGTGGCTGCCGTCGATGCGAACGATGTCTGGGCTGTCGGCTTCTCGGGAGGAACCCCGGGAGCACGAGGCTTTATAACCGGACAAACGCTCATCGAGCACTGGGATGGCACCGGATGGCAGGTGATCCCCAGCCCTAGCCCAGGATCAGTAAGCAGCGCTCTTGAGGCAGTAGCCGTCGTTCGGGCTGACGATGTCTGGGCCGCAGGGTTTACCAGAGATACCACAAACGGTCCCCTATCCACGCTCATTCAGCATTGGGATGGTTACAAGTGGCAGGTTGTTCCCAGTCCGAACCCGGAGCAAAACAGCGCGATTAGTGGTCTCGCCGTTTTCTCTGCCAAGGACATCTGGGCAGTTGGCTTCTCCTCTGCCTCGCCAAGCACTGGTCCCTACCATACACTCACAGAGCACTGGAACGGAGAGATGTGGCAGGTTGTTCCTAGTCCCAACCCTGCTTCGTCAATTAATGAACTCATTGGTGTGGTAGCGGTCTCTGCACACGATGTCTGGGCGGCCGGTTTCGCTGCCAACACATTCTTCTCTTCCAACATGTTTACTACCACCCTGGTTGAGCACTGGGATGGTCACAGGTGGCGGGTCGTTCCCAGCCCAAACCCTGGATGGGGAGGCAATAGCTTGATTGCAGTCGCAGCACTCTCTGCTCACGATGTGTGGGCGGTAGGAGCCTATACTAGTAGTCTCCCTGAGACATTGCAAGCTCAGACGCTCGTCGAGCGCTGGAATGGTCAGGTCTGGCAAGTGGTTCCCAGCGAGAGTCCTGGGTTGCTCAACAACGCCTTGCGTGGAATCGCGCGGGTGCCAGGGGCACAAACGCTCTGGGCAATAGGACAAGAGTCAAACAATAGTCAGGTCCTTCAGCCGATCTCGGAGTTCTCTTGCTAGCAAACACGGTTTCTGAGGAGCAACGGATACTGTTGCTTAATTCGACTTTGTAGGGATTGCCTCTTTCTTGTGAGGATGAGAGGAAACTCACATTCCCCATCTACGGGGTAAAACGGCCCGTCTTTTGGGTCTCTCTCCCCACTTTTTGAATTAAGCAACGGAACGCAAAGCAACGTTTAGCTTTGCATTCCGTTATGGGGCCATCGACACTTCAGGGGGCGTCACCCTGGTTTCAGGGCTTGTAGATATTTCCGAAAGCAAGCGGCAATTTCGGCGCTTCCCTGGACGGCTTCTGTCAAATGGCCCAATTTTGTCGTAATCGTTGCCATACCCCGGTTTGGCGTGATCTGCTCATCGTCACAGAGACGCCTCGCGAATATAGGAGATTCCTCCCATATCGGTGGTCCCTTCTCCCCATTTGAGGGTGCTCTGCAAAAATGGGAGGTTTCTCCGATGCCAGAGTGACTGAGAACAGGTATGCTTCCGTTATCGAAGGAATGACGATGGGGGCTCGGGTGTCCTCTGTCGCCAGTGGCAAGGAGCTTGCGTTCCTGGCAGAACAAAGGAGAGCAGAGATGTTTGTCACCGTTTCCATCTACAGGGCAAAGGCTGGCGAAGAGGATGCCGTTATTGCCTTGCATGAGGATTGGCAGCGGAACCAGCAAGCCAGAGCGCAAGGCTATCTTTCGGGAGAACTGCTCAGAAATACCCAGGCACCCCGCGAGTTCGTTGCGATTATGCGCTTCGAGAACCGAGTGTTTGCTCAGACACTAGCAAACGACCCAGAGCGGAACGCATGGTATAGACGGTTAGTCAGCCTGATTGAGAACGTACCAGTGCTCACAGAGTATACCCGTGAGTGGCCTAACGAGTGGTAGCGATGCAGATGTTGAACACGCAAAAAGCGCAGAGTGAGAATAAAGAAACTCCACCCGAGAAAAGTAGCATTTCGGTGCCCTCTCTCTCGCTGCCCAAAGGTGGGGGAGCGATCAAAGGCATTGGAGAAAAATTCGCCGCTAATCCAGTCACCGGTACCGGATCTATGACGGTGTCCATTGCCACCAGCCCTGGACGTTCCGGCTTCGGCCCACAGCTCGCGCTCTCATATGACTCCGGTGCAGGCAATGGACCCTTTGGCTTCGGTTGGAGTCTTACGCTTCCCGCCATCACCCGCAAAACGGACAAAGGCCTCCCTCAGTATCGGGACGCTGAGGAGTCAGACGTGTACATCCTCTCAGGTGCTGAGGATCTGGTGCCGGTTCTCCAGGCGGACGGCAGGAGGTTTGAGGATGACACGACCGCACCGGGTTACACGATTCATCGCTACCGACCCCGTATCGAGGGGCTGTTTGCACGTATTGAGCGCTGGACGAACCGGCAGACCGGCGAGATTCACTGGCGCTCTCTCTCAAAGGACAACATCACGACGTTGTATGGGAAGGATAATCATTCCAGAATCTTTGACCCGAGCGATCCTGATCCAGGGCACCCGCAACACATCTTTAGCTGGCTGATTCGCGAAAGCTATGACGATAAAGGCAATGCGATCGTCTACGAATATAAGGAAGAGAATACAGATGGGGTGGATCTCTCACAAGCCCACGAGCAAAACCGCGCTTCGGCCAATCGCTATCTCAAGCGAATCAAATATGGCTACCGGGTGTCCCGCCTGGTCCAGCCAGACCTCTCGCAGGCCACGTGGATGCAGGTCAAGTGGATGTTCGAGGTGGTCTTCGACTATGGCGAACACGATCTGGACAGCTCAACACCAGACGATCCAGGTGCCTGGCTCTGCCGCCACGATCCGTTTTCCTCGTATCGGGCTGGCTTTGAAGTGCGCACCTATCGCTTGTGCCAGCGTATCCTGATATTCCACCACTTTCCTGAAGAAGAGGGGATCGGCCAGGATTGCCTGGTCCGCTCGACCGATTTCACCTATCAAAGTATTCGCAACAACCCCGACGATCTCAAACAGGGGAACCCGGTCGCGTCCTTCATCGCGTCCATCACCCAGAACAGTTACCGGCGGCAGGCAGGCGGCTATCTCAAAAAATCTCTACCGCCGCTTGAGTTCACCTACAGCCTGGCAGTGGTCAACGAAGCGGTCCAGGAGATCGACAAGGCGAGCCTGGAGAACCTGCCAGCCGGCCTGGATGGGAACACCTACCAGTGGGTGGACCTGGACGGCGAAGGCGTCTCGGGCATCCTGACGGAGCAGGCGCGCGCCTGGTTCTATAAGCCCAACCTTGGTGAAGCCCACTTCGGGCCGATGGAACAGGTAGCTTTCAAACCCTCGCTAGCCGCGCTGGGCAGCGGACGCCAGCATCTGCTCGACCTCGCGGGAGACGGCCAGCTCGATCTGGTAGAATACGATGGCCCGACTCCAGGCTTTTTTGAACGCACTTATAACCAGCGCTGGGAAGCCTTCAAACCCTTCCTCCATCTGCCAAACATCTCCTGGGACGATCCCAATCTGCGCTTCGTCGATCTGGATGGCGATGGCTTCACCGACATCCTGATTACCCAGAACGATATTTTCACCTGGTACCACTCGCTGTCAACCACCGGGTTTGGCCCGGCCCAGCAGGTCCACAAGCCGCAGGACGAGGAGAGAGGTCCACGGCTGGTCTTCGCCGACGGCACCCAGTCCATCTACCTGGCCGATATGTCGGGCGACGGGCTGAGCGACCTGCTGCGTATCTTCAACGGCGAGGTATGCTTGGCCGATATCGATGGCTCGGGCAATTCGGATATCGTCTATCTCGGCCACGATGGCATCTCTCTCTACTTCAATCAATCCGGCAATAGCTGGAGCGAGCCGCACCGCCTGAGCCAGTTCCCCAGCGTTGATAACCTGGCCGCAATCACAGCCATGGACCTGCTGGGTAACGGCACTGCCTGCCTGGTCTGGTCATCCCCGCTGCCGGGCAATACGCGCCGTTCCATGCACTATATCGACCTGATGGGCGGGCAAAAGCCACATTTACTGCTGACGATGAAGAACAATTTGGGCGCGGAAACCCACGTGCAGTATACCTCTTCGACCAGCTTCTACCTGGCGGACAAGCTGGCAGGGCAACTCTGGATCACTCGCCTGCCGTTCCCCGTCGCTGTCGTGGAGCGTGTCGAAACCTACGACTTCGTCAGCCGCAATCTCTTCGTCACTCGCTACGCCTACCATCACGGCTATTTCGACGGCGTCGAGCGCGAGTTCCGCGGCTTTGGTATGGTCGAGCAGCAGGACACAGAGGAGCTGGCGGCACTCACAACCAGCGAGAGCTTTCCCTCGCAGACCAACCTTGACGCGGCCTCTCACGTCCCGCCGGTTTTGACCAGGACATGGTTCCACACCGGCTTCTACTTTGGCGGCGGGCGCATCTCTCGACAGTTCGAGGAGGAGTACTGGCGCGAGCCCGATCTCAGCGCAGATCAACTGGAGGCTATGCTGCTCCCCGATACCGTGCTGCCAGACACCATCCGGCCGGGCAATGAAACGCGTGTCCCTTACACTCTTTCTTCTGACGAGGCGCGAGAGGCCTCTCGCGCCCTCAAAGGCTCAATCTTGCGCCAGGAGATCTACGCGCTGGATGGCACCAGCGCTGAGAGCCGTCCCTACAGCGTCTCGGAACGCAACTATACCATCGAGCTGCTCCAGCCGCAGGCCACAAACCGCTACGCGGTCTTTTTCACGCACCCACGCGAGGCGGTTGATTACCACTACGAGCGCACGCTTTTCACAGTCAACCAGCAGAACGTGGCCGACCCTCGTGTTACCCACAGCATGACCCTGGCGGTGGATGACTTTGGCAATGTGCTGCAATCGGTCTCGATTGGCTACGGGCGTCGCTATGACGATCCAAACCCGCTGCTCACCAGTGCTGATCGACAGAAGCAAAAACAAACCCTGCTTACGTACACAGAGAACCAGTACACCAATCCCATCCAACAGGCCGATGCCTACCGGACGCCCCAGCCTGCTGAATCGCGTACCTATGAACTACTGCATGTCATGCCGGACACCAATCAGCCCCAGGTGACCAATCTTTTCCGCCTGGATGAGATGCAGATCAAGAAGATCCCAGCGGCCAGCGATGGTCTGCATGACCTGCCCTATGAAGACTTTGAGGGAACCGGGGCGACTACTAGCGCACCCTACCGGCGCCTGATTGAACTTACGCGCACGCTCTATCGTCGCGACGATATGAGCAACCCGCTGCCGCTGGGGCAGGTAGAAACGCTGGCGCTGCCCTTTGAGCAGTATAAACTGGCTCTGACGCCAGGGCTGCTCTCGACCGTCTACCAGCGCACGCTCACTGGCAACCTGGAGAACCTGCTGCCCAACCCGGTCAGCATGCTCGGGGGTGAGGGCGGCTACCTGCGCAGCAACGACTATAAGGCCGCAGGCTGGTTCCCGCCGAGCGATCCCGATGATAACTGGTGGACGCGCTCGGGGCAAATCTTCTATTCGCCCAATACGAGCGATACCTTCGCCCAGGAACTGGCGTATGCCAGCCAGCACTTCTTTCTGCCCCACCGCTTCCAGGACCCTTTTGGGCACACCACCACGGCCACCTACGACCGCTATGACCTGCTAGTACAAGAAACGCGCGATCAACTGGGCAACGTGGTGACTGCGGGCGAGCGCGACCAGACCGGCACACTGACGACGCAGGGCAACGACTACCGCGTGCTCCAGCCCTGGCTGCTGATGGATGCTAACCGCAATCGTTCCGCGGTGGCTTTCGATACGCTGGGGCTGGTGGTCGGCACCGCTGTCAAGGGCAAGCCCGAAGAGAACCTGGGCGATGTACTCACCAATTTTATTCCTGACCTGGCGGACGCGGTCATCGCCGCGCACCTGCAAGATCCGCTGATCAATACGCAGGACATTCTCCAGCAGGCCACTTCGCGCCTGGTCTACGACCTGTTCGCCTATGCGAACACGCAGAACGATCCTCAACCCCAACCAGCGGTGGTTTATACCCTGGCACGCGAGACCCACGTCGCCGATCTGTCCTCTAATCAGCAAACACGAATCCAGCACAGCTTCTCGTACTCGGATGGCTTCGGACGCGAGATCCAGAAAAAGATCCAGGCGGAACCGGGGCCGCTGGTCGAAAACGGGCCGGAGATCAATCCACGCTGGGTGGGCAGCGGCTGGACCATCTTCAATAACAAGGGCAAGCCCGTCCGCCAGTACGAGCCGTTTTTCAGCGCCACCCACCACTTTGAATTCGCCATGACCGTGGGCGTCAGCCCCATCCTGTGCTACGACCCACTTGAGCGGGTGGTGGCAACGCTGCATCCCAATCAGACGTATGAGAAGGTCGTCTTCGACCCATGGCAGCAGGCGACCTGGGATGTCAATGACACGGTCTTGCAGACAGACCCGACGCAGGACCCGGACGTGGGCGACTTCTTCAGCCGCCTGCCCGCCGCCGACTACTCACCCACGTGGTACACGCAGCGCCAGGGAGGCGCGCTTGGACCGCAAGAGCAGGCCGCTGCGCTGAAGACCGCAGTGCATACCAACACCCCGACCATTGCCTACTTCGATACGCTGGGCCGGACGTTCCTGACTGTAGCGCACAACCGTTTCGAGCGCAATAGCGTCATTACTGAAGAGCAGTATCTGAGCCGCATTACTCTGGACATCGAAAACAATCAACGTCAGCTTTTCGACGCACGCGACCGCCTCGTGATGCGCTATGACTACGATATGCTGAGCAACCGTATCCACCAGGCCAGTATGGAAGCAGGGGAGCGCTGGATGCTCAACGATGTCACGAACAAACCCCTCTATGCCTGGGACAGCCGGGGTCACACCCTGCATACGATCTACGACGCCCTGCACCGACCGCTCGAAGTACATATGAGCGCAAACGGCGGGCCAATGTCGCTGGTCAAACGCACTGTCTATGGCGAGACCCAGAGCAACCCAGAAACACATAATCTGCGCGGCAAGGTGTACCAGGTCTTTGACGATGTAGGTGTGGTTACCAGCGATACGTATGATTTTAAAGGCAATATGCTGCACAGCAGCCGCCAGCTTGCGGCCGATTACAGGCATCCCTTGGACTGGTCCACAACAGTGGGGCTGGAAACACAGACCTATACTAGCAGCACGACCTACGACGCGCTCAATCGTCCTGTGACCCAGACCACGCCCGACAATAGCATTATCCAGTACACCTTCAACGAAGCCAATCTGCTGGAGAGCATCGATGCCAATATGCGCGGGGTGGCGAACGTCACCACGTTTGTCAGCAACATCGATTACAATGCAAAAGGCCAACGCATACTGATTGAGTACGGGAACGGGGCCAGTACACATTACGAGTACGACCCGCAAACATTTCGTTTAATGCAAATCTTCACCTCGCGAGGCGCAGCCTTCCCGGGCGACTGCCCCAATCCGCCCAGTCCACCTTGCGGAGTGCAGAATCTCCATTACACCTATGACCCGGCGGGCAACATTACCTCTCTCCGCGACGATGCTCAGCAGACGGTGTATTTTCGCAACCGCCAGGTAGAGCCGAGCGCTGACTATATCTATGACGCGACCTACCGCCTGATCGAAGCGAGTGGGCGGGAACACCTGGGTCAGGTCGCCAATGGAGGCACGCTAGCACCGATTCCCACCAGCCCTACTGACGTGCCCCGCGTGGGTCTTTTACAGCCCGGCGACGGCAACGCTATGGGCCGCTACCTACAACAGTATGCCTATGACGAGGTAGGCAATATCCTGAGCATGCTCCACCGCGGCACCGATCCCGTTGGTCCTGGTTGGACGCGAACATATACCTATAGCGAGCCGAGTCAGCTTGAAGCGAGCAAGTCCAGCAACCGACTGACCAGTACCCAGACCACCAGTGACCAGGTGCAGCCCTATACATATGATATCCACGGCAATATGACAACCATGCCCCACCTGCCGCTAATGCTCTGGGACTACCGGGACCAGCTCCAGGCCACGGCGCAGCAGGTGGTCACCAACAACGGAACGCCAGAAACCACGTACTATGTGTACGACTCCAATGGCCAGCATGCGCGTAAAGTGACTGAACGACAGGCAGCAG
>WNFX01006655.1_pt1 | contig 10968 bp, 12 predicted proteins | sample 5400111 | NCBI WGS metagenome assembly WNFX01 (sample SAMN13153363, study PRJNA577476) | soil metagenome | isolation source: 40 cm soil or saprolite under grassland replicate 1 | place: USA:California | collected 2016-06-15
AGAAGGACGGCTGGATTCTGCGGAACGCGATCATCTGGCACAAGCCCAACGCCATGCCCGAATCCGTGCGCGACCGGCTCAACTGCCGGCACGAGCTGATCTTCCTGCTCGCCAAATCCCGGCACTACTGGTTCGACCTGGACCCCATCCGCATCCGGCACGCCACCCCGCCGTCGCCGCGCGACTGCACCGGCAACGACCGCAGCCGGGGCATGGCCAGTCCGGCAGCGGGCAGGCATCCTGGTGACGGCACCAGGTGCGGCGCACGACCTGGCGGCGGCCGGCCAGCCGGCGGTAGCCGGCCGCCCAAGTACGGGCCGCACGCCCGGCAGATCGTTGCCGCGCGCCGGTACGGCGCCGGCCGTGGCCGCCGCGCTCACCCCAACGGCCGCAACCCCGGCGACGTCTGGTCCGTCCCGACCTACCCTTACCGCGGCCCGCACTTCGCGGCGTTCCCGGCCGAGATCCCGAGGCGGTGCATCCAGGCCGGGTGCAAGCCCGGCGGCATGGTGCTCGACCCGTTCTGCGGCACCGGTACCACCGGCGTTGCCGCCGGGAAACTCGGACGCCGGTTCACCGGCATCGAACTCAACCCCGACTTCGCCGCCCTCGCCGCCGGCCGGCTCCGCCAGGCGGCAGCGGACGGCACGGACGGCGGCAGCCGATGACCGGCACGCACCACACAGCCGACAGCGGCGCGCACGACCAGGACGGCATCGGCACGGCAACGGCAACCGGGCGAACGGCAGCGGCACCCGGCCACGCGGCACCGGCAAACGGCAATCCGGCACCGGGCCGCGCGGCTCGTGCCGGTTGCCACCAGCGGCCATCGGCAGCCCCAAGTCGGCGGCAGCCGATGACCGGCACGCACCACGTACACGGCAGCGGCACTCGCCAGCCAGACGGTAACGGCACGGCGGCGGTAACCGGCAGCGCGGCAGCGGCGACCGGCAACGCGGCAGCCGGCCGACTGGCACCGGGCGGCACCGCTCGTGCCGGTTGCCGCCAGCGGCCTGCCGCTGCCACGAGACAGCGACAGTCAGCGACCGGCACCGCCAGCCGGGTGCGCACCACTGTCACAGCAGTCGGCGCAGCAATGTCACCGGGCGCGGACGGCACGACGGCGCCGGCTCGCTCGGCCGGACGGTATGCCGGTGTCACCAGACGGCGGCAAAAGCCCTGCTCAGCTCCTCCCAGACGACCTGGCGGAGCGTACGATCGCAGGCCCGGAGCAGCACCGGGCCGACCGCCAAGATGCACCAGAACCCGCGCAACCAGCGCAGAACCCGTCCGCGTGCTACTGCCTGACGAGCCGCCACGGCTCACCCCGGCAGCCGCCCGGGCGCTGCTGCGGGTCCTGGTCAAGGCCCACGCCGCGCAGACGGCCAAACAGGAAGGAGACCAGCAGATGACAGATCAGGCCGGCGGCTTACCGCCGCGGAAGGAGGGATGACCATGGCAGATCAGAGCATCGACTTCGCGTCCTGGGGCCGGGTCTCCACCGAGGACCGGCAAGACCCCGAATCATCGCGTGCCTGGCAGCGTGCCCGCGGCCAGGGCCTGATCGAGCCGCACGGCGGGCGGATCGTTGCCGAGTTCTTCGACATCGACAAGTCCCGGTCGATCCCGCCGCAACGTCGGCCTGAGGCCAGCCGGCTGCTCGCCGCGCTTGCCGACCCGAACCGGGGCTTCGATGCCGTCGTGGTGGGGGAGCCGCAGCGGGCGTTCTACGGCAACCAGTTCGGCAACACGTTCCCGGTCTTCGCGCACTACGGCGTGCCGCTGTGGGTGCCCGAGGTCGGCGGCCCGATCGACCCCGACAACGAGGCACACGACCTGATCATGTCCGTGTTCGGCGGCGTATCCAAAGGCGAGCGGAACCGGATCAAGATCCGGGTCAAGGCCGCGATGGCCACCCAGGCCCAGATCGAAGGCCGCTACCTCGGCGGCCGGCCGCCCTACGGCTACCTGCTCATCGACACCGGGCCGCACCCCAACCCGGCCAAGGCCGCCGACGGCAAGCGACTGCACGCCCTGGCGATTGACGAGCCCGCAGCAACGGCGGTGCGCAGGATCTTCGCCGAGTTCCTCGCCGGGCACGGGCTGTACGCCATTGCCGAGCACCTGACCCGCGACGGCATCCCCTGCCCGTCCGCGCACGACCCGCGGCGCAACCAGCACCGGTGCGGCATCGCCTGGTCCAAGAGCGCCGTCCGGGTCATCCTGGCCAACCCCCGGTACACCGGCCGGCAGGTCTGGAACCGGCAGCGCAAAGACGAAGTGCTGATCGACGTCCACGACGTGGCCCTCGGCCACACCACCAAGATGCGGTGGAACGACCAGGACCGGTGGATCTTCTCCGACGAGATCAGCCACGCGCCGGTCATCGACGCAGACACCTTCCAGCAGGCACAGGACCTGATCGTCGCGCGGCGCGGCACCATCAGCCCCCACAAGCCGCACCGGTCAGCGCACCCGTACGCGCTGCGCGGGCTGCTGTTCTGCGGGCTGTGCGACCGGCGCATGCAAGGCCACTGGGCCAACGCCGCACCGTATTACCGGTGCCGCTTCCCGGCCGAGTACGCCCTGGCCGACCGCGTCCGCCACCCGCTGAACGTCACCTTGCGCCAGGACCAGCTACTCGGCCCGCTCGACGCCTGGCTGGCCGCCAAGTTCGAGCCCGGCCACCTGTCCGCGACGCTCGATGAACTGACGGCGGCAGCATCAATCGTCCCGGCCGGCGCCGACGAGGACGATCGCGTCAAGACCAAGATCGCTGACTGTGACCGCAAGCTGACCCAGTACCGAGCGGCCCTGGACGCCGGCGCCGAACCGGCCAGCCTGGTCCGCTGGATCACCGAAACCGAAGCCGAGAAAGCCAGCTACCACCAGGCCAGTCGCGTCACTCCACGGCGCTCCGCGCCAGTCATGACCCGCGACCAGATCGAATCAGTCGTCACCGCGCTATCAGACCTGCTCGCCGTCCTCCGCGACGCCGATCCGGCCGACAAAGCCGAGATCTACGCCCGGCTTGGGCTCCGGCTCACCTACCAGCCAGCGGAGCGGATCGTTCGGACAGAGGTGAACATGATGAGCGCTGCTCAGCATTGGCAATTCGAAAGTGTCCGAGGGGGGACTTGAACACGCAAACGCGGGAGATTTCCCCGAGCCGGGGAATTCATGCCATTTACGATACACCCGGCAGGCCTGTTCTGTTCAGGTTCACCCGGATCTCGGTCGCGGGCATTTCCGCTTTACCGCCTGTGCGAAACTTGCCGCTGGTTTCACTTTCCGGGACGGCGGCGCGGGCGATGTGCGCACTTAGCCGTTCTGCACTCTGCCGCCCCGGTCAGATCACGTGCAGCGCAATTGTACGCGGGGTGGCCGGTCTGCATGCCGGGGCCGTCGCGTCTGGTGTTCAGCGGTCTGTGTCCTTGGGATGGCGCGGCGATGCGTAGATGAGCCACACCGCGCGGTGCTGGTCGTCGATCACGTAGCGGACACGTCCGCCGCTGGTCACTTCGTACTCCCACTGCTCCAGGTCGCGGCCGTTGTGCCGGTGGGTCGCCAGGTCACCGCGGAGCCGGTGCTGGCGGTCGTGGCTGGCTCCCGAGCGCGGGTCGGCGCGCAGGATCTCCAGGCAGCGCCTGGCGTTCGGCAGGGCATGGCGGCATAGCTCATCCCAGCCGGCGGCGGCCGCGCTGGTGCCGAACCGGACCTCCCACTGGCCGGCCGGCGGCGGGACGGTGACCCTCCCCGCGGCGGAGGCTCACCCGAGAGCCTCGACCGGCCCGAAGTCGCCCCCGGTCGGCGCGAGCGCCTGCTCGTACTGGCTCGCGTCTGCCTTGATCCGCGCGGTAGCCCGCCATCCGGCGATTACCTCGTGCGCGGTGCGGTCAATGGTGAGCTCGGCCGCATCCGACAGCGCGGCGATCAGCTCCCCGGCGAAGCCGGACCGCTCGGCCGGCGAGAGGTGGCGGACCCACGGGAACACCTCCGCCAGAGCCGAGGCGACCGCGCGCGCGCCGGACTCGCTGCGAGCCAGCGCGGCGAACATCCGGGACGCGGTCACCAGGTTCTCGTCCCGTTCTTCCTCCCGGTCCGCGGCGCTCAGGTAGAAGTCGGCGGCGTCGCGGTGGGTCACCCGCAGCCTGCCCAGCCGCCGGGCACGCTCGGCGACCGCCCGCGGATTGCGGGACAAGTCAGAGAACGTCACCGCATCAGAAGGCTGCGCGCTCATGCGCCCAGCTTATTCAGATCACGTTCTGATGTCTACCAGCCGCAGGCACTGCGCGGCTGCCGGCAGGCGCCGATCGCCTCGCCAGGGATTGTGATCAGCGCCAGCCGGCTGTTCGCGGCCAGTGCCGGCCGCCACGCATGACAGTTCCTGCCGAGTTCGTAGATCCAGCCGCACCGAAGGATGCCAGCTCGAAGTTCCCCCTGGATGCGTGCTGGTGGCCGTTTGCCTGCAGTCTCCGGGCGGTGTTGGGCGGCTCTGACTGCGTCGTCGCGAGCCGGTGGCTGACGCCGGGCAGGCCGGGCGCTGGGCTGGGGTGGTGACGAGCCGAAAGCCGGAAGGGCGGGGCCGGCCGGGCGGATCTGGCTGAGGCAGATAGCGGCCAGGTCAGCTAACCGGTGCCGGCCCAGGAGAACCTCCGCCGGTGTCACAGCCAGATCGCGACAACAGCATCGTCCAAAGTCCCACGCCTCCTGCCCGATGACTTCAGATCGTTACCAGCGCCGAGGGCGGGGCGCGCGATCGAGGTGCCCGGCCCGGGGGCGTTGAACAACGGCGGGAGCGCTGGGGTCACCTCGGTGTCGTGCGCCCCGGCGGGCAACTGCGCGGCCGGCGGGGGCCACCGGGACCGCGGCGGTCATCACCAGCGTTTCGTGGCCGTCGAGCGCGACGGCCACTGGGGCATGGCGATCGAGGTGCCAGGCCTGGGGGCGTTGAACGCGGGCGGGAACGCCGAGATCACCTCGATGTCGTGCGCCCCGGCCGGCACCTGCGCGGCCGGCGGGGACTACACCGACCGTTCCGGTATATCCCAGGGGTTCGTCGTGAGCCAGACTGGATAAGGCGGGCGCGGGCAATGGCACCCGCCGCCAGGCACCCCGGCCAGGACCATAACCACGTGCGCAACACGACACGAAGCCCGCCGGTAGCGCGGCCCCAGGCCGCGATCCGGCACGACCCCTCGTCTCCCGGCCTGCCGCACAGGCCGGCGGTCCCGGGCCGCCAGGATCAGGCCGTCATCTGAGACGGTCACGGCATCCGCTCACCACGGGCCCGAGCCAACGGCACGCCAGATCACCCGGACACGCCCGGCCCACCCATCAACCCCGACGGCCAGCAACCCGGCATCACTGACCCATAACAGGCGATCTGGGCTCAGGCACGCAAACGACCGGCGTAGTTCTCAAGCGCTTCGAATCGGCGCTCGGCGCTGTCGGCCGCTGGCGCTCAGCTGTCATGGCGATGGCCGAGGGCCGCAGCGTCGGCGTCCCGGTCACGTCCTTGGGAGTGCTGTTCCCGCATCCCGCCTGCGCCGCGGCCAGCACCGCGATCGCGATGATCTTCCTGATTGCCCTCCGGGTGACTGATGCCGCTGACCTTTCAGAAGCGCACGCGGGTCACGGGGTGCAACTCGATGCCGTTCGGCGCCTGCCCGGTCACGTCGTGGATCTCATCGAAGAAGCCGAGCCCGCGGAGCGTAATCCACTGGTGCACGTGCTTCCAGCTCGTGGTGGCGTGGTCGCGGGCCATGAACGTCCTGCGGGCAGCAGCGGTCTGCGAGCGCCACAGTGACTTGCCGGAGACGCACCGGGCCTGCGCCGGGATCGTGGTGAAGGGTTGATTAGGGACTGTTGCAGCCGATCTGTCTGCGGTGTCGTTCGCGGTCGGCTCGGCGGCTGCGCGCGGGTGCAGGGATGACGCCGGAGGAGCTGGCCAAGGCTGCGGCGCGGTCCGGCACCCTGGGCGCAGCCATGCGGAGGCTGCCGCGGGATGTCGCCTCCTGACGGGCCGCGACAGTGAACTGCGGCAGCTGGTCCGCCCGGCGCGGCCACCGTCGCCTCGACAACCATCAGTGTGACGTGTTCGCCTAGGCATCCACAGGGCGGCGTTGGCTGACGACCGGATTCAGCCCGGTCCTTGCCGTGCTGTCCGCGGCGGAAGACCAGCGGGCAGATCCAGCTCGGAGAATGACGCGACGTGCATGTGGTCGCCAACTCCATCCGCATAGTACGGCTCCCCGGCCCTGCGGACGCCGACCGTGTGCCATCCGGCCTCGCGGGCGGCGTCGAGTTCGGCGGCCACGTCGGACAGGAAGACCGTCCGGGCGGGGTCGGCACCTATGGCGGCGGCGATCTTACGGTAGGAGCTGGCGGCCCGCTTTGGCCCGGCGTTCTCGGTGTCGAAGTAGCCGGAAAGCAGGGGGCGCAGGTCCCCATCGGGGGAGTGGCCGAACCACGCCCGCTGCGCGGTGACCGAGCCAGACGAGAAGATGTGCAGGGCGAGGCCCGCCGCCTTCCACCGGCGCAGCTCGGGAATCACGTCCGGGAAGAAGTGCGCGACGAGGTCGCCGCAGGCGAAGCCGTCGGCCCAGATCCTGCCCTGCAGTGTCTTGAGCGGCGTGACCTTCTGATCCGCGGCCAGCCACCCCAGCAGAGCGGCGACGACCGGACCAGTACCCGCGTCGGGATCGCCGATTAGGTCGCGCACCTGCGTCACAGCCCGGACGATGTCGGGGTCTGCGCGGTGGTGATCGATCCAGTCAGCAAGCCGGTCCGCCGAGTAGGGGTAGAGCCGGCCGGTCACGAAGGCGGTCGCGCTGGTTGTTCCCTCGATGTCGATGACGACGGCGCTCAGCCTCATGCCACCATCCTCCCCACAATGGCGGCGTGCCGGTGGCAGAGCAGGTTCAAGCCGGGGAAAGGTCCCGGCGCCGCCGGGTGGGCGTTGCCGAATAGACCAGGCGCTGGGAGGCTAGATTTCTCCGAATGCTCGTTACCCGTGGAGGACTGCCATGTCGCTGCTGATCACCTGGCCTGACGACGACTCCTCGGCCGCGTTGCGCGAGACGGCCGATCCCGCCCAGATCGCTAGCGTGCTGTCCGGGGTTGGCTGCCGCTTCGAACGCCGGGAACTGCGGAACGGCGTGGCGCCCGGCGCCGGCCAGGACGCGGTGCTGGCCGCGCACCGCGATCTGGTCGACCAACTCGTCGCGGAAGAGGGATTCGTCACCGTCGATGTGGCGACGGTGCAGCCAAGCGATGACCCGTCCTGGCCGGAGACCGCCAAGGCGATGCGCGGCAAGTTCATTGACGAGCACACCCACGGCGAGGATGACGAGGTACGGTTCATGGTCCGCGGCGCGGGCGTGTTCTACCTGCACATCGGTGACCGCGTGCACGCCGTTTACAGCCAGGCGGGTGACCTACTTGGCGTGCCGCAGGGGACCGCGCACTGGTTTGACACTGGCGCCGTCCCCGATTTCACCGCGATCAGGTTCTTCCACGATAAGCAGGGCTGGGTCGGTATCCCTACCGGCAGCGACATCTCCCGCCGCTTCCCCGACGGTGACGCCGTCCGCGCACGGGCGCGCGCGCTCGGCGCCGCGTGAGGAAGACGCGAGACCGGTGACCGGGACTACGCCGAGGCCGCAGTGGCATCGGGCCGCCGCGGCGGCGCGATGACTGGGCCACCCGGCTGGCACGGGTCGCCGAATGACGCGGGCGCGGCGCTCGCGGCGGAATCCGCCCGATTCGCCTCGTTCGGCTGGATGCGTGGCACGTCCGGCAACCTGTCCGTAGTGTTGACCAGAGATCCGCTGCTCCTCGCGGTCACCGCGAGTGGCCGCGACAAGGAGTCGCTGACGCCGGACGACATCGTGGTGGTGGATGCGGCGGGCCGGCCGGTATCTACCGGCCGGGCCGCACCGGCGAGCGGACGAACACCCGCCGCCAGGCCCGTGGCCGCGCAATCGGCCGAAGCGGCGCTGCATGCCAGGATAGTCGGTCTCACCGGCGCGGGCGCCGTCGTCCACGTGCACACGGTGGCTTCGGTGGTCGCAGGCCGTCGGTGGCCACAGGGGGTTGAGCTGGCGGACCTGGAGATGCTCAAGGGGATAGGCCTACCCGCCACGGGCGAACCCGTCACCCTACCGGTCGTTCCCAACAGCCAGGACATGGCAGAACTCGGCGACTGGCTGCAGGCCGCGTGGAACTCTCGCATGCCCGCGGCCGTGGTGGCCGGCCACGGCCTGTACGCGTGGGGACACGAGTTGCTCCAAGCACGTCACCACACCGAGGTCGTGCAATGGCTTCTCGAGGTGATGATCGCCATCGACTGATCCGTCGCCGGGGCCGCAGGCAGCGCTACCGGCTTCCTGCTGCACCAAGCTTCGGCGCGGCGCGGTTCGAATCCCCCCGTAGTGCGATCGGCAGTGGCACGAGCCCGCCGATCCCCCGGCCTGAACGGCGCATCGGCCGCGCCTCTATGCGGCGAGGTTGGCTCCTCGCGAGCAGCGCGCCGGGCCGCAGTCGGCATTCCCGGCCGCGACAGCAGACCGGCCGGGATCGGCCTCGTCCAGATGGGCAAGGCCGACGCAGCGCAGTGCCCACCGCATCCGTGCGGCGTAGAGTTCGGGCCGGTCGCCTGCCTCCTGCGCCACGACCTCCAAGGGGCTCATCAGGTCCCCGCGGCATGCGCTGAACTGCGCCTCGACGGCAGCCAGGATGTCCGTCGGTGACGGTAGCTCTGACGGCTGCAGCGGGCAGGCGAAAAGCAGCTGAGCCAGTGCGCCGGGGTTGAGCCGACCGAGGGCAGTGGTCACCATCGTGACCTCCTTCACGCCTCTTGTCCTGTCCCAAGCGGCTAGGTCTGTTGGCTACCTCACCTGGCAGGGAGCGGTCGGCAGCCGCAGATGCGGCCGTGCCGGAGAATGCGGGTCGCTCCGGCAACACTACCGATGGTAGCGGCGACAGGGGCCGCAGAGCCCGGTCGTGGCGAGTTTCAGCCAGGTGTCGGGTGCTGGCTGGTGGCGGGCGGATCGCGGTCGGAGCTGGCGCGGTGACCGGTTCGGTCAGGCGCTGCGCCCGGCTTGCGATGCCGCCGCGCGGTGGTCGGCAGTGCGGTTTGGGTTACCTGGGCCATCGCAGGCTCGATGCCGAAGCTTTCGCGATGTGCGCGATGGCGGGGTCCTCGGCGGCGCGGAATGCCACACCCCGCCGGCCGGCGCTGTTGATGCGGACGATCCGCTCCCTGGGAGCCGCGCAGGTACCCGGCAGCAGGTTCTCGGTCATGGAGAACTGCGGCATAAGCCGCTCGCTCTGGCCGGGGCCCGTGCGCTTGGCGGATGAATTCTCTGCCCCGCCGCCCGACGCGGCCGGCGAACTTCTCGTCGTCCACGAGGCGCTGGGCTTGCCGCCGGAAGTCGTCCGGGGTGTCGAACACGAGCCCGGTGATCTCGTGCTCGACCAGGCAAGTGTTACCGGGGATGTCCCTGACCATCACCGGACAGCCCAGATCCATCGCCTCAAGCACAGCGTTCGGGCTACATTCGCTGAGCGAGGTGTTCAGTACCGAAGTCGCCTCCCACATCGCGGCGTACAGATCCGCCTGGCATAACACGTCGATGCGGTGAACCCCGCGGCTTGACGCGATTCGTCTGCCCACGATGTCCTGATAGTCAGGATCGTAGGTTAGCCCGGTGATGAGAAGCCGGATACAAGGATCCTCTTCGTGCCATTGCGCGATGCAGTTAAGCAGGAACAGCGGGTCCTTGACTGGCTGCAGGCCTGTGGGGTGCCAGAAGTCTGCCTGGCCTGTGAGCTGCAGCGATGCACCGGGGTCATCGGCGGGCCATGATGATCAGCCGTGTCCCTCCGTCTGCTCTATCTGATCTTCATCCGGCTGTGCGGCTGGCTGGTCCTGCTCGGCCGCTCATCGGCGTCGAAGAACGCGGAGTTGCTGGTGCTGCGGCACGAGGTCGCCGTGCTCCGCCGCACCAAGCCTCGGCCCCGCCTGGACTGGGCCGACCGCGCCGTCCTGGCCGCGCTGATCCGGCACCTGCCCAGAAGGCTGCGTGCACACCGGCTGGTCACGCCCGGCACTGTGCTCCGGTGGCACCGCCGCCTGGTCAGAAAGAAGTGGACCTACCCGAACCGGACGGGCCGGCCGCCAGTCAGCACCGAGATCGCCGCGCTCATCGAGCGGCTCGCCACCGAGAACGCCTCGTGGGGGTACCAGCGGATCCAGGGCGAGTTGCTCAAGCTGGGCCACCGGGCCAGCGCGTCCACGATCCGCCGGGTCCTCCAGGCGCTGCGGATCCCGCCGGCTCCCAAGCGACACACCGATACGACCTGGCGGCGGTTCCTGCGCTTCCAAGCCGCGACCATGCTGGCCACCGACTTCTTGCACGTGGACTGCGCGGTGACCCTCCGGCACCTGTATTGCCTGTTCGTCATGGAGGTCGGTTCCCGCTACGTGCACATCCTCGGGGTGACCGCGAACCCGGACGGGCCGTGGACCACGCAGCAGATCCGCAATCTCCTGATGGAACTCGGTGACCGGGCCGCGGGCTTCCGGTTTCTGGTCCGCGACCGGGCCGGGCAGTTCACCGCGTCCTTCGACGCGATCCTGGCCAGCACCGGTATCCAGGCGGTGAAGATCCCGCCCCGGAGCCCTCGCGCGAACGCCTACGCGGAAAGGTTCGTGCTCACCGCTCGGACGGAGGTCACCGACCGGATGCTGATCTTCGGTGAACGGCACCTGCGGTCAGTCCTCGCCGAGTACGCCCGGCACTACAACGGACGACGGCCCCACCGCAGCCGCGGACTCCGCCCGCCCCGGCCCGACCACCCCGCCGCCGACCTCTCCCAGCAGCGGATCAAGCGCCGGGCTATCCTCGGCGGCCTCATCCACGAATACCAGCGAGCCGCGTAAAAGTCCAGGTCAAAACCAGT
>WNFX01018063.1_pt1 | contig 10965 bp, 8 predicted proteins | sample 5400111 | NCBI WGS metagenome assembly WNFX01 (sample SAMN13153363, study PRJNA577476) | soil metagenome | isolation source: 40 cm soil or saprolite under grassland replicate 1 | place: USA:California | collected 2016-06-15
TTCTCGCCAGTTTGAATAGCATATTGCGGATGGTATTCTGCTCCCGACCTAATTCCTGAGCGATCTCTGATGGCGAGATTGGATGATCTTTCTGGCCCAAAAGATCAAGGAGTTCCTGGCGTTCTTTAGAAATGACTGGTGCCCGTTCGCTCTCATCGTCATCAGGACTATCGGTCAACGACCAGCGAGCTGTCTCCTTGTCGAACGCGAGAGAGAGGGTTTGCTCTTCCACATCGCGCCCGGTGATATGTAATGTGCCCTCACCCTTTCCGCGTTCCCTGCGCAGGACCATGTTGCAATCGGTGGCTCCCGTCAGACCCGTTGAACCGCTAAATTCGTCCATAGCATCGGTAGCACTCGCCTTGCGCAGGTGATGCACAACCAGGATTGCGACATGATAGCGCTCCGCCAGATCCTTGATGGGCACAATCGCCGCGTACTCTTCCGCGTAGATACTGCCCCCACTGTCATTCGCGCGCACACGCACAAGTGTATCTATAACCACCAGCCTGGGATCGGACGCTTCTTTAAGCCATTCCTCGATTCCATCCAGACCACCCTGCGCGAGCGGCTCACACGCATTTGACCCCACAAAACTCTCCGGCCAGGGTTGCCCTTGCAGCAGCTTTTTCGTCCGCTCAACCACGCGGCGTGCTCCATCCTCCAACGCCAGGTAGAGGACGCTTCCTTGTGTCGTGGGCAGGCGTCCCAGTGCCAGCGATCCCGAGGCAATCGCCAGCGAGATCCAGAGTGCCAACCAGGACTTGCCCATCTTTGGCTTGCCTCCTAGCAAGGTGACACCTTCCGGCAGGAAATGCTCCACCGCCCACTTCGGTTCAGGAAAGGTCATACTCATGGCATCCGCATAGCCCAGAATACGCAACGATGATAGTGGTGCACCTGCCTCATAGCGTTGAGAACTGCCCACAATCTGCCGCACTTCCGCTGCGCCCATTGGCGGCTGACAGTGCATGTTATTGGCAGCATTCAACGCGATCTCGACCACCTGATCGCTTGCATCCCAATTCCGCAATTTGCACGCGAGACTGAACAGGCGGTCGTTGCGCTGGCCTTCACTAATCACCAGGTCTTGCTGTGCTGCTGTAGAAGGCTGCTTAACTGGAGGAGTAGCCTTTTCCTGCTTCCCTTTGAGAGCCAGCAGCCGATGCAGGAACGCTTCTGGCAGCCGCACGGGTTCCGCATCATCCGGTAGGGTATAGCAGCGACCCGAGGCTGCAGGCTTGGTGGCGCTACTACATGGCCCCCGTCGCCACGCACATCGATCCCCTGGCCAAGCAGTCCTGCACTGTTGCGGATACTCAATGTGGGATCGTAGGTAAAGTACAGATGCCAGCCACCACCGCCTGTATAGACACTTGCGGTCTTCGGCAACGGCGCAATCTTCATCAACGTCTCTGTCGATCCACCGTGGCGCGGATCGATATCGATGACCATCAGGCCGTTGCCCATCGCCAGCCCAATATTCGAGCGCGGGAAGCTCCGCCACCAGCGCCTGACTTGCTCCTGGTCAGTGGTTGCATCCTTCACGCCATGCTCAGTGCGTGGATGCTTGCCTACAGCCGTGCACTCACGCCGCCCACAGGTACAGTCACCCTCCACCATCACCGTATGCAGCGGAAAAACGCGATAGCCATGAGAGGCATACCGAATCGCACTATCCATCATCATCCGATGGTGCTCAACCGCGTCATAAGAGTCATCATAGAAAGGGAGTAGTCGTCTAGTCATCGTGTTGTAATCTTTCTGTACAGCAACAGGTCAGCGCAGAATGGTGACCTGGACAAAAAACGGGGAACCACTAAAAAATGGATAGGAGGCGGTGCAGGGCCCCTGCAAGGCAGCCCCTACTTCTACCATCGACAAAAGAAAATATTTCCGTAGGGCCCCCCTTGTGATACATTTAGACTGGACCGATTTATGGAGTTTTACAAAATAATCACGCCATAGCACCGAAAAACCGCGATTCGTTTGTAAAACTGCATAAAAATATATCCAGGGAGGATCATGTTGAACCCCATTAACCTGTTCGATTATGAAGCACTCGCTCGGAAGCGTATGGCCCCTGTTATCTGGGATTACTTCTCTGGCGGGAGCGATGATGAGGTCACGCTACGAAACAACCGCGCAGCCTTCGAGCGTATACGCCTGCGACCACGGATGCTTGTCGATGTGAGTACCATCCAGACACAAACGAGCATGCAAGGCAGTCCAGTGAGCATGCCTGTACTGGTTGCTCCAATGGCCTATCACGAACTGGCACACCTGGAAGGCGAGATTGCAACGGCGCGAGGCGTCGGCCAGGCGGGGACAATACTGATCGTCAGTACGTTCGCAACCCGCAGCATCGAGGAGATCGCTGCGGCAGCCACTGGTCCCCTCTGGCTGCAACTCTACCTCACGCGCAGCTTGCAGGTAACAGGCGAAGTGGCCCAACGCGCCGAAGCAGCCGGGTACCGCGCACTTGTCCTGACCATCGACACGCCACGTCTGGGACGCCGCGAGCGCGATCTACATAATAACTTTGTGCCGCCTGCTCGTTTAGCCAACTTCTCTACTGAAGATCCTGACGATACAGCAACCATCCATGTGCAGCGCCATATGCCAGGGACATGGGATACGCTCGCCTGGTTACGCTCGTTGACGACTTTGCCCATTTTGCTCAAGGGGATTCTGACCGCCGAGGACGCACTATTGGCGCTAGAACATGGCGTGCAGGGTATCATCGTCTCCAATCACGGTGGTCGTCAGCTTGATGGAGCAATAGCAGGCATTGAGGCACTCCCTGAAGTCGTTGAGGCCGTTGCGGACCGCTGCGAAGTCTATGTGGATGGAGGGATCAGGCGCGGGACCGACGTTCTGAAGGCGCTGGCATTGGGCGCTCACGCAGTGCTGCTCGGTCGCCCTGTGCTATGGGGATTAGCCGTCAATGGGCAGGAGGGTGTGCGCCACGTGCTGGACCTGTTGCGAGCAGAGTTAGAGCTGGCAATGGCACTGTCTGGTCGTCCAACACTGACGAGCATCGATCGATCACTGCTTAAAATTATGTAAAACCATGTTGAGCATCACAACTTGATAATCTCGCCACGCACGTTCTTTGTCTCGTCATCGATATACAGCATGCCGATGCTGCACGTTGGCTGGCGGCGTCGATCAGTAGCGCTGCCAGGATTGAAGAGCAACTGACCGTCGTGTTCCTGGTTATAGGGATTGTGACTGTGCCCAAAAACGACGATGCGTGCATCCGGGAATTCCTGGCGAGCCGTCTTAGCGTAACGAGCGCTATCGCCCAGAATATGTACAATCCCGATCTTGCATTGACCAACAACTATTTCGCGCTTAATCGGCAATTTCATTATCACCTCTTCATGCTCAACGTTGCCCTGCACAGCCACGACGGGCGCAATCGTCTCAAGTTCTGAAATCACGGAGAGCACCGAAAGATCCCCCGCATGATCTTTATAGGGCAACGTTTTTGTATTGATTAGTACATGTTGACCGGGATACGCCAGGCGTATCTTTCTACATCAGGATATCACATCATATGCGTGTTGCTATTATAGCTGACATTCACGGCAATCAGCTTGCATTTGAGGCCGTACTCCACGACCTGAAAAAGCAGCCAGCAGTAGATCAATTGATTATTGCAGGCGATCTCTGCTTGAACGGTCCCCAACCACGCGAAGTTCTGCGTACCGTCAAAGCATTACACTGTCCGGTTATTCAAGGGAACGTCGATCAGGAGGTTGCTACCCCACCGGGTACAGGTCCCAAGAAGCACGACATTATTCACTGGACACGTGAGCAGATAGGGCGCAAAGGTGTCGAGTACCTGGCCTCACTGCCCTTCTCGTACCGCGTCACCAATCCTTATGGGAGCGATCTGCTGATCGTACACGCCAATCCGCTCAACCTGGAGGACGCGATATTTCCTACGTCGCCGGATAGCATGTTAGAACATCTGCTAGGCGGCCTGGAACCAACGATTGGAGTACTGGCGTTTGGTCATCTGCACATCGCCTACACGCGGCGTTGGGGACATCTCTTGCTGGTTGATACAGGCAGTTGTGGCCTGCCTCGCGACGAAGATCAACGCGCCGCCTACGCCATTTTGACCTGTGAGAACAACCTCTGGCAAGCCGAACACCGACGCGTGGAGTATGACGTCAAGGCCGTTGTAAAGCAGTTAAAGACGTGCGGCATCCCCCATGCAGAAAAACGTATCAGGATACTGACCGCCGCCACCTACGCCGAGAACGGTTCCACAGAGCACGTCGGTAAGAAAAAACCGTAGGGGCCTCCCTTGCGGGGGCCCTGCGTGCCTCGTGATGACAGGGTACACAGAACCCCCGCAAGGGAGGCCCCTACGGGAGAAAAATTAGTCAGGGGGTACCTGACCTGCTACGAGATTTCCAAAAAAGTTAACATAAGCTAATGCCGTCTGTTCAGAAACTTGTGATTCCTCCACCACTGTGGCCTCTTCCCCCAAGTAGCTGGCAGCATCTCCGATGTCAACCAGTTCCAGCTCTTCAATGATTGTACGCAGTTCTCCGGTTGTCGCCATAGCGCATACCCCTATTCATATAAAATGTATTATCCTTAATGCATTCGGGAACTTCGACTCACCCGAATGTAAGACAGTACTAGCTCGGCCCACTCCCATCCCATACATCGGGCACCCTCCGCTTCAGAAACCATGTGCCAGGTGATCATTTGTTTATAGATAGCGTAAGCAGAACAATAAAAAAGTTGAGGAGTCTTGCCCCTCCCTCTAAAGATACGTACGTGTAAAGGTTACACAGCACATAAAGCAACCATAGTAGTCCAAATAGGCCATTGGAAGAGGTTGAAACTCAACCATTGCTGTACCATTACAATGCATAGCGGAAACAACCCGGCTCTCTCTTTGTGATATACTGGTAGCAACATAACTAAAAGGCTTTTTGGACGGGCCAGTGAAAGCAGTTATCTACCTACCCATCCTCACCCGAAGACCTGCGTATCGCCCTGGACCTGCTCAAAAAACGCCAGCTACGCGTTGAACGGCTGATCAGTCATCACCTGCCCCTGGAGCAAATTCACGAGGGGGTGGCGCTGATGCGGGAACGTAAGGCTCTGAAGGTATACTTTCAGATAGCAGGAGAAACTTATGGCAAGTAATCATTATGATGTCGCGGTGATCGGCGCGGGTCCTGGTGGCTATGTCGCAGCCATCCGAGCCGCCCAGCTTGGCGCAAAAACCGCGATCGTGGAGAAACAATATCTTGGCGGCACCTGCCTCAATGTCGGCTGCATCCCATCTAAGGCGATGCTGCACATAGCGGAGGTGCTGCACAATCTGGAGTCGGTGGCCGAACTGGGTATCAATTTGCCACAGGCAGCGACCTTTGATATGTCGAAAGCGGTCGGCTTCAAAGACAAAGTTGTGAAGCGCATGGTCGGCGGCGTCGGCACGCTCATGAAAGGGAATCACATCGACGTATTTGACGGCCTGGGAACTGTCGATGCATCCCGCAAAGTGACGGTCACGAAAGAAGGCAGCGCCCCACAGGAGTTTACTGCCGACAAGATCATCCTGGCAACAGGCTCGGTTCCCTTGATCCCTCCGATGCCTGGCATTGACGGTAAAAATATTATGAACAGCGACACGTGCTGGAACCTGCAAAAAACGCCCGCAAGCCTGATCTGCGTAGGCGGCGGCATCATCGGCGTCGAACTGGCCTGTATGTTTAGTTCGTTAGGTACTAAAGTCACCATCCTGGAGATGCTCCCCGACGTGCTGGCACCACTGGACGAAGAGGTACGTCGCTTGCTGGTCAGGATCTTGACGAAGCGTGGTATCGATATCGTCACCAACGCCCGCGTGGAGTCTGTTGCGGATGACGGCGATCAGAAAAAAGTCGTCGCGCAAACAGAGAAGGGCTCTCAGAACTACAATGCCGAGTACGTATTGGTCGCAGTCAGCCGCCGCCCCAATACCAGCGGCCTGGAGCACCTGATAGAGCAGGGCCTGGACGTTGATCGTGGCCGTGTGTGCGTCAACGATAAAATGGAGACCAACCTGCCCGGTATCTACGCCATCGGCGACCTGATTCACGGCGCAGGACTGGCGCACGTCGCCTCGACCGAAGGTGAGATTGCCTCCGACAACGCTATGGGCCACGAAATGCACATGGACTATAACGTCGTGCCCAACCCGATCTACACCTTCCCCGAAGTCGCATTCGTCGGATTGACTGAAGCACAGGCCAAAGAAAAGCAGCCGGAAGCACGTGTCGAACGCTTCCCCTGGGTCGCTATCGGCAAGGCCGTCGCCATGGACGAGACGGAAGGCTTCACCAAGGTCATTATGGGCAAGTATGGCGAGATCCTGGGTGCGCACATCATCGGTCCAGACGCCACCAACCTGATCAGCGAATTCTCGCTCGCCATGCGCAGTGAACTGACCGTAGACGAGATCAGCGAGACCATTCACCCGCATCCAACCCTGAGTGAGGGTATCCGCGAGGCCGTGTTGAGCGTTGAAGGTCGTCCGATCCATATGCCCCCGAAGCAGCCAGCCAGGACAAGATAATATCCGTGGTGGGGGCGCGATTGGGTTGACAACGTTCGCGGGCTTATAAATCGCGCCCCTACACCATCGCGCCCCTACACCATCGCGCCCCTGCCACGATATCTATATTTATCCCCCTTCTTTCCCATCTTTGATGCCTATGCCACACAGGTACTATAGAATGTGTTAATATTGACAGATAAATATGAGTCAATACAATAGTAGAGTATAAAGTCCACTGCAAAATACTGTGACAGGTATACAAAAGATGAAGGTTGCATATGCAGGCAATTACGAGGGGAGCCAGTCCGAAGTTGCGCGTTCTGCTGGCAAGGGTTCTGCTGGTGTCGGCGCTCACGAGTGTTCTGCTGGCAGGAGGATTAGCCACATATCTTCTATTGACCGCGAACACTGCGCCAGTTCGGACTACGACTATGAAGCCAAAGATAGAACCTGAAGTCGTGACCAACAAGCTTGACATCGCGGCGGTGAAAGCTGTTGCTCAGCAATATATGAACGCGGCACTCAAGGGCCAATACGATCAGCTCTGGTCGATGCTTCATCCCCAGATACAGGCCATCTGGCCCAATCGGGCAATGTTTAAGGCGTTCTGGCGAGAACATTTCCAGGATTATAACTTGAAGGGATTTACGCTGGGCAAGATCGAGGTACTTCCTACCTGGGTGAATCCAGAGACAATGATACAGTATAGCAACGTTATGCGGATGCTTGTCTCACTACAGATTATGCCAAAGACGATGATACAGCAACAGGCACAGCAGACACAGTTACCGCCAGAAGTGCTGCACCCGGCTCCGCTCTTCCAGGATCTGCCCTTTATCGTACAGCATGCTGTGGGAAATAAATGGTACGTCCTCAATGGGGGGCCGTTCGATCTGGAAGCACCTATCCTGCCACCCATTACACCAGTGATCCGCAGAGTTCAGGTACCCATTCCAATGTACCATCATATTTCAGATAAACCTGTCTTCGACGCGCTCTCGCACAGTCTGGAAGTTACATCAGCGTTGTTCACGCAGCAGATGGACTACCTCAAAGCTCAGGGCTACCATACCATCACTTTCAACCAGTTGTTTAACGCTCTGTACTACGGTGGTCCCCTGCCTGAGAAACCCATCATTCTCACATTTGATGACGGCTACGATGATGCATATAAAGTTGCTTACCCCATCTTGAAGGCGCACGGCTTCAGCGGCATGTTCTATATCATCTCAGGCAAAGTGGGCTGGCAGGGACAGATGACATACCCACAGATGCGCGAGATGCTGCTGAACGGGATGCAGATGGGCTCACACACAATCCACCATGTCGATATGGGCCAGGTTCTGCGTGATTCCGTCGAGCAGGCACAGCAAGAGTTGCAGATCTCGCAGAGCACGCTGCAAAAAAACCTGGGCATTCCCATCCAGCAGTTCTGCTATCCCTCTGGTGAGCCATTCAAACACGGCACTCTAGCTCTGAGGCAAGAGATCGTTGCGCTACTGGCCCAGGATGGCTATATCGGCGCAACCACCGATCCAGGTATGACTGGCACGATGCAGGACAGCACGGCACCGTTTGTGTTGTTACGTGTACGTGTCGATGGACGCTCCTCGTTGCCGGTCTTTGAACAGAGTTTGCCCTGATAACAGATATAACCGCAAACCCGTAGAGGCATGCCTTGCGTGTGCCGGGTCGTTCGGGAGGAAGTTCCTGACCTTAATAGTGTTACTGCCCACCCACTCGGCACACGCAAGGCATGCCTCTACGGGTTACAGTTATTGCCACATAAGAAGAAAAACGCTATACTATACACAACTTAATGAGTGTCCTGGTACACTGTCTCTATCCCCACACTACGTAGGTGAAGAACAGAGAGGCACTGAAATGATAAACGATCAACGGGAACGAACGGATCGTTTAGAGACCACATTGCAGACCATCGCGTCCTTGCTACAAACAGGCATACTCAATGTAGAACGAACCAAAGGCGGCGTACACGAAACGGGCAGTATCAAATTTCTCTATGGACAACCGGTCGAAGCCTCAGCAGGTACGCGCTTCGGGATCGATGCTTTTGAATGGCTAACAACCTGGAGCAATTGCCGCTACGTCTTTAGCGCCAAATTCCCCTCTGAAATTATCGTATCACTACCACCGGTACTTACCCCAAAGAACGCTCATGCATCACCACTCGCCTTGCTAACTCGCTTCATCCAACCAACCACCGAAGCGGGGCTTACCCTATTGGGAGCCTCGTCAACGCCCTCGCTACCTGCACCATACCGCCTGCTCGACGATCTCGAAGCGCTCGCCTGTATCCAACGCGCCGGCTTCTCGCGCCTGCATCTCCACGTCTTCCTCCTGCTCGACGGACAACGCACCCCTGACGATATCGTATACCTGACTAATCGTCCCTTGCACAAAATTCAGCAGGCGCTCTCAGACCTTGAACACGTCGGACTAATAAAATATTCGTAAGTGCGAACGTGATAAAAAGAGCCATGCAAAAAACTCTTTACAACTCTCCCAGAGTATGCTATTATCATTTCGCCAGGGGATGTAGCTCAGCTGGGAGAGCGCGACAATCGCACTGTCGAGGTCAGGGGTTCGAGCCCCCTCATCTCCACTGCACGCATCATCTATGGGGCGACGCCCGTTATAGCGTACAATGAGAGTAGATCAAGGACAACAAGTACCAGTGACCAACAGACATGGGCCTGTAGCGCAGCTGGGAGAGCGCCTCCATGGCATGGAGGAGGTCAGGGGTTCGAATCCCCTCAGGTCCACCATTCCTGTCTAAGATCGAAAATCAGGGTGGTACCACGGAATGGCCTTTCGTCCCTTATGGATGAAAGGCTTTTTGTTATCAATCTTATTATTATTGTTAACTCATATCCGTAGGGGTGGGGCTGGCCCCCACCCGTTTCATCGAGAACGATTTCCATTGCATTGCAGCGGGTGGGGGCCAGCCCCACCCCTACGGATATGGCCATATAGGGGAGGCCCAATATGATTACCCGAACTAAGTACAATCCTAAAGAAATTGAGCACAAATGGCAGACGCAGTGGGAAACTGCGCAACTGTATCATGCATCTGAAGATTCTCCTGAGCCAAAATTCTATCACCTGGTTATGTTCCCTTATCCTTCTGGCGATCTCCATATGGGCCACTGGTACAATTATTCGCCCTTCGATGCCTATGGTCGCTTCAAGCGCATGCAGGGCTATAATGTGATGCAACCGATTGGTTTCGATGCCTTTGGACTGCCCGCCGAGAATGCTGCAATCAAACGCGGCATCCAGGCGCGTACCTGGACACTGGCTAATATCGAGACTATGCGCAAACAACTGCGAGCAATGGGCGCACAATGGGATTGGCAGCGCGAGGTGGTTACCTGCCAGCCGGACTACTATAAGTGGACGCAGTGGCTGTTTCTGCAATTCTATAAACACGGCCTGGCCTATCGCACCAAGGCCCCGGCGAACTGGTGCCCGGGCTGTAATACAACCCTGGCAAACGAGCAGGTCCTGGCGGATGGAACCTGCGAGCGCTGCGGCAGTACGGTGATCCGTAAGGAGATCGACCAGTGGCTGCTGAAGATCTCTGCATATGCCGAGGAACTGCTGAAGTTCCCAGATATCGAATGGCCTGAGAAGACGATGGTGATGCAGCACAACTGGATTGGACGCAGCGAGGGCGCTGAAATTCGCTTCTGGGCGGAGATCGATGGCAGGCGCGAGGAGATTCCGGTCTTTACAACACGCCCGGATACGATCTATGGCGCGACGTTCTTTGTGCTGGCACCCGAACATCCCTGGGTGGAGAAGATCACAACGCCCGAACATAAAGCGGCTGTGGATGCTTATGTAGATCAGGCAAGGCGCATGACCGAGGTCGAGCGCATGAGCGCGGAGAAGGAAAAGACTGGCGTCTTCACAGGCGGCTATGTCATTAATCCTGTCAGTGGTGATAAGGTCCCGGTCTGGATCGCGGATTATGTGCTGATGGGCTACGGATCTGGTGCGATCATGGGTGTGCCTGCCCACGATCAGCGCGACTTCGAGTTTGCACGCAAGTTTGGCATTCCCATCATCGAGGTGATTCGTCCCGATGGCGAGGAAGCGAGCGATCCGGCGACGTGGCCTGCCCCGAAAGAAGCACCGGGTGTGATGGTCAACTCTGGTCCCTTCGATGGTACTCCCGGCGACGAGGCGATTGCTAAAATCACGCAGTATATCGAGGAGCAGGGTTACGGCAAATTTATGGTCACGTACAGACTGCGTGACTGGCTGATCAGTCGCCAGCGCTACTGGGGCTGTCCCATTCCAATCGTATATTGTCCAACGGATGGCATGCTCCCTGTACCAGAGGAGCAACTGCCGGTCCGGTT
>WNFX01015376.1_pt1 | contig 10962 bp, 10 predicted proteins | sample 5400111 | NCBI WGS metagenome assembly WNFX01 (sample SAMN13153363, study PRJNA577476) | soil metagenome | isolation source: 40 cm soil or saprolite under grassland replicate 1 | place: USA:California | collected 2016-06-15
TCACGCGTGAACGACGGCAGGTGTAACCGGCGCGCCGGACAAGGGCGGGCGAACATTTCATCTACGGCGCCACAGAAAAGCGAGTGTATTTCTGTAGTGTTCCTTTCAGAGTGGCACGCGCGGCTTGATGGAGATCGTGGCTTTACGCCGCGCGCGATCCTATCCCGTCGTGGAAACAGGAGCAGATTCCGGGATGCCGCGCCTGGGAAAATCAGCGAGGCCCAGGATATGCTGAGCATTGCCGTACAGGAGTTTGTCGAGGTCCGCGCCGGACAAACCGATCTCCTGAATCAACGCGAGCGCGGTTGCCGGATCCCAGCACGGATAGTCGGAACCATACATCACGCGGTCGATGCCGTAATATTCGATCGCGAATTGGATTCCCATGCTGTGTGGAGAAACCGTGTCGGTATACATGTGCCGGATATACGTGCTTGGCGGGCGAGGAAGCCTGGCGTTCTTTCCATTCTTGTCCATGCGGCCGGATTGGTACGGCAACGCGCCGCCGGTGTGCGACATCACGATCTTCAGGTCTGGGTGACGCTCCATGAGACCGGAGAAGATCAGCCGGGAAGCCGCAACGCTGACCTCAATGATGCGGCCAAGACTGAGTTGCAGCGCTCCTCCGTAACCTTCCAGGTCTTCACCAAATACGGCATCAGTGGGATGAAGGAAGATCGGAACGCCGAGTTGTTCGACTCGAGCGTAGAAGGGCGCGAGCCTTTCCGCGTCGATGCGCGTATCGCGGCCGATGCTTCCGGGAATGTTCACGCCCATGAGGCCAAGCTTATGGATCGCGTGGTCCAGAACGTCGATGGCGATTTCTGTGTCTGTCAAAGGAACAGCCGCGCTGGCCCAAACTCGGCCCGGATATTTCCGCTGCGCCCCCGCCATCTTCTCGTTCCACATGATTGCCGCGTCACGGCCCTCCTCCGGAGGCAGATCTGAAAAATAAATCGAGAATGGGCCTAGCGAGCACACCACGCTTACCTGATGGCCAAGCCCATCCATATGTTCGAGCTGCCGGTCGAGATCGAACCATTCCGTCCAGGAGTTGAGCGAGGGACGTCCCTCATGTCCCACATAGTTGTATCCGCCGCGGTTGTTGCGTTCTGCGCGAGGGTAACCATTGCGCCGGCAAAGCTGCTCGAAGATCTCTCTGGGCCACCAGTGGAAATGGGAATCGATGATCCTCATGGCGTCTGCTCGAAGCAGCATAGCACGGCGTATCATGCAACTGTAGGGGCGGTCGATGAAGCTGTGAAAAGTGGCGAGAACCCTGTCAGATGTCAAATGTCTGTTGTGCGATGTCCGATGAACTTGTAAAACGACCCAGTGACAAAATGGCATGATGACTAAATCGACCTTCCGCTACGGATTCGGTCATCTGGTGAGTGGGTCATCTGGTGCTTTGACAACTACGTTGCACATCGCACAACAGACATTTGACATCTGACAAGTTGCCGGGTGACCGCCGACTGTCCCGGCTATCGAGAGATCGGCGGCGGTCATCTCTTGAGGCTGCGCGCTACCGCGCTTGCGCTCCGCGGACCGCCGCTACAGTATGCTATCTTCTCCCACGATGCTAAACATCGAGCGCCGTCGGCAGTTTCTAACGCTGATGGATGAATCCGGATGGGATACCCTGCTTCTTTACGGAAACACTCCGCGCAAGGACTTTTTCCGCTCGTTGGTCAATTTCAACTTCTTCGGACCGCACGCAGTAGCCGCGCTCACCAGCAATGGAATATCGATTGTGGTGTCACATCCCTGGGATAACGAACTTCTCCAAGATTCGATCGATGCGAACGTAAGCTTACATCCGCCAGGCAGCCAGGCTCGCCGATGCCGGTTACCGGCATTTCGTCGAAACGGCGGAAGCCGGCATGGCGGAATACGAACTCGTCGCCGAAGTCGAGGCCTTCCTCAAGACCAACGGGGCTGAAGACAATTTTATGCTGATCGCCTCCGGAGGAACGGAAGTCTTCGGGATGCACCCTCCTACCGAGCGCCGCTTTCAAAAAGGCGACATCATCACTACCGAGCTCACGCCACAGGTGAACGGCTATTATGCCCAGATTTGCAGGACCTTGGTGCTTGGCGAGCCGTCCTCCGACCAGCGCCGCGCCTTCGCCGTTTTTTGTGAAGCTCAGGCCGCCGCCCAGAACTTCATCAAGCCGGGCGTCAACATCAAAGACATCGCGCGTGTTCAAAACGACGTCTTCCGCCGCGAGGGCTATGGCGAGTACACGACTCGCAGGTACACGCGTGTGCGCGGGCATAATCTCGGGCTGTACCCGGACGAGAATCCGTGGGTGCTCGAAGATGTCGATTGCGAGGTGAATGAAGGTATGGTCTTGATTGCCCACCCGAATACTTATTTGCCGCTGTCCGGCTACATGACTTTCGGAGACACGCTGCTGGTAACGGAACGCGGCTGTGTATCGCTGAATCAGACCGAAAAGAAACTGTTCAGCAAAGTGCAGGCGCAGCTATGAAACGAGGCTTGATCACCTGGGATTCATCCGAAATTCCGCCGGCGGTGTTCAACGGGCGCCTCGACGGTGTGCGGCGAGCGCTGAAAGAACGAGACCTGCCGGCCTTGGTCATCTACTCGGATATGTGGCGATCGAACCAGGCACGTTTTTTTTCCAATTTCATGCCGTACTTCAATCGCGCCTTGCTGCTCCTATCCCGCGATACTCCGCCGACACTACTCTGCGGTCTCTCACCGCGTGTATACGGTTGGATCCGGTCCGTCACCACGATCCAAGACGTCCGGCCGGCGGGGAACTTTGCGGAACCACTATTCGACATTGCAGGCGGGCGTAACTGGACCCGGATCGGAGCATTGGACCTGGATCGATTTCCGTACGACATCCACGAGGCCCTGCATGGCGGACAAGTTGCTTTCGTAAATGTGGAGTCCCAAGCCGTTTTCTCACCCGTGGAGGATGAAAATGAACTCACAATAAGGCGAAAAGCCGCAGCAGTCGCCGGCCAAATCCTGGAAGAGGAGATCGTCCAAGGCGTCGGAGTTACCGATTACTTGTTCGTCGGGAACCTGGAGCGGCGATTTCGAAGGAGCGGCGCCGAAGATTTAATTATCTTAATTACCAATGGACGAGCCGTACCCGCGCCACCGGCAGGCGTGTTATTGGAAGAAAATTTCTCCGTCAGTGTGGCAATGGAGTATCGGGGACATTGGGTGCGGCTTTCGCGATATCACGGTGGTGCGAAACCCAAAGCTCCCGGCCTCGCCTCTTATTCGGAGCGCATGGACGGCAGTTACCCCTACGAATCAGGCGGCGGGATTTTACAGGCACACCACGTCGAATTCAGTCACAACGGAAAGCGCCTCTTCTACGGCGACACTATTTTGTAAACATCGACACGTATCGATTGCTGCTGTGGAAGTCGGGTTAAGAGAAAAGCTTCGTCAACTGGTACGTTCCGGGTGCGAGCATGACGGCATAACCTTCCTTGACCAATGCTCGATTTCCCAGGCCGGCCTCCGGACGCGACAGGCCCGTGACACGCGCGAGTTCTCCGCGAAGCGTCATTCCTGCACCATCGAGAAAACAGCGGGCGACCTCGCGCAGCGCTATTTGCCGATTGACCTTCCGCGACAATTCTTCAGGGAAACGCTCTTCGGCCAATCCCCAAAGGTACGTGAACTTCGGCTCGTAAATCACTTCGGTTGGTACGACGATCATCGCTGCCTGGAGCTCATCGATCGCGAGCGCGAATGCTTTTCGATTGGTCACTCCTGACTCGGCGCGCAAGTCGGCGGTTCCCATTTCCCATTCCTTGCGAAGCACGCGTAACACAGAAAGAGCGGTCTTGCTCAAACGCTCCTTCTCCTCGCGCCGGGAAAAACCCCAAAGCGTCTTGAAGTAGGGAATCATTCGCGGTGCGAGGAATATCGCCTTTCCACGAAAGAGCTTGGCATAGTAGACACGGGCGCGACGCACGAGCTCGTCTTTCAGCATCCAAGTAAGAGAAGTCTCGGGATCTTTCTGGACATTTCGCGGCAGGACGGCATCGCGGCGCCCGCATACCGAGACATAGAGAGACGGGCCAGGCCGGCGCGAATCTAAAAGACATGACGCAAACCCGACGCGTTCGATGAATCGTTCAGCCTGAACGGCTGTTTCCACGCGCCCTTCGCCGTCGCGCTGCCAATGCGAGTCGCGGTACTCTTCGATCTCGGATGGAGGCAAACGAGACCCAAAACTTGTCAAATGTCGAATGTCTGTTGTGCGATGTTCGATGAACTTGTAAAAACGACCCATTGACAAAATGGCCTGATGACTCAATCGTTCTCCACTAAGGATTTCGTCGTCCGGTCAGTAGGTCATCTGGTGCTTTGACAACTACATTACACAACCCACAACAGACATTCGACATTTGACAAGTTTTGCAGTTCAATTGCTCGCCAGCGGCATCAGGGCCGGCGGCGGGCCGATCAATCTCGAACGATCCGCTCCTGGCCTCGGCCGGAATTTTTGAGTGCGGCCTCCGCCGATGGTCGCGAGATACCCATCCGCAGTGATCATGACATGTTGCGGCTGGCGGAGACCTCCGAACTGCTCGAGATACTTGCCGTTCTCATCGAAAATCTGGATACGGCCATTCCCCCGATCCGAAACGTAAACCCGGCGATTCCGATCGATGTCCACCGCGTGGACGGTGTTGAATTGGCTATTACCTTTGCCCGGTGTTCCCCACTGCATGAGGAACTTCCCGTTCTTGTCGAACTTCATCACACGCGTGTTCGTATAGCCATCGCTGATAAAGAATGTTCCATCGGGCAGCCACGCAATGTCGGTCGGCCGGCCAAAGTGTTTTTCGTCAGTGCCCGCCACTCCTGCTTCTCCAAGAGTCATGACGAGCTTCTTGCCGTCGTGTGTGAACTTGAAGATTTGCTGCCGCATGTCGTCGATGATCCAGACGTGCCGTTCCGGGTCGTACGGGCTGATTTTGACCTTGTGAGGACCGCGTCCGCCTTCGAACAGATGATCCCATTGCGTCCAGGACTCGATCATCTTGCCCGCGGCATCCACGATAATGATGCAATTGCGCATTTCCGGTTTCGGTGTTAGCGCCGAACCGATGGAGCCGTAGGCGCCGTTGTAATCATTCGGCAGTTTTTCCGGCAGCTTGATCTCACCCCGATTGAGCAGAATGATGCGATTCGGGCTTTCCGCGAAGACACCGCCCTGGGAACCCAACGCGTAGCCGGACCGAGCGAGCTGCTGCGGCCAATTCGGAACAACCTCGTAAGGACCCGTTTCGTCTTCTCCGCCTTTCTGCTGCGGAACTGCGGCTCCCCATAACAGGCCGCCGGCAAGCAGCACGGCCGCCACAAGCGTCAGCTTACGCATAACATTCCTCCTTTTTCAATTCGCGCTAATGGTCGATCTAAATCAATAACGCATTCTTGCAGATTTCCGGACAGCATACCAGTTCGACGTTGTACTCTGTACACTGAAATCCAGCATCTGACCTGAGGAGGAACTCATGCTCATCGGCGCAGCGATCTTTGCGACCGACTACGCTATTCGTCCGGATGAATTGGCTCGTGAGCTCGAACAACGCGGGTATGAATCGTTGTGGTTGCCTGAGCATACTCATATACCGGCAAGCCGCCGCAGCCCTTACCCCGGCGGCGGCGATCTCCCGAAGGAGTACTGGCACACGCACGATCCGTTTCTAGCTTTGACCGCGGCGGCGATGACGACAAAGAAACTTCGCGTGGCCACCGGCATCTGTCTCATTATCCAACGGGACCCGATCATTACTGCAAAAGAAGTGGCCAGTCTCGATGTGCTTTCCGGCGGCCGGTTCATCTTCGGCATCGGCGGCGGCTGGAATGCGGAGGAGATGGAGAATCACGGCACCAATTTCAAAAAGCGATGGCGCGTGCTGCGTGAGCGAGTGCTGGCGATGAAGGAAATATGGACCAAGGAAGAGGCCGAGTTTCACGGCGAGTTCGTGAACTTCGATAAGATTTGGTCTTACCCGAAGCCGGTACAGAAACCACATCCGCCGATCTTGATGGGCGGAGATGGCGCCACTACTTTTAACAGAGTGATCGAGTTCTCGAACGGGTGGCTGCCGCTCGGATATCGGAAGATTGACATGACGCAAAAGATCAGCGACCTGCGGCGGCAGGCTGAAGCAGCGGGCCGTGATCCGAAGTCTATCTCGATCACTGTATTCGGAGCCAATCCTCAACCGGCCTCACTCGAAGAGCTTGCGAAAGCGGGAGTCGAGCGCGCGGTATTTATGCTGCCGCCTGCCCAACGAGACACTGTTCTGCCGCTGATCGATAAGTACGCCTCGTTGATCGAATGAATACAACCAGCGAATGAAACGGCCAGCCCGAAAACTCAGAGGTAATGGCCACTCACTTGCGGTCGCCGCGCCTTCGACTCCGTTGGCGACGAACCGGCGGCCGAATCAAGAATAAAGTTTCGCTCCGCAGAAACGAGCAACCGAGAGTAGGGTTTTATCCGCCGTCCAGAGTTCCGTACTGTTCAGGATGCAGGACAGCAAGAGATGGGCGTCGATCCAGCCGATCCCTTTGCCAAAGATTCGGCGCCTTTCGATCCATTCCATGGTCTCCTTGTCGCTGGCCGGAGAAATCTGGGGAAGCATCTGGAGGTCGCCAAGAACCTGGCTCCTGTTTTTGAGATTGCCAAGCGCCAGCTCACCGATGACGCAGGGATGGGTGACAACCTGCTCATCGTTGAGCAAGCTCGCCAGTCTGGGTTCCTTTCCCCGGAAATGGCTGATCCAAACCGAAGAATCGACAAGAATCATCCTCTTCGGTTCCAGCGGCGTTTACGCGGTGCGGCAGAGGCGCGGGTGTCGGCACCACCCATGGCGGCTAGTCTCTTAGCGGCCTCCCGGCGGACCAAGGCTTCCAAGCCCATCCGGACGAGGGAGGTTTTCTCGGTGACTCCGGTCAGGCGGGATGCTTCGGCGATGAGCTTGTCGTCAATATTCAGTGTCGTTCTCATATGCATCAATATGGGCCTGTTGGATGCATCCGTCAAGATGGGTCGATCGTGATAAGTGACCGGAGCACGCCAATCGCCCAGTTGATCCCGTTTAGCGGCGAACCGCCCGAGAATTTGTTTAAACAGTGGAAACCGCTGAAGAAGTTCGCAGAGGCGCTCGATCGGCCTGTGGGCGGAACGCCGGTTGAAGACATCATTGATCAAGATCGAAACCGCTGAAAAAAGTTCCCAGATCGTTCCGGGTCGGTCTCGAAGGGATCAACCCCATCCGGCAACGACGCCCAGAGGCCGTACCTTCGGATCCTTCCCGCCGCTCCGCTGTGCAGATTCCAAAAAAGCGTCGGGATTACAGAAAGCTCAAAGAAAATAAGCGCTAATCCATCCCATAGAACCGGGATCGATGACGTTCCAATTCCTGTACTAAATCGGAATTATTTGCGAAGAAGTTCCGGAAGCGCTTGTTCGGGTGAACCGGCGCTGAGGATCCCTGAACAGTGTGACTCCACTGGATTTTCACTTCACCCCGAACGCGAGCTTCCCTTATGGACATCCGCGAGTCAAAATACCGCGTATGAGTGACCCGATCCGATCCGAGGCTCAGAGCCGGCCAGCCGTCGATGGCGTGGTTGGCCTGCATTCTGCCAGACACGCCGGAGCGCTCATCGGCCGCGGCATCGCGCATATCGAAAGGGCGCTGACAAGACAAAATACCGCCCGGAACGCGATGCTGCTCAGCCTGCTGGCACTGCCTCCGATCAGTTTCCTGTACCTGGCATTGCGCCCGAACCCGCGCCAGCTATGGGGGCTGCGCTGGCCTACCATCGTTTTTAGCGGTCTCTATCAGATGGCTTTGGATCGTTGTGTGGAAATTACAGGCCTCGAGTATTTGCCCGAAAAGGGTCCGGTCATCCTGGCAGGCAATCACATCAACAAAACGTCCATGGATGGGATGCTTCTGGGCTCGAAGATCCTCCTTGAGCGGGGCGTTCCGGCCAAATGGGTCTCGATCGCTGATCCCCCGGGCTGGATGCTCCAACACTTCGTCCGTCTTTTGGGCAAAACCGACGGCGTAATCTTGCCCATCCAAAAAGGCATGACCACGAAAACAATGGTGGAATTTCTGAGGAATCCCTCAGCATTTCAACGCCGCCAACCGATATTGGGAATCTTTCCGGTGGGTGAAGCCGATTTTGATTTTGAGAAGCACATGACCAAACCCTGGCACACGAGTGCCGCGGTTGCAGCACTCGAAACAGGAGCGGCCATCGTGCCGTTCTTCATTGAAGGCTTAGCCTATCACTGGGGACCGCCGGACATGCTGAAAGCTGTCGCTCGCTCTCTCGTTGGAGAGCCGCCGTTCAAATTCAAAATTCGTCTGGGTCCGCCTCTCCAGGCCGGAGGCGCCAAAGAAGATCGCAACTATAAAGAGATTATCGAGCGCGTGCGTCAGACAGTCCGGATGCTTGCCGGCTGAGTTCGTAGCCATAAAGAAGGAACGGCCAGAAAAAGGCACAAAATTCACAAAACCTATTCCGATTTTGTGTCTTTTGTGCCTTTTTGTGGCTCTATAGCGGAGATTGTCCGTTCAAGTCTCTGGGAGAGAGGACGAACGTTCCGCCAACAGGAATCGAGTACGTGAATGTGCTTCGAGTCTCGCCATTCATCTTGACCGGCATTGGCCGGCCTGACGTGTCGAAGACATCGATGCGGCCTGCCAGCGTGGCGTTGCTATTGTTCACTAAAGCGACCTGGGTTGCCCAACCGCCGGCAATAGCAAATTCCGGGATGAGCACCGCTGTTGTGCCTCCCACGGTTCCCGCTGCAGGAGAATTCGCGGTAGGTCCCGCTGCGAGTGTTATGGATGGGACGCCTGAAATTCCTGCCGTCACCGCTATTGGCAGTGTGCTGAAAACGGTTCCGGCGAAACGCAGTCCCATTACCGCAAATGGAGAAGCGCTTTGCATCCGCAAGCTGCCGCGGAAGCCGTTGGATATAACATCAGCTCCGAACAACTCGTTAATGAACTTGGCGACTTGCTGATGGGATGCAACGGAGATGTTGGTTGGCGATCCCAAAATAAATCCGTTCTCGTCTCGCAACGTCAGCGTTACCGCATTAACGTTGCTGCCGGGATTCACAATCGCCACACCAATGTTGCGGCCGATACTGGGAATTACTTCGATGAACATAGAAGCGTCGGTCGCCAACATCGCCGGAACGAATCCCGCTTGCGACTGCACAGCGCCTTGACTGATCGTTCCGTACGTGAATGTCACAGTCGGCGCGTCCGATGACCCGTCGGGCGTAATAATCAGATACCCGGATTTGGTTTCGCCGCGTTCCACTTCGCTGGTCTGCGGCCGCGTTGTAGGCAAGCGCGGCGTCGTGAAACTTGAGATATCGCCTGCCACATTCGCACCCCCGGGGCGGTAAACCACGGCGCGGAAGTAGTACGTCGTGTTCGAATGAAGCTCGTTGAGGGTTTGAGTGAGATTTGCAATTGTCGTGTTTTCGCTAAACGTGCGGGCTTCTGTCCGTGTGCCCAACGATGGAGTCGTTCCATATTCAAACCACGCTCCAAACGGCCTTCCGCCCACCTTAATCTTCCCATTCAAGGTAGCAGAATTGAATGTGATTGCGGACGCTTCACCAGTGGTGACTGTCACTGTGGTCTCGACTGGCGCGTCGGAGGTCGTGAAGGTTTTGATGTCACCGATCGAGTAAGCGCCTCCTGGCGAACGATACGCATCTAAACGAAAGTAATAAACAGTGTTGGGCTGAAGCTTCGACAGGGAGAATGTCACCGCGACTGCTGTGGTTCCACTTAGGATGGTCTTTACTTCCGTGCGGTTTCCAAGGGACGTCGACGTTCCCCAGTCGAACCAGACCGACAGCGAACAGCCACCCGGGTAAATGCTTCCATTAAGGGTAGCGCCGCTCGACGTCACCGCGGTGGCGTCGCCGGTAATCGCGACCACATTCGTTGCCGGCGCGGCGTCGCCTGCCGTCGTAAATGTCTTGATGTCGCCGTTCGTAATGGATGGAGTACCTGTCTCCGAATATGCTGCTACGGCCCCCAACAAAAATATCGACACTATAATTCCGAAAGTCCGCGAGAAGTTCACTGATTACCCTCCTTGGTAACAAATCCAATGTGCCGCGGAACCTAGCAAACACGGAACCAACATGTAAGTCAAAGAAATGACACGCGGGGAGCCTGACACTCGGACCGCGAATTACAGAAAAATGGCTCGCGAAATTGACGATAAGTGGCGGCTGTGGCGGCGCCGGCAAACTTGTACGGGTTCAAATGTAATGCTATGCTGCGGCGCAACTTCTTTTGGGAGAAAACTCTCATGTCTCAAAGACTAAATCGGAAGATCGTTATGGTGTTGGCAATGATGGCCATGATCGCTGCCGTTTCCATTCGCGCGGCGGACAACACGGGTGTCCTCCAAGGCGTTGTGAAAGACAACGCCGGCGCGCCAGTCGCCGGAGCCTTTGTGAAGATGAAAAACGCGGAGCGGCGCTTAACCTTTATGGTGATCAGCCAGCCGCAGGGCCGTTACACCGCTAATGTCCCACCTGGAAGCTATGTCGTCCAGGGAGTGGGAGGAGAATACCAGAGCGCGCTCTCGACGCAGAAAGATGTATCCTCAGGCCGCTCGACAACCGTCGATGTCGCTCTCACCCACAAGAGGGCGCCGCATTTGCCTAATGCCTGGCCGGGCCGCCCGCCGGGTCAAGGCGGAGGCGAAGCGGCCGCCACAGCTCCATTAAAGCTGCCCGATGGAAACGGAAAGCAGCTTCTCACCGGGAAATGCTCGATGTGCCACGATGCCGCGCGCATCTCCAATGCCCGCTACGACCGCGCACACTGGCTGGATATCATCGACGATATGCAAGCGTATGCTCGGGGCTCAGAAATCGCTCG
>WNFX01014479.1_pt1 | contig 10958 bp, 5 predicted proteins | sample 5400111 | NCBI WGS metagenome assembly WNFX01 (sample SAMN13153363, study PRJNA577476) | soil metagenome | isolation source: 40 cm soil or saprolite under grassland replicate 1 | place: USA:California | collected 2016-06-15
TTTCTCGGCGAGATTTTTGACACACGCCAGACCCAAGTCTCGAACCTGAACCCAAACGGCTTCTGCGGCGTACCGATTTCGTCGAGTGGAAACCTGAATGTCTTCAGCAACGTCGATCCTCTTGCAGCGCGCCTGGCCGCCTTTCTGCCTGCGCCCAACACTAGTATTTCGGGGGCAAACTTCCTGGCCGAGCCCGCGAGGAAGGAATCGCGCAACAACTTCGATGTGCGAGTGGACCACAAATTCTCGCAGAAAGACGACTTTTTCACGCGCTTCAGCTACGAGGACCAGCCCAGCAACATCCCCTCCACCTTTAATAATGTCCTCGACGGGGGTGGTTTCTTTGACGGCATCGAGGACAATTCGTATCGCAGTGTGGCGTTGAGTGAAGCCCACCTGTTTGCCCCGAACCTGATCAATGAATTCCGGCTGGGTTACAACCGGATCAACTCGCATCGCTATCAGCTAAATTTCGACAAGAACATCGCGGGCGATCCGTCGTTCGGGATCAACTTCCCCGGCGTGCCGTTTGCGCCATTGAACGGCGGTCTCCCGGAAATTGATTTCGGCGATGGCACCGCCACCATCGGCAGCGCCACCTTCTTGCCATCTCGGGAAATACAAAACAGTTTCGTCTTGAGCGACAACTTCACGTGGGTGCGAGGGCGGCACTCTCTCAAATTCGGGACAGAACTCCGCTACGAACAGTTCACGCTTTTCCAACCAGCGGCTTCGCGGGGCAACCTCGGTTTCGGCAGTGAGTTTACTGACAACCCTGCATCGCCTAGCAGTGGAGGCTCTGCTTTTGCTTCGTTCCTGATCGGGATTCCCGATTTTGGCGAAATTACCAGCCTGCACAACGTGGATTACCGGCGGCAAATCTACACCGGTTATGCGCAGGATGACTTCCGGGTTGCCCCTCGCCTCACGCTGAATCTTGGCCTGCGCTATGAATTTTTCAGCACGATCAAAGAGGCGCATGATGAGGCGGCAACGTTCGATTTTGCCTCACAGTCTCTGCTGGTGCCTAAAGGGCAGAACATGCAGCTCACGCCCACTCTGGCTCAGAGTATACCGATTCTGCGCACGGGTTCCCGGGGACTGATCAATCGAGACTTAAATAATTTTGCGCCACGGCTCGGGCTCGCTTACCAGATCACAGACAAGCTCGTTTTACGCAGTGGATACGGAATTTTCTACGGCGGACAGGAGAATGGCCCATTCTCTAACCCGAGCACGGGTTTCAATCCTCCGTTCTTCTCGATTGAAGCATTCAATACCAATTGTGGAGCATCGTCCGCCAATCCTAATGGCGTGGACTGCTCGATTCCGAATTTGAATGTGCTAGCGAATGGATTCCCAGCCACTTCGCTGACGGATCCGAACACTCCGCAATTCTTTTCGGAGGACCCGAATCTGCGAACTCCTTACACGCAGCAATGGCATCTCGGATTGCAATATCAACTGCCAGCAGAAACCGTTTTGGAAGTTTCCTATGCCGGATCGCGTGGTTTAAAGCTATACGCCTTCTACAATGGGAACCAGGCAGTTCCCACGGCTGATTCAACTGCCGCCTTTGCTCCACGCCGTCCTGTCAAGAAGTCTCTCCCGGGCGCCGGTCCGTGCGAGTTGCCGACCCCGACGGATCCGAATGGTCCCGATAACTGCGACGAGGCATTCGATACCACCATCGCAACCTTTCGTTCGAATGCATTCTCCAATTACCACTCCCTGCAGGCCCGTCTCGAGAAGCGTCTGACGCATGGTTTGCAATTCCAGGCATCCTATACCTACAGTCATGCTCTCGATATTGCATCCAGCGCCGACCTCGGCTCCTTCGCATCTGGAGATTTTCGAGATCAACGTTTTCCGCAAAGGGAGTATGGGAACGCCGATTTTGATGTGCGACACCGCTTCGTTTTCAGCTATTCCTATGAATTGCCTTTTGGAAAGGGCAAGCACTTCGCGGGCAATGCCAGCGGCGCGCTGAATCAGGTGATTGGCGGCTGGCAAGTCGCTGGAATCACTTCCGCCTCGACTGGGAACTATTTCACTCCCACTGACATTGAGACGGACCTCTCAAACTCCGATGGGGGCGGCAATGTGGCCAATTCTGCTCGTCCCGATCGCATTGGCGATCCTAACGCCAGACCATGCATTCCGGGCACCCTCTTCAACACGTGCGCCTTCGCGACCAATACCGTGCTGGGCACTTTTGGGGATGCTGGCAGGAACATCATTCGCGGTCCTGGATTCCAGAACTGGGATCTCTCGCTTTTCAAGACCTTTCCACTGAACGAGAGGTACAGCTTCGAGTTCCGGGCCGAGTTTTTCAACGTGTGGAACCATTTGAACCCGCAGCTTGTTCCTGGCAGGTTTATGTTTGATAGTCCGGCGACGGATCACGGTTTAGATTTGAGCCCTGGACAAAGTGGCTGCCCGGTTGACAATCTCAACTCGAATTGTGCCTGGGGATTCCCACAGTCGGCTCGGGACCCCAGATTCATTCAACTTGCTCTGAAGTTCTATTTCTGAGCCGGATCACGACGCACCAGCATGTTCAGCGAACAGGCCGCACCGGCGGAAGCTGGCCCCAGACTGCGACGCGCGTTGGGGCTTTGGGACTTGATTCTCTACGGGATGATCGTGATCCAGCCCACCGCACCCATGCCGGTTTACGGCGTGATGAGCCAGCGCGCACACGGTCATGCCGTTACCACCGTTGTGATCGCCATGGTCGCTATGTTGTTTACTGCGATCAGCTATGGACGGATGGCCCGGGCCTATCCTAGTGCTGGGTCGGCCTTCACCTACGTCGGATCAGAAATTCATCCCGCTCTCGGTTACGTTACTGGATGGAGCATGGCGATGGATTACATGCTGAACCCCATCGTATGCACCATCCTCTGCAGCAAGTTTGCGCTTAATTTCCTCCCGAAAATTCCGTACGCGGTCTGGGTAGTTTTCTTTGTTACGCTGTTCACAGGCCTCAACCTGTTCGGCATCCGGACTTCGGCACGAATCAATGGGGTTCTGGCGGCAGCGATGGGAGTGGTAATTCTCATCTTTCTGGCTGCGGCTGCACGGTATGTTATGAAAATCCCCCACGACGGCGCTGCTTTTTTCACTCGGCCCTTTTATGATCCGCAGACGTTTTCCGTGCCAGCGGTGCTGGGTGGGACATCGCTTGCAGTGCTGACCTACATCGGCTTCGATGGGATTTCGACACTCTCCGAGGAGGCCGAGAATCCCAAGCGCAACATTCTGCTCGCCACAGTTCTGGTTTGCCTCATTACCGGTGTGCTGGCCTCCATCGAAGTTTACGCCGCGCAACTGGTGTGGCCGAGTTCGCAGTCCTTTCCGGATGTGGACACTGCATACGTTTACGTGGCGGGGCGTGCCGCCGGGCGGTGGCTGTTTACCTTGATTAACATCACCTTGCTGGTGGCGACGATCGGTTCTGGCATGGGCTCACAACTCGGAGCTGCACGCTTGCTATACGGTATGGGAAGGGGAAATGCCCTCCCGAAATCCTTTTTCGGAGTAATCGAACCCACGCGGCGCATTCCTCAGAACAATGTCATCTTTGTGGGTTTATTCGCGCTGGCGGGAACTACCGTCCTGACCTTCGAGCGCGCTGCCGAGTTACTCAATTTCGGAGCGCTGCTGGCATTCATGGGAGTGAACGCCGCATCATTTGCCCGTTACTATTGGCGCGCGAGGCAAAGGACGTTGGCGAGCTTGTTTGTGCCAATCCTCGGTTTCACCATCTGCCTGCTGCTTTGGTTGAACTTGAGTAAACCCGCGAAAATTGCAGGCATCATTTGGATGCTATTGGGAATCGGCTATGGTGCGTTCCGAACCCGCGGGTTCCGCTCGGAGCTGGTTTCGTTTGAGGTTCCCGAGGAGACAGAAGCACGAGCGGGAGTAATCACGACTTAGCGCGTTATCTGGTTTCAAGAAGGAAGGAGCCTTTGTAAGTCGGGGCTGAGGGGGATATTGTGGCCGTTATCATGCGTCTGGTTCAGCAGTTTGAACATTCGAAGAAACAGGAGTTCATCGCGCTCGAGAAAGAATTTGCGGGGCTGGAAGATCGTGGCGTTCTACCCAGGGGGGAACGATTGCTCCCTATCTCCAGCCGCGATCCGGCAAACACTCTTATCTGGCAAGCCTCCTTCAAAGACCTGTGTGCGGCGCAAGCGGCGCACTTTTTCAAGGATGCCTGGATAGAGTTTTACGAGATTCTTGAGTGCTAGTACGGCGTCCCACAACAATCAATTCGGCATCTCACGTGATTGGTTGTTAGTCAGTCTCGCGAAAACTGGCTTCAAGGCTGGGTAAAGCGTCCGATATATTTCGTATTGGCGTCGCATTACGTCCATTGCCGCTGGATGTGGCGATACGCGCGTTGCAACGTGCACTGCGCACTCGCACGCTTCCTCTACTGAATTCCAGACTCCATGGGCCACTCCGGCCAGTAGCGCCGCTCCGTGGGCTGCGCCTTCCTCCGCTTCAACGATTTCGACCTCCTGGCCGTAAATGTCTGCCTGAATTTGCTGCCACAGAGTTGAACGGGCGCCACCTCCCCCAAGGCGAATGCTGCGAACGGGTACCTCCATCTCATCGAAGAGTGCAAGCGTATCTTTCAAACTGAACGCTACACCTTCGAGAATGGCACGAACCACATGGCCTCGAGTATGGTTCGCGATCAAACCGACGAGTGCCCCACGTGCCCTTGGATCGAGATGCGGCGTCCGCTCACCCATGAGATAGGGTGCCCACAATAGACCATCCGCTCCCGCCGGCGTAGCTGCAGCTTCGGCGATGAGTTCCTCGTAACTTTTCTGATAATTCGGTGAGCCTGCCAGCAGGTCGCGGAACCACCGCAATGACAATCCCGCCGCTTGTGTTACTCCCATAACGTGCCAGCGATCAGGCACCGCGTGGCAGAAGGTATGCATGCGGCCTTGCGGATCCATGGTCGGCCGATCCGTTGCGGCAAACAGTACGCCAGACGTTCCAATCGTGGCGCTCACATCCCCTTGCCGTACAATTCCGAGCCCGATGGCGCCCCCAGCCTGATCGCCAGCTCCCGCCACAATCGGCGTCCCTGCGCGTAAGCTGGTGGCGCGTGCACCCTCGTCAGAAACACGCGCGCATATTTCCACCGACTCAAAAGCCCGCGGTAAGCAAGATTCCGGCAGGCCCACTGTGGCCATGATGTCTGATGACCAGCGCCGGCGAGCGACGTCCAGCAGCAGCGTGCCCGAAGCGTCGGCCATATCAGTCGCGTGTTCTCCGGTTAGGCGGAATCGGATGTAGTCCTTCGGAAGCAAGAAGCTTCGGAAGCGCTGCCAAACGCGTGGCTCGTGATTCCGCACCCAAAGCAGCTTCGTCAGCGTGAAGTTTGTGAGCGCGGGATTACAAGTCAGTTGGATGACCCGCTCGCGTCCCACAGTATGGTCCAGCCAGTCGCATTCCTGCTGCGTTCGCTGGTCGCACCAGATAATCGCAGGTCGGAGCACCTGATCGTTTTCATCGAGCAACACTGCGCCGTGCATCTGGCCGGCCAGACCTACGCAGGCGACGTCCTGATCACTAACCTGGGCTTTAGCGCTGCAATCGCGAATCGCGCCTGCTGCCGCGCTCCACCAATCATGCGGATCCTGCTCCGCCCATCCGTTATGAGGTGAAGCGAATGGCTGATGCTCTCGCGTAGCTGAAGAAATAATTGCACCATCTTTGCCGACTAAGACGGCACGCGTTCCGCCAGTGCCGACATCCAAGCCGAGCAAGTATGATTTCATCTGGTTTGCTGCTGTCGGTATGCTAATCCCGAACCCGAACCTCTGTTTACCATGAGACGAGGACGGCTTGTGGAGTATCGAGGTCTATGTCCAGAGTCTTTTTGCTCTGATCAACACCATAATTGGGTTCTCCATCAGGATTCCAGTGATCGCCAGCCCAGTAGAGCCTTTCCACACGAATCTGCTTCATCATGGGCCACTGGAATGCTGGATCTGTGAACGAAACATTTGTGCGATAGCCGACGAGTAAGAATTCGTGAGCAGCGGGATGGATGACAATCGCCTGACCATTGTTCTCACCTGTAACCGTCACCGGGAAGCCGTTTACGGTTTCAGTTGTGGAGAACCTTTGCCCCGGCGAGCGGGACATGAATACCTTCAGCTTGTCAGTTGTGGCGTAATAGGAAACCTGGGGCAGTGCTTTGGTGAGTGAGGAATAGGTATCGCGCAGGGCATACGCGCCATTAGCCAAAGTGCCGTCACTCAAGACATAGGGCTGGTTGGATTCTGGATAAGATACGGTCAACGCCCAAGGCGCAAAAATCGGGGCACCGAATTCGCCGACAGCGATGTAGGCGAGCCGTGATGTAATCGGAGTCAAACCACTATTGATTTCTGTGATGGCCGGCAGATTGCGGCCTACGCGATAGCGCATGAGCGGTTCCCGGAGTTCGGTGACCGTCGCCTCAGACTCTCGCCCGCAACTGTAGTCGGGCCGCCACTCGGCACAGAAATAGGAGTTGACGCCGATGAAAGAAATGTGGGGACAGTTCTGGAGATATGTTTGCACATCTTCACCGGGCGCGCCTCCGACCATCCAGTCCGCGATCTCTCCGCCAACGTAATTATGAAAGAACGGAATGGGGTAGACCTCTGCGCCCGCCTCGGTGATGCGCCGGATCCAGTGGTAACTCAGGTCCCAGGCGCTGAATTTCAGGTCGTCAGTGAAGCCGTTGTCGGCGAATCGTTTGCTGGTAGCGGGTGAGTGGTCGCGCCACATCTTGGGATTCTTGCGATCCACACCGAAGACCGCAATTTCATTCTCGACCTGGATCATGAGAATGGTGTGGGTTTGAGAATCAACCTGCATGATGTGCTGCATGAAAGCGCGGAAGGCAGCGATTTCGCGGCCGATAATCGGCTCATAATCGTAGGATGCGGCGTTGTGGTGGATAACGCCATCTCCGTCCACCGCGCGAGGATATGTCTTCTCATCGCTGACAATGTACATGGGCGCGTACAGCTCGCCGGTCAGATTGCCGTAGATAGTGCCGTCCCCGCTGGCGTAGTGCCCGAACCAGTTCAGCACAACTTTTAGGTGATGTTTCTCCGCCATGCTCTTTGCGTGGTCGATATAGGAGAAGTCGTAAACTCCCTTTTCCGGCTCGACCATAGACCACTTAATCGGCACCTTCAGAGCATTCAGCCCAATTTTCTCCGCGGCAGGATACAAACTGTCGTAAGCCGTCTCGGTCTCGTTGTATCTACCGTAAATTAGATCCCACCAGGGGATCTCAACCGCCAGCACCGTAAATGGCCTGCCATCTACATAAAGGAGCTTGCGCCCGTTTGCCTGTTCGAAATGCGGCATGAGGTTATGGCTGAGGGGAACCTGCCAGATGTCGCGTCCGGCACTTACTCCTGAGGCAGGTTGGGCCTGTAGACAAATTGACGCGTGAGTCAAAAATATCGAGAGCGCAAATGCGCGGGAATGGCGCGTGATAAACGAAGTCAGTGATTGCATCAGAAGTCTCTCATTGCTCGGCAACGATTGCTAAATCCCAGGGCTTAAGGTTGAATGCTTGCCCTTGCCGCACAGAAGCGTTTGTCAGAAGATCCGACCCATTGCCGTACGGATAAGAAAACGTCTGCTCTTCACCGGAAAAGTTCAGATAGTAGTGCAGCAACTTCCCCTGCGCGTTTCGCCCATGGCGAACTTTCACCACGCCCGGTAGGTTCTGGTCCGGACCGGTCAAGCCAGCTCGTCTCAGAACTTCACGAATAACCTCGCGCTGTAAAGTATCTGTTAGAAATGTGCCTTCATATGTCAGTGTGCCTCCGCCGTATTGGTTTCGCATGATGGCGGGAAAATGCCAATAGGGATCGTCGAAAGATGCGACCACTTGGGCCGTCTCGGGGACTAGAAACTCCTCCCATACAGAACCTTTATTCTGTTCACCAACACCGTAAGGATCGGGCGTGAGCGGCTCTGGCTCGGCAAGATTCGTGAACTCCTGATAGTGGAAGCCGGCCGCGGCGCGCAGCGGCCCAGGCGCCATCACGTCGCGAACGGTTGAGTATTCATTCGTGAAGCCGCTCTTGAAAGCCATTACGACCTGGCCGCCATTTTTGACATAATCGGAAATCTGTTTCAGCACCCGGTCCGAGGTGCTGTAGAGTGGTGGGACCAGCAGGACTTTGTAGCGCGAGAGATTCGGGTCCCCCGCCTGCACGAAGTCGGGTTCAATATTCAAATCGTAGAGCGCGTCGTACATTTGCTTGAGCACGGTCATGTAGTTCACGTGATCGCTGACCGGCATATAGCTCAGCGCATTGGCGGAATCGGCGCTGAACAGGATCGCGACTTTGTCGTCTTTCTTGAGATCAACCAACTGGGCGCCCAATTTTTTCAGTTCGGAGGCGACGCGCGAGACTTCTGCGTATGTGCGGTTCGGCTCCAGATCGTGCGAGAGGACTCCTTTCCAATAGGTTTCCTGTCCGTAGTGCAACGAATGCCAATGCCAGTACTCGACCATGTTGGCGCCAGCAGCCAAATGCGTGTAGACAACCAGACGCAGTTGGCCGGGATATTGCGGATATTGCGTGCGGGAATCCCACCCGATCGTCTGCGCGTTGGTTTCGGTCACCAGATAATTTGTGTGCCTCAATGAGCGTCCGAGATCGCCTGAAAGCCAGATAGTGCGAGCATCCAGCCGTTTCTGTGTCTCGAAATAGGGATTCTCGGCGACAATGTCGAGATTGCCCGCAATCGCCCACTGATCGAGATTGGTGTGTACTCCGCCGCTGAAGTCCTGGGTGATGAACTGGTCAGGGCGCTTGTACTGGTTGACGATCTTTGCCTGCCAGGCGAGATAGTCGGTCACGACGTCGTGTTGGAAATTTTCCCACTCCAGCTTGTAGCCGGGATTCAGAATGCCATTGCGCGGCGGCAGGTCATCCCAACTATCGACAAGCTGTCCCCAGTAAACAAGACCCCAGATTTTATTGATCGTGTCTGGTGCCTTGTACTTCTGCTTCAGACGGTCGAGGAAAGCGGAATTCATGTACGGGGTGGGGACTCCGGTCGGGAAAGTCTCATTGTCGATCTGGTATCCGATCACCGCAGGATGATCTTTGAAGTGGCTGACGATCTCGCGGATAACCCGCTCCGCGTGCTGCCTGAAATAAGGATTGAGAAAATCATAATTCTGGCGCGGCCCGTAGTAGCCCGGCGTTTTAGCGGGCGGATAAGTAGGGGGATAAGGATCGGTCAGCGGAGGTGCGGTGCCGTCATGAGTAACAACAATCTCGGGATGCTCCTTATAAAGCCACGTGGGAATGGAATAAGTCGGCGTGCCGAGGATGGCTTTGATTCCTGCCGCGTGCAAACGGTCAAGAACGCGCTGCATCCAGGCAAACTGAAAATCGCCATCGTGCGGCTCCCACGTGCTCCACGTAGATTCGCCCACGCGAACCACCGTGATTCCGGCTTTCTGCATCAGTTCTACATCTCTGTCGAGCCGGTCATAAGGCATGTATTCCGGGTAGTAAGCAACGCCGTAGAGAATCGTTTCCATTTTGTCGGGAGCAAAAGCCGGCTTGCTCTGCGCAGAAATGTTTTGAGCGCCAGTCGCTTGATCCGAAGCGGTGATCGCAGCGACAACGAGAAAAACAAACATATAGCGCGCAACGAATTGGTAATGAGGTCGTCCGCTCATCCGCTCCTCTCCTCGGAAAACGATTCTGCGATTCAGCACTTCACACGACTGGATGCCCGTTTGCAGCATGGGAGTTGATCACGATGACTGCGGGTGCAAGCCCTGGCGAAGTTGCTTCCAATCGCAGTTCGCCAGGCTGTCTGATGCTCCGCACAATCGCCATGCACAAGCCGTTGAAGGCATGCCGCCTGTCCGCTTTATCGGCCTCATGACTGCTGGGGTTGCCATTGCCTACACCGATCAGGCTGCCGTTGCCTGAGAGGTGAAATTCAATCGGGGAACCCGCAATCGGCACCAGCCGGTTCTGCGCGTCGAGTACCTGCACCTGAACCACTGAGAGGTCGCGTCCATCGGCTGAAATTTCCTTGCGGTCGGCAATCAGAGCGAGTTTTGCAGGGCTGCCAGTAGTCTCGCGCTTCGCCGTCAGGATCTGGCGGTGATTCTTGAATCCTCTCACTTCGAGCGTGCCCGGTGCATACTTCACTTTCCATTCCACGTGCCCATACCGCGGAACATTTTTTGTTCCCAAACTCTGGCCATTCAGAAAAACTTCAACCTGCTCGAGATTGCTGTGGCACCAAACATCAATTTCATTTCCTTCTTTGCCGTTCCAATTCCAATGCGGAAATAGATGGAGAATGGGCTTGTCAGTCCACTGTGCCTGGTAGTAATAAAAATTGTCCTTGGGGAAGCCGCAGGTATCCATGATGCCGAAATGAGAGTTGATACATGGCCACTTGTACGGCGTGGGTTCGCCGCGATAATCGAAACCGGTCCAGGCAAATCCGCCGGCCACCCACGGACGCTCGGCATAAATAGGCCACCAATATTCAGCGAGTTGGGCCCAGGGCGGAATGTTCGCGTCATAGGCGCTGACGTAACCTGCCTGTTTGTCGTTCTCATACACACCACGTGTGCATACGGTACTGGCAGTTTCAGTGCCGATCGTCGGTTGCCTGGGAAATTGCCGATGAAATGCGTCCAGCTGCTCAGCGCTGTGGTAATTGAAGCCCTGCACGTCAACCACGGCGGACAGCCCTTTGCCCCAATCCTCGTTCATGGCTTCGGTGATGGGACGAGTTGAATCGAGCTTACGCACAAGGCGCTTCATCGATTTCGCGATGCGGGCGCCGGTGTCACTGCCCTGAAGGTCCTCCTCGTTACCGATCGACCAGATGATCACGCTGGGATGATTACGATCCCGGCGGATCAT
>WNFX01006665.1_pt1 | contig 10957 bp, 13 predicted proteins | sample 5400111 | NCBI WGS metagenome assembly WNFX01 (sample SAMN13153363, study PRJNA577476) | soil metagenome | isolation source: 40 cm soil or saprolite under grassland replicate 1 | place: USA:California | collected 2016-06-15
CGTGTTAAGAAATAGATCGCCTCTACCATCAGCTTTTAGCATAAATAACTCACTGCCAAATAGACCCTTGGTGAAACCTTGCCATTGAGTATCCAATGTTACATCAGAAGTCGAAGCAATGTAAGCACCAGAATGAACTATTAAACCATTTTCAGGATTAATCTCCATTTTTACAATATCTCCTATTGGTGCACCTGTCAGACCAATAGAACAACCATCTATATTCGCAACATAATTATTCACAAAGAATGATTGCCCACCTAATACACTTACCTTTAGCTTTCTAAAGAATCCTCCTCCTTCTCGAGTCTTTGTCTTAATTTCAATATCTCCCTGCATGTATACCATCGCACCTGCTTCTGCAGTAATTGTTTCACGATTATCTAAATGAATATCCAGTATTGCCATAGGTTCCTTTACGATTTGATACTGCATATATTGGTCTTCTTTCAAAGAAAAATGACGGACACATATAACCCATTTGGTTGTACATATTACTACGCATTGCAACTTGAAGTGCCTATTATATCATATCCAATACGCAAAGCAAAATAGCAAAATCAGAGTCTATGAAAACATATTATTATTGTGCTGTAGTAAGTAGAATCTGGGTTTGATCTCAAATTTCTCAGGAAAACTGTCTATTTTCATAAATGTCATTTGTGATAATCGTTTAAATCGAGGACTTTCTACGAAGTCTGTTTTCTCGATAGAAAAAGCTCGATGAGTTTCTCTGAACATATTTTATTTTTAAAGCAACTAAAAATATAAAAAAATAGAAAAGTGGCATACTATTACTGTTTAAACTCTATGCGCACAGAAGTGCGGAGAGAAATCGGCTACGGGTAGAAAGTTTGAAAAAGGGAGAATGATAGGGTTTTTCGTGTCCCTAAGATATGAGTCCAGAAGACCGCTTACAAGGATAATCCGATTCTAATTATAATAGATTTATTGGAAGATGAAGAAAAATGAGCCGCAGCCGCCATGATCTTAATTGTTGTGGATTTTGATATGATTTACAAATGTGGGGCAAAACTAGTTATCTCTTCGGAGATCCACAATTACATTCTAAATTGGATTTACTCTATCCAGTTCATTTTAACTCCCAAGATTTGCCTAAGCAAACGTATCTTTACAACCAGCCTACCGACTCTCTGAGTTGAGGGTTTCATCCTTCATTAACTCTTCATCCGCTTCAATTAACATCCTGGTCACTTGTTCCTTTGTCTTCATATTGGACAGTTCTCCAGAATGCAACTATATAAAGAAAGAAAAAATAAGCACGTAAAAAACCTTTTTTCTGGGTCTTAAATTGAGATTTAACAGCCGGAAAAACTTAGTGTAGTTTTAAATCCCAGTAACCAACACGTTTCTGTAGGTTTTTGTCACCAGATTCCCTAAGACTTCTCTAACAATGACAAATGAGGTACAGACCTGACTTTTCAGTATCCAAAAACTATTTTGTTCTGTCGAAGAATTATGAGGAATGCGAACTACAACTGACGGCTCCTGTCACTGTAGAACTTTTACGCCGGCCAACCAGTCAACTACATAATGACAAGGTGAGGTTATACATAGGTCCGTTAAACTTCGTTTTTTCAGTAAGTAAAAAAGATAGGAATCCTGTCACATATACTATGTACATGTCAGCAGGATATAGAAGAAGCCGCTTTTATCCGCTTGAACATACGTACTTTCCATTTACTTTTGTACATGTAACGGTAGTACTACTACTTCCAGGGGTACATTTATCTGCGCCGTTTCCATTGTGGACGCAGGTCGTCGTCGTACTACCATTAGGTGCCGCCATAGCATTTAAGGTGGCTAAGGGAGCTATTGCCATTGCCGCTGTTGCTGCAACAATAACTGCTGCTATAGTTATCGTTTTTGTTTCCATCAAATATTCTATTGCAATAATGTTCTACAAAAGAATTGTTAGAAAATTTCCTTTTTCGTTGCCTTAAAAGGGAGGGTGTTCTAAATCTGGAAGTTCTCTCCCATAAAAGAAATGCCTGAAATATATTTCAGTTAAAAAGAAAAGTTCCTAGTTACACGTCCCTCTCTGGGAATTTCAATTGGATCCTGAAGTAATATTTTCCATTTATCCTTGAAGTGCAACCTCACATACATTCCTACAAACCACATTGAATTAGAAGGAAAAGGTTGGACTGCTAAAAATAGGGAAACTACTTACACAGAGTGGGAGGGTTTTGTTACAATAGTCGTCTGTCTGAGCAGCCATGCTATAAGCCACGTGTCTTTCATTGTAATATTGTAATATTTTAACGGATGAGAAGAGAGAACTAAGTGATTGAGTGAGTGTTATAATTTATAGAAGTTATAGAAGTCTAGTTATACAACAAAGCATTGGAAAACAGAAAAGTAAAGATTGTTGAACCTAACAAAGGAAAACACCTAGCTGTAGTTGGTGACATCAATACAATTGTTGCATCAAAGGAAGACACAGGTGGAACATACAGCTTTATCGAAGCTAAGGTTTTTCCAGGAGGAGGTCCTCCTCCACACATTCAAACACGCGAACATGAAGGTTTTTACGTAATTGAAGGTCAAATAACATTCATGGTGGACAAGCAAAGGATTGAAGCCAAACCTGGAACATTTGTTAATGTCCCACCAAATGTTTTGCATAGTTTCAAAAATGAAACTAACGAGACTGCAAAACTAATAGGAATACTATCCCCACCAGGGTTTGAGCAATTTTTTGTAGAGGTAGGTTTGGAAGTTTCAGACATCAACATAAAGCCGCCATTTACCAACGAACAAATACAAAAGCTTGTTAGCATAGCACCTAAATATGGTATGGAGTTAAAACCACCCTCTTAAATACCCCCTTCGCGAGCACCTTAAACAATATCGGTTCTTGCAGCATTCTTCAATGATGAGCGGATCGAAGGACTCATAAATGATTTTTCAAAAGCTCCTGTTTTGAACACCACTAACCTGTGGTTATTCGCAGGGATTATTGTCCATCAGTTCTACGTGACTGTGCAATATACTGCAACATATTATCTGTTAAGAAAGCCCTAGCAAGAGCGGGAAGTGTTGTCAAAGACTGACTAGGTATCTGCCTTTGTCACGAGTACATCTATTCTCTTTTTTTTAATTTTCTAAGCAATTAAAAGAATTAGCTTCCTTATCCGAAGATAAGTGTCATCTTGTTCTTCCGAGGTTTTACAGGCCGGCTTAAATACTCGACTGCAATATCAATCAAATATGGAGTATGCACATCCTGAAGTTCTCGTTGATACTCAATGGGTAGCTGACAACTTTAAGGATTCAGGAAAGGTTCGAATAGCTGAAGTAGACTATGACCCAAGGTCTAATTATTCACTCGGACACATCCCAGGAGCTGTTCTATTTGACTGGATGCAAGACATAAACGACCCTGTAGCTAGGAATGTCTTAAGTAAACAAGCTTGCGAGGAATTATTGCAGAGATCTGGACTTAGTAATGATACAACATTAATCCTTTATGGAGATTTTAACAATTGGTTCGCAGCATTTGCTTTTTGGGTCTTTAAGTATTACGGCTACAAAGATGTCAGGCTAATGAATGGAGGCAGGAAAAAGTGGTTAGTGGAAGATAGAGTCATGAGCAAAGACATTCCACAATATTCAAGAGGAAATTTCAAGCCATCAGATACAGTAGCGATGGTCGACGTTCGAAGTCCAAAAGAATTTACCGGAGAAATTCTAGCTCCACCAGAATATCCAACAGAGCATGCTCAGAGAGGAGGACATATTCCGGGAGCAAATAACATACCTTGGAGTCAAGCTGTCAATGATAATGATGGCACATTCAAATCAGTAGATGAATTAAAGAAGCTATATGAATCAAAGGGCATAACTCCTGAGAAAGAAGTAATTGCGTACTGCAGAATAGGGGAGAGGTCATCGCACACTTGGTTTGTTCTCAAATATTTACTTGGTTACCCAAATGTCAAGAACTATGATGGATCATGGACAGAATGGGGTAATATGATTGCCAATCCTATAGAAAAATAAGATAAGAAAACCACCACCATAATTATCAACTACCATACTTAGGATTCATTCCACCTAGAAAAACTAATATCTTTAAAGAAGAAGATGATGAGAACATTTTTCTATCAATAATAATGTACATAAAACAAATCTCGGTCTCCATCTGTGAGTACAGCATATACCTCGCCAATTCTAAACTTTAAACTTTTGTTACGTCTTTATGCATAGTTGATGTTGTATTGAGCTTGACTCCTTGAATCTAGGTTGTGACGTCTCTCTAGATTTCATTGCTAACATTGTTAGTGCAATCTTCTGATAGTAAAGGGTATAAAGCAATATGACTAAACTATGCGGTAAAGTATGTTTGATTGAATTAATTTGAACTTATTATATGATTTAAAGGCTACTATAGTTTGGTCGTATAATAGATGATATTTTATTGACTAATTGCAAAATGATGTTGATAATATTTCTATATCGTCAATTGTGTATTGCTATGTCAATTTAATTACACTCGCTCATGAGATCAGAAGTTAATACTCCATCGTATAAAGATTGTTATTAAACGCTGAAGTTTTTAGGATTTTCTTTGTTGCATCACCTACAAGGTAGGTATATAACATAACGGGGGCTCAGGTTATATCATAGAACCTTTTAGCATTTTCTATTGACAATATCTTGACAAGCCCATATTCCTATAGATAGAGATTTCTGGATTTTTTAGGCCATCTATCCAGAATTAAAAATATCAGTACACCTAATGGTGCCGCGTTCAAGTTTACAATAACCTCGTAACCAAGGACTGAATGAAAATTCATAATGAGGTGTTCCGTTCGATTGTTGATGCATGCAAGGATTATCATTGCGGTAACAATTCCAAATATGATAATAAGAGGAACGCTTATTCTCTTGAGCTTGAGTTTGTTTTTTAAGACACATCTTTCAAATCACTTAGTGTCGTTAAATCGTAGTAATATTATGTTAGGACTTGAGCCTTACTGTTCCAAAGTGAGTGTTATTGAAACTCCCCTTTGGGGAGTAATAGTTATCTGTGTATAAGAAGAGTAAGACCCGGAAATATGTGGTACTAGCTTTTTATTTTGCACGCATGTAATAGTAGAATGTTAGCAGTAGGAGCGAGTGTCAATATCAGCTCCGTTGATTGAAAACATTTATGTTAGCATAGTTAAAATCTGTCGAGCCGCAGAAAGAAGAAAGGCTGGTCAAGATACTTGAGAGGGCTACACAAGAGATGGTGCAGACTCAAGACCAGTTTGCATGTTAGTTATCCAAAGTAGTAGCTGTGATTTCATTGCAGCTCTCGTGAGCCTTCACGAGCTGATATATAATCTGCAATTTTTTCTATCATTAAATCTGGATTATCCCTATGAATCTCCATGTGTTCAATTAACTCTTGTCTATCTTTCAAGCCCTTAGCTGAAGCACAAATAGGGCAATCCATAGATATCTCAAAATCATTAAACCTCAATTTAATGGTTATTCTACCTCATCTGTTTTTTTAATCGAAGGGGTATGCGAAAATTTAGAACCGGACTGCTGTTGCGCACTTGGCACTGAAGCGAGATGTCAGTAAAGCTACTGCGATTGCTAGCGCAATTATGACAAGTAGTTTGGCCATGAAGGCTTGTTTGTTTTTTGGTGTCATTACAAATACGAGCGCAAAATCGCTTATAAACACTGCAAGCAGGTAGACAATTAATCAAATTGTTCTCGTATAAAATTTTTATACATTACAGGTCCGATATTTTACCTAAGTGAAGTGAACGACTAGGAGAGCAACAGCTACTAACACCTCATTCGTCTATTACATGGCTGCCGATCGGAGGAGTAGACATCTTGTGTTATGGCTGTGCAAGACTACAAGCAAATAGTTGCAAATTATTATGGGACCACAATCTTGAATGTTCTTATTACACTTAATCTAAGAGAAAAAAGCAATTACACTCAATGAATAAAAATCGATTGAAGGATTATCTTTTGTTTAATAGAGATATTCTAATAGGAGCTACTTGTGCGTTCTTTACTAGTGCTATAACTAGTCAGCTGATAACAAAATTTACGAGCAGTTTAACAAATTCTTTAATTTCTCAAATTGCTGATATGAGTGTTTTTCTTATTGTGTTTGGCATTTTATTTTATCGAGACAATAAACATAGATTTATCGTTTATAGTGGGAAGAAGAAACAAATAGAATTTGCAAGGTTAAAGTGGGTTTTAGTCAAGTTAGTCTCAACCATCTCTGTAGCTGAAATTGAATACAATACTGTGAAACCATATTTTCATTATTGGTTCCTCAATAAGGGTTATGAACCGTTCATAGCCTCGATGATTGCTAGCTCAATAACTATAGTGGGCTATCTTACTGTTGTAGATGTAATGGCGTACCTTACCCGCCTATTCAAAGAACAACCAAAACAAGGATAAGAAAGACTTTCAATCTCATTTAGTAGAAACAACGAAGATATTTGGGGCATTCCTTTCGATATGCATATACAATTCAGCTTCATTCAACTATATTTTTTGGTTGAAAACCCGTAGAAATGACTCTGAGTGGTATTTGGTAATTAGTCAAAAATGTTGACGCTGTCACTCCTAATCCGCCAAAAGTCGATATAAGAAGAAATCCAAGCGAAGAACGGCTTGCACAAGTGCTAGAGAGGACACTCATAGGTGAACCCGAAAACATTGACAGGATTCCTGTCTTCAAGCCCTATGAATGTCTTATGACATACAGATTCATGCTTATTACCGCACCCGCAAGAACAGCCGTAATATTCGAAATAATAAATCCTTGAACTGCATCGTTAGGTAGATAGAATGTCATTACAGGAGAAAAGAATAAGAGCTGGTCAAAGACATTGAAAATAATCCAGAAAACTATCGTAACAGCTCCGCCTAACACAAGGTAGGGCCATTTGGAAAAGACCAATTTACTTGATGTAATTATTGATAGTATACTTGCAAGTACGGCGGTTCGTATTATTTTTATCCTTTTTATTAGTCTTAAATTATTCAAACTCATAATCATCATCCACTTCCAATATTCTTGTCAATAATTGCCTTAAACGACGGAAAAGGATATGCGCCAGGTAGCGTTTGGGAATTAGAGCCATCGCTCTTCGCAATAACGAAAGTAGGTGTCCCTTGAAGCCCTAATGAAGTAGCAAAAGCAAAGTCCTTTTGTACAAATGACAGGTATTTTTGACTATCAAAACATGAATTGAACTTTTGCATATCTATTCCAGATGTTTGAGAGGCAAACTTCTTGAGATTGTCTTTGCTGGCCCAACCAAAAGTTTGGTGCTCCTTGGTTTTTGAATAAAATATCATAGTTCCAGAATTTTCCCTGATCGTTGGCACATTGAGCTGCCAGGGCAGCAGGAGTAGAATCTGGGCCATATACAGGAAAATACTTGAAAACCAAATTCACTTTTCCAGTTTGGATGTAAGTCTGATTTAGCTGTGGCTCTTTGTATTTAGCAAACCTTGCGCATCTGTCACACTGAAAAATCACCAAATTCTACTATTGTAATGGGAACAGAAATCTTCCCTAAGAATGGAGAGCCTTGTTGTACTAGACTCTGGAATGAGAGTCTATTATTATTATTGCCGCTATTTGAGGATTGTACTAAGGCCGTCACCTGATTGGAAGACGATACAAACAAAGATCCAATACAAATAGACGTAATAATAGCACCAGAAGAACGAAGCACATTTATTTTTCTTGCTTTATAATGTATATCATTCATATTCGTTACGCCTCCATTACGCCACTACAGATTTTGTGAATATTTTCTTTGATGATATTAATACATATCCACAACAACCAACTATCAAAACCTGGAATGCTGCAACGGTTAAGTCTAAGAATCCTATTTGCTCTAATCCTATTGGTGGTAATCCGATAGTGTGAGATACCGTGTAAAGCCCAATCAATAATAGAGAACCCCCTATTGAGATGATGTATGGAATTTTTGTTATCCTCTTTTCTATCATCATCCACAGTCCTACTATTGTGTATGCAGTACCCCAAGTTAAGAATAACGGAAATTCTATACTCCCTCTTGCAGATTCGTTACCATTGCTACTGGTGGCCTCCTTATTTCCTTGACTACTAGATTCTTTAGCAGAAGATGTATTGTTTAGTGTTTGTTTTACTTGGCTGCCTGAGACATTATGATTATTTTCTGTAGTTTGAGGCTGAGGTGTTATTGCTTCTGAACTCTCATGACCTGTTTCAACTGCAGCTTTCGCTTCATGATTTGATCTTTCTAGCCTTTCACCAAAAGAAGCAGCTATAAAATAAGCTACAGCAGTAGCAAAAATTAGACCAACTATCATGTAGACGACTAGGGGTTTTTTCATGTGTTCGACGAAAATAAAGGCTGAACGGAACTATAATAACACTATAATAACTTAGTTATAACTACTGGTAACTAAGTTACATGCTACCTTATATATTTACAATACAGTATCTTTTCTCTAGTCTTACGGAATGAGAGATAGCAGATACAGTGATTACGACATGTCGTCGTCAACGATTTTGACCACAAGATTTGGTCAAGAATCGGCTAGATTGATTCACTCGATAGGAAAGAACCTTTACATCGTCATTGGATTGATTGTATCCATTGCTTTGCTCTCACTAATGAATATACTTGGAATATTAGATTATTTCTCATCAAATCGTGTAGACAGAGTAGTAGATGTTACTTTATTGCTAATATTGATAGGTGTGTTGGTGCCATTAGTTTTACTCTTACTAAGGTCAAGAAAGGTCCTTGATAGATGGACTGACATGTTTGAACGAAACACCATTGCAACGGCCATGAGGATTTCCATGACTAGGAGAGGTAAAGAAGAAGCAATTCTTGCTCTGGTACAGTCAGTGAATGAAATTAGCGAACCACTGGAAGAGTATATAATGTCAAAAAAATCTAACTTGACGGAGTTTTTGGACGTTTCGATTGGTGATGGTAAAACAAGTACTACATATGATATATTAATAGACTCAAGTCATGTATTAAATGGCGATGATAAGAATAAGGGTAATAACCTAAGGAAAGTTTTGGAAGATTACGGAGCTGTAATAATTAAAGTTGTGGATGGTTATGTCGACAGAAGCCACGTAGAGTCATTTGTGGATTCACTAGCGAAATATGCCTCTGTGTCAAAAAATCAAGTTGATCTTGGTATAATATTAGGGGAAGACATTAGACCAGAGGCCACAGAATCCGTAAGCAAACTCATGTCCGAAAAAAGAAGACGACTACCAATAAATCATCTTTTGCTTATAGATAAGCCATCATCCCCAGGATCACCACCGTTACACTCCACAGATCAGAGTTCTACCAGCCAATAACCACTAGTTGTTTTCTGTCAACTCACCCTTCTCTTCTATTGGCACCAGATCTAGCAAAGTATAGATAATCTTTAATGCATTTTAAATAAGCTTCTATCCCATGCTCAGTTATTTGATAAAACGTTACGGTTGAAGAGGCTTTTATCGATTTTATATATCCATTTTGCTCAAGGATTTCCATTATATTATTGACTCGGTCTGGTCTTTGTTTTCTGATTTCAGGGTTATTGGTAAGAATCTTGTATTTGGTTACAGGGATATTTTGTGCATTGACGTAAAGGTATTCAAGGATTGAAAGCATAGTACCCTAGTTTTAAAGGTAAATCAAGTTGAACTATTAGTAGTATAAACGTGTAAACGTATAAACTAACACTCCCTATACTCGTAAAGGTAATTTATTACTATAACATGTCACAAATTATGTGAAAAATTAGCCTATCTTTAAAAGTAAAATTGTTGTCATCTAACTAGGAGTATAAAAGACTATGGCTGCTCCGATAACTGCAATTAATGAAGCAAGAATTTCGTATCTATCTGGTTTCCTAAGCTAAAGCAAGAAGTTCAAAAATTACGAATAATCCAGTCAGGTCGTAGTTTAGCAACTCCATAATTCCGTTGTGCTTTTTGGATTAGCAGAGTAATTTAGCCCGTACTAATATGTTCTTAACAAAGTTGAGCATTCTCTATATTATTTCTAATAATCCTTGGCTTTACCATTAATTGTCTGTAGAACTGTACACACTATATGGAATATTAACTTACAATACGTTGAAATAGCTATTTAGTATTAACATGGATAAGCATTCGTAACGAGATGCCTTCAAAAGATTAATCAATGGAAAATAATGCAGGAAGTGAATCAAACGATGGAAACGGTAAGGGCCACCACTCCTTTGATTTAGGTAGTAATACAGGGAATAATAAATGTGAAACCCTGGACCAAGGCGCATCTGCTTTTATGCATTGGCTCAGTTCTGAGGATAAGAAATCTCTATCTGGAGAGAATCTTATAGTATTATTGAAATTTATGAATGATAGACATACTATACTCTATGATACAAATCTCCATACACGGTTAGAGGTCGAAATAAAAAATGGAGTTCCATTTTGCAAATATTGTAAACAGGAGGACTGTGCTCATGTAGGATTTGCCATATGCGTGGAGCAATTATTTGGTCATCGTCGTAGCGGAACCGAAGAAAGAATAGAAGATATTATCGAACTATAGCTTAAAACCGAATCTAAAGCTCTTGCTTTTTCCATCAGAAGTCAATGCTGGAGAAATTCTAATCATGCTCCCAAATTTAATTACATACGATGTCATAAAAGCTGTTACTATTGTTACGATGCCTAATATTGGAAACACTGACGAACTAATTGCCCCAACATCCTGACCTGCTTTGGCAACAACTAAGGATAGCTCTCCTCTCGCTGAAGCCATTCCTAATCCCGTCCTTAAGGCCGTAATGCCATCATAACCTTTTGCTCCGGCCAATATCGCGCTAATTATCAAGAACTTTGAAGCAAATGAAGTCAGAATAAGTAACATTGCGGGAACAATGAGCATAG